>Ga0163150_10000069_pt1 | contig 181353 bp, 139 predicted proteins | sample OliLakLV19P2IB_FD_148628 | JGI IMG/M metagenome (GOLD analysis project Ga0163150, IMG submission 148628) | Freshwater microbial mat bacterial communities from Lake Vanda, McMurdo Dry Valleys, Antarctica - Oligotrophic Lake LV.19.P2.IB | ecosystem: Environmental > Aquatic > Freshwater > Lake >... | reverse complement strand
GAACGCCCGCACTCGCTTCGACCACAATGCCGTCTTCGATGCCCTGTCCATGCTGAACTCCTCGCCGAAATGCGCGAGACTGCAGCCCGAGAGGAGACGTGGGAAGGTGGGTTGGCTGGACGCTTACCGTCCAGGGAACCTCTGAACAAGTCCGGAACCGCGATAGCCCCCTGAGCCAGGGGGCAAAAAACCGCAGGTTTTTAGGAGTTTGGCGAGCAATAAGCAGTGTGGCGAAGACGAAGGGGTGACTTATTCAGACCTTCCCTAGGTGTGAGAATCAGCGCGCTCAGCGTAGATCTGGATCAGATACCGGTCATGCCCAGTGTGCTGTAGCCAGCGTCAACGTAGGTGATCTCGCCGGTGATGCCAGCGGCCAGATCCGAACACAAGAAGGCAGCCGCGTTACCGACATCTTCGATGGTGACGCTGCGCCGCAAGGGCGCCGACTGTTCGACGTGTTCGAGCATTTTTCTGAAGTTGGCAATGCCTGCTGCGGCAAGTGTTTTGATTGGCCCGGCCGAGATCGCATTCACCCGCACACCTTCCGGCCCGAGGCTGCGCGCGAGATAGCGCACATTTGCTTCCAGGCTGGCCTTGGCCAGGCCCATGACGTTGTAGTTGGCCAACGCGCGCACGGCACCCAGATAACTCAGCGTGATGATCGCCGAGCTGCGCCCGCGCATCAGTGGGCGCGCCGCCTTGGCCAAGCCGGCGAGACTGTAGCTGGAAATGTCGTGCGCGATTGCGAAATTCTCCCGGGTTACCGCGTCCAGATAGTCACCCTGGATCGCCTCCCGCGGTGCAAACCCCACCGAATGAACCAAAATATCCAGCCTTCCCCAGCGCTCTTCAATCCCCTTCATCAGCGCCTCGATCTGCGCGTCTTCTGCAACATCACACGGCAGCACGATGTCGCTACCGCAATCCTTGGCCGCTTTCTCAACACGATCGCGCAGTCGCTCGTTCTGATAGCTGAAGGCCAGCTCAGCACCCTGGCGATGCATTGCCTCCGAAATTCCGGTGGCAATCGATCGCTCACTGGCGACCCCAACGATGAGCGCGCGTTTACCCTGCAGAAAACCCATTCCGGACTCCTTGGTCTTTGGTTATTCGTCACTTTGGATGAAAACGGCTTGGGCCGCAATCGACGAAGTTCGCGTCAACTCAACAGCGTCGCCGACGAGCTGTAACATCGAAGGGAGGCTAGCGTAGTTCAGAACGCGCGGACGAGAAAGCGCGGACCAGAAGGCGCAGCGGCCGGATTGGGTGATCGTTGGATTCAGCACTCACACTGGGCGACAGGGCATTGCGCGACGCATCCCGCACCTGGCTAACGCGGGCTGAGTCGGATTCGCTGGCCGGGCTGCAGGATGCTACCCGTTTGCAAACCGTTCCAGCGCGTCAGCTGCTTGATCGCCACTCGATAGCGGTGTGCGATGTGCGAAAGCGTATCGCCCTTGCGGATGATGTGGACTTCTGCGCTGACGGGCGCATCCGCGCTGGGTGCAGCATGGCGTCGCTGCAGGCCTATCGGAAGCCACAATCGCATGTCGTCTCGACCAGGGCTTGTTGCATTGACGGCCTGCACCAACTTTTGATCATCGCGGTATAAGTCCAGTAGTCGCTGGCGTTCGACCGCGGACGTTACCTTAACCAAGCCCCAGCGACGCGAAGTGCGCGCTGGTATTTCTCTTAGCGTCGCACCGGCCGCAACACCATGCGCAGCCGGCAGCAAAACACGCAGACCATCGATGTCTGGAGTGAACTCGCCGCGCAGAGCGGGATTCCATCGTCGCAAGACCGCCAGTTCGGTGCCCGCGAGGTGGGCAAGAAATCCCGTTGCGATCGGAGCGTCGATGGGTAGCGCAATCAGTGAACTCTGCGCTTGAACCGTCGGAAGCGCGATTCCATGCGCCACAGGATCGGAAAGAAGACAGGTTAATGCTTCGAGTCTGGCCAAATGATGCAGTGTAATTTTACTCAGGCCGAGCGCATCGAGAGACGCATGCTTTCCCTTGTGGTTACGCAAGGCCGACTTGACGCGGAATTCGCCGGCATTGAACGCCATATTCATCAGCTTCCAATTCCCCTTGAATTCGCTGGCCAGATGAGCGAGCAAGTCGGCCGCGGCCTCGGTGGCACGCAGGTAGTCGAGCCGCCCATCGTAGTCAGACTGCATCGGCACAGCCAGACCGCGCGCGGTTTGCGGCATCAGCTGCCATATGCCCGCGGGACGATTGCCAATGGCGACCGGTGCGTAATACTGGCTTTCGACCATGGGCAGCATGGCGAACAGCGCTGGTAACGCGCGGCGCTCCAACTCAGCGCCGACCATTTCAATGAGTGGCATCGCGCGCTGCAGGTCTGCCTCCAGCGCTCGTGCCTGTCGCGTGTATTGACCAATCCAGCGCTGAGTGCGGGCGTCAACCTCCTGGCAATTCAGCTGTTGCGCGGCATCGGCGAGGCGTTTCCAGGGGTTTAGCAGCGGCACGGTGGTCAAATCAGAGCTGGGCTCAGGCGTTGAGCCCGGCACTGCGTTGGCCGATGCGCCAGCTATCGCGGACTGTCCCGGTGGGGCTTCAATTTCCGTTGCTGTCGGATCGGCTTTTTCTGGAACTGCCGGCTTAGCCCGCGAAGTTTTAGTTGCGGTAGTTGGCGTTGACGCAGAGCGTGATGTCTTCGGTTCGATCGACGCGCAACCAGCCAGCAACGCCAGCGTGCAGGTGAGACCTGCGCAGGTCCACCGCCAGCACAACGTGATCCGTCGGCTAGTGACGCGCGACATAATCGTTTTTCAGTTCACGCAGGCGGGCGAACGTGGCCAGTCGATCGCGGATGGGATCCGCTGTCTTTTCCTGAAGACGGTTGCGCAGTCCCGGCTGGTCGCAACGCAGAAACGGATTGAAGGCCAGCTCATCGCCGATGGTCGTAGGAACCGTGCGCTGCTGGCGTTGGCGCAGCGCGCATACTCTTTCGTAACGACGTCTCAATAGTTCGTTGTCCGGTTCCCACTCGAGCGCAAAGCGCGCATTGTCTCGAGTGTATTCGTGTGCGCAAAATACCTGAGTGCTGGGCGGCAGCGCTGACAAGGTATCCAGCGAGCGCAGCATTTGTTCGGCGCTGCCTTCAAACAGACGTCCGCAGCCTGCGCTGAACAGCGTGTCGCCGACGAATGCCGACTCATGTCCGACATAGGCCAGATGGCTTATCGTGTGCCCAGGTACGTGCACTACCCTGAATTGGATGTGCGGGCGGGACAGGGCGACGCAATCTCCATCAGCGACTGGTTGCGTCACCATCGCGATGCGGGAGTCGTTCGGACCGATCACCGGGCAGTCGTGACGCGCAGCGAGGGCCGCGGCACCACCGATGTGGTCGGGGTGATGGTGGGTAATCAAAATGCCGCGCAAGCGCAATCCCAACGCATCGAGTCGCGACTGAACAGCGTCGCCATCGCCGGGGTCGATCACGACGGCATCTCCGCCGGTATCGTGTAGCAGCCATAGATAATTGTCTACGAATGCCGGAATTGCCAATACGGTCAGATCGTCGGATAGGTGTGCATGCTCGTTCATCGCATCAGTGACTTCTCTCTCGGACCGAATTTGTATCACAATCGCACCACTGCCCCGCAACGACTTCTATGTCCGATACGCCTACGCCCGACGCCGACCCGCAAGCTGGAGCACCCGCGGCCCCATGGGCGCAGACTTTGTTGCGCGCTGAGTGTCTGTGGATGCAGCCCCGTCTGCGCCAGCTCGAACGTGTCTTGTGGTTGAGCCCGGTACCAGTCGCTGCAGGAGATCAGCTCGGCCCCGATACCCTGAGTGTATTTGCTGCGGGCAGCGGGATGGAAGGCGACCTGCGTGCGGCGATTGCCCATTGGCCGTTGCCGGACGATTGTCTGGACGGCGTGGTTGTGCAGCATGCGTTGGAAGTCGGATTGGACCTGGATACGCTGATCGCCGAAGCGATTCGTGTGCTCAAGCCGGAATGCTCGCTGTGGGTCCTTGCCAGCGGCACTGCCAGCCTGTCTCGCTTCCGTCTGTCGAACGCGATGGGCGCTGGCGTGCGCTGGCCGTCGGCCTTCCGACCGGGCGCGTTTCAGGCTCTTATGTCACGCTCCGGGTGTGTCGATGTCGAATGCACTTCGCTCGCCTTCGATAGTCGGCTTGCCACGCTCGGCGTAATGGCACATACGCTGCCTTGGTCATCAGTGGTGGTGGGGCACGCACGCAAGCGACGCAGTGCCAATATTCTGCGGCCGCGGGCACTGCGCAGTTTTGCAACTGCGCGGCTTCCTGGGATGCCGGCATTGCCCGCGTCGCGGGTGGGCTTGGCAGCATGAGCGAATCGGCGACGCGCGTTGAGGTGTTCACCGACGGAGCCTGCTCCGGCAATCCGGGTCCAGGTGGTTGGGCTGCTTTGATGCGCTGTGGCGCACATGAAAAATGGCTAACCGGTGCCGAGCTGGCTACCACCAACAACCGAATGGAACTGACCGCAGCAATCCGTGCGCTGCAATCGCTCAAGCGGCGTTCGACGGTATGCATCACGACTGATTCGCGCTACGTGCAGCAAGGTGCCAGCGAATGGTTGCCGGCGTGGAAAGCCAGAGGTTGGCGCAACGCAGCGCGCGAGCCAGTGGCGAACCAGGATCTTTGGCAGGAGATGGATCTGGCCCTGGCGCAACACGATGTGGAGTTGAAATGGGTGCGTGGCCACGAAGGGCACGTCGAAAACGAAGCCTGCGATCAACGCGCGCGTGCCGCCATCGCGCAACTGTTGTCGGCGCGAACCTGAAGGCGTCGGCTACCCATGCGCCAAGTAGTGTTGGATACCGAGACCACTGGGCTTGACCCTGCCCGGGGGCACCGCGTGGTCGAGATCGGCTGCATCGAATTGGTCGAGCGTCGCCGCACCGGACGTGAGTTCCAACGTTACCTCAATCCCGAGCGCGCTATGGACTTCGGGGCAATTGAGGTCACCGGATTGACCGAAGAGTTTCTGCGCGACAAACCGTTGTTTCGGCAAGTTGCAGAAGAATTTCTGGCTTTTGTCGACGGTGCTGAATTGATTATTCACAACGCGGCATTCGATGTCGGGTTCCTGAATGCGGAGCTGGCGCTCCTCGGCACCAGCTTTGCACCCCTTGAACAACGTTGCTCGGTGCTCGATACCCTGGCTTTGGCGCGGGAAAAGTACCCGGGTCAGAAGAATTCGCTGGACGCTTTGTGCAAGCGGCTGCAAGTGGACAGCGCGCATCGTCGACTGCACGGCGCCCTGCTCGACGCCAACCTGCTGACCGACGTCTATCTGGCACTGACCGCCGGGCAGGGCGATCTAGGGTTCGAAGTCGCCGAAATGGTTCGCACGGTGAACAGTACTCCGAACCCAGTGCGCTTGTCGTCGTCACTTCGAGTGGTGTATGCCGATGTTATCGACGTCGAATGTCATCAACTGCGGCTACAGCAGGTAAACAAGGCGAGCAAGGGCAATTGCCTTTGGCTCTCCGCGGATCAATCATAGTCGCGTGCTGCTGGCGATCTGGTCGCGGATGATCAGGTTTTGACGCGCAATTGTGTTCCGGCATCGCTAGAGTGTGTCCGGTTCTTAGCCAGTGTTAGTGGCGGCCACGGAATTGAGTGGCATAATCGGATTGTCGCCTTGAGGGAGTTAGCAAGATGCGCAAGTTGATTGCACTGGGGCTGTTGATTGCCGGCCAGCTGAATGCACAGGGTGCAGCCGAGAAGATTGGTGCCCAGCTGCACGAAGGCGTTGCCAGTTGCGCCGCCAGCCAGTGCCATGGAGCGACCAAGGTCTCAGGCACGCAGGCAGTGCAAATGAACGAATTTGCGCTTTGGCAGGAGTTCGATCCACATGCCAGGTCTTACGATGTTCTGCTGACGCCTGCATCCCAGGCGATTGCCACCAAGCTGGGGCTGGGCAAAGCGCAAGATGCAAAAGTCTGCCTTGACTGTCACACGGACAACGTCAGCGCAGATAAGCGCGGCGCCAGATTCCAGATTGACGACGGAGTCGGCTGTGAGGCCTGCCACGGTGGCGCCGAGAATTGGCTCGCCAGTCATAGCAAAGCGACACATGCGCAGAACCTCGATGCAGGCCTCTATCCCACCGAGGACCCTGTTGCCCGCTCCGCCCTTTGCCTGAGTTGCCATACCGGCACGCGCGACCGCATGATTACCCATCGCATCATGGGTGCAGGTCATCCGCGATTGAGCTTTGAGCTCGATACCTTTACCTGGCTACATCCGCACTATCAATCCGACGCCGACTACGAAAAGCGCAAGGGCCGATTCGACGGGTTGCGTGATTGGGGCGTCGGCCAGGGAACAGCGGCGCTAAATTCATTGGACATCCTGCTGGACGAACAAGCGGGGTGGCACGGAATATTTCCCGAACTGGTGCTTTTTGACTGCCATGCCTGCCATCGTTCCATGACCGGAGGAAAGTGGGGACCGCGGCAGGGCACCGGACTGGGGCCGGGTGTAGTGCGCTTGAATGATGCCAATCTGGTGATGTTTCGACATGTGCTTGCTGCGGTGGACAGCGCGGGGGCGCAAGCCGTCTTCGAACAAACGCGCCGACTGCATCTGGCCACAACCGAAGGTCGCGAGCAGACCTTCGCCGCAGCCCGCAAGCTTCGGGCGGGCATAGGCGCGCTCAATGGAAAAGTCGCGAGTTTTGAATTTGCGCCGCAAACGCTTGGCGTGATTCTGGGCAGCATGATTCGCGACGCCGAACGTGGAGAATTTCGTGATTTTGTTGCCGCTGAGCAATGCGCCATGGGCGTGCAGAGCGTGGTGGTCGCGTTTGAAAACGGTGGGCTACTCGACGAAGCTGCGACGAATGTGTTGCGCTCACGTGTCGATGCACTTTACGCAACGGTCGAACACGACGAACGCTATTCAATGGAACGTTTCATGGTGGCGCTGAAAGCGGTGCGCGCGGCGGCTCCGTGATCGCGCCAGCACCCGTGATCGCGCCAGCACCCGTGATCGCGCCAGCACCCGTGATCGCGCCAGCAATCGGCTGGCAAACGCCGAGCGCACATGCAGCGAGCTCGAATGCACTGATCGAGCATGCCTCGGGCGACATTGCACTCGCATCGGGTTTTGCTATTGTGTTGCATTGCCTGCCGGGGTCACGCAGGCTGGAACTTCGCATTGAATGAATACAGTCGTTACTGAATCCGTCGAAATTCCCGGTTACAGGATCGAAAAAGCGATCGGTGTTGGCGGGATGGCCTCCGTGTATCTTGCATTGCAGGAATCCCTGGATCGGGAAGTCGCGCTGAAGGTCATGGCATCTTCGCTCGCCGACAATGCTGAGTTCGCCGACCGATTTCTCAAGGAAGGTCGGTTGGCTGCGAAACTCAGTCATCCCAATCTGGTAACGGTTTACGACATTGGTCAATATGGCCAAGTCTATTATCTGACGCAGGAGTACATTCCGGGCGGAACGCTGCGCGAAAAAATGAACGCCGGCATGACAGTGCCAGAAATCCTGGACGTAGTTCGCGACATCGCACAAGGACTGGCCTATGCACACGAGAAGGGCGTGGTGCATCGTGACGTGAAACCGGGCAACGTGCTGTTTCGCGCCAATGGTACGGCGGTTTTGGCGGACTTCGGCATCGCCAAAGCCATGGACTCAAAAACCATGTCGACGCAAGCCGGGAACTCGATCGGCACCCCGCATTACATGAGCCCGGAACAGGCGCGGGCGGAGAAGGTAGACGGTCGGTCGGACCTCTACAGCCTTGGCGCGATGCTGTTCGAGATGCTCGCTGGGGCGCCGCCCTACGATGCGACAGATCCCTTCAGCATCGCCTTGATGCACGTCACTCATCCGGTGCCGCAACTGCCCGCGCACGTAATGTGGTTACAGCCATTGATCGACAAGTTGATGGCGAAGTTGCCCGAGCGTCGATTCGCCACGGGTGACGAAATGATTGCGGGTTGCGACAAGTTGTTCGCTGTCGCGCCCGAGGCACAGGTGTTACGCGACGCACACATGACGCGAAAGCGTGCTGTGCCAAGGCCCATGGTGTCCCAGCAGACAGAAATGTTGGCCGGTGACACGATTAAAACGCCGAAGCGCGTTCCGACGGCCAAAGTTTCGGTTGCCTCTCAGTCACCAGATGTCTCATCACGCGCCTTCGGCAAGCCGCTGCTCGCGAGTTTGGGCGCTGCCGGCGCGATTGGCGTGATGATCGTTGCGTGGTTGGCATTGCGACCCGATCCGCAAATCGCAAAGCCGCCCGTCAAGGAAACTGTGGCCGATGTCGCCGAAATGCCGGTTGATGATTCGCCCGTCGACGACAACAACGCAGTCGTTGATCTCGGTAACGAAGCCAGCGCGGACGACGCCACCACACCTCCGCTTCTGATGCAGGGCGACGTGGGTACTTTGCTCGCCAAAGCTCGGCAGTATGTCGAAACCGGGCTGACTGACCGAGGTCGTCGCTTGACCTCGCCACCGGGCGACAATGCCTTGGATATCTACAAGACAGTTTTGCAGCGAGACCCGGACAATGTAGACGCCGTCAATGGATTAAGGCGGGTCGCCGATTATTTTGAAGCCAAAGCGTTGAGTTCGCTCGATCGTGGCATCCTGTTTGGGTGCTCACTGCTTGCCGAGCAGGGACTGAGGGCCGAACCGGATCGTCAGTCGTTACTCGATCTGCGCGACAAGGAATGCAAGTCTCCGCCGTAGTCGGGTGATTCACGACACTGGGCAGCGCACGAGTTGATTTTTCAGCACCGGCACCGGTTTTCAATCACCGATCACCACAGGGTGAGCTGCCAGGCGACTACCTCTTAAGATTACCTCTTAAGATTACCTCTTAAGATTACCTCTTAAGATTACTTCTTGCGCAGCAGAATCACGGTGACGTTATCCGAGCCGCCGCCATCGAGCGCTGCCAGGATCAGATGGTCGACGCATTCCTGCGCCGACAGGTCAGACCGCGCCAGAATTTCGGCGATCATTTCGTCGTCGACCTCTTCAGTGAGGCCATCGCTGCACAGTAGTACCTGGGTGCCGGGCGAAAGCTTGCCGGCAACGGTCTCGACGCGAAGGCTTTGCGGATCGGTGACGCCCAGCGCCTGGGTGACCACATTACGATGCGGGTGGGTCTTGGCCTGTTCGGGCGTGATCGCCTTTTGATTGATCAGCTCGCGCACATAGGAGTGGTCCTCCGAGATCTGCTTGAACTCGCCATTCTGAACCGCATAGGCGCGACTGTCGCCCACCCACGCAACCTCAAACTCCTCTCCGGTGACGTGGATCGCGGCGATCGTAGTGCCCATCGGCAGGGCTTGTGGTCTGCGCGTCGAGTGCTTGATGATTTCCTCATCAGCAGTCTGGATGGCATTCACCAGGGTGCCGCCACTTTGCATTTCGCGCACCAGCGTATCCCGCGCGAGCGCACTGGCAACTTCACCGTTCTCGTGTCCGCCCATGCCGTCGGCAACTAACCAGAGCCCCAGCTCGCTGTCAGCGTAGTACGTGTCTTCGTTGTGCTCACGACGCAGACCAACGTGGGTGGAATGTCCAAACTCGATCATGGTTTTTTCCGGACTCGCCTGTGCTTGATTATCGCTTGTTACATCGCTCATTAGCCATGCCTGAATCAGAACTCGATACGAACGCCGATCGCCAGACTGCTCTGTGACGTTCGGTCTTTGCCTGCGACATGCTCGTAATAGACGTATCCGGAACGGCCATTGGCGAAGACGCCAGATAGACCCAGTCCAATGTTGAGGAAATCCGTATCGATCTCACCACCATCTATGATGATGGAGGTATTGGTCGGATCAAACGCAAAGCTGGTAACCAGACCATCGGCGTCGTCCTTGAGCTCCTTGACATACTCGATCTGCAGGCTGGGCACCAAGACGCCCCAAGACGTGCTGACCGTATAGCTCAGTTTTCCGCCCAGCACTGCCTGCACCGAAGTCAGTTGTCGATCTTCGACGGCCAGCGCCAAGCCGGAACCGGCGCCAGTCGGATTCGACATGCGTTCGACATACCCATCGAAATTCAGTCGCGTGTAGGTTCCGCGTACATAGGGTCCGAAGCTGAGCGCACCGCGATTGAAATCGCGACCCACTGACAGCGCAAACGACTGCTGGTCGCTGTCCGGCGAGCCGGATGCGATCTGGTCGATCGTAGTCGAGCCGCCAGCAACGCCGGGAATCGTATAGTTGATTCGGCGCGTAACATCTGTGCGGTTGCGTCCCAGTGTCAGCACGCCATCGGCGTAGTAGCTATCGCCCTTGAACCAGGTCGCATAGGCCGAAAGACTTGTGCCTTTGCTGTCCAGTCCGCCGAGATTTCGTTTCAGCTGGCTGTCGTTGCTGTTGAATCCCAGTGCGGCGCCAAGAATGACCGAATTGGTCAGGCGGTAGTCGACGCCTGCGGTGACACCATAGTTGTCGAAATCGCCGCCCGGATCAGTGTCGCTGGTATCGCGACTGCCTCTTCCAATTGTCCCGGTGGCAAAGAACCCCCAACGCCCGAATGTCTCGGAAGTTGGCGCGGGTGCATCGTCTGCGGCACCGAGCAGCACACTTGATGGCAGGAAGCTGAAGGGTAAACGTCCAGTCGGAGTCATGATCGCGAGACCGCCGAGGCTGCCACCGCTGGAGCCTGATCTTAGTGCAGCGAAACGGCCCTTAAGATTTTCGAACTGGGCAGATGCACTGGCGAGCGCGGCGTTGTTCTGTGCACTGGACTCATCGGCGAGCATCTGGTCGAGCGCGCCCACCACATCCGCGGTGTTCTGATTGGCGTTGACCACCAGCTCAGAGCAACGTTGCAACAGGTCCTGCTGAGCAGGGCTCAGGCCCGTACTTCGAGCAAGACGAGGACAGGCGATGTCGATGGCACGCGCGACGCCATTTCTACGACCGCCGAGTTCGGGCAGATTGGCAATACCGTTGCCGAGATTGAATACGACTGGCGCGATGCCACTGAGTGCCGGCAGGCTGGCAGTGACCGTGTAGTCGCCGGGCAGTGTGACGCTGGCGATCGTCGCTGCGCGACCATCCGGGCCAGTAACTACTTCACCCGGATCGACGGATAGGCCGTCCGAAGGAGTAAAGCGCACGGTAAATCCACTCAGGCCGACACCAGCCGCGGAACGCAGCCGGACGATCAATGGCGCGCCAGGACGGCGCGGCACCAGCCGCTGGTTGTTGCCCGAGACGATCTCAAGCACGCTGTTGGACGGAATCGTCGCATTGGCAGTGAATACAACTTCCCCGACGTCTGCAATCGTGGCCTTGATTTGCTGCGCTCCGAGCGTCGCGCCCAGACGCAACGTGTTGCTCGCCTGTCCGTTGGTGTCGGTGAGCGAGGTAGCTGTGCCGAGCTGGCCGCCTCCGGAGAGGACCGTCCACGTAACGACCAAACCCTGCAGTCCCTTCGCTTGCGATGCAGTGGGCGGGCGCGATATCGCGATAACCAGCGGATTGGCCAGGCTGGCTCCGGCGGCCGCAGTCTGGTTGTTGCCGCTGGCAATCGCGATCAGCGGTACAAACGTGGTTGCAACGCCGATAGCAGATATGCGGCTGCCGAAGGCACGCGCAGTGACCTGCACCGACCCTGCCGCGGCGCCGTAGCGAAGCCCGACGCTGACCCGACCATCGCTGCCGGTTACAGCGCTGCTCGCGGTCAGCGTACCGTCCGTAGTTGCGAACTGGATGGTTTGGCCAGGAAGCACGGAACCGTTGGCTTGCTTCAGCTCGAAGACGAACACCTGATCGGCGTTGCTGCCGATCGCTCCGCCCTGGCCCGATCCCGACACTGCGACGAGCGTTGCGTCCGCCGCGCTCAAAGTGAAATCAACACTGGGACGGGATGGATCACCCTCGACGGTTGCTGTCGCTCTTACCCGAATACTGCCCGTGGTCGAACCCACTGCAAGCGTGGTTTCTGCCTCGCCTTGAGCGTTGGTATTGGTTTGGCGGAGTGAAAGCGTCGCGTCGCCACTTATCACCGACCAATCGATGACACCGTTGGCAACCGAGCCGCCGCCATTGCTTAAACGCACCCGCAATGGACTGGCCGTCAGCCCAGTGGTAGCGGTCTGAGCATCCCCACTGACTTTTGTCAGCGACAGCGTGCTGGTTGGTGGCACGCCGGTTGCAGTAAACACTGCTGGCAACATTCCTGGGAAACTGACTTGGATCTGCGCTGAACCAGGTTGCGCGCCGAGGCGCAGGTGGACCTCGGCACTCAGGCCGGGACCTGATGGCGGTGCCGAGAACGTGCCCGTCCCAGTTTCGACAAAAGTCGCGCCGCCACTGATTACTTCGAACAGGATGACCCCATTCGGCGCGTTGGCGCGCGCGGTGGGTGTAATCCCTGCCACCAACGGCTGGGGCAAAACTGTATTGACGAGGCCCTGCTGAGCATCGCCGGAGACCTTCGTCACCGTTTCGATTTCTGGCTGCTCAATTGACAAAGTGAAAAGGACCGGGCTGTATCCGGGCGCCGCCGCTTGCACGACGGACTCACCGACCGCCGATCCAGCAAAAACGCCGAGGCTTGCACTAATCGGGCCATTTCCGGTCAGCACCGTCCTGGTCGTGACCGGTATGTTTAGCGCGCCAAGAAAATAGGCACTGCCACTGAGTACCGTGAAATCGACTGGAACTCCGCTGGCCGGGGTCGACCCGGACAATGCTTCAACTACGAGCGGTTGCGCGAACTGTGACTCGGGTTCGGCGACTTGACCGTTACCCGAAACGATCAAAAGAAGCTGTGATCCAGCCGGCGTCGCTACCAGTCCCCAGGTCGCGGTTGTCAGCGGCGTGGGTGGCGAGGCAGTGAGCGAAAAAGTGCCCGGCGCGCCAGACATCACCTGAATCGTGGAGCGACCCGTGCCGTCGGTCGGAACGGTGATCATGGTGCCGCTCGGGGTGCTGCCACTCAACAATTGCGCGCCAGTCGAACCCGAGAGCTGGAATACGACGTTGACGCCGCTGATCGGTGCGCTGCCGCTATCGAGCAAGACCACGGAAAAATTCTCGGCGAAGGGCTGATTTTGTGGAGTAGTGTAGTTGACGCCCGTCGGCGGATTCGGCGTCACAGTTGCTGCACCGGCTGGAGTGACCTGCATGCCGGTGTACATGCCCAAGCTGCCCATTGCGCTGGCCTGGGCGGTGACATTGGTCGCAGTTGCTACGCCCGCATTCGCAATCAGATCGACATAGGCATTGCCAGTGGCGTCGGAGAACACGGTGATGCCGGTGGCATTGTTGCTGAAACGGGCAGGACCGCTGGTGATGGTGAACGTCACCTTGGCGTTCGCCACCAAGGTGGGCAATCCGCTGCCCTGGGAAATAAAAACGCCCAACTGGCTCGGGAAGGTTGTGCCGGTGACTGCACTCTGGCTACTGCCCTGAAAGGCACTGACCGTCGGCGCAACCGGCGCAACTACGTTGAGATTGAACGTGGCGTCGGCGAGGCCACAGGTCGGCGTAGTGGCACGAAGCGTATACACGCCGCCGGCGTCTGGCTCAGCGACGACATCAACACTGCTGTTGAAGGTAAACGGTGTGGCGCTCCAGAACACATTCTCGCTGAAAGTTGTGGTTCCTGATTGCAGGAAGTGGAGCGTGCCGAGCGGTGGTGCAACTGCCATCACATTCCAGGTCACGGGAACCGGATCGGGTATCGGCGTGGTCGCGCCTTTTTCGCCAGTGACCAGCGACATCGGGAACCGGGTACCGGCGAGCGCCGTCTGGTTCGAGCCGGAAAGCACATCCATCGGACAAGCAATCTGCGCTTGTCCCGGCAGCGCCGAGATAGACAAAGCCAGACCAACGAGCCAAATGATCAGTGCTGCCGGCCGTTTCGACCCAATGGTATCGATCTCGCGGCGGACGGTTAATGCGGCCATAGCATCCTCGCTTGTGTGTCGGACTATACTATCAGCGTACTACAGCGCCGCGCGCTGGTGTAGTCGCGACGGCTTGGTCCCTGAGATGCACCAGTCCCCACGGAGGTTAGGCCATGCGTTTCGCGCTGTCTGCGTTCCCCCTTCTTCGGCGCACGTCGTTGGCGGTGTCCATTACCGCTTCGATGCTGATCGTGACGTTGCCGGTCGATGTTCAGTCGAAATCGCCAACAATGCGAAATGCTGAGGACTTCCTCATCGTCGACTGCCTCTTGCCTGGTCAAATGCGCAAACTCGGCCGTGTCAGCACCTTTATGAGCGCGCGCCGGCCGGTTCGCACCAACCAGGCGGATTGTGAAATTCGCGGTGGTGAATACGTCGCCTACGATCGTGCCAACTATCAAACCGCACTGAAGGTCTGGATGGATCAGGCGACGCTTGGTGAAGTCGAGGCGCAGAATTATGTGGGCGAGATTTACCACAAGGGATTGGGCACCGAGCCTGACTACGTCAAGGCAGCCGAGTGGTATCAGAAAGCTGCCGCGCAGGGGTCCAAGCGCGCGCAGATCAATCTGGGCTCGCTGTACGAGTCCGGGCTTGGAGTTGAGCAGGATGTGAACAAGGCGCTTAATCTCTATCGGCAGGGCTCTGGCATAAGCGGCGATGACCTGATTTATACATCGGTGATGACCTCCGCCATGGCGACCAAACAGGGCGAGATTGAAACCCTGCAGCGCGATGTGGCGGCGGAGCGAGAAGCCGCGACGCGGCTCAAGGCTGAGAATGAGAAGCTGAAAGGCGAGCTGGATCAGCGTCGTCGCGCGCTGCAAAGCTCTCAGACCGAACTGGACAGCGCCCGCAGTCAACTCAAGCAGGCGCAAACGCGTATCGCGCCTGCCGATGAAGACATGGCGCTGCTGAGCGAGTTGCTCGCGGCCAAAGAGCAGGAGTTGGCAATGGAACGCGAGCGCCTCGAGCGCGACCGAAAGGCGCATGCCGATCGCGTTCAGCGCGACCGCACCAAACTTGCCGAATTGAAATCGCGCGAAGCACAGCTCAGCAAAGTTTCCACCGCGTCTGCAGGCGATCGCGCCGAGTTGGACAAGGTGCGCGGGGCTGCAGTCGAACTGGCACTGACATTGGACGATTCGATTGCTCGCATCGAGGAGATGGAAGCTGCCCTGGCGCAGAATCAGAAGCGTCAGGACGCCGAGCAGGTCGGTTACGAGATGGACCGCAAGAAAATGGAAGCGGCACTGTCTGCTTCCAAGGAAGACCGCGAACTGTTGCTGCTGCTGGAACAACAACTGTCGGAGAAGCAGCGTGAGGTGGCACGCCAACGCGGCCAGATCGTTGCACTGGAGCAACAGTCCGGTACGTTGGGCGGAGGCAGTGCGATTGCTGCGAGTGCCGGACCGCAAATCACTCTTTCCGATCCGTTGATCACCCTGTCGCGAGCGGGCCGGCCTACCGCAACGTTGCCGGCGCGCAGTACTGCCTCCGAATTGGTGGGCACGGTCAAGGCCGCGGCCGGTGTGCGTCAGCTTTCGGTCAACGGGCAAGTGGTTTCAGTGGCGTCCAATGGCAGCTTCAGGGTGCGCGTGCCGGTCAGCGGGACGGGTACCGAGGTAAAGCTTGCCGCTGTGGATCGCCAAGGCGTTGAAAATGTCTTCAACTTTTTAATCGCGCCCACTGCCGGCACCAGCGGCAATGCCGGATCGGTCGCTGCCACAACTGGGTCTCAGCGCGCTCCCGCAGGCGTCAAACTCGGCAAGTACCACGCGCTGGTCATTGGCAACAGCGATTACAGCGGCTACCCGAAATTGGTCAGTCCAGGTAGCGATGTGCAACGTGTCGGTGGCCTGTTGAAGCAGAAGTACGGGTTCCAGACAACCGTGTTGAACAACGCCAATCGTTTTGAGATTTTGTCGGCGCTCAACGACATGCGCGAGAAGTTGACCGCTGAGGACAACCTATTCGTGTACTTTGCTGGTCACGGTGAAATGGACGAGAAGTCGAAGCAGGGCTACTGGATTCCCGTAGATGGTCGCGCGGATGCCCCCAATACCTGGCTGTCAAATCGCGCGATCAGCGATATGCTCAATACTATGGCGCCCAAGCACGTGATGGTGGTGGCTGACTCCTGTTATTCCGGCACCATGACGCAATCAGCGGTACCGGTGTTCACTTCCGAAAGCGGCAACGCCGGGTGGAGCAAGTGGGTGCAGGCGGCGACGGCAAGTCGTTCACGCACCGCACTGACCTCCGGTGGATTGGCGCCGGTCCCCGATATCGGTCGCGGCAACAACTCGCATTTCGCCAGCGCTTTAATTGCGGCGCTGGAAGACAACAGCCAGCTGCTTGAAGGTCACCGCTTGTTCCGCGAAGTGTCCACGGCGTTGGCCAGTGCGGCCGCAGAATCGGATCTGGTGCAAATTCCTGGCTACGCGCCGATCCAGTTCGCGGGCCATGAAGCGGGCGAGTTCTTTTTCGCGCCAACCAGCCGCGGTGTGGCCAGCGCCCAGACCGACTCTGCGAGCGGCATGCATTGATCTGTTCGCGGTGCACACAGGAGCCTCCCGATTGCGGGAGCGCTCCTGGGCGCGGTGATTCGTGTACCGGCACGTTTCTGATTTTTCAGCCTCACAGCCCTCGCCGTCGATGCAAAGCCGACGCAGCAATGGTGCGTTCGGGCGCGACATGTCGCGCGCATCAACACAAAGTTTGTTGACCCATTTGCGGTCGTCGCCAACGCCACTGCGCGCAGTTCGATTGCGCCGAAATTGCCGCTCCCGGCAACACCGTCTGGCCCGTACCATCCGAGTGGCGCGCCCTTCGGCGAGGCGCGGTTATCGCCCACTGCACCACAATGGCCGAGGTGAAATCATGCGAGACTGCGACTGACCGGTCGACGGCAACGGTGTAGGGGGTTGGCGGTCGAGCCTTACCGGATTGTTCTCAGTTGTTTCGCGCAGCACTTGGGGCCGAACTCGGTCCGTAGAGTCGAACAATGGATAGCGTGTCATCCATAACTGCCGTAGTGCCGCGGCGGCATGAAGCAACTGGACGCCTCCTCCGCCTGATTGGCAAGAGGCCGAACTTGTGCGTCTTGCATCGGCGGATTCTCCTGCCATGTCAGACCTGATCGATCTGCTGCAGCGTGCCTCCGATGGCGATCGGCGAACCTACGATGCCGCCTATGCGCAGGTTTATCCCGTGCTTAAACGGCTTGCACGCGGACAGAAGCGCCGCGCCGCGCCGAGTGACGATGCCAACACCACATCGATCGTCAACGATGCGTGCCTGAAACTCATGCACAGCGCTTCACCCAACGACGAGGCGCATTTCTACGCGATTGCGGCGAGTGCGATGCGACAGATTCTGATCGACCGCGCGCGACGGCGCCTGACCGAAAAACACGGTGGCGGCGAAGTCACTTCCTTGGAAGGCAAGGAGCATCTTGCCGAGGTCATTTCCGGGATGCCGAATGTCGACGTGCTCGCGTTGGATCAAGTACTGAGTCAGCTTGCCAAAGTCGATGCGCGCTTGGCGCGATTGGTTGAATGGCGCTGCTTTGCCGAACTTGAATTGGCCGAGATCGGCAGGGTTATGGATATTTCCGAACGCTCGGCCCGCCGCGAATGGCGCCGTGCGCGTGCGTATCTGTTGCTGCACCTGGAAGCTCCGGATCAATGAGCGTGCCGAATGATTCACTCTGGCGTCGCGCGATGGACGAGTTCGACGTGCTGTTGGATCTGTCCCTCGACGGACGAATCGCGGCGCTCGCCGTACTGGCGCGTGAATCACCAACGCTGGCGGAGCACGTGCAGAGTCTGCTCGACACGGATGCGCGGGCCGAGGAAGCCACCGTCGGCACCGCAGTGGCGTTTGCCGCCGACTTAGCAGCATCGGATTGGCCGCGCGTCGCTGGCTATCGATTGCTCGGTGTACTTGGCCATGGCGGTATGGGCGAAGTCTTTCTGGCTGAGCGCGACGGACAGGATTTTGTCCAGCGAGTGGCGATGAAACGGATGACACTGGGCAATCGCGATGACAGTCTGCGCGAACGATTTCTGCGCGAACGCCGCATTCTGGCTGGCCTAAATCATCCCAATATCGCGCGATTGCTGGATGGCGGTCTTGATGCCGACGGCAACCCGTACTTCGCTATGGAGTTGGTTGAGGGCGTCAGCATCACCCGCTACGCCCACGAGCAAGCCCTCGATCTACGTGCGCGCCTGCGCTTGCTCATCGTAGTTTGTGAAGCAGTCGCTTAGGCCCAGATCAACCTGATCGTCCACCGCGACATCAAGCCATCCAACGTATTGGTGAATGCAACTGGTCAGGTGAAGTTGCTTGATTTTGGCATCGCCAAGCTGCTTGCGCCGGGCGATAGCCAAGCCACGGCCACGCTTGCGATGACGCCCGCCTATGCGGCACCGGAGCAACTTCTGGGTGAGCCGATCTCTACCGCTACCGACGTTTACGCACTTGGATTGTTGCTCTTTGAGCTGCTTGTAGGTCACCTGCCGGAGCGCAGTTGGCGCGAACGCATGCGCGACGCGGTGACTGAGCAAAATTCGATTGAACGGCCCAGTCTGGGTGTTTTGCAATGGCTGGCGACAGAGCCACATTCGACGGCGGGCGACCCGCGCCAACGACGCCGATTGGCGCAGCAACTACGCGGAGATCTCGACCAGATTGTTTTGCTCGCTTTGCGTCGCGATCCGGCAAGGCGCTATCCGACAGCACAGGCCCTTGCCGACGACCTGGCGCGCTATCTCGACGGAAGGCCGGTGCGCGCTCGTGCCGATCACTGGCGCTATCGACTGGAAAAGTTCGCGCGCCGAAACATTTGGGCGATGACGGCTGCGGGATTGACCTTTGCCGGATTGATTGCGGCAACCATTGTTTCCGTCTCGTTCGCCAATAGCGAGCGAGCGGCACGAGCGGCTGCTGATATCGACCGGAGCAAAGCCGAGCAACAAGCCCAGCGCGCGACGCGTACCAAGGACTTTGTCGTGCAGTTGTTCAGCGACATCGATCCATTAAAGGCTGCCGGCGGAAAAGGAGATGACTACACAGCGGTTGAGCTGCTGGATGCCGCCGTGCAGCGGGTCGAAAAGGATTTGGTCGATTTGCCCGAAGCACAGGCCGAACTGCGCTACGCGATCGCCGATAGTTTAAGAAATTTGGGCCGTCCGCAAGCTGCGCTGCCCTTGCTCGACGCCAGTATCCTGCAATTGCGCAGACTGGGCAGTTCTGCCGAGCGCACCTTATCCAGCGCGCCGCAGTCGCGTGCTGTGGTTCGTGAGTCACTGTCGGATCTGGTCGGCGCGCAATCCGATGCGCAAGAGGCCCTGAGCATTTCCTTGGCCTGGCCTGACGACGAAGATGCACGTTTGGGCCGCATCAAAATGCGCACCTCAATTGCCGCATTACTCAGTCTGCGAGGCAACCTGGTCGAGGCACATGCGCACTATCAGACGATCCTGAAAGACCGCACTGCGCTACTCGGACGCGACAACCATCCCGACCTCGCTGTCGACTGGAACAATCTTTCCGCCATTAACGAGCGCCTCGAGCGCTTTGCGGAAGCTGAAACGAGCGCGCGCCGCGCGATGCAACTGTTTGCCGAGGCAAACGGCACTGAGCACCCGCGCATGGCTTGGTTGCACAACTCGCTCGGGTTTGCGTTGTTGGGTCTGGGGCGATTGGACGAAGCGCAGGCGCAGTTCGATGCTGCGCGCAAGCTGGCGCTGGCCAAGCTCCACGCGAACACGCCAATTTTGCTCAACATCAATGTTGGGCTTGGGCGTGTTGCGCAAGCCCGCCGCTTGTATCCGCAGGCCGAGTTGGCGTTTGTCGAGGCTTTGCGCATCGGCAAAGCGCTCAATCACACCAGCCTGACCGCTGTGGAAATCCGCTACGGCTTGATGTTCTTGCAGCACGAGCAGTACCGCGAAGCCGAGGTAATGTTGCAGCGAGGAATTGAACGCAGCGGCACCTACGGTGCTCAGATCCCCAATCCGCTCATGCTACAAGGCGCAGTTGCACGCGGTTTGGCGTTGGCCCACCTCGAACGTGGCGATGAAGGCGAAGCGCTTGCCGTGGCTGCGTTGTCCAAGCTGGCGACGCTGGTCGACCGTCGCGCGGACAGTTATGTCGAAAGCCAGCGCATGCTGGCTGCATTGCGGCAACGCGAGTAAGTCGGATCGGGCGCGCAGCTTAGCGGGCGGGTGTCTGGCGGAGCGGGATCCATTCCCGTCGCTTTTGTCTGGCCGCCGGCATCTCCCTTTTTCGTGTACCCAATTGAGCCAGGCGCCGGACAGCGTCAATGGCGTCATCGGGCCACGAAAAAAGGATACTGTCATGCCTGCGATTTCTCGCGTCGCGCACTGCGCTTCTGTGCTTGCATTGCTTCTTGGTGCGTGCTCGGCCCAGGCGCAGGTCGAGGTCTGCGCTAACACAGCGGCTGAGATTCTCAACGGCTTTGGCCTCGCCAATAACGACGCTGTGACCATCAAAGTGGTGCAGGGCGACTACGCGCTGAGCGAGTCGCCGAACGAGCGCATTGACGGCGACGGTCAGTACTTTGGCCATGACATCAAACTGATGGGTGGGTACAACAGCAGCTGCAGCAGCCGTAGTCTGGATCCAAAACTCACCACCATCCGTTCCAACACTGATTTCCACGTCTCAACGCGAGACAGCATCTATATTTATTCGATCCGATTTCTGGATATCACGGGTGACGTAGGACTGTATGCAGAGTCGTCGTCGTTCGGTCCGGAGGAGACCGTCAGCCTGAGTCGAGTCTGGGTGGAAAACGTCTGCCACCCCAGCCCGGTCAACTGTGAGGGAGACAACAGCGCACTGCGCATTTCCACCAACCATCTCAGCCTGTCCCAAGTGGTCGCGGTGAAAAATCCTACCCTTGGTTGCACCTTCAAGGTTTTCAATACGATTATGCAAACGCTCTCGATAGTGCACTCGGTCTTTGCCGACAACGAGGGCGATGGGGTTTGCATTTACAACGCATTCGGCGGCGAGGATTTCGACGTCACCATTGCCAATTCGAACTTCCGCAACAACGCCGGTGGCACGGACATCCGCACCGACTTGACGTCCAATGTCACGCTGTTGAACAACATCTATTCTGTGCTTGATGCCGATCCACCGCCGAGCAATGCGCCGGTGGCCAGTTTGAACGTCAATCCGCAATTCATCAATCCTTCGGTCAGCGCCTACTCGATTCTGAATAGTTCGCCAGCGGTAAACAGCGGCAATGTCAGCGCTGCGGCTTTCATCAGCCAGGACATCAATGGCGGCGAGCGCCACGTTGGTACGGCACCCGACCGCGGCGCCTACGAAACCACGGTTGAAGACAGCAACTTGGTCTTCGTTACCACTACTGCCGATCAGATCAACCCGGTGCCCGTAGGCTCAATGCGCGCCGCGATCCTTCAGTCCAACTCGGACTCTGATTTCAACACCATCCGTTTCGACATCGCCGGCGCGTGCCCGCGCATCATTAATCTGGCGGGGCCGTTGCCGGACATCACCGACCGCGTGCGCATCGAGGGTTATTCGCAGCCCGGATCGGCGCCCAACACCAACAACTTCACTTTCAGTCCCACGATCTGCATCGGCATTCGTGGGGATCTCTCTGACAATCATGCCTTCCTGCTGCCGCCCAGTATCGGTGCTGGCGAATTCCTGGATTTGTCCGGGGTGGCGTTCGGCGGGTTCGATTTTGCCGCCATTCGGCTCTCGGGTGGTTCGACTTCGCGCATTCACGGTGTGCAGTTTGGCGGCACTTTCGGCAGCGTCGCAATTGCCAACAACGCAGTGAATGTGTTGATCAGCAGCAGCACCGACAATGTCATCGGAGGCGATGGCAATGCGGATCGCAATCTGATCAGCGAGGCCTATGTTGCCGGCCTTCAGTTGCTGGACGATCCAGGTCTTGGTACAGCTGGCAACACGGTCGAGAACAATCTCATCGGCAGCACCGCCAGTGGCACCCAGTCCGCCGCCAATAACATCGGGATTGAGCTGCACAGCGACGGCAACATCATCAAGGGAAACCTCATTTCCGGTAATCAGACCCACGGTGTCCTGATTGACGACAGTACCGCGACGGGCAATTTGATCTTCAGCAACCGCATCGGCCTCAAGGCCAGCACTACCGTTGCCTGCTTGCCGCCGTGCCCACCCGGTTTTTATGCGCTGGGCAATATCGGTATGGGCGTGCTGGTGCAGGGTGGAGCATCCAACAACGATATCTGGACCAACACCATCGCCTACAACGGCGGCAAGGGCATTCGCTTTCTGGAGGGTCAACGCAATACCTCGTTTGGTAACTCCATCTACGAAAACGGCGCACTCGGCATCGACACCGGCAGCGCTGGCGTCAACCCGATCAACAACGATGGCGATCCCGCAGAGCAGGCCACCGCCAATCGCGGCCTGAACTGGCCATTTCTAACCAGCGCCAGCGGTGGCGCGAACAGTGGCGTAGTGCAGGGCACATTGTTCTCGATCGATGGTGACTATACCTTGCAAGTGTTTTCCGACATCGCTTGCAATGCCCTCGGGCACGGTGATGCGCGTCGCTATCACACCAGCGATATCGTCACCATTAGCGGCGCCGCGGCCGGAGAAAACGGGTCTGTGCAATTCGCAGTTCCGTTTCAGTATTCCGGCATTTTGAACAATCGCGGGATCAGTGTCACCGCCACCGACCATCGCGGAAATACCAGCGAATTGTCCAATTGCATGGTCTATGACCAGGTCCTCGGCGACGCTATCTTCGCAAATGGGTTCGAACTGTGAGGATGAGCGTAAGCACCTATTGGTGTGACGTCATAGAAGCAGCGCTGCAGCCATCGACCAGACCGCTCAGTCCGCGTTTTCGAAACCGCTATCGAATAGCACGCCACCGAGTTGATAGTGGCGTACGACAACGGTTTCGTGACCGGCCTGGTCGACCACGCGCACGCGCACTCCGATCTGGCCGCTGTTCACTGCGATCGGCAACGGTACGATGACCATGCTGCCGTCAGCGGGCAAAGTTAGCGTCGCGGCAAGGTTGCCGCCTACGGGTACCGGACCCAGAGCGCGATCCGCGCTCACGCTCCATTGTCCCGGTGCGTTGCGCAGGCCACTTTCGATGTCGAACGCCGATACGCGCAACGCGCTCAGCGTGCCCGCGCTGGTGACTGCGGTCACGCTCGGCGTGAGCACCAACGTCGGGCGCAAATCATCATGCAGGAAGCCGTTCACTGCTTGCTGGCCGGCTTGCTGACCGGGCTCGGAAAAATTCAGCAGATCGACCCCGGCTCCAGTGTCGATCCAGCGAGCGAGCAGCATGCGTTCGCCATTGCTGAGGCCCGGAATCGTCGGATGACTGGCAAAATCGAGATCACCGACACGCGTTGCATTGCTGCGTCCGTCCAGACGCGCGCCCCATACCGCCCACAGCAGCAAACTCTGCCGTGATTGAAAAGCACGCAGGTAGCGCGAGACTTGCACGTACAAGTTATTGCCATAGCGCGTGTATGCTTCGGCCGTAACTGGATCGGTGTGATTCATGCGCAGCGCATGCAGGGCTGCGGGCCAACCTTCGACCAAAGGCGCGTTCGCTGCGAGCACTAGACCCGGGCCAGGACCGGCTGGATTGTTGCCGCCGTGACAGCTCGCACAGCGAGTGTTCAATAGCGGCGCGACATCGCGGAACCACTCGACGCTGATCGAATCCTCGCTGCGCACGATCAATACCTCCTGATTTTGCCCGTCCAAGTCGAGCAGCGGAGTAGTGCGCGCGAGGTCACGCAGCAGGTAATTACTCTGGTCGGCTGCCGTATTGGCGAAGTCGATTGGTTGTTTGCTATGGGCGTGGCAGCCGCCGCAGTCGTAGCGTGCCTCGCCAGGGCGCACCTGGTGCCAGGTCTGCGCAACGTTGAGCGCCATGCCGCGTCGGTCGATAGTTTGGAAAGTTACTGATACATCGGCCGGTATGCGTGCCAGGAACGAACTGTCGCGTACTACGCGGCCATCGGGCAGTGTCGTGTTCGGGTCGCCGGGTTTGCCCGACAGTGCGCCGCGAATCGGCACCTCACCGAGGATGCGCAAACGCTCGCCGCCATCGACCAGCAGCTGCGGATTGTTGCCCGGATAGCTCAAATCCGCTCGGGGGAGCTGAGCGAGTATGCGCACGGCATAGATGTCATCGTCGCCATAGATACCGGCATCGGTTCCCTGCGTCACCCATGCGTACGGATAGTCCCAGGATGCAGGGTTGAACGGTTCGCGCTCAGTATCGCCAGGCAAATAACGCGCAGCGCGTGTGTCACGCCAAATCAACGACGAGCTGCCAATCAATCCAAAGGGTTCACCCGGAGTGAGGCCTTCGGCGGCGATCGCGCCGTCAGAAAGCTCGGGCCATGCTGCCGGTTCGGCACGCGCATACAGCTGTTGATAGGTGACAACCGGGCGCGGCCATTGCAAGTTGTAGTTTTCCTCGAACAGAACGCGTTGCAAACCTGCAGGTCGCCCCGGCGGACATTGCGGGCCGGGGCCCGTTACGCAGCCGGCTGGAATCGGGATGGTTTCTCCGTCCGGGATCATGACGATTTCGCCGTGGTACCACGGTAGACCGGCGGCGCCGACACCGCCCGCGTTGCCACTGCGATGATTGGCGCCGCCAACGGTGTAGACCGCGAGCAGTTCTGCTTCGCCAGCTGCACCGACACCAGCGACCGCGGGAGTGGCTTGCGGGTGGGTAAACTTTCCGCGCCGCTCACTGTTGGGGCAGTCACCGGCATTGCTACCGGCGAGCGATTCGAAGCCAGGGCAGGGTGCGGGTACATCGAGGTGGGTAGTGAACGGCGTCAGCACGCGGCGCACGTTGTCAGGTTGCGCGGGGTCGCGGCGCTCGTGCGGGATGTGTGTGCCTGGCGCCGGATCATCACTCAGGAAAGGGCCGCCGGGAGGGTCCAATGGATAGCGCACGAGGCTGCCAAATCCATTGTTGTTCAAGTTGTAGTAGCGCTCGACAACAATATCGCCATCGGGCATCTGGGTGGCAAAGTGATGGGCGAATGGACGATCGGAATAGCCTGAGAGTGAGTTCCAGCCGCGACCGTCCGGGCCGACAACCCACAACGCGAATGTACGCTCGTCGCGCAAGCCCTGCAGCTCCCAACTGGAAAACACCAGGCGCCCATCCATCAACACCTGTGGATGCAGCGCCATGGCCAGATTGAAGTGCCCGATCGGCGTGACGTTGCGCCCGTCGTGATCCATCGCGTGCAATTGCAGTACGCGCTGGCCTTCGTCGAGCAAACGTGGCGGCGTAAAGCCATTGCGGGTTGAAGTGAAAACGATGCGCCCGCCCGGTGCAAAGCTCGGCCCGGTGTTGAACACGCCCACGCGCGGGTGATTGCTGAACGGATTGACCTGGTTGTTTGCAGGGTCGAAGCCGGTGAAGGTCGCGCCGTTACCGGTGTTCGGTGTGAATTCCTGCTGCGTCAATCGCAGTACTACACGCGTCTGCAGATTGAGTCGATACAGATCGGCGCCGAAGAACGACATGCCGGCGTTGCTGCCGCGCTGCGTGTTGCGCGCTTCGGGCGAAAGGTCGTGATACCAGGCAAACACCACCCAGCGTGCATCAAACGAGATCGTCGGATCGGAAACCGAACCCACTGCAAGCGGCTTGGTCGCGGCTGTATCGATCAACGCGCGGTGCTCGGCAAGTGGAAACAATAGCTCGCGGCTTCCGTCGGCGCGCAACAGCATCAATTGTGCGCCGGCGTCGGGTTCCAGTGGCGCCACAGTGTCGGGCCAGGCACTGTTGCCGTTGCGCGGCGCGCCTGGCTGCCAATCGGCGCCAAAATACGGCGCGCGCACGTAGACAAGATCGTAGGGTAAGGGGTTGACCACGTCGACGGCCTTGGCGCCCAGCGCATAGAGCGCGGCAATCAGGATTACGGCAAATCTTGTCACATTCATGCGCTGGCTCCGCGGGATCACTGTCAATCAGACGCAGGCCAAACCAATCCTTTCTCACCGCTCATTTTCAACAATCGGGCACGCTGGGCGGATGGCGGCCGCGCTTGCGACCCGTCACACTTCTGGACATGCCGCTGACGCGCGAACAGTTCGATCAAATCATGTCTACGCACGAGCCACGCTTGCGCGCTCACGTGTCGGTACGGGTGCGCGCGGATCAAGGTCTGGATGTTGACGACGTGATCCAGGAAGTGCGGATCCGACTCTGGCGTGTGCTGTCCAGTGAGAAAATTGTCGAGCATCTTGCGTCTTACCTGCGACGGACGGTGGTGTCGGTGGTCATTGACGCGCTCAGGCGCCGGCAGGCCCGTCGCGAAGAAACTTTTGACTTACAGGATGTTGATGTTGTCGATGACTCGGTTGTTGCGCCGGATCGCATTGCGGATCGCGCCCACCGCGTGCAGCTGGCGCAGGCGGCGATCGCGACTTTGCCCGAGCGGCGTCGCGTACCGGCGCAGTTGCTGTTGCAGGGATTCACCACACAGGAGATCGGGACTATGTTGGGATTGACTGAGGCCTCGGCGCGTAACCTTGCCTACCGCGGCGTTGAGGAAATCCGGGCAGCGTTGCGCGAGGCCGGCGCGGAAGACTGGGATGAATGAGCGATCCGCAAATGCGGCCCAATCGGCAATCGCTGCTGCGCACCGCTGCGATCCATCGGTCTGTCCGGATGCGCAGACGCTGATCGCATTCGCCGATGGCCGACTCCCGGCTCCGTTGCGAGACCAGGTGGCGGCCAGCGTGGCGGCGTGCGCGGGTTGTGCGGCGGCTGTGCGTTTGGCGCTGGATGCATCTTCCTGGGCCGACGATCTCTGCGTCGACATCGAGCGCGCCGGTCAGCACAATAACGTGCAACCGTTGCTACGACCGGGGCGCCTGCGCCGCCAATCCTGGCTGCCGTTGGCGATGGCTGCCAGCCTCGCGTTGTTCGTCGGTGCCGGCATGTTGCTACGACGGTCGCCGGTTGAAGAGACCTTGCGCGGTCGCACCGGGATCGCCACTACGCCGGTCGATGGCGCACTGTTGCGGCAGGCACCGCAGAGTCTGAGTTGGCCGTGTGCTGCGCTGCCATCTGCGGCGCTGGTCGAATTATTTTCTGCCGATGCTACGCTGCGTTGGTCGGGTGTGCCTGTGGAATGCATGGCCACGCTGCCTGCGCAAATTCAGTCTGCGCTGACGCCAGGCGAGTATTTGTGGCGGGTAAAAAATGCTGCCGGAGAAACTCTTCTCGGACCGGTCGCGTTTCGTATCGCGTCATGAATTTGTGCCGTCAGACGTTAGTCAAAACGTGTCTGTGTGCGCTCATCTTCGCAGGCAGCCCGGCGCGCGCGGATGTGGTCATCATCGACGTGCCTGCTGCGTCAATCGCACGCGGCATTCCGCTCCAGGCCGGCGACATCCTGCGCGAAGGCGACGCTCCGACAACACTTGATGTGTTCCGTTTGCTCGCGCTGGAGACCGTGAACGCGACGCGCGGCACAGTGCGGCTTCAGCGAATTCGTGCAGGCGTGACCGAAGATGTCGATCTTCCGGCTGGCGATTGGTCGTTGATCGCAATACCACTGGACGCTGCCGGAAATCCGCCGCGAGAGCTCGACATCGCGTTGTCGCATGCCCTGGCCAATGGTGATAGCGAACGCGCAGGCGCGTTCCAGCTGGCGCGCGCACGGTTGTCAGCGGGCAGACACCAGTTCGCCGCGGCTGCTCAAGACTTCGTTGCTGCGACGGCATTGTTGCCGGCCCGCGAACACTGGATAGCGCAGACCCAGGCGATCGCCTTCGAGCGTCATCCGGATCGAACGCAAGGGCTGCTCGCTGCCGAACGCGCACTGGAACTGCGCCGCACCAGTCATGCACAATCGCCGCTGCTCGCGGCGAGCATGCAACTGGTGGCGGTGTGGCGTGTGCAAACGCGTGACAACGAGGGTGCCCGTAAGGCCGCCGCAGCCGCAATTCGGCTGGCGCCCGGCACACTGGTGGCGGCGAATGCGCATGTAGTGCTCGCGTTCATTGCCATGCGCACCAGCCAGCTCGATGTCGCGGCCAGCGAGTTGGATCGTGCCGAAGTTATCGTGGTGCAGCTCGCACCTGAAGGACTTGAGGCGGCGACGCTGCTGGCGCGGCGAGCCCTGTTGAGTGCGCTGCGACGTGAGGGTGATGGCGCCGCCCGGGCGTTCACACTTGCACTGATTCCGTTGCGTCAGTTGGCACCCGGCTCGATGCTGCTTGGACGCATCGCGTTCAACGCACAATTGCACGCACTGGAACGCCTACGCTATGCCGAAGCGGAGGGCTTCGCCCGCGAGTCCATGGCAGCCTTCGCGGCGGCTGCTCCCAATAGTCTGGAGTACGCACAAGCGCGCGCTGCGCTGGCCGAAGTGCTGATGCGTCGTACCCAGTATGCGCAGGCCGAGACCTTGCTGCGGGCGGCTTGGCAGGCTTCGAATGCGCTCAATGCGCGCAGCTATGAAGCGCTCTCATTGAAGTTGCAATTGGGCGATAGCCTTGCCCGCCAGCAACGCCTTGCAGAAGCGCTGCTGTTGTACGACCAGATCGAACAGGTCCTTGCTGCTGCCGATGCGCCGGAAGCACTGAGCCAATCATCACTGGCGGCCGACACGGCTTTGTATCGCGGCAACCTGCTGTCGCGGTTGGATCGATGTCCTGAAGCGGTGCTCAGCGGCACGCGCGCGCTGGATCAATACCGCGTGCAGCAACGCAGCGGAACAGAAGTCTGGGACGCGCACCTGCTGCTTAGCGAATGCAAACGCCGCCAGGCTGATTTGTCGGGTGCGTTGGACCATGCACATCAGGCCATCGACGGATTTCGCGTCATTGCCGCCGGCGGTATCCAGGAGGCCTGCGCGCAATTCGCACTGGCACGCGCGCAGCGCGACGCGGGCAATGTAGCCGCGGCGGTCAACGCCTATCGCGCCGCAATCGATGGTTTGGAAAGTCATCGCGAGCACGTCGGCGGCAGCGCCGAAATTCAGGCGAGTTGGGCGGCGCAGTTTCAAGACTTCTACAAGGAACTGCTGTGGTTGCTGGCTAGTGACAGTAATCTGAAAGCCGGCGCCGGGTATGCCGACGCGGTGTTGGAATTCGAAGCACGCTATCGCGTGCAAGCGTTGCGCCAGTTGCTCGGGGAAGAACACTCCGATCTCGCGGCAACATGGGCCACGCGGGTTCCGAAGTTGACGCCGCGACAATCACTCACTACGCAGCTGCCGCACGATACCGCGTTACTGTCGTTTGTGGTCGGGCGTCAGGGAACATTGGCGATCGTGGTGCTGCCGGGCAGGCCCGAAGCCTCGATCTTCAGACTGCCGGCAACGCGTGCGAAGCTCGATGTCGATGTCGATCGCATGCTGTTGCTCGGCGCCCGGAGCAGCGACGATCCGCTCGCAGTCGAGGCGCTGCAACGCATTGGGTCTGACCTGCACGATGCCCTGATCGCGCCGCTGCACAGTGTGGTCGATGCCTATCCGCGCTGGATTGTTGTGGCGGACGGTCCGTTGCTGCAGCTGCCGTGGTCGGCGTTGGTGGTGCAGCGCGCTCCGCAGCTACGTTATCTGGTCGAAGATCGTGTGCTGAGTATCGTGCCATCGGCACCCGTGTGGTCACTGCTCGCGATGCAGGGGCGCGCACCTGATTCCATCCTCGCGTTTGCCGACCCAAGCGTTGGCCCCGGCGAAGTAGACACATTGCGCAACGTGTCGCCGAGGGGCCTGCCCGGTGCGCGGCACGAGGTGGATGCACTCGCAGCTCTGTATCCCGGTCGCGTCACGGCCTATTCGGGTACGGCAGCCACCGAAGCTCAGCTGCGCGCAGCGGCGCCCACGGCCGGCTCGATTCACTTCGCACTGCATAGCGTCACCGATGCCCGCGAGCCAATGGCCTCGCACATTGTTCTTGCGAGCGGTGACGGCCAACAGTCAGAGGACGACGGGCGCCTGCATGCCGATGAAATCGCGCGCCAATTGCGCTTGAACGCTGACTTGATTGTGTTGTCTTCCTGCGCCAGTGCGCGCGGCGTCGATGTCGGCGGCGAAGGCTTGCTGGGTCTGATCCGGGCGTTGCATCTTGCCGGCGCTCGCGCGGTCATTGGTACGACATGGCCAGTTTCTGATCAGTCCACGGCTAGACTGATGACCGATTTCTATCGACACCGAAAATCCGGCGAAGACAGCGCCGGAGCGCTGACCGCGGCGCAACGAGACTGGCTGGCAAGCGCACGCGACAGCACGTGGCGTAACGCGATCAAGCGATACTTGGGTGTGGGCGACGCACTGCCAGCTGCGGCCGCCCATCCGTTCTACTGGGCGGGATTTGTCCACAGCGGCGCGGCTGCGCGTTAGGCGCAACAATCCGCAGTCAAATACAGAAGTCCAATGCTACACGGTGGCGTGGCGTCAGTTTTTGAACTTGCGCATCGCGCTGCCCAGTGATTTTTTGATGGCGAGAGGATTCGGCCTCTTGCTTCGTCCAAGCACCCGGTTCCTTGGGGAGTGCGGAAATGTCGCCACGTTCGATCACGATCCTCGTCCGCTACGGGTGTGCGTCAGTGCGTTCAAAGAGCGCGCGAAGGGCGCAATCGATGCGCGTGAAACTTTGCCCGCTGATGCTATTGGCGGCGATGAGCGTGGCGAAGTCGCAATCGCCATCACTGGCTGACGTCGAGTATGCGCGCGTGAACAACCAGCCGCTGCGCCTGGATCTATACCTGCCAAGCACACCGGCAGCAGCGTATCCGTTGATGGTCTTTGTCCACGGCGGTGGCTGGAGCAGCGGCAACAAGGACGTGATCCAGCCCGCGATGCTGCCGCTGTTGAACCAGGGTATCGCATTGGCAAGTGTCAACTACCGGCTGGTCAATGCACAGCATGCCAGTTTGTATGGAGGCATGAGCGCAGTGATTTTCCCGGCTGCGGTGCATGACATCAAGGCGGCAGTTCGTTTTCTGCGCGCCAATGCGGTGAGCTATAATCTTGATCCGCAACGTGTCGGACTTTGGGGCAGTTCCGCTGGTTCGCACTTGGCAACTCTGGTGGCACTGTCGGGCGGCGATGTCGCACTTGAAGGCAACGTCGGCAGCCACTTGAGCACCTCCAGTGCGGTGCAACTTGCGGTTGATGCCTATGGACCAAGCGATCTTCTGCGTATGGGTATGGACGCGTTCCAGGCCGGATTCAATGGCGCCGGCTGGGATGCAGCGAACACTGCGCACGCCTTGTTTATCGGCTGCGGGCCCCAGGGCATGGGCGCGATCATCAGCAATATCAACAACCCCGTAGCCCCTTGGCCGCAGTGCGTTGCCCAGGCGAATCTGGCCAATCCTGTGCTGCAAGCCGATGCCGCCGATCCGCCGCTGTGGATCGGCCACGCCAACGACGATGGCGTTGTGCCCTGGCCACAAAGTCAGCGCCTTTTTGACGCGCTGCAGATGGCCGGCGTCGATTCGGAGTTTGTGCGAGTGCCATCAGGTGGCCACCAGTTACAGGAGGCGCAATATCTGCAGGCACGCAGCTTCGTTGTGCAGCACTTTGCCAGCGTTGAGCCGCTATTGTTTCGGGACGGATTCGACTAGATGCGTCGCCGCAGTAGCGATGGTGAGGGCATGGATGCCCGCGGTCGCGCTTGCGCGTCCATGTGCTGCGCAACGCAGGAGCAGCTGCCGAAGTTGACGAACCATCCGTGGATAAGTGCGCAGTTCATGGAGCGAAGGCGAGGACCGAGGAAAACACGAAAGAGCGACCCGAGATGGGCGCGGGCGCAATCTATTCAAACCCATCCACCAGTAGCGGCGGCTCAACATAAAAGAATGCGGCACCCTGGCCATCGAAGCTTAGGTCCTCGCCGAGCGCACCGATGAACAAGGTGCCATTCGGGTAAGCTCGAATCGAGCCGCCGAAACTGCCGGTGGCGTTGCCGAGCGGATTCTGAAACTTCTGCACTTGCGACCACGCGCCGCCGCTGTGTTCGAACGCGTACACGGCTTGACTACCGGGCACCGATGCGGGGCAGCCGAGGAACACACGTCCCATGCTCAGCGCCGCGGTGTAGCAAAACAGGCCGGCATCATTGGGCTGCAATGTGGTCTCCGGCAACCAGGTTCCGCCGCCGCCGGCGCGAAATAGCTGCGCGGGTGGGAAGGTGTTACTGGGACCGGTGGAGGTCACTACCAGCAGATCGTTTTCGCTGGCAATCTCGTAGCCAAATTGCTGGCTATCCTGGCCGCCGAACAGCGTGTTTTGGAACTGCCAAATTCCACCCGAACGCAGATAGGTGCTCACTTTGCCAATGTTCTGCGCGCTGGTGCCGTCGGCGAATGGATTGTTGAGTATCAAGCGCTCGCCCTGCAGCTGCGGCGTTTCGCAGCCATGTGCGATGGTTTGCGCCACGTTCCAGCTGCCATTGCTGCTGCGCGTGTAGACCGAGCTGGTGTCGTTGAGTGCACACACCACTGCCGTCGTGCCGTCGAAGGCAAGGCCGCGACCAAACTGACTTTGCGCTGCAGGCGTGACCGGGGTCAGCTGAGACTCCAATGCCCAGACTCCGGCGCTGCGGCGGAATGCGTAGACAACGCCGGCGGCGTTTAGCCCTTGCTGGGCGCGCTCGGGTGCCGCGACCAGCAGGCTATCGCCCACCAGCGCCAGCGCGCGGCCAAACTGGTCTCCGGTGACACCGTCGGGCGCGAGCAACTTCAACTCCAACGGATAGAATCCGTTCGCATCGCGTCGATGCAGATAGACCGCCCCACGGCCGCGCTGGTTGCCAATCGATTCACCGAAGGCGGCCACGGCCAGCAAATCGGCGTCGGCAGCTACGAATCCGGCGCGCGCACCGTCAAGGCCTTGCCCCAAATCTAGCGTTCGCGTCGGCAAGGTGATGGTGCCGCCGGTGATGCCCCGCCCGACCATCACCACGCCTTCGTCCTGGTTGCCATACACCTCGGCGTTGGGATTGCCGATCAACACGGTGGGACCCGCGCGATCGATCGCAATACTTTGCCCGATGCTGAAGGCCTCGTCGGCCAATGGATCGAGGCGCTGCGTGGATGAGAGTAGCGACGAGAAAAAACTGTTGAAGCGCAGCACCGAGACCGCGCCCCGCGCGTTCCCCACGACGCTGCTCTCGCAGGCGCCGACCACGGCCCAATCGCCATCCAGCCGTACCGCGCATCCGAAACCGTCCTGCGTGCCCGCCGCTTCGGACGACAGGGTGGTGTGGCGCAGTGTCCACACGCCGCTGTTGCGGGTGTAACCGAGTACACGACCCGAAAGACCCGCCGCACTGCGCTTGGAAGCGATCAACATGCGATCGGGCGTCGATGGGTCGGCGCCGCTGATCGCCGCCGCGGTTCCGAAATTATTGTTGTTGCGCAGGTCAGCATCCGCTTCGACTAGCCGTGCCGCTTGGCTCCATGTGTTTCCGGTCAACTCAAACACGTAAGCGGCGCCAGCGTCGGTGCGCACGGTGCCATTGCTCGCGGTGATGTCTTCCTGTGGCGCTGCCACTACTACCGCGCCAGCGACGATGCTGACCGCTGCGCCGAATCCTGCGCCCGCTTGCACCACGCTTGGTGTCAGAGTCTGTATCGTTGACCAGAGCGGAGCAGCGTTTCCGCGCCGGTAGGTCGTGGCGATTCCATTCGGGGCGATACGACCGGCCACTGCAATCTGACCATCGATTGCCGCGTTGACCACCGCGCCGGTGCTGAACGAATTGATTTCGCGTGTCCAGTCTGCAGGACCGCGGCGATAGATTCTCACATTGCCCTCGCCCGGGCGGTTCGAGCCGATGATCAGATAGCCGTTCTTCAGTCCAATCGAAATCACCGCATCGGTGCCGAAAATCTCAATCTCCTGATCGGCGCGCCGAGTCCATACGCTGTTGACGCGCTCAAAGGTGTGTACCTTGCCGGGCTGCAGCGGGGTAGGGACGGTTGCCACTACCGCCAGATCGCTGTCAATAGCTACCTTCGTTCCGAAGTGCTGGTTCGGCGCGCCTGCACCGCTGGCGATGGCGCTGAAGGCGCCGCGGTATTGGTAGTCGCTCGCGTGCGCGCTATTGACCATGCCATTGCACAGCACAGCAAGAATCAGGATTGCACGGATCAACAGAGTGTTCATTGTGGGCTCCAAGCAGAATTGTGGATCGGTGCGCGATTAAAACTTGATGGCGCGGCAAGCAGCCATCCCTGGAGCACTGCTCCGGCCCGGCCATCCATGGCCGGGCGTTCTCGTTCGCTGACGATGCCTGGGGGCATCGTCAAAGCGCTCTTTGGATGCGCGGCAAGCAGCCATCCCTGGAGCACTGCTCCGGCCCGGCCATCCATGGCCGGGCGTTCTCGTTCGCTGACGATGCCTGGGGGCATCGTCAAAGCGCTCTTTGGATGCGCGGCAAGCAGCCATCCCTGGAGCACTGCTCCGGCCCGGCCATCCATGGCCGGGCGTTCTCGTTCGCTGACGATGCCTGGGGGCATCGTCAAAGCGCTTACTCGAACCCATCGTTAAGCAGCGGCGGCTCGGTGTAGACATAGAGCGCGCCCTCAAAGGGGAACAGCGGTGATTCTTCTGGTGCACCGACGATCAGCGTTGCATTGGGCGCCCACACCAGGGTGCTGCCAAAGTAGGACTGCTGCCGTGGATTGCTGGCGACCAGGCGCTGCGTCTGTTGCCACACGCCCAGACGTTTTTCAAACAGGAACGCGGCGCCTTGCTGGTTGACGCTGACGGTGTGCAGCGGCGCGCCGATCGCGATGCGTACGCCCTGCACGGCGACCGCCTGTGTTGCATCGCTCACAGTCAGGCCGCTCGGCACCAGACTCGCTTCTGGCAGAAAATTGTTGCCGCTACGACGACGCACGATCACTGGTGTATTCGGTCGATAGCTGGCGATCGCGAGGGTGCCCTGGTCGACGCTTAGGCCATAGCCATAGCCCTGCGGGGTGGGCGTATTGCTGCCGTTATCCGAGGGTCCGTTACCCACCCAGTTGCTGCCATCAAAAAGTGACATGCGCACAAATCCGGCCTCGATGTCATCGAGCGGGCCGCGCGTGTTCGGGTTGCCGATGATGGCAAGGCCATTGTCCCAGGCGCCGGCATTCATGCGTGATGAATAGGTGTCGAGGCCAAACGTCCAGGTGCCATTTTGTTGAAGGGTTGCTATCTGAACACCCACGTCATTGGAGGGCCCACCGCCGGTTGCTGGTGGGCAAACACCACCGATCATCGCGTGGGTGCCGTCAAACGCAATTCGGCGGCCAAAAGCGCGGCGGCTGGTGCTAGCGCACTGCGAGAAAAGTTGCGCTTCAATGTTCCAGACCCCCGCGGTACGTCGGTAGACGTAAACGATGCCCGCGTCGGTGCCGCCCAGATCGACATAGGGCGCGCCGACCAGGGCCACATCACCCTTGATCGCCACCGCATCGCCAAAGAAATCCGCAACGCCACCTTGCGGCGACTGCCAACGGGTTTCGAGTAGGTAAATCCCATCAGGCCCACGGCGAAACAAATATGCTGCGCCGATACTTGCCGCATTGCCGACGGATTCACCGGGCGCGCCGACCAGCAGCATTTCGCCATCGGCAGAGACAGCACTACCGAAGCGCGCATTGCTCAGGCCTTGCCCCAGATCGAACACGCGCTGCAGCAGTGGGAACGGTGTGCCAGCGCTGCCCTGACTCATCAGCACCACGCCTTGATTGGCGTTGCCATACGCATCGGCCAGAGGCGCGCCGATCAGCGCGGTGGGGCCATTGCGATCGATCGCTACCGCGAAGCCGGTGATTGCCCCGACTTCCTGCAACGGATCGGTTCGCTGCAGTAAGGTGGCCGAGGTGAACCCGTTGTTGAAGTCGGCGCCATAGACCACGCCCGTGTCGCTGCCGCCAATATCGAAACTGTAAGCACCGATCAATGCGGTGTCGCCATCCATGCTCAAGCTGAAACCAAATTCCTGACCAGCTTGCGCGGTCGGTGGGTTCAGCACAAACGACGACACCCAGTTGCTGGTGCCGCGACGATACGCGTACACGCGCCCGCTGGTGTTGCTTTCGCTAGAGCCGATCAGCAGCCGGTCGGGTGTGCCCTCGTCGAGGCCGCTGATCGCGACCGAACGGCCAAAGCGCGCGCCCGCCAGCGGCGTAGGCGCGACCAGGCGATTGATCTGAATCCAGCTGGGCGTGGTCAACTCGAACACATAAGCGGCGCCCGCGCTTTGCAGCAAGCCGCCAGAGTTCACATCCTCACTGATAGCACCCGCCACCACGGCGCCGGAAACGATGGCGACGGTGTAGCCAAACTCCGCGCCGGCCTGCGGCGTACTCGGCACCAGTGTGGCCGTATTGGTCCAGTTGTTTCCGCCACCGCTGACGCGCTCGAAAACGTAGACCGCGCCCGCGTTGCTCTGTATGCCCGGATGGCCAATCACCGCACGCGTGCCGGCAATCGCGACCGCTTGACCAAATTCAATCTGACTGGAGTTCAAAGCGTAATCCTGCACCCAGCCGGTTGCGGTCGCACGCATCACCCGCACGGTTCGGCTACTCGTTGGGAGATGCGTGACCGAGTAGATCAAGTTGCCGTCACTGAGCGCTATATCGATTACCGTTTCACCGTTGTTCCGGATGGATAGCTCCGGCGCAGGCAACCAGTTGCCGCCATTGCGCCGATAGCCACGCAGCTGCGTGGTTGCCCCCAGATTTACCTCCGATACCACCGCCAAGTCACCATCAATGGCAACCGCGCCACCGAACATCATGCCCACAAATCCCTCGCCCTGCGCGGTCGCGTGCAGTACCTGGCGCTCGGCATAGTTCTGTGCGATTGCACCGACCGGCGTTAGTGCGAGCATCGCTAAAAGCATCGGCATCCAGCGACGTCTGTCTAAACTCGGCGCGGGCGCACCAGGATCGGCAATTGAAACGTGCATGTTCGCCTCCGCAGGGGTGTCCAATTCTTCATAACGTAAAAGGCGCCAAACGCGGGCCACCTGTCCTGGCCGATGACGAAAGCGGCCCGCTAACCGCTCGGTGCATCTCGCATTTTCGATAGACGGAGTCGGCCAACGCGCGCCCCATGTCCCGGGTTCCATCGCCTTTTCGTAGTGCCTGGATCGCCCAATGCCACTGGCGCGCCAACCCGTGTTCAAGCCCATTCATCTTTTCGCAGTCGTTGCCAGCGTGCTGATGTCGGCGCTCGTCATCGCCGGGCCCACCGCCATGCGCTCGGTAGCAAGTACCGAGCCTGGCTTTTTCGCGACACGAGTTCTTGCCGCGCGAATACATCTTTGTTGGAGCCTTGGTGGCCTCACTTTCTCGGTTTTGTCGTTTTCATCAATACACGCGGCGCTCAGCGTGTGGATCGAGCCTTGGGACGGTTGCGCGTCTTGCAGTGATCCACCCGGCTGTTGTAGCAAATGGAAACTCCCACACTCATTCACGAAGGGCCTTATATGCAACGCACCTCGATTTTTATTGCGCTCATGCTTGTAACGTCGGTGGTCGATGCCACGCCATGGACCTATCGTGGCACGCTCAACGACGGCGGCAAGCCAGCCGACGGTAGCTACGATCTGCGCCTCACGCTGATGAACGACGCCGCCACTCGCGCCGTGGTGCAGCCTATAACGCTTTACGGCGTTAGCGTTCGCAACGGCAATTTCTCGGTCGAGGTGGACTTCGGTCTTGATCTTGGCCAGGCGCCCGCGATGAAGTTGAAAACTGAAGTCGGGCAGGGTGGCGCTGGGTTCGCAACACTTGGCGAACCAACGCGATTCGATCCCAAGGCTACACTCGCAGGCATTTGCTGGGATACCACCGGCAATGTGGTGGCAGCGGGCGAATTTCTCGGCGCGACCAACAATGTGCCGCTGCTGCTGCGCGCCAACAACAAAGCAGTCATTTCTGTCTTCCCCAGCGTTGCCAGCCCCAATCTGGTTTCTGGATACGAGGGTAATACGCTGGCAACGGCATCCAGCGGACAGACCATTGCGGGCGGCGGAGAGTTAGCAAAAATCAATCGAGTGGAGAACGACTTCGCCACCGTCGGTGGCGGGCGCGGTAATCGTGCTCAAGGTCTGCTGAGCACGGTAAGTGGCGGTGAAACCAACAAAGCGATTGGTGAGCACAGCACCGTGGGTGGAGGTTTCGGTAATTGTGCGGGCGGCGACCACTCCTGGGCGGGGGGCACTGGCGCCCGTGTTCGCGATGGCAATGACCCCGGTGGCGGCACCTGCAACGCGGGTGACTCGGGTGATGCCGATGGTGACGAGGGCGTATTTAATTGGAACGACCACTCGTCGGATTCCCAGTTCGGTCAGGCCTCGACCGGGCCAAATCAATTTCTGATTCGCGCACATGGCGGTTTTGCATTGAATGGTACGCCGGCGGACAACGTTGAAGCGACGCTCTACAGTCCGCTCGACGGTACTTCCGTCGATCTGATGATGTCGACGAATCGCAGCACCGGAGAAAGTATTCAGATCAGCACCACCAGCGGTACGGTGGGCAGCACCAATGATGCACAATTCAAAATAGTCCAACGCAGCCTGACGCAAACCAACGTTCCGCTGTTGTTTCTGGAAAGCAACCGCGACTTCAACGTCTACGCCGATGCTTTCAAACCTGGTGGCGGTGCGTGGAGCGTCAGCAGTGATGCGCGTCTCAAGCAAGACGTCACGCCGCTGACGGGTAGCCTCGATCGCCTGCTGGCATTGCGCGGCGTCAACTTCCGCTATCGCGATGATGCCCCCAAAACTTTGGTCGCGAGCGGCCCACAGATCGGCTTTATCGCGCAGGAGCTGGAACAGGTATTTCCGCAATGGATCGGCGAGGCAAAGGGCTACAAGACCGTCGGGATCAAGGGCTTTGAAGCGCTCACCGTTGAAGCGCTGCGCGATCTGAGAATCGAGTCGGACGCACGCATCGAGGTTTTGCAGCAGGAGAACGCCGAGCTGCGTGCGCGCCTTGATGCAATTGAGCTGCGCTTGGCGAAATGAGTATTGCCCGGGCTTCGTTGTGCGCACGGGGCCAACTACGCCTTGAGTTCGCAACATGCGGGCGATGTGGGTTGTGCCACTCATGTCAGGCGATGTCAGGCGTTGGCAGGCGAAGCGTTTCTGATTTGAGCGTGCGTGCTCTACACGCGCTCATGCGGCGCCAGACAAATCAGCGCTCGCTACCCAATCGTCAGTTCTATGTCCCCGTTTGTTCGAGTTTTACGTTTAGTGCGATGACGCCCACACCATTCGGGGCTATTGGAGGTACCAATGCGGCAATCATGGTTCTTGCTCACCCTTGTCCTGATAACGCCTTCGCAGGCAGCTGAGCCGCGTTTTAGCGGCAGCGCAGATTTGAGCGCGGCCACCACGCAAGCGAGCGCCGATCAGCGCTTTTCGCTGACCGCAGCACTGAATGGTGCGCCGCGTATGGCCAGCATGTCGCTCGATGGCCGCTTTGCGCTCGTGGCGGATCTGGCAGCACCGAAAGCAACCACGGGCACCTGCGGCGGTTTAGACCCGCTGTTTGGCAATGGCTTTGAAGGCCCTTGACGACGCACTCGGTTTGCCCTGGCACAACATTCCACGCTGCGTCCTCCGGAAAAAAGGATGAAACGCGCGCTATTGGTATTCGCGCTGGTGACCGTACAGGGTTTCGCGCACGCTTCCCCGTGGACCTATCGCGGCACTTTGAATGATGGCGGCAAGCTGGCCAACGGCAGCTACGATTTGCGTTTGACCTTGATCGGCGAAGCCGACCCGCGGCCGATCACGCAACCTATCAGCTTGTTTCGTGTGCCGGTGCAGGACGGAATTTTTTCGGTCGATGTCGACTTCGGCATCGACTTGAGCAACGCGCCCGCTATGCGGCTGAAAACCGAGGTTGGAAATGAGGGTTTGGCGTTTACGGCACTGGGCGAACCGACACGGTTCGATCCGAAGGCCACGCTCGCGGGAGTGTGCAGGGACACCGGGGGCAATGCGGGCAATTGCGCAGCGGAGCAACTTCATCGGAACCACGGACAATGAACTACTGGTGCCGGGCCAACGGTGATGCAAGTGGCGTGGGCGGTGGGTTTGATAGTTGCGCCGAAGTGACTTTAGCTGGGTCGGGGGCCTTCATGCCATAACCCGCCCGGGTAACGCGGTTGGCGACGGAACTTGCGCTGCCAACTCCGGCGATGCGAATGGCGATGAGGGCACGTTTGTCTGGGCCGATACGCAGGGTATCGATTTCGTCTCATCGGGAGCAGACCAGTTTTTGATTCGTGCCGAGGGCGGCGTTGCGATCAATAGTGCAATCCCCGCGGGCAATGCGCTACGTGTGAATGGCATGTTGCGGATGGATGATCTGGGTGGCGCAGGTGGCACTGGCATTTGCTGTAGCGCGTCGCTTCAGCTTGCGACTTGCTCATCCAGTATTCGCTACAAGGACCATATTTCCGATTTGGATCTGGGCCTGGCGCTGATCGAGCAGATGCGACCGGTGGGCTACGAATGGAAGGGCTCGCACCAGCCAGATATCGGCTTCGTGGCAGAAGAAATCGCCGAGCTCGACGAGCGCTTGATCACGCGCAACGCCAAGGGCGAGGTCGAGGGCGTCAAATACGAACGCCTGACGGCAGTGCTCGCGGGGGTAGTGCAGGAGCTCGCTGCACACGATGAATTCCAGGCGCAAAACATGGTTAAGTTGCGCGAGACCAATGCCGAATTGCATGTGCGTCTGGATGCCATCGAGCAACGATTATCGACGATTGGTCGGTGAGTTTGAAGCGCGCGGCGTTTCGTCAGGATCGCCTGCCTGCGTCGTTGCGCGCACAGCTGCATGGTGTTTGATTGCGGCTTTGTGCGCCGCACGGAGTGCGGATGCTGACGGAAAAGCCATCCACGACATGCGCCACCGTGCACCATGAAAGTGCGTTGCTGTGGCCCCTTTCGAAGGCTTTTCCCGTTATCTGCTGCAACGTCCATCAGGACACTTCGGAGCACCATCGTGATCGGAACCCGCCCTCTCGCCGTGTTGAGCTTACTCACACTTTCCTCGTTGTGCGCTGCTGCAGACATTCGTGTTACGCGCACCGACGATCCATTGCCCAATGGCTGCACCGCACTGGATTGCTCGCTGCGTGAAGCGGTGTTGGCCGCCAATATCAAACCGGATGTCGATCGCATTCTGTTGGATCGAAAAACCTACAACCTCACCCGAACCGATTCCACACCAGCAACATACGAAGCAGATTCGGGGCCGCTTTGGTTCACCCACTCAGCGAATATCGTTGGGGCCGGACGAGACTTGACACGAGTACGCTGGAATGTGCTGTACAAGTTCTACAACCCTGTGATCAAGGTCAACTGGGATGCCCCGGTCGCGGTCGCGTTGAAGCTCAGTCAGCTGACGCTGTCGAATGGTCGCGGTGATTGGGGTGGTTGTGTCGATATGCAGCGCGGCGGATCGCCGATGCACAGCCTTGATCTTAACCAAGTAGTGGTTGAGGCGTGCAGCGCAGTGGCCGGTGGAGCGATGAAATTGGACAGAACCGATCTGGTTTTGACCGACAGTATCCTGCGCAATAACAGCGCTTCTGCATCAGGTGGGGCGCTGGCGTTTTATGGAGCCGTTTTTACCACGAGTGTCGTGCAATCGAGTGGTAGCGAAATTGCGTCAAATCACGCCGCGCTGGATGGTGGCGCCATATCGATCTGGTCAAACCCGGTCGATCTTCGCTACACCGGCGTTGCTTGGAGCGACGATGGAACCTCGACCATCAGTGGCAACGTCGCCGATCGCAATGGCGGTGCGATTGCAGTGAGTAGCGCGTCCAAGCTCGTCTTGACGCTGAGTTCGAGCGCGGCCGCCGAGGCGCTGTTCGAGCTGGCCGACAATCAGGCGGGCATCAGTGGCGGTGCAATCTGGATGGGTTCGGGTACATCGAGCGTAAGCGGTTGGATCAGTGTGATTGAGGGCGTGCGCATGTTACGCAATCGAGCTGCCGAGGGTGGCGCCGTTACAACGCAAAGTGGCCCGCTGCAACTGCGTGATTCGGTGCTTGCCGACAACGTCGCCAGTTCTGGAAATGGCGGCGCGATTGCGATCTATGGCAGTGCCAGTTTTGCTGTCGAATTGGAACGTCTGGGCCTCAACGGCAACAGTGCGCTCGCCGGGGCCGGTGGCGCGATACATGCAGACTGCCGACCGTTCGTTGCATCGAATCTTTCGTTCGCAAACAATCAGGCCCTTGGCAGCCGCGGCCAGGCGATCGATGTATTGGGCTCGGTTACGCTTCGGCATGTTTCAATGTCGGCAAACGCCGGGGTTGGTTTCAGCACTGCGGCGCTGCGCAAGGGCTATAGCACCCTCTGCGCTGGCGCAACGCTGCGCTACGCCAATAGCCTGATCAACGATCGCTGCTCTAGCACGGTGGGCGGACAATTGATCAGCGAGGGCGGTAACCAACTGGGTGTCAATGCCGCACTCTGTCCGTCGTTGCCGACGATGGATCAGCGGCAGTCGAACTTGGGCGCGTTCGCGTTGAACCTGGCAGCTTTCGGCGGTGCCTTCGACGTGCTTGGTTGGCCGTCGGACCAAATCGCCAGGCCGCAGCGCAACTTCGGCTTGAATGCCTATTGCACCGCCGCCGACGTTCGCGGCTTCGCGCGCACCGATGGGCGCTGCGACTCCGGAGCGTTCGAGCAACTGGAAAACTAGTTGAAGTGAGATGGGGTATGTAGCCCTCATCGTTTTAGACGCGCGCGTGTCGTTGTTGAGCGGGGCTTGCTCGGCTGATTTGCCTTTGCTCAGGCATCACCGATCGGGCGCTCAGCCGCTGGCGCACTCTACTTTCGCCCAACGCGCTTGCCAGCAACGTCTACGATGTTGCTTTCCTCGCTCCCATCATCAGTGCGCCAGCGCTGGTGATGGGAATCGGCGTGATGTTCACCGAGCGAGACGTCGCCGGAACGACACCGTTGCGGTCCTTCGACCACAAAGACGTCAGCCTGATTGCCACAGCCGCTTTGGCCACGTCCAGCGCGTTTTCGTTTTTGGACGGCTTCGTAACCCACGGCCGCGCGCGGATCGCCGAGGCGGCGTTCAAGAATGAATTCGGGCTAGTGTGCCGGCGAAACCGGAAAAGCTCAAAGGTGCAACGCCCCGAGATCATTGACGTAGCGATGCGCGCTGTTGGATTGAGCATTCCTGCCGCACAGGGGCGCAACGTTTTTACTCGGAGGCGGCAATTCGCGTCTGCATCTGGATGGTCAAATACCGTTCACGGTGCAAGCCGGCGCGACATTGAACACGAACGGCAATGTTTACATTGGCGAAAGCATCGTCAGCCCCGGCACACCTCGCATCGAGAGCTTCGGCACCATTGCCCACGTCGGGCCGGGCACCTTGACGGTGCGGAGTAATGGGAGCGGCAGTGACGCCGCCATTTTACAGGCGGACGGACTGCTTTCGATCAGTAACGGCATGCTGTTGTGCGATGGCGTGCTCGACAACTGCCGGCATCAGAACGGCAGTGGCGGCAACGCCAATCTCACCATCGTTCTCGACAATGGCACCTATTCACGCGGCGTCCCAACCGGCCTCTTCTTTGGCCTCCCGCTGGGTAGCAAGCTGATCGGTAGCGGTGTCATCGATGGCGAGCTGGTCAACTTCTCCGGGCTACTGGCGCCGGGCGCCGAGATGGGGCCACCGTATGGCAACTTGGCGATCACCGGTGCTGCTCCGGTAGGCAGCGCTGAGCTGCGTTTCGACATCGGCGGCACCGCTCCCGGTAGTTTTGACACCATTTCATTCGCCGGCAATACACGGTTTCCCAGCAGCGTCTCCTCGACACTGCCGCTGCAGCTCGCGCCTGGATACGCGCCGGCGATGGGCACAGTGTTCCCGTTGGTGACTTACGCCAGCGTGCTCGTTGAACCCGGAGAGCCAATGATCAGCCTGGTTGAGAGCAACTACGTCCTGGACTGGGCCACGCGCTTTACACCGACTGCGTTGGAGGTATTTCCGGCGCCGCGCATCACCATCGATGATGCCCAGCTCATTGAAGGCAACGCTGGCAGTGCGACCCTGTTCTTCGCTGTGCGGCTGTCGCAGCCGAGTGCGCAGACGGTGACGGCCAAGGTAGTCAAAGGTCCGTTTGGCACTGCAACCGATGGGCCGCCGCCCAGCGGCGACTATTTGGCGACGGGTGCCGGACAGATCGTTACGTTTGCTCCGGGCGAAGTCATGCGTACGGTAACCGCTCAGATCAGCGGCGACGTCGTTGTCGAAGCGAACGAGGCGTTCGCTTTTGATCTGTTCCCGCACAACGTGCAGAACGCTGCGATGGGCAATGGTGTGCGTGGAAAGCTAAGCGCAGCCGGCACCATCGTCAGCGACGATCTGCCCGTAGGTACCCGATTCGTCCTGGTTGGCAAAGACACTGCGACCACCAACATTCGCCGCTACACCAATAGCGGAACCTACATCGACACCTGGAACACACAGCAGCCGAACGCTTTTGGCTTCCCCAATACCGGCCAGTGCTTTGCCCCGAATGGTGATGTGCTGGCGACGCGCTTCGCGCATACTGCACCGAGCCTGTTCAGCCGGCACGGTGCGGTACGCAATGTTTCCTTTGGTACCACCCCGGGGCTCTATTTCAATCGCCACGAGTCCTGTGTGTTTGATCAGATCGGCAATGTCTATATCGGCCAAGCTGGATTCGACGCTACGCCAGCCGACGCGCAAGTGCCGGTACTGAAATTCAATCCGTCCGGTGTGTTGCTCGACAGCTTCGTCTTGCCTACCGGACCACGCGGCACCGATTGGATCGATCTTGCCAGTGATCAATGCACGCTCTATTACACATCCGAAGACACCACCGTTCGGCGTTACAACGTGTGCACGCGTAGCGTTTTGGCGGACCTGATCACGCTGCCGCCGACAATGCCCAACGAACCCTGTTACGCGCTACGGCTGCGCCCAAATCGCGAGCTGATGCTGGCCTGTCAGGAAGAGGTGTACCGCATCAGTGCGCAGGGTGCGCTGCTGCAAACCTACACGCGGCAAAGCCTGGGCGAAACCAATGTGCAAGGCTTGTTCGCCATCAACCTTGATCCAGACGGCACATCGTTCTGGACCGCCGGCGGTCTGAGCGGCAATGTCTATCGCGTTGACATCGCCAGTGGCGTGGTGTTGACCACATTCAACAGTGGCCCCGGTGGTGTGAGCGGACTGAGTGTCTACGACGAATTGTTCGACACTTCCAGCAACGTTTTGTTCGGCAACGGCTTCGAGTCCAACACGGGCACGAGCCCGACAGCGACGCTGGTTGATCTGCAGCAGAGTGATTGTGCTGAGGTCATTCGTGATGATCGCAATGCGTTGCCCCACTATCAGCCGTTGTTGTGGATGGCGACTCTGTCTAGTCCAACCTGTACCGATTGATTGCGATGGCCGCCGAAGCCGCGTTTTCGCGTTTATCGAGTAAGCCGGAGCGGTGAACGATCCACCATATTGGAGCGCGCAAGTGAAATTGAGGCCGTTAGGCGTCGCGCAGAAATAATGCGCCTCTTTTGCACGTGACACTCTTGCTGGTCTTTCAACCCGCTGCGTTGTTGCCCAAAGGATTGCGTAGTCCCACTACGCGCCCCTTTGGGCGACGAGCAGGCGGGATAAAATCCGGCGCAATCCGATCACATTGTTTGTGCGCGACGCCGTACTGCTGTCGTTTCGGCTCACCCCCACTGGATCGGGCACCTCAACCACTTGATCACACTCCCGATCCGAGCCGCGATCTGTGTGGTTGCCATTCACGCCCACGCCGACTACGCTCGCTCTGCCACCGCTGTTAGTGCCCGATTTCATTCACCCACCCCAAGTTCGGAAACGCTGCAAGATTAGGCTGCGGAGATAGGCTGCACCATCGAAACAACACCGTGTTTTAGTCAGGATTTTCCGTATCATCTAGCCTTGCTGCGCCGAAATAGGCGGCAGGGATACATGGCATTTTTTACTGACAAGAAAGGCAACTCAAAGAAGTACTTCATGCAGTTGTTGCGCTATTTCGCCAATCTTCGCCCAGGCAAGATCGTCCTCTGGTGCTACCTCATCTGGTATCTGGTAACGGTCATAACGCTGTTCGAGCCTTCTCCATCTTTGTGGTTGAACTCTGCTGGAATCAGTGCAGCCATTGGTGTCGCCCTGATCCTCAGCGTTTCCGGATCGAGCACAGCTCGCCCTGATGGTTGGCAAGTCTTTCGCCTGTTTGCTATGCCGTTTTGTGTGTCTAGTTTTTCGGCTCTTATCAAAGGAAAGGGTTACCTCCTAATCCTGCCAGCTGACCGGGGAGTGCTCATATGCTCCGTCTTGACTTGCGTGTCATTCGTCGCGGTTTGTCTTTTGCTCCGCAAACTAACGGGAGCGAAACAACCATTCACGGGCGTTGCATGAGGCGCCTAACGAATGAGATTAGAACGAATGAGGTTTGAACGAACAAGGTTGGATCGCGCGCAGCGGCGATCTGAGCCATCTGTTGGACCAGCCCGGTCCTGCGCGGGCGTCGCGCGCGCTCAAGGATAACCATTTTTTGGCTGCTGCTCCGGTGTGCGCGGGTGCGGGTGCGGGCGCGTGAGCGTTTTTAGGCGCGTTGATGCAGAGTGCTTGTGTGAAGCGAAGTGTGATCGCGCTGCTTTTTGGCATGGTTCGCGTGGATTTGAATCAAGTGCTTGCCTCAGCTTGCGGACGCTGATGTCCTCATGTTGACTGGGGCTGTTGAGGTAGCGCGTCAGTGCGACTCGCTGGTGATCGCAGCGATCGGGATCGGGGCTGGCATTGCGCTTGTGCTGGGTGCTGTCAGCCAAGATCGAATCTGCGGTTGCAGGATGATCATCGGCGCACCACAGCAGGGGCACAGCAGGGCCGTCGGGTACCGCTGCACGGGACCCGACCTACGCGCTGACCAACACGGCGCTGGGATCGAACTTCAAAAGAAGATGCAGCAAGGCGATCATGCGCTTGCGGTTGGGGTGCAGAAAGCCGAAGACGCGCGCGCGTCGGAAACCTTTTGCCAACACATGTTGCAGCACCAGAAGTAGGTCGGGTCCCGCGCAGCGGTACCCGACGTTGTGGTCACGATGATGGCGGTATCCTCATGGCGGTATCCTCAAGCGGTGATGATGTACCGCCGTCGGGTACTACGCACTACTACCGGTACATCGCCTTCCAAGATCGACGTCATCCACAAACTCTGGACACCCTACTCATGGCAACCTACGAGACCCTCACCGTAGACCGGCGCGAAAAGACTGTCGTCATCACCCTGAACCGGCCCGACGAGGCGAACGGAATAAATGGTCTTATGGCTAGAGAATTGGCAGTCGCCGCGCAGACGTGCGACGAAGATCCGTCGATCAAAGTAGTCGTTCTCACCGCGACCGGTCGCTTCTTCTGTGCCGGAGGTGATGTAAAGGCAATGGCCACGTTTGGCGACCACACCGCTTTGGAGATCAAGCGCCTTGCCGACGAAGTGCACCGCGCAATCTCGACATTTTCGAGAATGAGGGCTCCCCTCATCGTTGCGGTAAATGGCATTGCCGCAGGTGGTGGGTTCGGCCTTGCGATGTCGGGCGACCTGGTTATTGCCAGCGAGTCCGCGAGTTTCACCATGTCGTATTCGAGCGTTGGACTGAGCCCAGACGGCAGTTCGTCTTATTTTCTTCCCAGGTTGATTGGCCTTCGCAAGACCCAGGAATTGATGTTCACGAACCGAAAGCTCGGAGCGCAGGAGGCCCTCGACTGGGGTCTGATCAACAAGATTTCGCCCCCGTCGTCGCTGCTGGACGAAGCAATGCGATTGGCGGACATCGTCGTTCGTGGCGCTCCGGACTCCAATGCGATTGTCAAGAAGCTACTGCTGGCGACATTCGGCAATGGTCTGGAAACTCAAATGGAGATTGAGGGACGCTATATCTCTGAATGCGCTGCCTCAATCAATGGGCGCGAGGGCATTCTGGCGTTCACGCAGAAGCGTCCACCGCAGTTTGAGTAGCATCTTCGGACAAGCCCGGCCTACAGCCGAACTGCCAGCGCGAGCAGCAATGCCTAACGAATAAGGTCAGATCGCGCGCAGTCGCGATCTGAACCGTTTGTTGGACGAGCCCGGTCCTGCGCGGGCGTCGCGCGCGCGTCGGAATCCTTTTGCCAACACATGTTGCAGCACCAGAAGTAGGTCGGGTCCCGCGCAGCGGTACCCGACGTTGTGGTCGCGATGATGGCGGTATCTTCATGGCGGTATCCTCAAGTGGTGATGATGTACCGCCGTCGGATACCGCTGCGCGGGACCCGACCTACGCGCTGCGATGTAAAGCTGGAATCGCAGCCTGAAGACTGAAGCCATCCACGGCGAGCGATTGCGCACCAGGCAACAAGCGCGTGAGGCGGTGTTCAAATACATCGAGATTTACTACAATCGACGACGACTGCATCAAGCGCTCGGCTATCAAACGCCCTGCGAGTTTGAGGCGGCTTGACTCTCTTAGCCGAGTGTCCGAATTATTGGGGCAACATCAAACAGCCGCAGGCTCATATTGACTAATTTGTAACGCGCCATCATCAACTTCCTTGCACGCGCTGTCAGAAGGAAGCAAGATCAGGGCCACTTTTTTTACAGCCTCGTTAGCCACAGAAAAGCGGCGCTGTTTCTCTCGGAGACAGTGTAGTGAACTCAGCGGAAAAAGAGAGCCTCATCAAAGTGCCAGAAGTCACACTGATCTTCTGGGTGATCAAAATCGCCGCAACAACGCTAGGTGAAACTGCCGGCGACGCGGTTTCAATGTCAATGAATCTGGGCTATCTCGTTGGCACCGGAATCTTCGCAGCATTATTTCTCTTGGCAGTCTTCGCTCAAATATCTGCAAAGCAATTTAATCCCTGGCTCTATTGGGCAACAATCATAGCTACAACGACCGTCGGCACAACTTTAGCTGACTTCGCCGACCGTTCTCTTGGCATAGGCTATGCCGGTGGCACATCACTCCTCTTTACACTTCTTATTGCGTCGCTGTTTATTTGGTATCGCACGCTCGGCTCTGTATCTATCGACTCTCTTACCTCTCCAAAAGCTGAGATGTTCTACTGGGTTACAATCATGTTCTCTCAGACGCTAGGCACTGCACTCGGCGACTGGACAGCAGACACAGCAGGTCTTGGGTATATAGGGGGCGCAATTGTGTTCAGTTCTTTGTTGGCGCTCATCGTTGCGGCCTACTATGCGACAACAATTTCTCACACCATTCTCTTTTGGGCAGCTTTCATCCTCACACGACCTCTTGGCGCTGTAGTCGGCGATTTCCTTGACAAGCCCTTAGCGTCAGGTGGCCTAGCACTGAGCCGCTACTCAGCTTCGGCGGTTCTCCTCATATTTATTGTGGCTTGTGTCCTTCTTTTCCGGCAGCGCGCCGCCAAGCAGGCGCATTAGCTTGAGGCACCAATTCGGCGTGGGGCAGGCTGTGCCTAACGAATAAGGTTAGTTCGCGCGCAGTCGCGATCTGAACCGTTTGTTGGACGAGCCCGGTCCTGCTCGGGCGTCGCGCACTCTCAATGAAAACCATTTTTGGGTTGCTGCCCCGGTGTGCGCGGGTGCGGGCGCTTGAGTGTCTATGGCCGCGTTGATGCAGAGTGTTTGCGTGAAGCGCAGTGTGATCGCGCAGTTCTTGTGGCGGTACGCGCGAATTTGAATCAGGTGCGAACCTCAGCTTGCGCGGCTGTCGAAATTCCCGGCAACGGTGGCAGAGCGAGCCCAAATACTCTTTACCCACAACGATTCAGTGCGCGCAAGGTGAGTGCAAACCACCCCTCTGGAGCGCATTGCAACGGTGGGTTGCACGCGCCCTACGATAGAGCAGCTATCGCCGAGCTGAAAAAACGGATCTGCGCGCACGCCATGGCCGCTGTTGCTGCCCTTTTGCGTGTACCCATGCAGGTCGGGGCACATTTGTCTCGCTATTCCGGAACCGCTATGCAATTCGCTCATATGCTAAGAATCGGCGTCGCGCTCTCGCTGTTGACCAGTGCAACAGCGGGATGGGCAGCGACGTTCTGCGTTGATTCATCCACTGAACTGACCACGGCATTCGACGTTGCTGGCAGCAACAACGAGGACGACGTGGTGCGCATCAAGACTGGCGCTTACGCCACCAGCGCTGGTAGTAACGCCTTTCACTATGCGACCAATCAGAGTTTCGCCATCACCGTGCAAGGTGGCTGGGAGGCGCTTTTGCCGTTTGATTGCTTTCGGCGTATCGACGATCCCACGGCGACCATCCTGAGCGGTTCCAACGTACGACGCGCGCTGCAGATGTCGGGTAATCCCGCGACTTCGGGCACGATGGTGATCGAGAATCTGACGTTGCGCGACGGACACGCTGTCGAGCAAGGCGGCGGTTTGCGGCAACAGGGTGGTGGTGCTGGCTTCACCGGCAATGTGCGCGTTGAGCGCGTGTACTTCTACAATAATGTGAGCGAGAGTCTAGGCGGTGGCGCTTCCATTGCGTCCGAGGGCATCGTTGAACTTCGCAACAATGTGTTCTTTGGCAACCACGCCGACTCCAACCATGGTGCCGCCGGGATCACTGCGTTGTTCGCCAGCCCCAGCAGCGTGCGTAGCTTCATCGGCAACAATACGGTGGTGGCTAACACCTGCGGCGCTGGCGGTAATTGCCAGACAGGCGGTTTTCTGCTGTTCGGCACTGCGCGTGCGTCGGTCTACAGCAACGCGTTTTTCGCCAACGATGGCAACGACGTTCAATTCGGCGGGGCCAGCGCCGACTTGCTGTTCAACAACATCCATCAGTTTTTCGGCGCGCCAGTCAACAATATTGGCAATATCGATGTGGTCGATCCGCTGTTCGCCAATGTGCTTGCGCTCGACTTTCGTCTGCGTTTCGAGTCGCCACTACGCAATGCTGGTTTTCCGGGCACGTATCCGGGCGATGTCGACTTCGGTGGTGCCCCGCGTATCAACGATGATCGGATCGATATCGGTGCCTTCGAAAACAGTGAAGTGCTGTTCAAGAGCAGCTTCCAAACTTTGCAATAATGTCTCGACTGGCTAGCCGACGCCGGCGTGACCGGATCAGCGCAACGGTTCCAGCCAGCCGTATTTGTCAGGTGTAGTGCCCTTGAACAAGCCGAAGAACAATTCCTGGACACGCGCGGTGATCGGGCCTGGCTTGCCTTCCCCGACTGGCTTGCCATCGACCGACTTGATCGGCGTGATCTCGGCCGCGGTGCCGCACATGAACAGTTCGTCGCACAGATACAGATATTCGCGTGGCATATCGCGTTCGATTACTTCAATGCCATGGTCGCGTGCCAGCGTCATGATCGTGTCGCGGGTGATGCCATTGAGGATGGCGCTCGAGACCGGTGTGGTATGCAACTTGCCATTGAAGACCAGAAACAGATTCTCGCCGGCGCCTTCCGAGAGCAGGCCAGTGGTCGCCAGCGCGATGCCTTCGCCGAAGCCGAGGCGACGTGCTTCACGGGCGATCAGCTGTCCGGAAAGATAGTTGCCGCCTGCCTTGGCACCCGCTGGAATGGTATTGGGCGCGACTCGGTTCCAGCTTGAGACCATGGCATCAATGCCGGTGGCTACTACATCGTGGCCAAGGTATTGACCCATTTTCCAGGTTGAAACCGAGGTTTCCGTCGGACAGTCGGCGTTCAAGCCGAATCCGCCCAGGCCGCGGAACGCGAAAGGACGCAGATAGGCTTCCCCAAAACTGTTGGCATGCAGCACCGCGTGGCAGGCGTCGGTAATCTGACCGATGTTGTAGGGCATGGGCAGCTCATAGATTTTCGCCGAGCTATACATGCGCTTGAGGTGTTCCTGAAGCCGGAAAATAATCGGGCCCCGGTTCGTGTCGTAGCTGCGCACACCCTCGAACACTGAAGAACCATAGTGAATCGCATGCGCCATCACGTGAGTCGTGGCTTCCTGCCACGGCTTGATGCCGCCGTTATGCCAGATGAATTCGGGGTACTGCATGGCCATGATTGACTCCGCGTCGAGGACGAACGCCTATGTTGACTGAGCCTCTGGCAGCGCGAAAGCCCGCGCGATAAATTGCCTTGGATTCGACGTTTTCTGCGGCTGCGCTCACCCGTAGAGGGCGCTCGACCAAGTCGTGCCGGCCCAGGCTGGGTACGCGGGCATGGATGCTCAGGCGAGCCGCTCGATCACATTCAAGGTCGCTTTGGCGCGATTGAGTGTGTAGAAATGCAGCGAGTTGGCGCCACCGTCGATTAGTCGGCGACACATTGTCGCCACCAGATCGGCGCCGAATTCGCGGATGGCTTCACCATCATCGGCGTGCGCGCGCATACGTCGGTCGATCCAGCGTGGGATTTCTGCGCCACAGATATCGGAAAAGCGTTTGAGCTGCGCGTAGTTTCCGATCGGCATGATGCCGGGCACAATGGGTTTTTCGATGCCGGCGCGGCGCGCATCGTCGACGAAACGGAAGAACGCGTCGCTGTTGAAAAAGTACTGTGTGATCGCGCCATCGGCACCGGCGTCGATCTTGCGTTTGAAGTTCTCCAGGTCGGAGAACGCATCGTCGGCCTGCGGGTGCACTTCTGGATAGCATCCGACTTCGATATGAAACGCGCTGCCGGTCTCCTCCCGAATGAATTCGACCAGCTCATTGGCATAGCGAAAATCGCCAAACCCCGCCATGCCGGAGGGCATGTCGCCGCGCAGCGCCACAACGCGCTTGCAGCCCATTGCCTGATATAGCTTCAGCAACTGTCGGATCTCCTCACGCGTGCCGCCCATGCACGAAATATGCGGCGCGGCGTCGAGCCCGTGATCCTGGCGCAGCATGCGCACCGTCTCCGGTGTATACGACAGAGTGGAACCGCCAGCACCGAAGGTCACGCTGGCGTACTCCGGATTGAGCGCAGTCAGCCGCGGAAGGGCCTTGCGCAGCGTGTCGCGCTGTTCGTCAGTCTTGGGTGGGAAAAATTCCAGGGAAATCTGCATGGTCGCGCGATCGGAAGGGTTGGGTCGGAGAAGTATATCTCTCTGTCCGGATGAAAAGATGTATTCGTTCGCTTTTCACTTTTGAACCCTTGACGGCCGCAAAGGATCACTGGATGCTTTTCGGTGATGTCGATCGCGCGCTGTATCGTGCCAAGCAGCAGGGTCGCGATCGCGTATGTCGGATCGACGAGTTCCAATGAGTCGCATGGAATGAGTCGCATGGCTAGCGAAAATCGACGATGTGAAATCCGGTGGCGTGGGAACGTACGCTCCGAAAACAGGAAGGGGCGCTTAACGCGCCCCTTCCTTGTTACACAAAGCCGCCGCAACGATCAGTAGCGGTAATGCTCGGGCTTGTACGGTCCGTCGGCATCAACGCCCAGATAGGCCGCTTGGTCCGGAGTCAATCGGGTCAGCTTCACTCCGATTTTTTCCAGGTGCAGTCGCGCCACTTCTTCGTCCAGCTTCTTCGGCAAGCGGTAAACCGTTTTCTCGTACACGTCCTTGTTTGTCCACAAGTCGAGCTGCGCCAGTGTCTGGTTGGAAAACGAATTGGACATGACAAAACTCGGGTGGCCGGTGGCACAGCCCAAGTTCACCAGGCGGCCTTCGGCGAGCAGGAACATTTCACGCCCGGGTTTGCCGTTGACGCCGGGAAGTTTGTACTTGTCGACCTGGGGCTTGATGTTGATTTTCTGCACACCGACAAGCTGGTTGAGCTTATCGACCTGGATCTCATTGTCGAAGTGGCCGATGTTGCAGACGATGGCCTGGTCCTTCATCGCCAACATGTGATCGGTAGTGATCACATCTTTATTGCCGGTGGTCGTGACATAGATGTCGGCAGTACCCAGCGTCGATTCCAGCGTGTCCACCTGGAAGCCTTCCATCGCTGCCTGCAGCGCATTGATCGGATCGATTTCGGTCACTACCACGCGACAGCCATAGGCGCGCAGCGAATGAGCCGAACCCTTGCCGACATCACCATAGCCACAGACCACGGCCACTTTGCCAGCGAGCATCACGTCCATTGCACGCTTGAGGCCATCGGCCAGCGACTCGCGGCAGCCGTAAAGGTTGTCGAACTTGCTCTTGGTGACTGAGTCGTTGACGTTGATGGCTGGCACCAACAGCTTGCCCGCCTCAACCATCTGATAAAGACGGTGCACGCCGGTAGTGGTTTCTTCGGACACGCCGCGCCAGGACTTGATCACATTGGTCCAGAAGCCCGGACGTTCCTTTGCTACACGCTTGAGCAGATTCTTGATGATCTGCTCTTCGTGCGAATCCGACGCGGTGTTGACCCAGTCGCTGCCTTTCTCAAGTTCGTAGCCCTTGTGCAACAACAGAGTGACGTCACCACCATCGTCGACCACCAGTTCCGGGCCTTTGTTGCCGGGGAAGGTGACTGCGTCAAGTGTGCAGTCCCAGTACTCTTCCAGCGTCTCGCCCTTCCACGCAAACACCGGAGTGCCGGTGACCGCGATTGCCGCAGCGGCATGATCCTGAGTCGAAAAAATATTGCACGACGCCCAACGTACTTCGCCGCCGAGATCCTTCAACGTCTCGATCAACACTGCGGTCTGGATCGTCATATGCAGCGATCCGGTGATGCGTACGCCCTTCAACGGCTTGTCGGCTGCGTGTTTCTTGCGAATCGACATCAAGCCCGGCATTTCATGCTCGGCGATTTCGATTTCCTTGCGACCCCAGTCGGCGAGCGACAGGTCGGCGACCTTGTGGTCAGGTTTCAACTGAACGACTGCGTTCATTGGCTTGCTGCTCCGAAGTTTGAGCGGGCGCTGTTGGGTGAACACCGGCCGAGCCTGGCTTGTCCTGGGATGGGGAAATTCACCATCTCGGCAAGTCGCAGCGCCCCTCGGCGGGCGAGCGCGCATTCTAGCCATGTTTCATCGCCGTGGGATGAACGATGCGTCAACCCGGACCAACGCTGGTCGGGCGCCAGCGGCAGGCGCCGGGTTTTCGTCGCAGTCCACAATGAGATTTTGTCTCCGCGCATAAGAGCAAATCCGCGCGCTGCCCTAATCCGCTGAACCGCTTTATTTTTTTCCGGCCATAGCTATAATGCGCGGCTACGTGATTGCCGGTTGCCCGGTAACGTAGTCCTCAATCACGTTCGCCCACATTCAAAGTATCCGAGAACACTATGGTAAAGATTCGCCTGTCCCGTGGCGGTGCGCCCAAGCGACCGTTCTATCACATTTTGGTCACCGACAGCCGCAGCCCCCGTGATGGCCGCAGCATTGAGCGCGTTGGCTTTTACAATCCGGTAGCTACTGGCAAGGAAGTCAAGCTCAAGCTCGACGCAGAGCGCATCAGCGAGTGGATGTCCAAGGGCGCGCAGCCCACAGACAAAGTGCGTTCCTTGATCAAGGAAGCGGCCAAGCAAGCCGCCTGATCGTGTGCCAGAGACGATCGCGGCAATGAGCGACCGTTGGTTGACGCTGGGTCGCATCGTCGGTGTGTTTGGAGTGAAAGGTTGGGTAAAAGTTGAGTCGTTTACCGAACCCCGAAACAACCTGTTCAACTATCGCGACTGGCGCTTGGCTTCCGCCACTCCGATCACAGCAGCGTTGGAACAGGGCAAGGCCCAAGGTGCGGGCATGGTGGCCAAGTTGGTTGGCATCGAGGATCGCGAGCAGGCTGCAAACCTGATCGGATCAGAGATCCAGGTACCGCGTAGCCAGCTGCCCGAAACCAAACCCGGCGAACATTACTGGGTCGATCTGGAAGGTCTGGAGGCGTTCACCACGGATGGCGCGAAGCTCGGCGTGGTATCGCATCTGTTTGCCACCGGCGCAAACGACGTGATTGTGATCTCGGGTAGTGACGTGAAGGGTGCGCGGGAGCATCTGGTGCCGTACGTGATGGGCCACTTCGTCAAGGAAGTGGATATGGTCGGAAAAAAGATCGTGCTGGACTGGGACCCGACATTCTGAGCAGCGCATGCGCATCGATGTCGTAACCCTGTTTCCCGAGTTTGTACAGCTGGCCGCGCAAGTAGGTGTGGTGGGCAGGGCACAAAGTCGTGGTCTATTGACGGTGGTAACGTGGAATCCGCGCGATTTCACCAGCGATCGTCACAAGACTGTTGATGATCGACCGTTTGGTGGTGGTCCCGGCATGGTGATGTTGACCGAGCCGTTGCGCACCGTGATTGCGGCAGCACGCAGCGCCGAAGCTGTGGCGCCGGTGATTTACCTCAGCCCGCAAGGCGAGCGGTTGACCCAGCGTAAAGTGGAATTGTTGTCGAAGTTGCCGCGGTTTGTTTTGTTGTGCGGTCGCTACGAGGGAATTGATGAGCGCGTCATTGACGAATGTGTCGATGAGGAGCTGTCGATCGGAGATTATGTGTTGTCCGGCGGTGAGCTTGCCGCCAGTGTGGTGATCGACGCGGTTGGGCGCCTGCAGGAAGGGGCGCTCGGCGACGCTGATTCGGCGAAGCAGGATTCCTTCGCCGATGGCTTGCTCGATTGTCCGCACTACTCGCGCCCGGTGCGCGACGGCGAGCAAACAGTACCGGAGGTGCTGCTGTCAGGTAACCACGCGCAGATCAAGCGCTGGCGACTGAAGCAGGCATTGGGCAGAACCTGGTTACGCAGACCCGATTTGCTGGCCAGAATGGATTTGGACAAGGCAGCCAGGAAGCTGCTGGAAGAGTTTCGGCAGGAATACTTGGCCGATCACGAATGACCGGGGCATTGGATGCCGTGGTCACATATGAAACTGGATGACAGCTATGAACCTCTTGCAACAGTTTGAACAAGCACAGATTATCCGCACGCTTCCGGAGTTTGGTCCGGGCGACACGGTGGTCGTCAACGTGAAAGTGAAGGAAGGCAACCGTGAGCGCTTGCAGGCTTACGAGGGTGTCGTCATCGCCAAGGCCAACGGCGGCCTCAACTCCTCGTTCACCGTGCGCAAGATCTCGCATGGCTTCGGCGTCGAGCGCGTATTCCAGACCCACTCTCATGTCATCGACTCGGTCGAAGTGAAGCGTCGTGGTGACGTGCGTCGCGCCAAGCTCTATTACCTGCGTGATCTGCAGGGCAAAGCTGCGCGCATCCGCGAAGATCTGGGCGCCACCAAAAAGCGTTAGGCTTATGTCGCGCTTTGGCGCGACTGTGCTCTTCGACTCAAACACCAACGGCCGCTACGAGCGGCCGTTGGTGTTTGTGCTTGCGCGACTGTTGGCGGCGGATCATGCGCGCTGCTGGCCTCGTCGGAGCGGCGTGGCGCCACGATTGAGCGATGGGCAGGGTGGGTGCAACCCACCATTGCGTCACCAAGCAACGGTGGGTTGCACCCACACGAAGCAGTACGCTGAACCTTAGGCCGCGCCGCGCGCACCGGACAGCTGCCAACACAACATGTTTGCTGCTCGATTTGTTGGCTTGAATCCGGCCGTCACCACCACCACATCTGCGCCACTCATCCTCTGTTTTACAAGGTAATCACATGTCCGCCACCGCCGCGCCCACTGAAACCCGCCGTTTCGAAGCCGAAGTCGAACAGGTACTTCGACTGGTTACGCATTCGCTTTACTCGCACAAGGAGATTTTCCTGCGAGAGTTGATCTCCAACGCTTCTGATGCCTGCGACAAGCTGCGCTTCGAAGCCATCGCCAATCCTGCGCTCAGCGAAGGTGACAGCGACTATCGCATCGAAATCGAGATCGACAAGGCCGCGCGTACATTGATCTTGCGCGATAACGGCATCGGCATGAGCCGCGACGAGGTTATTGAGAACATCGGCACCGTGGCCCGTTCGGGTACGCGCCGCTTCCTGGAAACGCTGTCCGGCGACGCGCGCAAAGACACCGCGTTGATCGGGCAGTTCGGAGTGGGGTTCTATTCTGCATTTGTGGTGGCCGACAAGGTCACACTGACGACGCGACGTGCCGGCGCCGAAGCCGAGGAAGCCGTGCGCTGGGAATCCACTGGCACCGGCGAGTACACGCTGGAAACCGTGAGTGAGGCGCGCCGCGGCACCTGCGTTGCTTTGCACCTCAAACCTGAAGAAGATGAGTTCCTGGAGCCGTGGCGTGTGCGCACGCTGGTTGGCAAATACTCCGATCACATCGCGTTCCCGATCCGCATGGCGAAACAAGCGCACAACGATCAGGAAGGCGACAACGACGACGCGCCAGAGCCCAAGCCCAAGCCCGAGCCCGAGCCCGAGCTGGAAACGATCAACCACGCTTCGGCGCTGTGGGCGCGGCCAAAATCCGAGCTGAGCGATGCGGACTATCAGGGCTTCTACAAGCATTCTGCGCATGCCTACGATGAGCCGCTGGCGTGGACACACAATCGCGTCGAGGGCAACCAGAGCTATACCAGTCTGTTGTACCTGCCGACGCAGGCGCCGTTCGACATGGCCTTCAGTGGCCGCGATGAGCGCAAGGGTCTGAAGCTGTATATCCGCCGCGTTTTCATCATGGATGCGAGCGAGCAGTTGCTGCCCTCTTATCTGCGCTTCGTGCGTGGCGTCGTCGATTCCGATGACCTGCCGTTGAATGTCTCCCGCGAAATACTGCAGGAGAATCGCCTGGTGCAACAGATCCGCTCGGGGCTCACCAAGCGCACGCTGGATCTTCTCGATGGTCTGGCAACCGACCAGAAAGAAAAATACGACACATTCTTCAAGGCCTTCGGCGGAGTGCTCAAAGAGGGCATCGCCGAAGACTTCAGCAACAAGGAACGCATCGCCAAGCTGTTGCGTTTCGCGTCGACCAAGAGCGAAGGGGCAGCGGCCACGGTATCGCTGGACGAATATATCGCCCGAATGCAGGAAGGTCAGGACACGGTCTGGTACGTGACAGCGGATTCGTACGCCGCTGCTGCCAACAGCCCGCAGCTGGAAGCGCTGAAATCGCGCGGAGTCGAAGTATTGCTGATGTTCGAGCGCATCGACGAATGGGTGTCCGGGCACCTCAACGAATACGCCGGCAAAAAACTACGCAACGTCGCCAAGGGCGATATCACGCTCAGCGATGATGAAAAAAAGCAGCGCGAAGATGCCGAGAAAACCGCCGCACCGATCGTTGCGCGCATGAAGTCCCTACTCGGCGACAAAGTGCGAGACGTGAAAGTCAGCGCTCGCCTCACTGAATCGGCCGCATGTCTGGTGTTGGCAGAGTACGAAATGGCGATGCACATGCAGCGTCTCATGCGCGCCGCCGGTCAGGAAATACCCAGCCAGGCACCGGTGCTTGAGATCAATCCCGAGCACCCACTGATCCAGCGTCTCGCGGCGACTGAGGACGACACGCTGGCCGGCGATCTGGCACTGGTCATTCTCGATCAGGCGCGGCTGGCCGAGGGTGGGCAGTTGGATGATCCAAGTGCGTTCCTGCGGCGGATGAACGCGTTGCTGCGCTGATCGAATGGCAGATTCCTGCGCCTCGGTTCGCCTCGACATCTGGCTTTGGGCTGCGCGTTTTTTCAAAACGCGCCAGCTTGCCAAGCAGGCGATCGACGGCGGCAAGGTCCAAGTGAACGACGCCGCCGTCAAGGCGGCCAAGGCGGTGCGGGTTGGCGATCGATTACTGATCACACGCGAGCAGGAAAAATTTGCTGTCGAAGTGCTCGCGCTCAGCGGCAAGCGCGGTTCGGCGACGGTAGCGCAGAGCCTGTACAGCGAATCGGAAGCGGAGCGCCTGCGTCGCGAAGCCGAGCGCGAAAAGCGTCGAATGGAACACGCCGGTATGCAGCCACCGCCGGGCAAGCCGGACAAGCGTGCACGTCGATTGATTCGCGCATTGGGCGATATCGACGCGTTGTAATGTGAGTGCGCCAGAGCGGTGTGCTGTTGCCCGCTCGGGTGAGGCGTTATTCGCTGCGACGAGTGTGCGGCAATCGCGATACAGTGCGATCGACCCCAATACTCGTCCCCAATACGAAAGTTGATCGATGACTCCGGCCACCACGACCACCTCAGACACACCTTCCTGGCTGAGCCATTGGAGCGGCATGCTGATCCTCGGCCTGCTGATTCTCATCGCCTGGCAGGTGCCATGGCTGCAATGGCTGGTCTATCCATTCCGTTTGTTCGGGACTTTCGTGCATGAGCTGAGTCACGGCCTGGCAGCGATCGCAACCGGCGGCCAGTTCCACCGCTTCGCGGTGCAGCCCGATCTGTCTGGCGTGGCCTTGTCGGCGGGTGGTGTGCGTATCGTGGTCGCGAGCGCGGGCTATATCGGTAGTGCGGTTGCCGGTGGCGTCCTGATTTTTCTGTATCAACGGCTGCTGTCGGCGCGCGTGTTGTTGATTGGGATCGGCACTGCACTGGCGTTGCTGTGTGTGCTGTTTGTGCGCAATCTGTTCGGAGTGACAACCGGCCTGGGTCTGGCTGCGGTGTTGTTGTTTGCTGGTCTTCGCCTTGGTCCATCCTGGCGCGACGCGCTGCTGGTCACGTTGGCAATGCAATTGATCCTCGATGGCTACAACAGTTTGTTTACAGTACTGAGCCTCGCACGAGAATCAGGCGTGCACACGGACGCGCATACCATGGCGCAATTGACCATGCTTCCGGCACTGGTCTGGGTGCTGGTGTGGATGGGCCTCTCGACTTTTGTTCTCTACTACGCGCTGCGCTGGTCTTTCGCTCGGCGCGGCCCCCGTTCTTCAACAGCTGTCACCATTCCCCAGGAAATTCGATGATTGAGCGCTTCGATGTGGGTCCTCGCATGTCGGAAATGGCTTTACACAACGGCACTGTCTATCTCGCGGGTCAGGTCGCCGAGGATGCAACGCAGGGCATTGCTGGCCAGACCGGCCAGGTACTGGCGGCGATTGACGCCTTATTGGCGCGTGCCGGTAGTGACAAGTCGAAAATTCTGCGCGCGCAGATATTCCTTGCCGACCTCAGTGATTTTGCCGCGATGAATAGTGTTTGGGAGTCTTGGGTGGTCGCGGGTCACACGCCCCCGCGAGCGACAACTCAAGCTGCGTTGGCACGTCCGGATTGGAAGATCGAGATGGTGGTGACGGCCGCAGTGTGAGTCAGGAACTGACGCGCCTGCGGCGTTGCCAGTGACGCGCGCAGTCAATCGGCTGTCTTGCGGCGCACGAAGATGCGTCGCGCCAGTTGCACGACACCGAGCACCAAGCCACCAGCGATCAGCCCGGTCACGCCACTGATCAAGATCGGCGTGAGGCCGCCGAGGAAGTCGCCGATTGCGGGAATCGAGTCGGCGCCGTGCGTCCAGTGTGCGCTGAGGTGGTGCAGCGGCGGAATGCCATGAACCAATATGCCGCCGCCGACCAGGAACATTGCGGCGGTGCCGACGATTGCCAGGGTTTTCATCAGATACGGCGCAGCCGTTAGCAAGGCGCGGCCCAGTTTGCGATTGAACCTGCGCGCGAAACCTGTGCCCGGCAACCGGCTGAGGTAAAGGCCCGCATCATCGAGCTTGACGATACCGGCAACCAGGCCGTAGACACCTACGGTCATCACGATCGCGATGGTCACCATTACCGCAATCTGCCAACCGAACGTTTTCGTGCTGACCGTGCCGAGCGTGATCACAAGAATCTCCGCGCTCAGGATGAAATCTGTGCGCACCGCGCCGGCAATCTTTTCCTTCTCCAATGCAACCAAGTCCACATTCGGGTCGGCCAAGGCCGCCAGTTCCTTGGCATGATGCGCTGCGTCCTCGGCTTCTTCAGCGCGGCTGTCCAGATACTTGTGCACCAGCTTCTCGAAACCTTCATAGCAAAGATACGCGCCGCCAATCATCAGCAGCGGTATCACCGCCCACGGTATCAAGGCGCTGATTGCCAACAGCGATGGCACCAGGATGGCTTTGTTTTTCAACGATCCCTTGGCGACTGCCCAGACCACCGGCAACTCGCGTTCCGGATCCACGCCCGAAACCTGCTGGGCATTGAGCGCGAGATCGTCGCCCAAGACCCCAGCCGTTTTCTGCACTGCCACTTTGCTCATTACGGCGACATCGTCGAGCAGCGTGGCGATGTCGTCGATCAAGGTGAGCAGACTGCTTGCTGCCATGGACAGGTTCCTTAACGTGAAAGCCAAAACGGAGCCGAAAACTTCACTCCCTCGCCGATCCTCGGGCAGGGCCGGGGAAAGGTCACGGAGCGCGCGTTACGCCTGACTTTCATGTTGCGGGGTGCCGCTACCGGCAGCATGAACGTCAGGGTCGACGCGGCGCCGACACGATCGCGCGCGCTTCATCGTCCAAGTTATCAGAGGAAGTCGTATTCGACCATGCCTGCATCGGCGACATGCCTGCACCGGCACAGAATCGCGCCAAGCGCTGCAGAATCTCAGTGTGTCGCTGGCTTTTTCAGCTCGCGGCCAGGCGGTGCGAGCGCCGCGCGCACAGCCGCAAGGAATGCGGCATCTGGTATTGCGCCGAGTCTGGCGCTACTGGCCAGCTTGCGACCTTCGGCATCAAGCAAGAACAGGGCACTGGTGTGGTTGAACTCTCCATCGATCAGCGCGCGATAACGCACGCCCAGAACGGCGGCGAACTTGCGGATCGCGGCCACGTCTGCACGTGCCAGCGTCCAGCGTGTCGGGTTGAGCTTGCGCTTGTCGAATACTGATCGCAAAGCCGCCGTATCGTCGCGCGCAGGATCCATGCTGACCAGCAGGATCGCGAGCCCAGAGCGTTCGCTCTCGGTAAGTGCGTGTTCCACGCCTTTGACGCTGTCGATAATCAGCGGGCAGACGTATTTGCATGAGGTGTAAAACATTGCCACCAGCTGCGGCTTCCCACGTCGCTCGGCGAGTTGGAATTGTTTTCCGTATTGGTCGCTGAAGGTCGATTCAAGCTGGTAGATAGAATCTGCAGGAAGTGCGGCCGGCGTGGCGAAAACACTCGTAGCTGCGAATGCGAACAGCAACAGTGCGGGACGCAGCAATTGATTCATGGCATTACTCGCTCGATGTTACGGGCGCAACGAAAGCCGAGATTTACCGTAGTGTCATCGGCTTCGAGTGAGGACAGCATGGCGATGCGCATGAGAACCGCATAATTCTCGCGATCGTCGGTGGCGATCGCGCCGGCGCCACAGAATTGCAGCAGGTCCGGATCGGATTGCTGGCGGTTGTCGCCAGACACCAGCATCGCCGCGTAGTCCTCGACCCATTCCCAGACCAGACCATGCAGGTCGTACACGCCGTTCACGTCGGGCGTGCTTTTCCCAACCTCGACCAGGGCTTCGCGCGACGGCTTGGCATACCAACTCAGGATGCGCTCACGCCAGGTCGGATCGCTGCGAGCGTCGGCGCGTGTGGCGTCCGCGGCGGCGGAAAATTCCCACTCCGACCAAGTGGGCAGGTGCGCCCCTTGTGCTTCGCAATAGGCTTGCGCAGCGAACCAGCTGACCTGCGTCACGGGTTGCCGGGGCAGTGTGGCCGCTCCCAGCTCCAGCGCTCCAGCCCAATGCTGCAGGTAGCGTTGCTCCGCGAATACGCGAGGCGCCGCGCCGCGCTGCCATTGCGGATGGGCAATGACGAAGGCGAGGAAGTCGGCATTGGTCACCGGTAGAGCCATCAGCTCGAACGGTGCAACGCTCACTTTGCCGGCACTGTCTTCGTAGTTGAGCACTGATTCGAAGGAATCGCTTCCGGGCAGCTGCACCCATGCCGGGCTTTGGGCAGCCGAGCCGAGCATGGGCAGCAGAACCATTGACCACAGTGCGCGCATTGCGACCTCAGTGCGCCGCGCCAGCGGGACGTGGTGTGGCAGCTCGTACCGCAGCGACTTCCGCTTTGGTTACCTGGCCGCCTGCGTTGTCCCAGCTGTTCATGGTGAAAGTGAGGATGTTGGCGATCTCGTCGTCGTTGAGCTGACTCATCGGTGGCATCACCGAGTTGTAGTCACTTCCATTGACCTTCAGCGGTCCGGTGAGTCCGTTCAAGATAATGCCGACAAGCTCCTGCTTGCTGCGCGCGGCGAGGTAATCCGATTTCGCCAAGGGCGGGAACACGCCTGGCAAGCCGATGCCATTGCCTTGATGACAGACCGAACACGTGCCAGCGAACAGTGACTCACCCGCCTTGATCTGCTCGGCCAGCGTCAGTGTTCCGGCAGCCTCGGATTTAGCGGCGGTTTCCACTGCAACCATGCTCGCGGCCTTGTCGCCGAGGTAGACCGAGTCCACTTCCTTGCCCGAGTAGATCGATTTGTCTTCTGGGCCTTCCACTTTCAGGATACCCAACGCGCCCTTGTTGAACGCGCGGAAGATTGAATGATCGACCAGTACGTAGCTGCCGGGCACTTCCAGATGGAAGTCGGCAATGATCGCGCCGCCTGCCGGAACCAGCGTGGTCTGTACATTTTCCTGAAAGCGGGTACCGCCTTCGTACCAGACCTTGTCGAAGATCTCGCCGATCAAGTGGAAGCTCGACACCAGGTTCGGCCCGCCGTTGCCGACGTACAAGCGGACGTTCTCGCCGACGTTTGCCTTGAGCGCATTGTCGCCGGTGAGCGCGGTTTCGGCGCCATTGAAAAGCACATAGGTCGGGTTTTCATCGATCGCTTTTTGCATGTCAAAAGCCTGAAAGCCCTTTTCGCGGAACTTGCCTACGGTGTAGAAATCGCCCTGCATCACGTAGAACTCTTTATCAACCGGCGGCATGCCCTGGGGCGGCTCGACCAGAATCAGGCCGTACATGCCGTTGGCGACATGCATGCCCACCGGCGCGGTGGCGCAGTGGTAGACAAAGAGTCCCTGATTGAGCGCCTTGAAGGTGAACTGCGAGCTGTGGCCCGGAGCCGTGAAGCTCGAAGCCGCGCCACCACCTGGGCCGGTGACGCCGTGCAAATCGATGTTGTGCGGCATCTTCGAATCAGGGTGATTGTTGAGATGAAACTCGACCGTGTCGCCCTGGCGCACGCGGATGAAGCTTCCGGGCACGGTGCCGCCGAAGGTCCAGAATGTGTAAGTGCTGCCTTCAGCGATCGAAAGCTCTTTCTCGATCACCTCAAGCTCAACAATCACTTTGGCCGGCGCAGTGCGGTTGGTCGGTGGCGGCACCTGCGGCGGGCTGGTCAGAATTGCTTTGATCGGCTCACCCTGTGGTGGGCCGAAATCGCCTTTGAGTGAGCCGCCGGTATCTGCCACGGCCGGCGCCGTCGCCTTTGAGTCCGCAGCTGCAGGACTTTCCTGCTTCGAACAGGCCGAAACCGCCAGCGCAGCGGCCAAGACCAAAAGTGAAATACGTGCGGTGTGACTCATGACAGTTTCTCCGGAGGCGGGATGTTGCGCGTCGCGTGCATTCTCTGGCAGCGCAGGATTCGGCAACTTGATCTTGATCAAGACAGCGTCCGAAATCCCGTTGCGAGTGCTATGCGCTTCCTTGTAGCGAGCTACTGCGCCAGCGTCTGTACGCAAGCGTCCGCACGTTTTCAGCAATCGGTCTTGCAGCTGTGGGCGCTGCAACAGTTGGCGGACGGGAGTCTTGTCATCGCGTTCCAGACTGGGATGCGCTCAGTGAGCCACGTCATCGTCATACTCATTCAGCCCGGTTTGGCATCGATACGCGGTGTGAGGTAGATAAACGACGATCGCAGCACCCAGGGCAAAAACGCGACGATCCAGCCCAGCGCTGCGACCGCCTGCCAAAGCGGGGCATCGGTCATCACCTCGGCAAAAATGCGCAATACAGCAACGCTTTGGATGATGCAAAAGGCAAAGCCTGCAACTCGACCCAACTGCAGCGGCCTTCCGGCGTGTCCCTGGGTCACCCGCGTGACCATGGCTACCATCAGGCTGCCGAAGAATCCGATGAAAAGCGCATGCGCCGGCGCGCGTCCCAGTTCAAAGTCGCCGTCGTACAGGAACCATAGGCTCTGCGTCGCATATAGCAGCAAGCTGATCGGTAGCCAGGCATAGCCGAGGAACAATACGCGCAGCAGCGCCGGTGTCTCGCCGCGTGGAGCATTGCGGTAGAGCCAATATGCGCAAAGCGTCAACAGCGGCCCGTCCGCCAGCCACAGCCAGGTATAGAAATGGCCTAGCTCCAGACTCAGATGCATCAAAGCGAGCGGCCAGAATGCCGCCAGCAGCCACAATGGACGCCAGGCATGGTAGCCCGGCACCACGTTGCCGGCGAAGAAAGGAAACATTCGATGAGCCACTGTGAAAAAAATCGGCAACAACAGGCCGAAGCTGCCGAGCTTGATCGACACAAGAACCAATCGCGCGTCGTCGAAATGCAAATAAAGCGCGAATAACACCAGACCGAGCCAACCAAACGACAGCGCTGCGACGCATGAAACCGCATGCCAGGTTTTGCCGCCATCGCGCCACAGCAGTCGCATCAGGAACGCCAATCCCAGGGTCCAGCCGATCATCGTGGCGACAACGCCCAAGTGCGCAAGTGTCGGGAATCCGAACAGGCCAGCAAGAAAGAGAAGCTGTCCGCTCAACATCGCCGCGCCCACCGGTAGGTATTGCCAACGCGAGAGTTCTGATTGACCCATCCAGCGCGGAAACACAGTCAACAGGAATCCGAATATGAAAGGCGGCAATACCTGGTACTGCATGACGAAGGCATGCGCCCATCCCGCGAACACTGGCGCGTGAGGCAGGCCAATCAACTGCCAGCGGGCATCGACCAGATACACGGCCCACCATGCCATCGCCAACAACACGTTGGCTGCGCCAGTGAAGAACAGCAAACGATGCGCCGCCGCCGACAGCATGCGAGGCGAGATCGGAAAAGACTCGGAGGGTGACTTCGGGTCTGTGATCGGGTTCATGTGCGTACTGTGACAACATCGCCGTTGTCGCGCCTTGACCCACGTCAGCTGGTCGCGTCGTAGCGTAATCAGACAGCGCAATCGTGGCGACGCGCCGGAATTGCCTGGCCTCGTTTGCGTGTCGCGCGGCCGCCAGCAATGCGCAAGTCATCGGCAAAAGTGCGCGCGGTTTTCCCTGGCGAAAACCATTTTGTCTACTGCGATTGGGGCCGATGCGGCGATTTCGCGCAGCCTGCCATAGCCGGGCGTGCTCGATCGGTGCCGGGAGGTTCTCCCAGTGGAGGATCAACGCCAATCAAACCATGGCAACTCTTCGTGCGATAAACTTGGCCGATGCCCACTCGTACACCCAAGGTTCGAGAGACGCCCATTCAGGGTCCCAAGACGTCGAAAGTACGTCTCTCGAAAATGGGGAAGTGGCGCGCCCTGGTGCTGATTGCCGTGCATGTGCTCATTGGATTGCACATTGCGCATTGGCTGACGACGGGTGAGACCGTGACCCCGGTTGAGCCTTCCGAGGCAATGGCGTTCAGCCGCTCCTCGATCGTCAATGCAGGGCTTGTTTTTTTCGCTGTCACCATCCTGCTCACTGCGATCTTTGGCCGATTTTTTTGTGGATGGGGCTGCCACGTGGTGGCGCTTCAGGACTTCTGTCGCCATCTGATGTTGAAGGTGGGGATCACGCCGCGACCGCTGAAGTCTCGGGCACTCGCCTGGGTGCCGGTTCTTGCCTTCGTCTACATGTTTTTGTGGCCGGCCATCTACCGCTTGTGGTTGGGCGATTCATTGGCGATGCGCGGTGCTGAACTGACCACTACGCAGTTCTGGGCGACATTTCCCGGCTGGGTGGTTGGCATTCTGACCCTGCTCGTTTGCGGCTTTGCCTGTGTCTATTTTCTGGGGGCCAAGGGCTTTTGCACCTATGCCTGTCCCTATGGTGCAATCTTCGCTGCAGTCGATCGCGTCGCGCCGATGCGCATTCGTGTGACCGACGCTTGCAACCAGTGCGGCCACTGCACTGCCGTCTGCACCTCCAACGTGCGCATACACGAAGAGGTGAGGGACTGGGGCATGGTGGTTTCAGCGGGCTGTATGAAGTGCCAGGACTGCGTCAGCGTTTGTCCAACAGGCGCGCTTTATTACGGCATCGGCACTATTCCCTGGCTGGCCAAACCACGTGCTGAACGGGCCACTCAGCCGCGCAAGGATTTGCATTGGCGCGATGAGCTCGTTTTGGTTTTGGCGTTCGTCTGCACGTTTCTGATCGTGCGCGGTCTCTACGGCGTGGTGCCGTTTTTGATGTCGTTGGGTGTGGGCGGAGTGGTTGCTTTTCTTGTGCTCACCTGCGTTCGCCTGGTGCGCGAGGTAACTGTCGAGCGCCCCGGTCTGCGTCTCAAGCGCGAGGGTAAGCTCCTGCCGCAGGGCAGGGTGTTCGTTGTCGCGATGGCGACCCTGGCACTGCTGCTCGGGCATAGTGCCGTGCTGCGCACCCAGACCCACCTCGGCGACCGCGCGTTTGCACACGCTGAACCGCAGCGCCGCGCACTGCTTGCCGCGCCGGGAGTGCGTCCGAGACTGCACGGCGAAGCCGATGCGGCGATCGCAGCAGGCGTCTCGCATCTGCTCAGGGTAGACCTGTGGGGGCTTTTCCCGACACTGGGAAATGCCGCGAAGCTGGCATGGTTCTACGCGTTGTCAGGCGCTGACGCCACCGCCGAGCTGCATGCGAGGCGTGCAATCGACCGGGGTGAATTGCCGACTGAAATGCATCAGCTGCTGGCGCATCTTTCTGCACTGCGCGGCGACACTGTGGGCGCCAAGGGCGAGTGGCAACAGGCCATCGATGCCCGCCCAGATCTTCCACAGGCTTACCTGGCGCTGGGGATTTTCCTCGCTCAAAGTGGAGACATTGCGGCGGGACAGCAAGTGTTCGATCGCGGCTTGGCCGAGATAAACGACTCTGCTCCCTTGTTCTACAACGCCGCCTTGGCCCGAGCATTGTCGGGCCAAGCCGAAGCCTCGCTTGCACTGTTCGAGCGGGCGCTATTCCTCGATCCGCGCCATCTGGAAGCACGGGAAAACCTGGCCGGTGTGCTGGCAACGCTCGGCAGGTTCGAGGCCAGCGTGGCGCAATTTCGCACTGCGGTGCAGCAATCGCCCGACGACGCCCAAACCCGTTTGCTGCTGGCGCGCGCACTGCTCGAACTCGGCGAGCGTGAAGCGGCGCTGCGCGAGCTCCAGCGCGCCCTTGAGCTTGAACCGACCAATGTGGAAGCGAAGAATTTGTATGACGCACTCGATGGCGGGGCAGACACAAAAGCGCTATCGTCGCCGCCGGCTATGCAATCCTCTGATCTACCGCTTGCGCGGCACTGGAGCACTCGATGCACAACTGCAATTTCCGCGGCCATTCGCTGATTGCGATTCTAGCCTTATGCGTTCTGACATTCATGGCGATCGGCGCGAGCCCAGCCAGCGCAGCCGGACCAGATGTCACCGTCTTTACGCTTTCCGGTACGCAGAATTACGGCACGGCCGGCGGTATCCGCGGTTACGCGGTGGGCACCACCTCGTGCAATATCGGCGACGCCCCGCTCAACTGGTGCGATAGCACGAGCGGCTGCGGTCTGGGCACTACGGGCTCCGACCATCCGGTGATTGCGCAAAACATGTTCCGCTTGAAGGCCGGTCGCTTCGATCAGATCGGTGCGAGCTGGCTCAAGCACGGCTTCGTTTCCACCAACAGCACCGACGCCGCATGCGGTTCGGGCAGTTGCACCACGCCGCCACTCGGCGGCAACCAGTTGGGTGTCGGCTGCACCGACCCTTATGGCGCTAGTCTCAACGGCAACCGTCCGCTGGGTCGAAAGTCCGAAGTCAACGCGACCACCGGAGCGTATCCATTTCCCTTTGGCCAAGGCGGCACCCAAACCACGGTGTGGAACCAGCGCGTTGCGGTGGCCGAGTCCGACATGATTGCGGCATCCAATCCCGGTGCGCTTTACTTTGTCGAAGGTCACTACATCGCTCCAGACGACGCTGCCGCGGGCAATGCACTCAATAACGCCTCGTATAGCCAGGTCTTGATATCGCCGACTACGTTCAATCTGACCATGACCGGGGGTACGATTCGCCGAAAGGCGGCGATCGAAGCTTGGCCCACCATTGATCCGAGCGTGGAGCTATTCAACGTCGACACGCCCACAGTTCCCGTGCAGCGCTTTCACGTCGCGCGCAAGGTCACCGAGGTCACTCCCGGCCTGCTGTGGCATTACGAATACGCCGTGCACAACCTGAATTCCGATCGTTCTTCCGATCGACTGACCATCGACTTTTTCGGCGACACCACTTTTACCAGCACCGGGTTTCACGATGTGGACGCCCACTCCAACGAACCCTACGATACGGCTGACTGGCCGGGCACGACCAGCGCAAACAGTATTCAGTGGCAGGCTCCAGTGTTCGCCGCTGCGCCACAGAATGCCAACGCCATCCGTTGGAGCACCCTGTACAACTTCTGGTTTGATGCCAACCGCCCGCCCAGCCAGATCGCGCGCCACGCGCTGAAAATGTTCAAGGCGGGCGACCCCGCCGAACTCGAATTTGTTGTGGGCACTGAGCCCGGCACGTTTGCGAATGGATTCGAGAACTGAGGGTTCAATTGGCTGCCGAGACGCGCAGCCACCGTCCTGCTGCGCCTCAACCAAGGAACCTCTGAACAAGTCCGGAGCCGCGATAGCCCCCTGAGTCAGAGGGCGAAAAACCGCAGGTTGACCTGCTCCGCTGTTGAGAGCGACCAGCTCCGCTGTGAAGATCGGCGGTTTGGCAAGCAATAAGCAGTGCGGCGAGGACAAAGTGATGACTTATTCAGACCTTCCCTATTGTGCAACACCACACTAGATCGGCGGGAGCGGGCGTCGCAGCTGTGGGCGTAGAGTTGAACGCAAACAGCAGGCTGGTCATCGGCACGTAGAGCAGGGTGCGCATGGAAGCTCCAGTCAGCGCGGAACGGCATGTCGTTGGATTGGAACAGTTTGCGCAGTGGATTTCCTGCTCGACTTTGACAGAACCGTGGGGTTGCCGCGTCAATTTGGGAAGGCGCGTCGATTGTGCCGAACAGCCTTTTCAATGAGCGCAGGTGAATGCATTGGAAACGACGTTATTGCATTATATTTCCATCGCCGTCGAACTGAATTCGGCCTTCGACTTCGTGCGCACGCCCGGACACTGGCCGAACTGGCATCCGTCATCGCTGCGCCTGTATGGCGATGTCAATCGTCGGCTGGGCGTCGGCGATTCTTTTGAAGAAGACATTTGTGCAGCAGGACGCAAGGCCCGGCTGCGCTGGCAAGTAGTGACCTGCGTGCCGCCCACTTTATGGACCGCGCACGCGCGCGCAGACAACGGAGTACTGCTGCAGCTGAGTTACCGCCTGGCCCAGCACGGGGATCGTGTTCACTTTAAACGAGAACTGAGCTACCGGGTTTCGGGATGGTGGTTGAATCTGCTCAACTTCATGTTGCTGCGGCGACGCATTGCTGCCGAATCGAAGATTTCACTCAGCCAATTGAGAACGCTGCTTGAGCGAGAGTTTTGACAAAGTCGGAACGCTTCGTGGACAGCAGGAAATTCAGTCGCCGCTGGTGCGTCGCGCAAACCACCATCCAGCCAGCGCTGCACCCAATGACATCAACAACCAGCCGCCAATGCCGCGAGTCGCCGCGATCAGGGTGGGTGCCGGCGTGGCAATATCGACGATGCGGATTGCAGTTGCGATGCCGACGGCCCCTGCGAGCGCGTACAGCTCTGAGCGATGACCGGGCCAACGACGCGCCAACAACGCCGCAAGCGGCAATGCGCACAACATTCCCAGCGACACGATGGCGCTGTAGATCGGTGAAAACCCGATCAGATCCAGGGCGGTCATGCGCAATCGTTGTACGCCGGAAATGTCAGCACCGATGGATTGCAGCGAGGTGATGTTGAACTGGGTTTGCACGACCGAACCCCACACTACAGCGATCAGCACGGCACCCAGTAACGCGAACGCGCGTCGCTGCCAGGTTCGCGACTTGGGGCGCGCGTTTGGTGCGAACGGCAGCTCGTGGTCCATCGCGGTACAGCCTTCTGAAGTGACTCGGACGGCCCAAACTATCGCATGATCGCGCCGGGCACGGACGCTCTGCTATGTTTATGTCGAACGTACCTGGTGGGGAACTACGATGAGTCGTTTGCTTCGCGCTACGGCATTACTGCTGGCTTTGTACTGTACCTGCGCGCAGGCGCTCGAGTACCGCGTCGAAACCCTGGCCAAGGGACTGGAATTTCCCTGGTCACTCGCCTTCCTGCCGGATGGGAGGATACTGGTTACCGAGCGCGCGGGGCGATTGCGTGTGATTGAAAACGGCAAGTTGTTGGTGGAACCGGTGACGGGCTTGCCGCCGATTTTTGTTTCCGGTCAAGCGGGCTTGTTCGAGGTGATGACGGATCCAGAGTTCGCCAGCAATCAAACGATCTATCTTTCATTCGCGCACGGCAATGAACGCAAAAACCACACGCGGGTGATTCGTGCGCGGCTCGACGACAATGCGCTGCGGGATGTCGTACCGATCTTCACCGTAACGCCGGGCAAGCGCGGCGATGTGCACTACGGCGCGCGCATGGCTTGGCTGCCCGATGCCACTCTGGTGATCGGAACTGGCGACGGTTTCAACTATCGTGAGCAGGCACAGCAACTCAATAACCATCTGGGCAAGATTGTGCGCATCAACCGTGATGGCTCAGTGCCCGCGGACAATCCTTTCGTTGGCAAGGCAAAGGCGCTGCCCGAGATTTACAGTCTTGGCCATCGCAATGTGCAGGGCATGGTGTTCGATACCGAAACGGGAACACTGTTTGCGCATGAGCATGGCCCGCGCGGTGGTGACGAGATCAATGTCATTCGGCCGGGTCGCAATTACGGTTGGCCGCTGATCACCTTTGGCGTCGACTACAGCGGCGCCATCATCAGCCCGTTCACCGAGAAACCCGGCTTGGAGCAACCGCTGCTGCAGTGGACGCCTTCGATCGCGCCGGCCGGCATGACGATGTATCGCGGCGCGTTGTTCCCGCAGTGGCGGGGCAGCCTCCTGGTCTCAACGTTGGCCGGCCAGGTCGTGCAACGCGTGCCAGTGGTGAACGGCAAAGCCGGCGTGCAGGAAACATTATTCGCTGAACTCAGAACGCGACTCAGGGATGTGCGCACCGGCCCGGACGGCGCGGTGTACCTGTTGACCGACAAGGCGTTTGGCCGCGTCTTGCGCGTGCTTCCGCGCGATTAGGGCGGCCGGCTCGTGCCGAATGTGTTACTCGAATCCGTACTACTCGAATCCGTTGCCAAAGATCGGCAGTTCTGTCGCCATCACATTGACTGAGCCGAGCACGACTCGGCCAGTCGCATCGCGACCGCTGCTTTGCAGAATAATTGCCGGCCGATTACCGGGTAGTGCGATCAAGCTGGCGCGCAAGGAGTAGCTGCCGACCGGCAGTGCGGGCGGGACTATGAAGGTCGTGCTGAACACTATGCTTGCGCCGGGCAGGACTGCGCGCGGATTCTGTGTAAAGTCTCCGGACCATTGTGCGACGCCGCCGCCATCAAGCAACTGCAGTCGCAGCGCGAAATCGTGATAGATCGGCGCGCTGCCGGTGTTGGCCAGCGTCGCGTTCGCCGAAAACGCTGCGCCCGCGTTGAGCGGGTTGGGCAGCTCGACGCGATCCAGATGAAGGTTATAGCCGAGCGTGCGCCGGATCAGCGCCAGCGCAGCGAGGAATCCGGACTCCTCGTGTTTGCCCGCTGGTCCAAGGAAACTGAGGTGGTAAAGGCGAATCAGCGACTCGATATCCGTGCGTCGTGACACCCAGACGTTTTTCTGGCTGGCAAGCGGACTCTCGCCAGAAAGCGGATGACTTTGCCAGTTGTCGCGCGATGCCGGGGTCTCGTTCGCCATTGCCCATTCCAGATTCCAGTTGCCACTGTCGTCACACAGCGGCAATGGTGGTGCAAACAAATTGCAGTTGCCGGTAAACGATGGGAAGTAGTCTTCATGAAATCCGAATTCGGTGTTGCCCACGTCGACCAGGCGTGCATAGCGTGTCTGCAATGGCGTGTTCAGGAAGACCTGCTGATAACGATCGCGCAATGCCTGCTTGGCGGCGTTTCCCGGTTCCAGCGTCGGGCAGCCGGTCTGGTGCCATTCACCCCACAGTCCGAGCAAGCCGACTTGGACTGCTGTCAGGCGCGCGTCGCCGTCATAGCGTGCGGCCATGGCCGTGATCAGCTGCTGCATCTGCGCAATCATGTCGGCATCGTTCCAGTCCGGCGCGCGACCCGGTCCGTCGCCGTTGCAACTGGTGTAATTGGTCGCGCCGATACTGAGTGGCGCCTGTTCCAGAAACAGCGGATAGTCGCGTTCGTTCTGACCGCCGCCGTAGTACTGGTCGATGCCACTTCCTGCGCTGTCCGGATAATCTGCAACCAGTCTCAGCACAAATGTGGCATCCGGAAACGCCGTGCTGATGGGCGTGATATGGCGCTGTTCAAATCCGTCCCAGTCGAACACCTGATCCGCGGTCTCCACCTCGCGCCAGGGTACGTACACATGGAAAATACGCGTGGTGTAAAAGTCATCCACGCCACCATCCGCGGCAAAGGTTGTGCCCCAGAGCATGTAGCCCTTGTGCGGATTGCTCAGGTCATCGCTGCTGCGTGCCGGTAGAAATTCGGCGGCACGCAACGGCACCAGAAAAATCCCGCTGAACAATGCAATCGCCAGCACTCGTCTAGTCATGTGCGGAGGTTAGCGCTTTATGGCCATCCCGATCTGCGTGCTTGCTTGCGCTTTCAGCTTTTGAACACGCAAGCTCGGGCACAATCCGGGCCGCGGTGCGCGGCGTTCCGGACCGCCCGCTACGTGCTTTCGCGACATCGAATCGACCGGTTGGACTGCCACGATCGGTGGTCAGCTCGGGCACCGCTGGCTTGGCATGACAGAGATTGCTCGCTGTGGTATTCAGTTGCTACAAATCAGATGCTGCGCAAGTGCCCGTGCGAAACAGCGCGGTAGCGTGGATAGTCAGCCACAGGTCGCCCTGCATTGGCTGCCGACTGGCCTGAGTCCAGCCGCGGCACGCCGATCAGAATGGCCTGTTCAATCAATGCGACACGGTAGTAAAAAACATCATGAATAAACTCGCCCGCGTGAAAGTCCCGTCTGCTGCCACCGCCGGCAAGCAACCCGCTCGCACAACTGTTCCAGAAAAAGTTGCCGAGCTTGATCTGGCGCAGAAGCGTTCGCGAGCGGTTCTCGCGGCCATTATCGCGTTTCGCGATGGTGATTTTTCTGTGCGCCTGCCGAAGAACTGGGAAGCCACGGACGGTCGAATTGCCGAGGCGTTCAATCAGACCATCGCGCTGAAGGAACACATCAGCACCGAGGTCTCGCAACTGAGCAATGCCGTCGGCAAGGAGGGGCGATTGCGGCAACGTATGCTGTTGCCCGGATCACTCGGCGGATGGGCGCAGGACGTAGGTTTCATCAACACGCTGATGGACGATCTGGTGCGGCCGACGACAGAAGTCGCGCGTACGATCGGTGCGGTCGCCAAAGGCGACCTCGGGCAGTCGATGGAGCTGGAGGTGGACGGGCGCGCGCTCAAGGGCGAGTTTCTGCGTTCCGCGAAGCTGGTAAACACGATGATCGAGCAACTCTCGGTCTTCACTTCGGAAGTAACCCGTGTTGCGCGCGAGGTCGGAACCGAAGGCAAGCTGGGTGGCCAGGCAAAGGTCAAAGGCGTCTCGGGCGTGTGGCGAGAGCTCACCGATTCGGTCAACCAGATGGCTGGCAACCTGACAGCGCAGGTGCGCAACATTGCCGAAGTGACCATCGCCGTGGCCAACGGTGATCTCTCCAAGAAGATCACCGTTGACGTGCGTGGTGAGATTCTGCAGCTGAAGGAAGCGACCAACACGATGGTCGATCAGCTGCGTTCGTTCGCTTCGGAAGTCACCCGCGTCGCGCGTGAAGTCGGCACCGACGGGCGCCTCGGCGGCCAAGCCGTCGTGCCGGGCGTGGCGGGCACCTGGAAAGACCTTACCGACTCGGTCAACGCGATGGCGACCAACCTGACTGCACAGGTGCGCAATATCGCGACGGTAACCACAGCGGTGGCGCGCGGCGATCTTTCCCGCAAGATCACCGTGGATGTGAAAGGCGAAATTCTGGAGTTGAAGGAAACCATCAATACCATGGTCGACCAGCTCAACGGTTTTTCTTCGGAAGTCACCCGCGTCGCTCGCGAGGTCGGTACCGAAGGCAAGCTCGGTGGCCAGGCGCAGGTACCGGGTGTGGCCGGAACCTGGAAGGATCTCACCGACTCGGTGAACTCGATGGCGTCCAATCTTACTGGCCAGGTGCGCAACATTGCTGGTGTCGCCACGGCCATTGCCAAGGGCGATCTGTCGTCAAAAATCACGGTCGAAGTGAAAGGCGAAATCCTGGCGCTGAAGAACACCTTGAATACCATGGTCGATCAGCTCAACGGATTTGCGTCGGAGGTGACGCGCGTCGCGCGCGAGGTCGGCACGGAGGGCAAACTCGGTGGTCAGGCTGAGGTGGGCGGGGTGGCGGGCACCTGGAAGGATCTCACCGATAACGTGAACTTCATGGCCTCCAATCTTACCGGGCAGGTGCGCAACATCGCCGAAGTCACCACGGCGGTAGCCAATGGCGATCTGTCCAAGAAGATCACCGTTACCGTCCGCGGCGAGATTCTGGAGTTGAAGAACACCATCAATACCATGGTCGATCAACTCAACGGTTTCGCGTCGGAAGTGACACGCGTGGCGCGCGAAGTGGGCACTGAAGGTGAGCTGGGTGGGCAGGCTGAAGTGCGCGGTGTGGCGGGTACCTGGAAGGACCTGACCGACTCGGTCAATGCGATGGCCACCAACCTCACCAGTCAGGTGCGCAACATCGCGGACGTGACCACGGCGGTGGCCAATGGCGACTTGTCCAAGAAGATCACGGTCGATGTGAAGGGCGAAATTCTCGCACTGAAAAACACCATCAATACGATGGTCGATCAACTCAACGGCTTCGCTGGCGAAGTCAGCCGCGTCGCGCGCGAGGTGGGTACCGAGGGCAAACTCGGCGGCCAGGCCGCTGTGCCAGGCGTGGCCGGCACCTGGAAGGATCTGACCGACAACGTCAACTCGATGGCGTCAAACCTTACTGGTCAGGTCCGCAACATTGTCGATGTCGCGACCGCGGTGGCCAATGGTGACCTTTCCAAGAAAATCACGGTCGACGTAAAGGGTGAAATTCTCGAGCTGAAAAACACGCTCAACACGATGGTCGACCAGCTCAACGGTTTCGCTTCCGAGGTCAGTCGCGTCGCTCGCGAAGTAGGTACCGAGGGCACGCTCGGCGGCCAGGCAGAGGTACCGGGCGTGGCCGGTACCTGGAAGGATCTGACCGACAACGTGAACTTCATGGCCTCGAACCTGACCGGTCAGGTGCGCAACATTGCCGATGTCGCCACGGCGATCGCCAAGGGAGATCTCTCGTCGAAGATCACCGTCGAAGTGAAAGGAGAAATCCTCGCGTTGAAAAACACGCTCAACACGATGGTCGATCAGCTCAACAGTTTCGCCTCTGAAGTCACCCGCGTTGCCCGTGAAGTTGGCACCGAGGGCAAGCTCGGCGGTCAGGCCGAGGTCCCAGGTGTCGCGGGTACCTGGAAGGATCTGACCGACTCGGTCAATGCCATGGCCACCAACCTCACCTCCCAGGTGCGCAACATCGCCGATGTGACCACCGCCGTGGCCAACGGCGATCTGTCCAGGAAAATTACCGTAACTGTGCGTGGCGAAATCCTCGAGCTGAAGGACACCATCAACACCATGGTTGATCAGCTGAATGCATTTGCCGGCGAGGTCAGCCGCGTCGCGCGCGAAGTGGGCACTGAAGGAAAGCTGGGTGGTCAGGCCGATGTGCGCGGAGTGGCCGGGACCTGGAAGGATCTCACCGACAACGTCAATTCGATGGCTTCCAACCTCACCGGCCAGGTGCGCAATATCGCCGAGGTGACCATCGCCGTGGCCAATGGCGATCTTTCCAAGAAAATCACGGTTGAGGTGCAAGGCGAAATTCTAGCGTTGAAAAATACGATCAACACCATGGTCGAACAGCTGCGCTCGTTCGCAGCCGAAGTCAGCCGCGTGGCGCGCGAAGTAGGCACCGACGGTAAGCTCGGCGGTCAGGCGGCAGTACCCGGCGTCGCGGGTACCTGGAAGGATCTCACCGACAACGTCAACTCGATGGCGTCCAACCTCACTGGCCAGGTGCGTAACATCGCGACGGTGGCAACGGCTATCGCCAAGGGCGATCTCAGCCGCAAGATCACCGTGGACGTGAAGGGCGAGATTCTGCAGCTCAAGGAAACCATGAACACCATGGTCGAGCAGCTCGGATCGTTTGCTTCAGAAGTATCGCGTGTTGCGCGCGAAGTGGGCACCGAAGGCAAACTCGGCGGGCAGGCGGTCGTGCCTGACGTGGCCGGCACCTGGAAGGACCTGACTGACAATGTGAACTCCATGGCCTCTAACCTCACCGGCCAGGTGCGCAATATCGCCGAGGTGACCATTGCCGTAGCCAATGGCGATCTCTCCAAGAAAATCACCGTCGATGTGCGCGGTGAGATTCTGCAAGTGAAGGAGGCGACCAATACGATGGTCGATCAGCTGCGCTCGTTCGCTTCAGAAGTCACCCGCGTCGCGCGTGAAGTTGGCACCGACGGGCGCCTCGGCGGTCAAGCCGTCGTGCCGGGTGTGGCGGGCACCTGGAAAGATCTTACCGACTCGGTCAACGCGATGGCGACCAACCTGACTGCGCAGGTGCGCAATATCGCGACGGTAACCACAGCGGTGGCGCGCGGCGATCTTTCCCGCAAGATCACCGTGGATGTGAAAGGCGAAATTCTGGAGCTGAAGGAAACCATCAACACCATGGTCGACCAGCTCAATGGTTTTTCTTCGGAAGTCACCCGCGTCGCACGCGAGGTCGGTACCGAAGGCAAGCTCGGTGGACAGGCGCAGGTGCCGGGTGTTGCCGGAACCTGGAAGGACCTGACCGATAACGTCAACTTCATGGCTTCCAACCTTACCGAGCAGGTTCGCGGCATCGTTAAAGTTGTGACGGCAGTGGCCAATGGCAATCTGACGCAACGTCTTACCGTGCTGGCAAAAGGTGAGGTCGCCGCGCTGGCGGACACCATCAACTACATGACCGACACGCTGGCGATCTTTGCCGAGCAGGTGACCAATGTGGCGCGCGAAGTCGGGGTCGACGGGCGGCTCGGTGGTCAGGCCAATGTGCCTGGAGCGGCCGGCACGTGGAAGGATCTCACCGGCAACGTTAACTTGCTCGCCGCCAATCTTACAACTCAGGTGCGCGCCATCGCCGAAGTTGCCACGGCGGTGACCAAGGGCGATTTGACCCGCTCCATCCAAGTGGAGACCCGTGGCGAAGTGGCGGAGTTGAAAGACAACATCAACACCATGATTTCCAATCTTCGCGAAACCACGGAGAGCAATCGCGAGCAGGATTGGCTGAAGACCAACCTTGCCAAATTTACCGGCATGCTGCAGGGTCAGCGCGCGCTGAAAACGGTAGGTCAAATACTGCTGGCCGAGCTCGCACCGCTGGTTCAGGCCCACCAGGGCACCATTTACCATCTCGCAGGTGGCGATGCGGATCAACGGCTCGAGTTGCTGTCCAGCTATGCGCATGGCGGCGCTCTGCAGCTGGCCGCGACTCTGCGACTTGACGAAGGCCTGATCGGTCAGTGCGCGGTGGAAAAGAAGCGCATCTTGCTTACCGACGTGCCGCCCAACTTCATCACCATCTCGTCAAGCCTGGGCAAGGCGCGCAAGGTGAGCATTGTCGTCTTGCCAGTAATGTTTGAAGGGCAGACCAAGGCCGTCATCGAACTGGCCGCTCTGCAGAGCCTGAGCGCTGGATCGCTGGCATTCCTTGAGCTGCTAACGCAGAGCATCGGTGCAGTGTTCAACACGATTGAGGCGACCATGCGCACCGAGGGTCTGCTGACGCAGTCGCAGTTGCTCACCGTGGAACTGCAATCGCGTCAGAGCGAACTGCAGCAAAGCAACGAAGAGCTGGGCACCAAGGCCAGACTGCTGGCCGAACAGAATGCTGAGGTTGAGCGCAAAAATACCGAGGTTGAGCAGGCCCGTCACGCGCTGGAGGAGAAGGCGGCAGAGCTGGCGCTTACTTCCAAATACAAATCCGAATTTCTTGCCAACATGTCGCATGAGTTGCGCACACCGCTCAACTCGATTCTCATTCTCAGCCAGCAGCTTGCTGGCAACAGCGTAGGCAACCTGTCCGACAAGCAAGTGGAGTTCTCGCGCAACATCAACTCCTCTGGTACCGACCTGCTCAACCTGATCAACGACATCCTCGATCTGTCAAAAATCGAGTCCGGCACGGTTACCGTGGATATCGAGGAAATCTCGTTCGCCGGTTTGCGCGAAACCATCGATCGCAATTTCCGACACGTGGCCGAGGCCAAGAACCTGCCGTTCCACGTCGAGTTCGATGAGGAACTACCGCGCGCCATGGCGAGCGATCCCAAACGCTTGCAGCAGATCCTCAAGAATCTGCTATCCAATGCCGTCAAGTTCACCACGCAGGGGCAGGTGCAGGTGCGGGTCGGCTTTGCTCAACGAGGCTGGAGCATCGATCACCCGGTGCTCAGCAAGGCGCACCACGTAGTCTCTTTCGCAGTGGAGGACACCGGCATTGGCGTTGCTCCGGAAAAACAGCGTCTTATCTTCGAAGCCTTCCAGCAGGCAGATGCTGGCACCTCCCGCAAATACGGCGGCACCGGACTTGGCCTCGCCATCAGTCGCGAGCTGGCGGCCTTGCTAGGCGGCGAGATCCGGCTCTACAGCGTGATTGGCATGGGCAGCGTCTTTACACTGTTCATGCCGCTGCGTTATTCCGGGGCGGAAAATTCGAGGATGTTGCCAGGCGAAAGAATCGGGGCAGAGGCGGCAATTGCGCAGACGTTCAACGCGCTGCCGAGCGCGCGCGACGTCCAGATCGCCGACGATCGCGATACCATTACCTTGGGCGAGATGGTGCTGTTGATCATCGAGGACGACCCGCATTACGCGCGCATCCTTCTGGGCATGGCGCGCGACAAGGGCTTCAAGGGTATCGTCGCCAACAAGGGGGCACTCGGGCTGGCACTCGCTCGACAGTATCGACCGGCGGCAATCTCCCTCGATATTTTCCTTCCGGACATGCTCGGCTGGACGGTGCTCAATCAACTCAAGCTCGACCCTTCGACCCGGCATATTCCGGTGCAGGTGATCAGCGTTGAGGAAGAGCGGCAGCATGGGCTGGCGCGTGGCGCGTTTGCCTATCTGGTCAAGGCGTCCACCACCGAAGGCATGGAAGCGGCATTCGACCGCATTGTGAACTTCACCGCGCCGCGCACCAAACGATTGTTGATTGTCGAAGACAACGACATCGAGCGCGCCGCCATTATGGATCTGCTCGGACACGCGGATATCGAAACAGTGGCAGTAGGTACTGGTGGTGAGGCAATACAAGCGATGTGCGCGCAGCCGTTCGACTGCGTGGTGCTCGATCTGCGCCTGCCCGATATGTCCGGCTTCGAGTTGCTCGAGCAAATACACGCCGCGCCGGCGTTGGCGGAGGTGCCTGTCGTTGTGTTCACCGGCAAGGATTTAAGCACGCAGGAGCAGACGCGGCTGCAGGCAATGGCCAAGAGTATTATTCTCAAGGATGTGCAATCGCCCGAACGACTGCTCGATGAAACGGCACTGTTCCTGCACCGGGTGGTGACTGAATTGCCAGCGGACAAGCAGCGGATGCTCGAGCTGCTGCACGGCTCCAACGAAATCCTGCGCGGGCGCAAAGTACTTGTGGTCGACGATGATGCGCGCAATATTTTTGCGCTGACCAGCATGCTCGAGAATCAGGACATGGATGTACTCAGCACGACGACCGGCCGCGGCGCCATCGACATCATCCAGAACACGCCAGACATCGGAATGGTGCTGATGGATATCATGATGCCGGACATGGACGGTTACGAGACCATGCGCGAGATCCGCAATGTGTTGCAACTGCGCGACCTTCCCATCGTCGCACTCACCGCCAAGGCGATGAAGGGCGATCGGGAAAAATGCCTGGATGCCGGTGCCAGCGACTACATCGCCAAGCCGGTGAATACCGACCAGCTCCTGTCGTTGATGCGGGTCTGGTTGTTTCGATGATTTGACGGATGCCAGGCAGGAACCATTTCCCTATGAACATTGACGCAGCGTCGGACGACAACCACGGCCAACCTCCGCGTGCTGCGCTGCGTCCCGAAACCACGCAGACTGGGAGTGACTCAGCGGATGAGCCGATCAGCATCCTGATCGTGGACGATGAGCCGAGGAATCTTACCGTCCTCGAAACTGTCCTGAGTGACCCCAGCTACCGGCTGGTGCGCGCGGGTACAGGGGAGCAGGCGTTGCTGGCACTGGTCAACGAAGAGTTTGCACTGCTGATCCTGGATATCCGGATGCCGGGCATGACCGGACTCGAGTTGGCGCAGATCATCAAGGAGCGCAAGAAAACGGCGGACATTCCGATCATATTCTTGACTGCTTTCTACAACGAGGACCAACACGCAGTTGAGGGTTACGTCAGCGGTGCTGTGGACTATCTGCACAAGCCGGTGAATGCGACGGTTCTGCGCGCCAAGGTCGCCGTGTTCGCGGAAATACACCGAAAAAATCGCGCGCTCGCACGGTCAAACCACGCCTTGATTGCTGAAGTGACCGAGCGCCGACACATTGAGACGCAGCTGCGCGAACTCACCGCAACGCTCGAGGACCGCGTTGCGGAGCGTACCCAGGCTTTGCAACAGTCAGACCGCAGGTTGCTGAGTTTCATGAACAGCATCACTGACGGTCTGTCGCTGCTGGACAAGGACTGGCGTTACACCTATTTCAGCGAACAGGGCGCGCGCATGCTTGACATGCGCGTCGAACAGATTCTGGGCAACTGCATCTGGGATGTGTTTCCGCACACCAGGGGAAACAAGTTTGAAGAGGGCTTTCGTCGCGCGGTAGAGACCGGCCAAACGGTTTCGTTCGAGGAATATTATCCGGAGCCTGTCCACGCGTGGCTTCATTGCCACTGCTATCCGACCGATGAAGGATTATTCGTATATTTTCATGATTCATCTGAACGCAAGCGCGTTGAGCAGGCACTGCAATCGGCGACGGCCGCGGCCGAAAAAGCCAACCTCGCGAAATCGGAATTTCTGTCGAGCATGAGCCATGAGCTGCGCACACCACTGAGTGCGATCCTGGGCTTCGCTCAGCTCATCGAGTCTGGCCCGCCAGCGCCAACCCCTGCTCAGGAACAAAGTATCGATCGCATTCGCCAAGCCGGCTGGTATCTCCTTGACTTGATCAACGACATTCTTGATCTGGCCTTGATCGAGTCGGGTAAACTGCTGCTGTCAATGCAGGCGATACCAATCAACGAGGTTGTGCGCGAGAGTGCCGCCATGGTGCAAACACAAGCGCAAAACCGTGACGTTCATGTGTCGTACCCTTCACTGCAATCGCTGCATTGCGTCATGGCTGATCGCACACGGTTGAAGCAGGTATTGATCAATCTGTTTTCCAACGCCATCAAATACAACAAACCAGGGGGAGCGGTTACGGTCGACTGCATACTGAGCGGTGCTGAGCGGATCCGTCTGAGCGTGTCGGATACTGGAGATGGCCTGACGCCGGATCAGCTGTCGCAGCTGTTCCAGGCGTTCAATCGTCTGGGTCGGGAGAAAACAGGCGAAGAAGGAACCGGCATTGGATTGGTGGCGAGCAAGCGACTGGTTGAAATGATGGGCGGCACCATTGGCGTGCAGAGTGAAGTCGGCCAAGGCAGTGTGTTTTGGATCGAACTAAGTCTCACACTTGCTGCGGAATCCATCGCCGTGCTTGAGCAACCGATGCGGACGTCGAAAGGCGGCCAGGCCAGCGCGCCGGCACATACCGTGCTCTATGTCGACGACAACCCGGCCAATCTCTCTTTGGTAGAGGAGCTGTTCGCGCGACGGCCAGAAATCTTCTTGTTCACCGCAAGTAACGGTGATCGCGCAGTCGCGTGCGCGCGCTCGGAACGGCCGGATGCCATTGTGATGGACATCAACCTGCGAGAAACCAGTGGCGCGGAGGTGCAAAAAATCCTGGCTGATGACCCCGCGACGGCAGGTATTCCGATTATCGCGCTTGGCGCAAACGTTGACGTGCAGGAGGGCGTGCCGGCAGGTTTCTTTCGCTATCTGTCGAAACCCATAAAGGTGAATGAGTTGATGAGTGCTCTGCATGCAGCGCTGAATATTGCCCAGGCACGTGCTGATGCTTCAATCAAGGTAGCTGGCGATCCGCACTGAAGCGGTGGCGCCCGCCTCATGGAAACAGCAACTCCACAGTGTGCAACGCCATCGCGTGACCGGCGACGTTGCTTAAGGGGTACCGCGAAGGGCAGCGTCCACGGGCAACGCTTCCGGTGCTGCGTCCTCTTCGTCCTGCGGCCCACGCGCGAACGCCGAGCGCATGGCGTCATCATCACGCAGCCCTTCCCATCGCGCGATAACGAGCGTGGCGACGCCGTTTCCAATCAGGTTGGTAATGGCACGCGCCTCTGACATAAAGCGATCAATGCCCAGAATGAGTGCGACACCTTCGACTGGCACTTTGCCGCCAAGCACACCCAGAGTGGCAGCGAGTGTGATGAAACCCGATCCGGTGACGCCGGCCGCGCCCTTTGAGGTCAGCAAAAGTACACCGAGCAGGATCAGTTCATCGCGCAGAGAAAGATCGACGCCAACGGCCTGGGCGATGAAGATCGATGCCATGGTCAGATAGATGCAGGTGCCGTCCAGATTGAACGAATAGCCGGTTGGTAAGACCAGCCCGACCACCGATCGATGGCAGCCGGCTTCTTCAAGACGCCGCAGCATGCGTGGCAGCGCCGATTCTGATGAAGAGGTGCTGAGTACCAGCAGCAGTTCGCGTCGAATAAATTTGAGGAATTGCCACAGCGAGAATCCTGACAGCCGTGCCACGCCGCCCAGCACGACGAACACGAACAGCAGGCAGGTTGCATAGACCGACAGCAGCAACCAGCCAAGTGAGGCCAGGGTACCGACGCCGAACTTGCCGATGGTGAATGCCATGGCGCCAAAAGCGCCGATCGGCGCCGCACGCATGATCAGTGCGACTATGCCAAAGAACACGTGCGAGAGTTCGTCCAGCCCATCAAGTACCTTGCGCCCGGACGCGCCTAGATGAGTCAGCGCGATGCCGAACAAAACAGCGATCAGCAGCACCTGCAACAGTTCACCGGCGACGAACGCCGAAGCGAATGTGTCAGGAATGATATGCAGTAAATAACTGACGATGCCTTGTTCGTGTGCCGCCTGGCGGTAGTCAGCGATGGCGCTGGCGTCGATCGCGGCGGGGTCGATATTCATGCCGGCCCCAGGCCGAACGGTGTTGGCCACCACCAGCCCGATCACCAGCGCGAGTGTGGTGAGTATCTCGAAATAGATCAGGGCTTTGACGCCGATACGACCGACTTGCTTGAGATCGCCCATCTTGGCGATGCCGACCACCACGGTCAGAAAGATGACCGGGCCAATGACCATCTTCACCAGCTTGATGAAGCCGTCACCCAGCGGCTTCATCTTGGTGGCAAGCTCCGGCTCATACACGCCCAAGAGCACGCCGACTGCGATCGCGATCAATACCTGGATGTAAAGATTTTTCCACCATGTCTGGCGCATGTGATTTTCCGGATGGATGTTGCGGTCTTGGCCGCATCCGATTGCTCAGTGCGCAGAGTCAGTTTAGGTGCAATGGCCGCAAGCAGGGCATCGTCACGTCATCACGGCCACGGTTGGCGCAGCCATCGACCGCCTGATTGCAGTTGCCTGCCCGGTTTCGCTGCCACTTTACGTATATAGAAATAGCCGCGCCATCGTTGTATCGGGCTGCGGCACCTGTCCCCCTCGGAGCAATTCATGAAACAACTGATTCTCGCCTTTTTTCTGGTCGTAGGCACTGTCTCTGCACAAGCCGCGATGCCCGGAGATTTCGATCCTACCTACGGCAATGCCGCGCCGGGATATTCAATCACGCCACTGAATGACATGGCAGAGGCGTTCGACCTGGTTCTGTTTCCCGATGGTTCCAAGGTGACCAGCGGCATCACTGTGTCGGCTGGCGTTGTTGAGCCCGTGCTGACGCGTTACAAGCCAGACGGCAGCGTCGATTTCGGATTCGGCGTTGGCGGTCATGCCATCGTCTCGGGCATGGCGGATGCGCCCACTGGTTACACCCAACTGACCATGTATCGCAATCAGCTGTATCTGCTCGTGCCAGCGGGCGTTCGTCTGTATGTGTTCAACTACGACACCAGCGGTTTATTGAATGCGGCCTTTGGTACTGGTGGCGTGCGCATCATCGATGTCCAGACCGGTAACGCGATTGTCGATATCGCGATGCAGAAATCGCGCATCATTGTGGCGGCGCGCATGCGCAATCCCGCAACGTTGGAGCGCGATTTCGTCTTGATCGGACTGCGCACCAATGGTGCGTTGGATGCCGGTTTTGGTGCGGGTGGAATCGCGCTGCATTCGCTAAGTTCGGGTCCGTCGTCGACGGAGCATTTCACCGGGCTGGCGATCGCACCTGACTATCGCATAGTCGCCGGCGGCCGCAGCGCCAGCGATATTTCTGTGACCGATCCCTACGACTTCGTGGTGGCAAGGTTCCTGGTCAATGGCGGCGTCGATCCAAGCTTCGGCACCACCGCTCCCGGTTTCAGCCGCATTGACTTCGGGTACAACGACTTCGGTCGCCGCGTCGCGTTGTATTCCAACTTGCAAGTGCTGATCGCCGGCTCAGTATGCAAGACCATCGACCCGGCGACAGGAGAGTCCTATTGCGTCATCGGCACGGCGCGTGTGTTGCATGATGGCTCAGTCGACCCCAGCTGGAATGGCTCGGGCACGCAGCTGACCGACTTGGGCGGCGGTGGCCTGGTGGTGACCGACGTGGCGCTCGATCGCAAGCAGCGCGCCCTGGTCAGCCATATCTGGTATCGCGCGCTGGGTGTCGACCACGATGCTGGCCTGACCCGCTACGACTTCCTGGGCAATGTTGATTCTGCATTTGGCGCGGGCGGTCACGGCCTGTATCAGTTCGGCTATCCGCTCAATGGTTACCACACGGTCAAAGTGCTGGACGCAACGTACGTTGATACCTGCGGTCTCACTGGCAAAGAAACCGCGCCGGATACGTTCGTCTTCGAGATGGTGGTGGCGCGACACTTCAACTTCTGACGTTTCGACGCGTTCGTCGCTCCGGCTTTTTGCATTGTCCTCCAGCCGTTTGTTCCGCGCAGACGGATGGAGGGCGTTGGCAATTGTCATTTGCTGATGGCGTCGACGAACGCACACTTCGCGAAGTTTGATTGTGCTGGTGAGGGGGTGGTGACGGCCAACCTGCGGTCGAATCAAAAAAGCAGCGGCAGATGCGTAAACACCGCCACGGTGGCCAGACCGGTGGCGTTCACCGTAATCAGCAGGCCTTCGCCGCTGCGTGATGTACCGCCGTACCAGGTGCCGTTCATGAAATTGCTGCTGATGACATTCGTTGAACGGCTGCAGTTTGCAGCTGTCGGTAAATGCAGTGACGAGCAGCAGTTTCAGCACATAGCCGCCGGTTCCGAAGCGCGCGGAATCGGCTCTGTCGGAGTCCCAGCTGAAGTTCGCCGCCTCGCAAGCTGGTGAAGTCTGCGCGGATGCGGTCCCAGCGCTTACGCACGGTGGAAATGTGGTTGAACGCAGCGCCAAAGTTGCTGCCGGTTGCCGAAGTCAGATCGAATTCAATAGTGCGGCCGCTGAGCTGGCCGGCGCCAATCATCCAATACTGGGTACCGACCTGAGTGGCATCGACTTGTGGCGGACCCGCGATGACGCAGGTTCCGCCCTGCAGTCCGGCAGCGGTCGCATCTGACACCAGCGCCCCGATCAGCGCTCCGGTACTTGCGGTGAGTGCCATCACCGTTGCGCCATTGAGCGCCACGAGAAGGCGTCCATCGTTGGTGTAGTTCATGCCGGCCGGCGAGCCCACCGTGGCGAAGGTGCCAATCAAAGCACCGCTGTTCGCATCGAATCGAATCGAAGAATTCGGCGCGCGCAAGGCTCGAAATGGATAGGAAAGTCGAGTGGATGTCGCGGGCATCCGGACGCTGACTCACAGATCGGGAAACCCCGGAGGGTGGGCTCGACTGTACTCTGCCGCCAACTGGGTATCGACGACAGGACCGCGACACGATAAAACGTTGTGCAGCTTGGTCACGATTGCTCGCATCGCAGTTTGTGCCGGGGCTGATTATCCCTTGGGAAAACTCTGAACAAGTTCGGAGCGTAGATAGCCCCCTGAGTCAGGGGACGAAAAACCGCAGGTTTTTAGAGGTGTGGCAAACGATAAGCGGTACAGCCTTATTCAGACCTTCCTTAGTTGATCAGGATCCAGATGAATCTTCCCTCCGATCAGGAGCTTCACCAACAGGCGGCAGCATTCGGTAGCAAGCTGTTGGAATCGCGCATGAAACTAGCCAGTGCTGAGTCGTGCACGGGTGGTTGGCTGGCCAAGGTGGCTACCGAGGTACCTGGCAGCTCGAACTGGTTCGATTGCTCGTTCGTTGCTTATAGTTACGATGCCAAGGAATCCATGCTCGGTGTCCAGCGCGTCACGCTGGAACGCTATGGCGCGGTAAGTGGTGAAACCGTAATCGAGATGGTGCGCGGCGCGCTTTCTCGATCACGGGCGGACGTCGCCGTGGCCATAACCGGGATTGCCGGCCCGGGCGGCGGTACGCGCGAAAAGCCGGTCGGTACGGTCTGGATGGCGTGGGCCAAGGGCCATCACCCGCCGACAGCCGAGGTCCACTATTTTCCCGGAGACCGCGATGCGGTGCGCCGCGCCACGGTAAAAGTAGCGATCGAGGGGCTTGAGAAAATTCTTACCGAAAACACCTAGGATTTCTCATGGTGGACACGGTGGCTGTGGGATAATTTACGCTGACACGAGGAACTGGCCATCGAACCTGTCATCGCAGGTTCTGAGACCCGTCACGTTCACGCTCGCCGTCCACTGACACTGAGGATTGACCATGGCTTCGGAAGACAACAAGAAACGCGCACTCGCCTCGGCGCTGTCGCAGATTGACAAGCAGTTCGGCAAGGGCGCGGTAATGCGCATGGGCGATAAGGTCAACGAACCGATCGATGTGGTTTCGACCGGTTCGCTCGGCCTGGATGTGGCGCTTGGCATCGGTGGCTTGCCGCGTGGCCGCGTCGTGGAAATCTACGGGCCAGAGTCATCCGGCAAGACCACCTTGACCCTGCAGGTGATTGCCAACTGCCAGCGTAACGGCGGCACCGCAGCGTTTGTCGATGCAGAGCACGCGCTCGATCCGACCTATGCCGAAAAGCTTGGCGTGGATGTCGACAATCTATTGGTATCGCAGCCGGACACCGGTGAGCAGGCGCTTGAAATCACCGACATGCTGGTGCGCTCAGGCGCGGTTGACGTAGTCGTCATTGACTCGGTAGCGGCGTTGACGCCGAAGGCCGAAATCGAAGGTGAAATGGGCGACAGCCACGTTGGCCTGCACGCGCGATTGATGAGTCAGGCACTGCGCAAACTTACTGCCAACATCAAGAAATCCAATTGCATGGTGATCTTCATCAATCAGATCCGCATGAAGATCGGCGTGATGTTCGGCAGCCCGGAAACCACCACCGGTGGCAACGCGCTGAAGTTCTATGCTTCGATCCGTCTGGATATCCGCCGCACTGGCGCGGTGAAACGTGGCGAAGAAGTGATCGGCTCGGAAACTCGCGTCAAAGTCGTCAAGAACAAACTGGCACCGCCGTTCCGCCAAGCCGAGTTTGAAATCCTTTACGGCGAAGGCACTTCGCGCGAAGGCGAAATCATCGAGATGGGCGTAGCCGCCAACTTGATCGACAAATCGGGCGCCTGGTACAGCTACAACGGTGATCGCATCGGTCAGGGCAAGGACAATGTCCGCATCTTCCTGAAAGAGCATCCCGAGATCACCAACGACATCGACGCCAAGTTGCGCGACAAATTGCTGACCAGCAAGATCGGTCTGCCAGTCGCGGCTGCAGCGGATGCGGAACTCGAAGACGCTTGATCGCCTGCAAGCCGGGATTGCCACCCGGCTTGTTTTTCAGCTCGGTTGACGGACGTCGAGGGCAAGCGGGGTAAGGCGCCGCGCATGAATAATGTGATCGGATTGTGCCGGATTTTATCCCGCCTGCTCGGCGCCCAAAGGGGCGCGTAGTCGGACTACGCATACGTTTGGGCATCAACGCAGGCGGGTTAAAAGACCAGCAAGAGTGTCACGTTCAAAAGAAGCACATTATTTCTGCGCGACGCCTAAGCTCCGCTTTCATCCACTCGAGAGAAATCATGGCGCGCCCCCCACCCAAACAGATGTCCACTCGCGATCGCGCGCTGAGTCTGCTGTCGCGTCGAGAGCAATCGCAGCGCGAACTCAAGCGCAAGCTGGTTCACAAGGGTGTCGCCAAAGAAGAAGCCGATCTGACCATAGAGTCACTGGCCGGCGCGCACCTGCAATCCAACGACCGCTTCGCTGGCATGATGGTTCGGCGCCGCATCGCCGATGGCTTTGGACCGATGCGCATCAGCGCCGAACTGGCCAGTCATGGCATTGCGCGCGATGTTATTCGCTCAGCGCTGGAAGAAGAATCGCCCGATTGGGCGGCCGCCGCCGACGAACACTACCGACGAAAATTTCGCAACATCGCCCAAGATTCAAAGGAACGCATGAAGCGCGTATCCTGGCTGGCGCAGCGTGGTTTTCCCATCGACATCGCCAAGCGCGTTGCCGCTATCGCCGAGACAGAGAACGAAGCGCAGGACTGAGTAGGGTCAGTCGGACTCGGACACCGATTGGTCGCTGAACTACTGTGACAGCGCGACAATTGCCGCGATGCCACCGAAGAACAGGAACAATAGAATCAATCCGAGCAAAGTCAGCCCGATCTGCACATAGCCAAGCACCATGCCGGCCAGTGCCATGCCATCGCCGTCGAGGGCACCGTCGGATCGACGAATTTCACTGCGCGCCATGTGCCCGGCGATGATCGCGACAATCGAACCGATCCATGGCAGCAGGATCCAGCTCAGCAACCCGGCTACCAGACTGACGATGGCGGTACTCGACGTCGGACGCGACGGCGCAACCGCGTACGGAGCTGGCGGTGCAGGTGGTGGACCAGGCACGGGCATTGATGGCGGCATGGGCGAATTCATGGCGAGAAATCCTCATGTGATCGGTGCGCAATATACATTCAAGCCAGTGCCTTCGTTCGTGCACGATTGACACACACGCTTGATTCAGCTTGGCCGTTCACCTAGTGTGGTGTGCAGCCGTGGCACTGGTCAGAAATCGAACTTGATGCCCTGCGCCAGCGGCAGTGAGTCGGAGTAGTTAATGGTATTGGTCTGACGACGCATGTACACCTTCCAAGCGTCTGAACCGGATTCCCGCCCACCGCCGGTTTCCTTCTCGCCACCGAACGCGCCTCCAATTTCGGCACCGCTGGTTCCAATGTTGACGTTGGCGATGCCACAGTCTGAACCCGCTGCGCTGAGGAATTTCTCGGCATGGCGGATGTCAGTGGTGAAGATCGACGACGACAGCCCCTGCGGCACGCCATTCTGCAACGCAATAGCCTCGTCGAGTGACTTGAACGCCATCACATAGAGGATGGGCGCAAAAGTTTCAGTCTGCACGCATTCGTCACTGTTTTTGACGCCGCGAATAATGGTTGGTTTGACATAGTTGCCGGCGCCATCAATAGCGACGCCGCCCACGATCACCTTGCCGCCCGCCGCCTTGGCCGACTCGATCGCCGTCAGGAATCGGTTCACCGAAGCCTTGTCGATCAGTGGTCCCATCAGCGTGCCGGGTTCAAGCGGGTCACCGATACGTGATTCGAGCTGCTCGTACGCGCCGACCAGGGTGTTGCACACCTCTTCGATGATCGACTCATGCACAAACACGCGGCGCGTGCTGGTGCAGCGCTGCCCAGCGGTGCCGACTGCGCCGAACACGATTGCCGGAATCGCCAGTTTCAGATCGGCGGTCTGGTCCACGATGATGGCGTTGTTGCCACCGAGTTCGAGCAAGGAGCGGCCCATGCGCTGCGCCACGCGCTCGCCAACCAGACGGCCGACGTGGGTCGAGCCGGTGAACGAAATCAACGGAACGCGACGGTCGTCAACAAAGCCTTGCGCGAGATCGCTACCGACATCGTTGAACAGGAAGAAGATGTCCGGATAGCCGTTGGCACGCAATACTTCGTTGCAGATGCGCATCGACGCGACCGCTGACAGCGAAGTTTTCGGCGAAGGTTTCCAGATCGTGATGTCGCCGCAGATCCCAGCAAGAAATCCATTCCAGGCCCAGACCGCGACCGGAAAATTGAACGCGCTGATCACCCCGACCAGGCCGAGCGGCTGGTACTGCTCGTACATGCGGTGGCCCGGACGCTCGGAATGCATGGTGTAGCCGTACAACATACGGCTCTGGCCCACGGCAAAGTCAGCGATGTCGATCATCTCCTGCACTTCACCATCGCCTTCGGCTTTGATTTTGCCCATCTCAAGTGCGACCAGTGAGCCCAGTGCGTCCTTATGCTTGCGCAAGGCATCGCCGCACAGGCGGATTGCTTCGCCGCGCTTGGGTGCCGGCGTCGTGCGCCAGATCGTGAAGGCTGCTTGCGCGCGCTCGATGATCGTCTCGTAGTCGGCCTGGCTGGACGCATGCACCTGGGCGATCGCTTCGCCCGTGCTCGGGTTGACCGATTCCAGGATGCCGGCGTCGCTGGTCGACGACCATTGGCCCTGGCCCAGATAGGTGCCGGAATTCACCGCGCCCAGGCCGAGCGCGTTCAATACTTGATGGGACATGGAAACCTCGGAGACTCGTAGGATTGTGAGACAGCTGCGGGCACAAAGCGCCCGCGCAAGGCCGAACATTCTAGCGTAGGTGAGGCAGATGGCGAATTCCCTTGCAGGCGCGGCTTCTGCAGGCGCGGCTTCTGCCGCGATTCCCCACAGCACAGTACTGACCTGAAGCGTTCCGCCGTCTGGCCAAGAGCGGCCATTGCAACCGCGGCGGCTCAACCAGCGCCGCCGTTGCCAGCCCCAACTCCCACCAGCGCGAATCGCGGCCCACACCCCTCCTACAGTAGAATGTCCGGCCATGTCCTCGTAGCTCAGCTGGATAGAGCGTTCGCCTCCTAAGCGGAAGGTCGCCGGTTCGAATCCGGCCGAGGACGCCACTCATTGTTTGCATGTGTCTGACGATCGCCAGGCGCGACCTCTCTATGATCCGTAATCTTGCCGCCTATCAATTCGTTCCCATTCACGATCCGGACTTGCTGGTGCAGAGTCTGCGCGTGCACTGCGTGGACGCCGGCTTGCTCGGCACCATCGTGGTCGCGGACGAGGGCATCAACTGCTTCGTCGCCGGAATGCCGGTTGCGGTAGGCGGTTTCATCGACTGGTTGAAATCTGACCCCCGTTTTGCGGCGATGCCGGTCAAACTCAGCGACAGCGACTCGGTGCCGTTCAAGCGACTGCGCGTCAAGCGCCGGCGCGAGATCATCACCTTCCGCCGCCCGCACATTGTGCCCAGCACCGGCCGTGCGCCTTCGGTTTCAGCACAGACGTTGTCGCGCTGGCTCAAGGCCGGGCGAGACGATTGCGGACGCGAGCTGTGCCTGCTCGACACGCGCAATGAACAGGAAGTGGCGCATGGCACCTTCGCAGGCGCCTTGACGCTGCCGATTGCCGGCTTTACCCAATTGCCCGAGGCCCTTGAGCCGCACCGTGCCTCAATGCAGGGCAAGACCATCGTCAGTTTCTGCACCGGCGGCATTCGCTGCGAGAAATCGGCGCTGTGGATGCGTGAAGCTGGCTATGAGAACGTGCTGCAACTCGACGGCGGCATTCTGGGTTATTTCGAGCAGGTCGGCGGATTCGGTTTTCACAATCGCTGCTTTGTGTTTGACGAGCGCGTTGCGCTGGACCCCGAATTAACTCCGCTCCACCGGTAGGAGCGCGCCTGGACACCATGGATGGAAGAGGTAAGGCCGCGTCGGCCGGGTCCGCTCCTACGCACTAATCAGATCCCATAAACTACGAAACTCGGCCGTGAGCGGTCGCTCGGCACGTCACCTGTTTCCGATTCCTGAAATATTGGGTTACTGACTTTTTTTGGACATTTACCCCAAGCCTTCGAGAAAATCTGAGCCACTAAGATTTCATGTTCTGGGTAACCACAATCTGCTTGACACAATTGGTTACAGTAAATTACTGTCGCAGATTGAACTACCACGATAAACCGCCTGGCGTTCCATGGCGACTGTATGTTCAGAATATTTTGTTTTACTCTTCTGCTTCTCGCCAGCTTCAACGAGTGCGTTGCCCGCGCCGATTCGAACGCGCCGTTCCCGCTGAACATCACCGTCACCGCGAACGCGGCCACGGCTGGGTATGCCAGCGTTGCCTTGTACCGCTGGGACGCCAATCTGCAGGCCGGCGTGTTGGTCGAGACCTACTCAATTCCTGGCCTGCCCTCCATTCCGGTCGATCCGCCAGGAAGCGGTGGTGGTGGAATCATTATTCCCAACTCCGCAGGTGGAAGCGACCGGAATGGCGCTATTCAACTCAGGGCGACAACGCGCTTCCCAAGAATCATCGTAAGGGGGCACCCGATGTGGTTTGGCATAGGCCGACTGGGGGTCACCTTGATCGACAGTCATGCGCGACTTCAGTTAGTGCGGGAAAGCAATGCGGTGCAATGTGCTGACGGGGAGCGACGACTGGAGCGTTTTCAATGCGATGTCGATGATGGCGACCCTGCGCCTACAGGTTGCGGCTCAGCTCCCAATGGTTTTGTTGGAGACACAGCGCCGGCCGCATCACAGATGTTTGCGAATGCTTGCACCATTCACTCTTCGTGCATCCGCCGACTAGGCGCGAGCATCGCGAGTTGTGCCAGCACTCTCGGGTATGAGATGGACCGTCTATGCGATGCCTTTTATCCGAGTGAGGGGTTCCCCGGCAGCACCATCCCGGTGGAGACCTATCGCAACCTTAACGGGGGCTGCCATCTACAAACTGATGTTTATGTGACGGCAGGTTGGAGCGCTACCATCGTCGACACTGCCATTGCCGCGCTACGTGCTTGGGTCCAAACGTTTAGAGGGGGCGATCTCGGCGCTTGGGCTCAGGGTGATAACCTGCCTACCGGTCCGGCCGCGTACGCGGAGGCGCAGCGACAAACGAAGTGCAGGGATGCTCGTGACATCGTTAATCAATTCTGCCGGGAGTGAATAATCGCAGCCTCAATTCCAACGGTGCAGTTATCTGAACGCTTGATATCAAGTGCGGGACGCTGGTGGAAACATTCCTCGGGTCGTTTCTTGTCTGGAGCAACACCGTGTTCAGTCCATTAAAGTCTGGGCTGCGTTAATCATGCGGCGCCGGTGGCGGGCCGCAGCTGCCTATGCGCTTGTAGCCTCATTGGCAAGCTATCTACTCTGGGCGTACGTGCCGTGGACCCGCGCCATCCATCCGAGTGGTGCGGGCCCGCCCTCACCGGCAGGAAGTACAGCCGCGCCCTATGCGCTCGATCCGGGAAAGCTGACTGAGGTTGGCGTGGACATTGCCGAAAAAAGGCGGTCAGAAGACCAAGCCGCAGTGAATGCGAGGGCACCTAAACTCAGCGTTACCAGTCGCAAAGAGGCGGCGCCACTCACGTTGGAAGCGCTGCGTGCGAATGCTAAAACAGGCGACATCGACGCAATGGTCGAACTGGCCAAGCGCTTGGTCAACGGCGATCCTTCCCGCGAAGCATTTGGGGAAGCCATGCGCTGGCTCGACGAAGGGGTGATATCAGGTTCTACCGAGGCCGCCATGGTTCAAGGCGAGATTTGTATTAAGGCGTGCTACCCGCCGAATCCGCTTGACCCGGGGGACTACAACAATTGGCAGATCGCCGCGCAATACTATCTCTTGGCCTATCTGATGGGCGATGAGCGTGCCCTGAAAGCGCTCGAAGCTATCACGCCGCCCGAAATGGGAAGCCTTGATGTGTACGGGGCGCTCGGTCTCGCCCGCATGAGGTTGGAAGAAGTGATTGCCAGACGCGCGCAGCAGGGGCTCGGGCCGTTTCAAATGGAGTTGAATGCAACGTCGCCGTATCTGAAGCCCAATCCACCGACTCGCGGTGGTGAGTATTTGCTTCCCGGCCCACCGCCCGGCGGTTGACCTGCCGATCTAAAGCGAGCCTGGCAACGTCGGTCGCGGCCCGGTCCGCTCCTACGGTAGGTGCGCACCTGGGCGCGATGGGTTAAGAGTGCGGCGACGTCGGTCGCGGCCGGGTCGGCTCCTACGCACTTCATTTTGTAGTTCGAAGATCGCTTGATTCGGTGGGCGCAGACGAGTCGCGGATCAATCAGCTCGAGGCGTTCATTGGGATTAATACTGCTGCCGGCTTGATCTGAGCGACCAGTCGCTGTACTCGCTGCGCCCGAAGTGCACACTAGATTTTGGCGCCATGCGCACACAAGCTGTAAATGTTTACAGTGTTGCTTTTTGGAAATTGCGAGGACGGTGAATCTATGTGCAATCGGAGTTAAACCGGCGCGTGGATTTCAGCTCGTCGTGTATGGGCAGGTCGCCGAAATTGCGCCGCAGTTTGCCACGCGCTCTTCCTTAGCGGATTTCGCTTGGCGGATGTCGTCTAGACGATGTCGCTTAAAGGCAACCTAGAAAATTGGCCACGATCGGCGCGAAGCGTTCGAAATCGACCAGGAACGCATCGTGTCCCTGGATGCTGGGCAGTGGAAAATAATCCACCACGACCCCGGCATTGCGCAGGCCTTCGGCGATCTCGCGCTGTTGTTCAATCGGAAACAGGATGTCGGTGCTCACGCCGATCACCAGGGCGCGCCGGGCCTGCATACGCGACAGGGCGATGTCGACGGCGCCGCCGTGGTCGGACAGATCAAACCAATCCATTGCCCGCGACAGGTATAGATAGCTGTTCGGGTCGAAGCTGCCGACGAAGCGATCGGCGTGCACATCCAGATAGGCCTCGACCTCGAACTCGCGTTCGAAGGGTTTTTCCGGGCGTACGTTGAGTCGTTTGCGACCAAAACGGTCGCGCCATTCAGCGGCTGAGCGATAGGAGATCATGCCGAGCTTGCGCGCAGTACGAAAGCCTTGCTCGGGCCAGTGATCGTTGGCGTAATGGCCGTTGTTCCAGTTTGGATCGCGACGGATCGATTCGCGCTGCAGAGAGCGGATCGCAGTTGCGAACGGCAGTGAGTAGGGCGCGGTCGAGATCAGCACCAGATTCGGCGCCATACCGGGAAACATCACGGCAAATGCCATTGCACTCATGCCGCCCATCGACGGGCCGACGAGTGCGCCCAGACGCTTGATGCGAAAATGGTCGAGGACGTGACGCGCCGACTCGGCAACGTCTTCGAGCGTGAGCTCGGGAAAGTCCAGCCGGTATTCGCTTTCTGTTTCAGGATTCTTCGAAGCTGGCCCAGTCGAACCCTTGCAACTGCCCAGCGAGTTGACGCAGATCACGAACCAGCGCTGGGTATCGATCGCCTTGCCCGGACCCAACATGGACTCCCACCATCCCTGAGCGGGATCGTCGGGAGAGGATGCAGCGTGCGCACTTGGCGAAAGTCCGGTGAGAATCAGCAGCGCATTGCTGGCGTCGGCGTTCAAGCTTCCCCAAGTCTCGTAGGCCAGCTTTGCGCCGCTGATCTGGCCACCGCGCCGCAGAATGTAAGGACTGGGGAGTTCAAGGTATCGGGTTGCGTTCATCGCTTCACTCGTTGCTTGCCGTTGGCCTTGTGGCCCAGGCGGGAAAGCCGGAGCCGGTTGCAGGTATGCACAGCATCATGACCCACAACGCTGCCGCGCGCGATCAGCTTGGGCGATGTGCTCATGTCTGCTTGGCATTACTCTTGTCGCATGCACGCTACATCCGCCTTGGTCGAATCTGCGCAACGCGACGTGCATCCGCGTCTGCAGGCCAGCCTGCGTCGCCATTTTGACAGTGAATGGCAGCAGCCAGTGCACGCGCCATCGGCACGCGCGTTCCAGCTATTGCACACGATGCTGAAGGAGGATGCCAGACCCTTGATACTGGATTCGGGCTGTGGCACGGGCGATAGCACGTTGCAACTGGCGGCGCATTTTCCACAGCACTGGGTGATCGGCATCGATCAGAGTGCCGCAAGGTTGCAGCGTCATGCGCCGCACGGCATCGCTCGGATCGACAATGCCATTTTGCTGCGGGCCGAACTGGCCAGTTTCTGGAGACTGTTCCTCGCCGCAGGCTGGCATGCGGAACGACATTTCCTGCTGTATCCCAATCCGTGGCCGAAGCCTGCACAGCTAGGCCGACGCTGGCACGGGCATCCAGTGTTTCCGGTGCTGATGAATACTGCGGATCAGTTTGAATTACGCAGCAACTGGCACGTCTACGCCGCTGAGTTTGCGCTGGCGCTTGGTCATGCGGGTTATGCAGGTGTCGCGGCTGAGGCCTACGACTGCGTTGCGCCGCTGACGCCGTTCGAGCGCAAGTATCGCGATTCTGGGCATGCGCTGTGGCGGGTGGCAACGCAGCGGGCATAGCCCGCCTGTTGCGGTCAGTTGCCGCGGCCACACGCAAGCAGAACCAGGCAACATCTGAACAAGTTCGGGGCCTGGATAACACCCTGAGTCAGGGGGCTAAAAACCGCAGGTTGACCAGCTCCGCTGTTGAAAACCAGGGTGTGCCTAACGCTAAGCTGTACAGCGCAGACGAAGTGGCGACTTATTCAGACCTTCCCTACGGAACTACTTCGGAGATCGTGAGTTGCACGTGGTCTTTGATCGCAGCCTGATTCATCGGTTCGGTCAGTACCTGCAAATCACCAGGGGCGGCGATGGCGTTTCCGGTCTTGGAGATGCGCGCACCAATGATGATGTCGGCAAACTTGGACAGATGCATCTCCGGCATCATGCTCATGCTGTCATCCAGCGTGACCACCAGCGGCAGTTCGCTGGCGCTGCGTCGCGCAATTGCCAGCGGCATGCGCGGGCCACTGGCGGCGCGCGCGAACACGAACAGCGTATCTTCCGGCGCGACCTGAGCCTGCAGGCTCGGATCGAGGCTGATGCTGACGGTTACGCCGCCGCGGGTTACGGTGGCATCGGGCTCAGCGGTTGCAATCGAGTCGGAGACAGCAGCCGCCGGCGTTGCGGGTGCCGCTACATTGGAGGCATCGGCGGTCGCGGGATCGGCGCTGCGAATTTGCGCGGTCAACGAAGCACGAATCTCCGAGCCTTCTGGCAATAACGTTTCGAGCGCGCGCCAATGTCGCAGTGCCGTCTGGGTGTCGCCGCGCTGCATGCCTGCTACTCCGGAGAGCCAAAGCGCACGTTGATGCTGCGGGTCGCGCTGCAGTGTGGTCGCCAGGATTGCCGAAGCCTCCTGGTCAATTCTGCGATCAGGGGAGGCCAGCGCCAGCGCTTCGGCGTAGCCGACCTGGGCGTCCAGGTCTTCGGGCATCAAGTCACGCACATGGCGCATCGCGACCAGCGCTTTGTCAAATTGCTGCGCGCTCTGATAGCCGCGCACCAACAGACTCCAGCCTTGGGCATCGTCGGGATTGGCCTGCAGTCGCTGTTCAAGCCCGGCCAACGCGGAGTCCATATCTGGCGCCTGGGCGGCGTTGCCAGGGATGGCACTGGCTACGTGCTGCGCGGGGTCAAGCGCGCGCGGGTCACCGATTTTTGCATACAAGATCAATGCGGCCAGCGGCAGCAGGACGGCGATCGCGATTGCCAGCTTTCCGGCAACCGGTGTACTACCAGAGTCCGCTGGCGGCGGCAGCGCGGCCAATTTGTCGACGTACTCTTGCTGACTCAGAACACCGGCGGTGAGCGCTGCTGCAAGTGCAACACGTGCGCGTTGCGCCTCGCGCTGGGCATCGTCCGGACGTGTCCGACCGAGCAAGGCAATCATCAGCGGTGCGGCTGCAGCCACAGCCACGACGCACGCAGCAAACAAAAAAGTGCTGTTCAAGAAAATTCTCCATCTTGCCTGTCGCCCGCTGGTTCGGTCGCCGGGACTGATACGCGCATCTGACGGCGCGCGAGCCAAATGCCAAGCGCGAGCACCAGCAAGGGTCCGAACCACAACAGCCAGGTGCCGGGTTTGACTGGCGGCTGGTACAGCACGAAATCACCGTAGCGATCGGTCAGGAAGCGCTTGATCTCCACGTCGCTTTTGCCGGTCTGAATCAACTCGAATACCTCCGCACGAAGGTCTTTGGCCAGACCGGCATCGGAATCGGCAAGGTTCTGGTTCTGGCACACCAGACACCGCAGCTCGCGCACGAGATTCTGAAAGCGCACCTCTTCAGCGCGATCGGCAAACGGCAGCGGATCAATCGCAGTGACCGGGACGGCGATGACCAACAGCGCAACCAGTAGAAAAGAAATTGACAATGATCGCTTCATGGCGTCACCTGCGTCGGCAGACGTGCGAGCAGATGTCTTTCCACAGCATCCCAGTCGAGTGGACCAATGTGCTTGTAGACGATGATGCCGCTGGCATTGATCAGGAAACTTTCAGGTGCGCCATAAACTCCGAAATCGATCGCCGTACCGCCGACATCGTCAGTGGCAATCGCCGTATACGGGTCGCCGCCGCGGCTCAGTACAGCAAGCGCTGCGTCGCGCTCGTCTTTCCAATTCAAGCCGATGATCGGCAGGCGTCCGCTGGCGGCGAGGCGCATCAACACTGGATGTTCCTGGGCGCAGGCGACGCACCAGCTGCCCCAGACATTGAGCAGGTAGATTTTTCCTTTCAGCGCGACGCTGGAGACACGTTGCGTAGTGTCGCGTAGTTCCGGCAGGTCGAAGGCGGGCGCCGCTTTGTTGATCATCGGCGAAGGCACCAGACGCGTGTCCTTGCCCAGGCCGCTATACAACAGCGCCGCCAGCGCGACAAACAACAGCAGCGGAATGGCGTAGCGCAGTTGCTTCATGCGTTGACTCCAACACCGATGCCAACGTCCGTCGTTTCGCTGACTGCGGGCGGCGCTCTGGCAGTGAGCTCGCGCGAATGGCGCTCACGCAGTCGCCGATCGGCAGCAGCGACGAACCCACCCAGCATCATAAATAGCGCACCGAGCCAGATCCAGCGAATGAAAGGCTTGTGGTAGATGCGTACCGCCCAGGCTTTGCCACCGTCCAGCGGCTCGCCCAGCGCAACATACAAATCGCGGGTAAACCCAGGATCGATTGCTGCCTCGGTCATCACCTGACCACCGCGATAGGCATTCTTCTGCGGATGCATGGTGGCGATCACACGATCGCCATCGCGCACCACGACCGTGCCACGGTCAGCGCGATAATTGGGTCCATCCACCGGTTCAATTTTTTCCAGAGTGAAACGAAGGCCGCGTACTTCAGTCGATTCGCCCGGTGCCATGCGCAGGTCTTTTTCGACACTGGTGATGTCGACGACCATAACGCCGATCACGAATATACCCAGGCCAGCATGCGCCAGCAGCATGCCGATCGACTCGCGGCTGATCCCGCGCGCGCGGCGCTCGGGATCGGCACGATAGCGGCGCACGTAAACCACGGTACCGGCAAGCACCCAGGTACCCAGCACGACGCCGATCAGGGCTTTGAACGGCAGTCCCTGGGCCAGGGCAAACACGACCGCGCCGACGACCAGTGCCGCGATCAGCGCGAATTTCAGCGGTGCGGCGATGCGTGCGGCCTGGTCCTGGCGCCAGCGCGCCAGCGGTCCAAACGGCACAAACAGGAACAGCGGCGCGGTCAGAATCGGGAACAGCAGCCCGAAATACGGCGGACCAACCGAGACCTTGCCCCAGCCCATCGCATCGGCCATCAGTGGATACAACGTGCCCAACAGCACCATGGCGCAGGCAGCGGTGAGGCAGACGTTGTTGACCAGCAGCAGGCTCTCGCGCGAGACCGGAGCAAAGCCGGTGTCGATTCCGAACTTCGGCGCGCGCCAGGCATAAAGCGACAGCGCACCGCCGGTGACGATGCCGAAGAAAGTGAGGATGTAAACGCCGCGCGTGGGATCGCTGGCGAAGGCATGCACGGAAGTCAGGACGCCCGAACGAACCAGAAAAGTACCGAGCAGGCTGAGGGAGAATGCGAGGATGGCGAGCAGGAGGGTCCAGCGTAACAACTGACCGCGTTTCTCGGTGGTCGACTGCGAATGGATCAGCGCGGTGCCCAGCAGCCAGGGCATGAATGAGGCGTTCTCCACCGGATCCCAGAACCACCAACCGCCCCAGCCGAGTTCGTAATAGGCCCACCAGCTGCCGAGCGCGATGCCCAGTGTCAAAAACGCCCAGGCGACCAAGGTCCACGGTCGCGACCAACGTACCCAGCGCGCATCGACCCGGCCCTCGATCAGCGCCGCCACGGCAAATGCGAAGGCCACCGCGAATCCGACATAGCCCATGTACAGCATGGGCGGATGCACGATCAAACCAAAATCCTGCAGCAATGGATTCAGATCCGCGCCATCAGCCAACGCCGGCAAATGCCGCAGGAAAGGATTGGAAGTGGCCACGGTGAACAACAAAAAGCCGAACGACACCAAGCCCAGTACCGCCAGCACGCGTGCCACAAATGCTTCTGGAAGCGAACGGCTGAATCGTGCCACCAGTGCCGTCCACACGGACAGGATCAATACCCACAACAGCAGCGAGCCTTCATGCGCCGCCCATGGCGCCGAGAAGCGATAGCGCATCGGCAACACGTTGTTGGAGTTCTGTGCCACATAGGCAACGCTGAAATCCTGCACGACAAAGGCGTGCACCAACAGTGCGAAGGCGACTGCGAGCAGACCGAATTGCACATAGGCGGCCGGGCGCGCCAGCGCCATCCAGCGCGGTCGACCAATCTGCGCGCCGATCAGCGGCAGTGTGCCAAGCATCGCCGCCATCAGCATCGCCAGGATCAGAGTGAATTGACCAAGCTCGGGAATCATTGTGCACCGTCCGCTTTCTGCGCCTTGGCGCGCGCGATCGCATCGCTCACTTCGGCGGGCATGTATTTTTCGTCGTGCTTGGCCAGTACCTCGTCCGCTTCGAATAGGTTGCCCGCGGCCAGTTGTCCGGTGGCCACTACGCTTTGGCCTTCGCGAAACAAATCCGGAAGGATGCCGCGGTAATGCACGCGCGTGGTCTTGAATCGATCAGTCACCACGAATTGCGCATCCAGCAGGTCGCCCATGCGCTGCAGCGAACCCTCTTCGACGATGCCACCGATACGAATGCGTTTGCCGATCACGGCCTTACCGGCAGCGATGTCGCTGGGGCTGACAAAGTGTTGAATGTTTTGGCGCAGCGCCAGCAGTACCAAGGCCACCGCTACGCCCGCTGCAGCTACGCCAAGCAAAATCAGTATCAGCCGACGGCGGCGGACAGGGTTCATAAAGCATTCCGATTCATGGAGAAGTCCGATTTTGTTGACGGCGATTGCGCTGCGCCATGGATTTCATCAGACGCCGCTTGCGCAGTTGCGGCAGTAAAGCATCGATTAATAGGAACAGCGCGAACACTGCATAGGACGTGACGATGAACGGCCAATGATTCATGCCCCCGGCTCCTGGGCTGACCCAACGTCTGGTAGCAAAGCCTGCACCCATTCCTTGCCCGACTCCATCTCCAACACCTCGACCCGCGCGCGTGCCAACAGGCTGGCGACAAACCAGAACTTGGTCGCGATCGCCATGGTCAGCAACGGCCACAGCATGCTCGGATGGATGGTGTTTTTGCCCGTCATCAGGTTGATGGAATTATCCTGGTGCAATGTGTTCCACCACGACACTGAGTAATGAATCACCGGCAAATTGACTAGGCCAATCAGCGCGAGTATGGCGGCCGCGCGGGCACCTTTGCGGCGATCATCGAATGCATGAAACAGGCCAATCACCCCGAAATACAGGAACAGCAAAACCAGCTCGGAAGTCAGGCGTGCATCCCATACCCAGAATGTCCCCCAGGTGGGGCGACCCCACAGGGAACCAGTAATCAGCGTGACCAAGGTGAACCCCATCCCGATCGGTGCCGCCGAGATCATCAGCACTTCGCTGATCTTGATGTGCCAGATCAGCGCCAAGGCACCGCACAGTGCCATGAATGCGAAAATGAACATCGACATCCATGCACTCGGCACATGCAGATACATGATGCGCGCGCTCTCACCCTGCAGATAGTCAGCCGGGGCGCGCACCAATCCCATATACAGACCAATCGCACCCAGCACGATGGCCACGCCCCAAAACCAAGGCATCAGCGTTCCGGTCCAGCGATAAAAAGTGGGCGGAGAGCCGCTCTTGTGAAACCAAAGCATTAGGGGATGCATTTCGTTCAACTCGCACTCATGCGCACTGACGCTGCGCATACCAGGGGACCGAAGGCGAGGCTGAGCACCGCGCCCGCCGCCAGCAGCAGCAAGGGCTGTGTCGCCTGACCTCCAGTCAAGACTAACTCTACCGCACCGGCACCGAAGATCAAGACTGGAACCGCCAGCGGCAGCACAATCAAGGCAAGCAAAATACCAGAGCGACGCAGACTTGCCGTCAAGCCCGCGGCACAGGCGCCAATCACGCTCAGCTGCGGTGTGCCTAACAGTAACGTGAGGATCAGCGTCGTCAACCCCGCTTTAGGCATGCCCAGCGAAAGCGCGATCACCGGAGCCATCAACAGCAAGGGCAGTCCGGTCGTCAGCCAATGCAGCAGAATTTTTGCCGACATCATCAGGGTCAGCGACTGCCCGCTGACCAGCATCGCATCCAGGCTGCCGTCTTCAACATCGCTACGGAACATGGCCTCCAGAGACAGCTGGCTGGCCAGTAGTACGATTACCCAGCAGACGCCACTGGCGACGCGCGACAATTTGGCCGCCTCAGGACCGAGTGCCAGCGGAAACAGCGTGGCCACCATCAGCGCAAACAACAGCGGGCTGATCAGCTCGCCGCGGCGACGCCACATGCCCATGCCGTCGCGGATCAGCAAACCAACAAAGACTGAGCCAGCGGTGGCCTCACGCATAAGCGCATTCCATCGTCAGTCGGGTCAGCCTGGACAGCGTCGGGATGCTCAATCCATGTGACGTGATCACCGCAGCGCCGCCGCGTGCAGAATGTGTTTCCAGCATTCGGTCGACCAGTACATGGCCGTTGCGATCCAGATTTGCGTAGGGCTCATCCAACAGCCACAGCGCCACCGGGGCCATCATCACGCCGGCCAGCGTTGCGCGCTTGCGTTGGCCAGCGGACAAGAAACGTAGCGGGGTGTCCTCGAATCCTTCCAGCCCGACGCTCAGCAGGCTGGACGCGATCGACGTGCCATGACGCAGGCCGCACAGGCGCGCGCTGAAGCGCAGGTTTTCGCGCGCACTCAAATCGTGCTTGAAACCGCCGCTGTGCCCCAGAAAGGCCAGCGGTGCGTTGCTTTCGGGTGCATTGTGGCCGTCGCGCACGACCCGTCCCGTCGTTGCTTCCAACAAGCCTGCCAGCACCCGCAGCAGGCTGGTTTTACCGCTGCCATTGCCGCCTTCCAGCATCAGTACTTCGCCACTGGCAACGGCAAAGTTCATTGGCCCGAATATCGGCTCGTCGCCACGTGAAAAACACAGCGCTTCGGCCGCAATCAGCGGCGCGCGGGGATGTAGGTCGGGGTCGGAATGGTCCAAGGCGCGGTCTGAGAGTTGGGTGATGCGCGGGTGAGGTCGCAGGGCAAGCCCGCAATCGTATCCAGTTGGCTGCGGCAGCGTCCATCGGCGGGGCGCTGCGGTTCTGAACGCTGGATTGTGCACAAAGCGACGTCAGCGTCCCTGCGTGCCTGTCTCATGCGATTATCTATGCTGCAGAGTTTTCCGGAGTAGCGGCAATGAATAGTACTCGTCCCTGGATATTGAGCGGCGCCATCGCCTTGGCGCTACTGGGTTGCGCGTCGGCGATCGCCGCGGAACCGCGCACAATCTTTATCGTGCATCTGGTCGAGCCACCGGCGGCGCGCTTCGACTCGGTCGATCAAGTCAGTGCTGCCAAGTCGTTGCGGCTAGCGCCGACGTCTGCGCAAGCCACCGGAAAGCGCAAATTCGACTCGAAATCAGTGGCCTCAAGGCGCTATGCCGAGTTCTTGCACGTCCGCCAGGATGCAGTGCTGGCTGCCGCGGAACAGTTGTTCAAACGCGAACTGACGCCGCGGCATCGTTTTGAATGGGTCGCCAACGGCTTCACTGTTGCTCTGACCGAAAGCGAAGCCACCCGCCTGGCCGCGGTTCCGGGCGTGCGATCGGTCAACCCTGACGGACGCCAGCAGCTGCAAACCGACGCTGGCCCGCAATGGATCGGTGCCGATGTGCTGTGGAATGGCGTCGTGCAGGGCAGCAATGTGCAGACGCGAGGCGAGGGCATCGTGATCGGCGTGATCGACACCGGCATCAATGCTGCCCACCCATCGTTTTCCGACATTGCACAGGACGGCTACAACCACAGCAATCCGCGCGGCGTTCGTTTTGGACTGTGCAATGACGTTGGCGAGACCCGCTGCAATGACAAACTCATCGGCATCTACAATTTCCTGTCTGAGCCGGACGGTACGCCCGGCAGCGACGTTGACGGTCATGGCTCGCACGTCGCCAGTACTGCGGCAGGCAACCCGTTTCCCGCTAGCGGAAATTCCGGAGCGTTGGCGGTGACCCTCTCCGGTGTCGCTCCGCGCGCCAACATCATCATGTACAAGGCGTGCGGTAGTGGCGACATCGATTGTCCCTATAGCGCACTGGTGCCGGCACTGAATCAAGCGGCTGCTGATGGTGTCGATGTAGTGAATTATTCGATAGGCGGTGACGAACGCTTGCCGTGGAACGATGGTGTCGGCGACATGCAGGCATTTCTGGGACTGCGCAGTGCCGGCATCGTGTCGGTGGTTTCGGCCGGCAATGCAGGCCCAGCCGCCGCTACCATGCTTTCTCCTGCGAATGCACCGTGGGTGATCGCGGCGAGCAATATCAGCAGCAACCGCATCTTCGCCAACACCGTGCAGGGTGTCAGCGGAACCGGAATTGCGACACCGCTCGATTTTGTTGGAGTGGGCCTTACTTCGGCGCTGAGTACGCGCGCGATCGCGCACGCCAAGGATTTCGGCGACAACGATTGCGGAGCCGGTCCCAGTCAGGACCCGCCTTACACCGGCGCCAGCAATCCGTTCGCTGCGGGCACTTTTTCCGGCCAGATTGTGATTTGCGAACGCACGGGCATCTATGCGCGCGTGGAGAAAGGCGACAACGTGCGCCGCGCCGGTGCCGGCGGAATGATCCTGGTAAACACTTCAGCGGCACAGACTTTGGTGGCAGACGATCATTTTCTGCCCGCGGTACATCTTGATCTCGCCACTGGCGACCAGCTCGAAGCACGGGTCGAGGCGGCACGCCTCGCCGGCGGTTCGGTCAGCGGCAGTCTCTCCGGCGCTCAGCGTGTGCTGGGCGACACCGGCGATGGGCTGATCTGGCATTCCAGTCGTGGCCCCAACAAGACGTATGACGGCGTGCTCAAGCCCGGGGTCGCAGCACCGGGAACCGGAATTCTGGCAGCGTCGAACGTGCAAAACCTTTACTCAATCAAGTCTGGAACGTCTATGGCTGCGCCGCACGTGGCGGGCGCTGCCGCCTTGTTGTTGGCGGCACACCCGACGTGGACGGTTGCACAAGTCGATTCGGCGCTGCTCGGCACTGCCTCCAATACCGTCGTGCATGCCGCTGGTCGGGCCAGGGCGCGCTTCAATGAAGGCGGCGCCGGGCGCGTTCAACTGCCTTTGGCGGTGCGTTCCGCTCTGCACTTGGCGGTGACAACAGCAGATTTCACCGCTGCCAGTCCGGCCACCGGTGGCGACCCCAGGCAATTGAATCTGCCCAGTCTGCATACTTCTGCGTGCCGCGAAACCTGCACCTTCAATCGCACGGTCACCGACAATGGCCTTGGTGGCAGCTGGCAGGTGATCGCTGAGCCGAGCAATGGTGCGTCGATAACAGTCACGCCTTCCAGTTTCAATCTGGCGCCGGGTCAGAGTCAGGCATTGCAGATCGTGGTTGATGTGCGCGCGTCAAGCATCGTAGGTAAATGGATGGACGGCGCGGTGCGGCTGCGCGCCAATGGCGTACCCGATGTTGTCATGCCGGTGTCGGTGTTTGCGCCGCCTGGCGTATTGCCGGAAAGCATAACCATTGAAACCCAGAGCAGCAGCGGCAGCAGCGCGGTTGTCTTCAAGGATTTGGTGGCGCTCAGTGACGCGACGTTCCGAGATTCAACCTACGCGCTGGTGGCCCCATTGAGCGTGACTTTGCCAGTGGGAGGCAGCGACATCAGCAGTGCCTACGACCCCGATCCGGTGATTGCGGCGCGGCGTCGCGTCGAACTGTTCTCCAAACCAGTTGGCAGCAGCAACCTTGGACGTCTCAATGTTGAACTGCAGGCGACGAACAATTCCGCCGCCTGGCTGCTGGTCGGGCGCGATCTGAACGGCAATGGTCTGGCCGACCCGGATGAAGTGCTATGCCAACAGACGACAGCAGTATTGATTCGCCGCTGTGCTGTCGACACCGACTGGACGCTCGCCGGCTCGCGCTACTGGGCCATGGTTTATAACGGCAGCAGCAGCGCGACGGTGGCCGCGACGCTGACGCCGCTCAATGTGTTGAACGATGCCGAGGCCGACACCGGCATTGTGGTGTCCGGCCCGCGCCGGATCGCGCGACTGACCGATATCCCGGTGCGTGTCGGCTGGAATCTGCCGCAGCTGCGCGTGGGTGAAACCATAGCAACGATCCTGCGCATCGGCGCCGATCGCAACAACGTGGGCGCGGTTGGCAATGTGCCGGTGTTCATTCGCCGCACTGCCGTCGGCGAACCCAAGGCGATTGTGCTCGATGGTCGCGGCGATTCGATCAGCCTTTATCTTTCGGCCGGACAAGCGCACGAGCGCATCGTGATCGATGTGCCGCCAAACGCAGTCACGTTGACGGTTTCGACCCAGGCCGCGAGCGGCGAGATCGATCTGTATCTCGCCAAGGCCGCGGCGGCACCCACGCCACCCATGTTCGCTGCAGCGCCGGCGCGCGGACTGGCTCAGGGCACATCGATTCATCCGGGCGCAAATGAAACCATCACCTTGAACACTTCGGGGACACCGGCACTGACACCGGGTCGCTGGTACGTCACTCCGGTCAACGCCGGCGGCGGCGATGCAACCGTCACCCTCACTGCGAACCTGATTCAATCGGGGACTATCACCCAGCCCGGAGACAACGCGTACCGCAACCCCGCACGCAGCGGCCATGGTCTGTATCTGGCCAAGGCCGCAGGCGTATGGGCGGCTGCCTGGTACACCTATGAAGCTGATGGCAAACCGGTCTGGTATCTGGCCAGCGCTGCAGCGCCAGCACCCAACGATGGAGTCTGGACCGCGCCGCTGCTGCGCTTTGGCTGGAATGGTACGACCACCGGCAATGGTTCGCTGGCCAACACTGTGGGCAAGATGATGCTGACTTTTGATGGCAGTGGCGGCTTCACTTATTCGTGGTTGCTCAATGGTGAATTCGGCAGCGAACCGTTCAGCACCGTAGCGCCGATTTCCTGTGTGCAGCAAAGCGCAGCGCAGCGCTCGATCAGTGGCGCCTGGTATGCGCCGGACAATGGCGGCTGGGGATTGTTCGTATTCGGCTTCGCCAGCGGCACCAGTTTCTTCGATGCCAATGCGGTGTATGTGTACGACGACCTGGGCAATCCGCGCTGGCTGCTCGGCTCCGGAGACATGAATGCGGCGGAGGTGTCATTGCTGCAATACACCGGCTTTTGTCCGACCTGTGCGTTCAGTGCTGTGACCTCGGCACCGGTCGGATCGATGCAACGAAGCTATTCGACCAACAGTACCGCGATCCACGTGCTGAGCGCGCCGAACTATGCCAACGGCGTTCCCGGCGGCTGGAATGTCAACAAGAGCACGACCAAGCTGACGCGCGAGGTGCCTTGCCAATAGGTGGCAAGTTGGTGCCTGTGCAAACCGCGGCAACGGCCAGCGCGGCATGCGCCGCGCTACAACGGCGACAGCTCGGCGTTTATGCGTGCATCGGCTACTGCGAGGTCGATTTGATCGACGTTGCTCACGCCCTCGGTCAGGTCGTGCAGCAGCCTTGACTGGATGTGGCCGCGGGCCATCGCCTGCGCATAGGGCACGCGCCGGAAGCTGACCATGGTGTAGCGTGGTACGAACCGGTCTGGATGGCGCACGGCGAGCAGGCGTTCGACTTGCTTCATCAGCTGGAAGCGGTCATCGACGACCGCATCGCGCATTTCCAGATAATTCTCCAATGCCATGTCAGCGATGGCTCGGGCGTTGGGCTTGCGCCGCGCTTCGAGCTCGCCGAACACCCAGGACAGATCGCTCGATTCGCCGAACAATGCGTCCAGCTCGACACAGTCCTCGAAGGCACAGTTCATGCCCTGGCCGTGGAACGGCACGATGGCGTGGGCGGCGTCGCCGATCAGCAAGGCTTCGCCGCCGTGATGCCAGTGATCAAGTCGCAGTGTCGCGAGTAGCCCGGTCTGATTGCCGGTGAAATCTTCGATCAACTCCGGCAGCAGTGGCACGGCATCGGGGAAATCGCGCTCGAAGAACGCGCGCACGCTGCTGACATCGCGAAGTGTGGCGAAACTCGGAGCGCTTTCATTCGATGGAACACTGTTGGGTAAGAACAATGTGACCGTGAACGAGCCATCCACATTCGGTAGCGCGATCAGCATATGGCCGCCGCGTGGCCAGATATGCAGCGCATTGCGCTCGATGCGGAAGCCGCCGCCGGCCAATGCCGGAATCGACAATTCCTTGTAACCGTGCCCCAGGGGCTCGAATCGCTCACCCAGCGGCCGCTCGGCGTTCATCGCCGCACGCAATGCCGAGCCGGCGCCATCGGCGCCGATCAGCGCGTTGAATTCGTGCGTTCGCGCCACGCCCGCGAAGGATTCGGTGTGGTAGACCTTGCGCTGCCATTCCACGCTGGTCAAGCGCTCATCAAAGCGAATGCGCGCGCCCGCGGCCTCGGCAGCAGCGAGCAGGCTCATGTTCAGACGGCCACGGTTGACCGACCAGATCACCTCACTGTCGTCTTTGCCATAACGCTGCAAGTACGGGGGATCGAGGCCTTCATGGATCATGCGTCCACGCATCATCACCGCCTGGGCCATCACTTCCCGCTCCAGCCCCGCCAGGCGCAGCCCGTGCAGTCCGCGTTCGGCCAGCGCCAGGTTGATGGAACGGCCACCCTCATAACCACTCGTGCGCGGATCCGGGCGGCGTTCGAATACATCTACCGAATACCCGCGCCGCGCCAGCAGCGTGGCAAGCAGCGCGCCGGCGAGTCCAGCGCCGGCAATGGTGAGCGTTTGGGTCATGGTTTGGCCCTTGTGGAAGCGCCCCTGGGCGCGATTGGTGTTGGCGCGAGTGTTGCTGGAGTGGCCGTTGTTAAGATCGGCCGTTGGTAAGAGCAGCTGTGGTACGAGCGGCTTTTGTGGGAGCGGTGTAAGCCGCGATTCTCTTAGGTTTCCTGGCAGCTGGAGCTTCGCCGCGTTTGTGGGAGCGGCTTCAGCCGCGAATCCAGTAAGTTTCTCGACAGTTTGAGCTTCGCGGCTGAAGCCGCTCCCACAAGATCCGCTCCGACAAATCAGGGCATGGCCACCAGTTCCGGCGCTTTCCAGCCCTTCTTGCGATGATCGACGACCACCGTGGTGTAGATGCCGCCGCGTACGTACCACTCGGCGCTCAGGCGCATGTAACGCGGTTTGGTCGCCTTGACCAGGTCGTTCAGGATGCGGTTGGTAACCGCCTCGTGAAAGGCGCCCTCATCGCGATAGCTCCACATATAGAGCTTCAGGGACTTGAGCTCGACGCAGGTCTTGTCGGCCACGTAGTCCAGGTGCAGGGTGGCGAAATCCGGCTGGCCGGTCTTTGGACAAATGCAGGTGAACTCGGGAATCCGCATCCGGATGGTATAGTCGCGTCCCGGCTCCGGGTTCGGAAACGTCTCCAGCGTCTTCGACGGCTTGGTGCTCACAGTCGAAATCCTTGATTTTCTTGAAAGGGGCACGCAACTTAGCGGATGCCTCTTCAGGGGGCAATGCGCTCCCAAGGATGCGACCACCTCCTCCGGCTTCAATATCGAGTCAAGATGCGCCTTTCTACGATCAAATTGTCCGGCTTCAAGTCATTTGTCGACCCGACCACGCTGCACCTGCCCACCAATATGACCGGTGTTGTCGGACCCAATGGCTGTGGCAAGTCCAACATCATCGACGCCATCCGCTGGGTGATGGGCGAGAGCGCGGCCAGTCGTTTGCGCGGCGATGCGATCACCGATGTGATCTTCGCCGGTTCGGGCAATCGCAAGCCGGTGGGTACCGCCCAAGTCGAACTGATCTTCGATAATAGCGACGGCGCGATCCAGGGCGAGTACGCCAGTTTCAACGAGATCTCGATCAAGCGCGCGGTCAGCCGTGATGGCCAATCCAACTATTTTCTCAACAACGCGCGCTGTCGCCGCCGCGATATCGTTGACGTATTTCTCGGCACTGGCCTGGGCGCGCGCAGCTACTCGATCATCGAGCAAGGCATGATCTCGCAGATCGTCGAGGCGCGTCCGGAAGATCTGCGCACGCATCTGGAAGAAGCCGCTGGTATTTCCAAGTACAAAGAGCGTCGCAAGGAAACCGAATCGCGCATCAAGGCCACGCGCGAGAACCTGGACCGCGTCAACGACGTGCGTCAGGAAATCGAAAAACAGCTCGAGCACCTCAACCGCCAGGCCAAGCAGGCCGAGCGTTACCAGAAGCTCAAGGCTGACGCGGCGCGAGTCGAAGCCGAATTGAAGGCGTTGCATCTGAACTCGCTGCGCAGCGAACTGGAGCAACGCGCGCAGGCGCTGAAAACGTTTGAGCTGCGTATCGACGAGCTGACCGCCGAACAACGCGGCGTTGAGGCCAAAGTTGAGGCCGAGCGCACCACCCAGCACGCAGCCAGTGAGCACTTCAACAGTATTCAAGCGGAGCTCTACCGGGTTGGCGGAGAAGTGGCCCGGGTCGAACAGCAGATCAATTACAACCGTGATCTGGGTGAGCGCCTGCAGCGCGCGGCGCGCGAGACGGATACCGCGCTGGCCGAGCTCAATGAGCACATCACTGCCGATCAGACTCAGGTCGAGGCACTGCAGCTTTCTTTGGCCGAGTCCGAACCACAGCTGGAAACCTTCGAGTCTGAGGCCGAGTCGCGTGGCGAAGCACTGCGCGCTGCTGAGCAATCAATCATCGACTGGCAGTCACGTTGGGATACGTATGCGCGCTCCAGCAGCGAATCGGCACAGGCCGCAGAGGTTGAGCGCACGCGCTTGAACTTCATCGACAAGCAAAGCCTGGACACTTCGCGGCGACTGGAACAATTGCTCGATGAGCGCAAGCGTGCCGATGTCGACGCGATCCGCTCTGCGGCTGAGGCCTTGTTGCTGCGTCAGGAAGAATTCAAAGAACGCGTCGAAACGCTGACTGGCCTGCTCGACGAGCGCAAGCTTGCGCTGAGTGCCTTGCAGGACGAGTCGCGTCTGGTGCAAACCCAGCTCAGCGAATCGCGCCAGCAATTGCAAAGCGGTCGCGGCCGGCTCAGTTCGCTCGAAGCCCTGCAGCATGCGGCACTCGGACAAGAAAAATCACTGGCAGCGCAATGGCTGGCCAGCATCGACCTGGACAAAGGTGCGCGACTAGGCGAAGTACTGCAGGTCGCTGACGGTTGGGAACGTGCGGTCGAAACCGTACTCTCCGGCTGGCTTGATGCGGTACTCAGCGAGTCGCCGCTCGCCGTGCTGCCCGAGCTTTCGACGTTGGGCGAGGCCAATGTCGCACTGATGCATCCGAACGCGGGCGGTGATCGGCCTGCGGGCAGTCTGGCCGAGAAAGTCAGCGGCCCGGCGGCAGTGTCGGCGCTGCTGTCGCGCATTCGCGTGGCAGCGAGTCTCGACGAGGCCGAGCGTATCGCCGGCGATCTTGCCGGGGACGAGTCGGTGATCACCGCCGACGGTGACTGGATCGGTCGTGACTGGGTGCGGGTGCAGCGCGCCAAAAGTGCGCAGATCGGTGTGCTGGCGCGTGAGCGCGAAATCCATGCACTGCAAGAACACATTCAGGCTCTTGACGCCGCGGTAGCTCAACTCGCCTCGCGCCAGGATGACTTGAAGCAGAAGTCACTGGATGCCGAGCGAGGGCGCGATGACGCGCAACGCGATCTCTACGCGAGCCATCGCCAACTCGCCGAGATCGGCGGACAGATCAGCAGCGAGCGCGGCAAGATTGAGTCGCTGCAGGCGCGCATGGGCAAAATCAGCATCGAGATCGACGAACTGCACGCGCGCATCGACCAGGTCGACAGCGAAGCGCGTGAGGCCCGCGGCAAGCTCGATTTCGCCGTCGAACGTATGGGCGATCTGGAGCAGGAGCGTTCGCGCCTCGATCTGGAGCGTCGCCAGTTGCTTGAGCGTCGCGAGGATGCGCGTGCCAACCAGCGCGAGGCCAGCGAAGGCGCGCATCAACTCGCCCTGCGCATGGAATCCAAGCGCGCCGCGCTCACCTCATTGACGCAATCGATTGGCCGCCTCAGTGGTCAGCTCGGCACACTCGAGTCGCGCCGCGCAGAGATCACCCAGCAGCTTGCGTCGAGCAACGATCCGGGCGTGCAGCTCGAAGCAGAGCTACGCACTTATCTGGACCAGCGACTGCTGGTTGACAAAAAGCTGGTCGAGTCACGCAAGGCGCTGGAAGCCCGTGACCTGGTCTATCGCGAGCTCGAAGCAGAGCGGCACCGCATCGAACGCGATCTGTCGTCGGTACGTGAGCGCGTCTCTGCGCTGCGACTCGAAGAACAGAGCTTGGCATTGCGCGCGCAGTCACACGAGGAAGCGATCGCCGCCGCGGGTTTCACTACTGACTCAGTGTCCACTGAGCTTCCGCCTGAGGCCACTGTCGAGGCTTGGCAGGCGCGCTTCGAGGAACTGGAGCAAAAAGCCAGGCGCCTGGAACCGGTGAATCTTGCCGCGATCCAGGAATTTGCCGAGCAGTCGACGCGCAAGCAATATCTGGATTCGCAGCTGACCGATCTCAACAGCGCATTGGAGACGTTGGAGGGCGCGATCAAAAAGATCGACAAGGAAACCCGCACGCGCTTCAAAGAGACTTTTGATCGCGTCAACACCGGTCTGCAGGAGCTGTTTCCGCGTCTGTTCGGCGGCGGTCATGCGTATCTTGAACTCACCGGTGAAGACCTGCTCGATACCGGTGTCTCGATCATGGCGCGGCCCCCTGGCAAGCGCGTCACCAGCATCAGTCTGCTTTCCGGCGGTGAAAAGGCGTTGACGGCGGTGGCCTTGGTATTCTCCATCTTCCGCCTCAATCCGGCGCCATTCTGTCTGCTCGACGAAGTTGATGCGCCGCTTGATGAGGCCAATGTCGGGCGTTTTTGCAGCATGGTCACGGAGATGTCCGAACGCGTGCAGTTCCTGTTCGTAACGCACAACAAGGTGACCATGGAAGCGGCGCGTCAGTTGTGTGGCGTGACCATGAGCGAGCCGGGCGTGTCGCGCCTGGTCACCGTCGGTTTAGAGGAAGCCGCCAAGCTGGTCGGAGCGGCTTAGGAGACATGATGGACGCCTGGACTCTGCGCATAGTCATCGCCGTACTCGGATTGATCCTGCTGGCTGTTATTTTTTACAGCGGGCGTCCCAATGCCGCACAGGGCAGACGCGTCGGTGCAAGAAAAGCCGATCGGGTCGAACCTCAAATCGGCGCCGCTGACGCCCCGGTCGGTGATGGACTGGATCCCGAATTTCGAGCCGAACTCGATCGCCTGGGGCGGGAGATCGCCAGTGATCGCAACGCGGCTATGCCGGAAGCTGCAGCCTCTGACACCGACATATCGGTCGACAGTCGCACGCCCACCGAGGCGCTGGCGCCTTTGCGTTCACCGGTCGGATTGCGTCAGCAGGACAAGATCGACCGCATCGTCACGCTGTTTGTGATGGCCGGTGAGGGGCACACGTTCAACGGCGCTGATGTTGTAGTCGCCGCGGAAAAAACTGGCCTGGAATTCGGCGACATGAGCGTGTTTCATCGTCTGATCGAGAGTCGCGTCGACAAAGGCCCAGTCTTCAGTGTGACCAATCTGATGAAGCCGGGTAGCTTCGATATGCAAAGCGTGCACACGCTGCAGACGCCAGGTCTGACCCTGTTCATGACGCTGCCCGGACCGTTGAGCGCGCTCGACGCCTGGGATGCCATGTTGCCTACCGCGCAGCGCCTGGCCGAACTGCTCAACGGCGTTGTGCTCGACGAGGACCGCAACACCGTTGGTCGCCAACGCATACAGTTCATGCGCGAAGAACTGCGCGTTTACGATCGCGCTCAGGAAAAGAACACTATACGCAAGCCTTGGTAATAGCCTGACATCCCGTGGCCGCGTGGGAGCCGCGTCCCGCGCCGCAAAACATTTGAACTTGTGTGCGCAAAGCGGGTAACCCATTCAATAGCGATCGTCGGCCGACGCAGTCCGCATCCTTTGAAACATTGACAATAAATCGCTGCGGCTCAACGCAGCTTCGAGCAAAGCCAGGGTTTCGTCCACTCGGCGGACATCCAATTCGCCACATCGGCGGATCACTGCGGCGATGTCTTCGAGGTCGCGATCCCGACCAGCCAGCAGCTTCGAAGCGATCAAATCTTCAGGTGCGATCACCCGGAGTGCAACGCCCAAACCGCTGATCGATCTTGCGCGCTCTAGAAACACTTCTTCCAGGCCTGGGCCCGCCAGCACGATGTCAATCGGAATCTGACTGCGTTCGTGGCGCATGAGCATCACCCGCGTGCGCTCGGCGAAATTTAATGGCGCCTCGATGCGCGATACAAAACCAGCCATTTGCAGTTGATCCAGCATGGCGGGCCACAACGCTGGTGCGAGCAGCAGACTCACGCCGACATGCTGCGTCATCCGCGTTGATCCGTACAGAATTGCAGCTTGCCCACCGACCAGGCACCAGCGCGCATTGCCAAAGGCCTGCCCGAGGTCAACCAGGCAGTCGCTGAGTGTGGCGGTAGTAGTCATCAAATATCGCCCGCATGCGTAGCACAGAGGCAAGGTCCGCGGCCTGATGGTTGGCATCGAAGCTGCCGCGGACACGCGCGACGTGCGCAAGTTTGGCGCTGACTTCCAGCCACCGAAAACCGGCACCCGCGAGATACTCGGCATCGCGAACGCGCTCGCTGGCCGCATGCACCTCGTTGCAGGGCCGTGCTGCGTAATCTTGTATTGATGACTTCAGGTCGATCATTACGGGCAACTTTAGCAGGCTCGGGCAGTACGCAGGCGCGTTGAATGGCCGGTGCGCAACGACGCATGACCGCGCCAAAACCTGCGGCAATGGCAAGCGCTTTATTGACGCGATGTCGACAGGTTATTGATCCTGGCGAGTGGGCCCGCTGCTCCTCGGTACTTCATCGGTGCGCCCCGGTGCACGGCCATGTTCGGTGCTCCCCACGAAAAGAATTCAGACGTATGGTGGCGTCGGTGGGTCGCTGACAGTGGGGCTTTATACGAGTACTAAACTGACCCAATCAGGTGTTCGGCGGTGTGTGATGCCGCAGCCCTGACGAAGCCGCATGGTGAAGGCCGGCAGCAAGCTATGGCTTCGATCGCTGCGGCGCGCATTGCAAACATTACGCAACCGAAGCGCTTGAACAGAATCGATGTGTTGACGGGTATTCGACTCAGCGATCGCAGGGTCATGCGAGTCAGACACGAGAACGCAGCTGATCAAGCGCGGCTGGGTGCGCACGCGCGCCGTGCGGTTGCATCAAACCGCAGAGGAGCAAGCCCCGCGCTACAGGGGCACGGCAAACTCGATCGGCACCGAGACCAGTTCCATGTTGCGATTGACTTGCACCACAAAATGCAGATGTGGACCACTGGAGAAACCCGTGTTGCCCGACAGACCAAGTTGTTGGCCGCTGCGCACGCGTTGCCCGGGTGAGACCATCACGCTTTCCCACTTGAGATGTGCATACACGCCCATGCTGCCGTCGTTATGCAAAACGCGAACCGAATTGGCGCGGTCGCCGAAACGCTCCAAGTCCAGCCCATTGCCATAGAAGTCGCGTTCGACCTGCATCACGACCCCGTCGCGTGCGGCCATTACTGAAGTGCCCTCATCGGCTGCCAGATCGTAGGCATAGCGTGACTGGGCTTCGTGATGCGAGAACTCACCGCCCGGCCCCTGCGCCAACTGGAAACTTTTTGCGGGTAGCGGAGTGGCGTAGCGATGACTGTTGTCATGGCGTGCATCGATATCACCCGGGACCGCGCGATAGGCCACGTTGAAGCGCGCCGATTGCCGGCGATCGTTGGGAAATACCAAGGCCACCTGGCGGCGTTCCAGCGGGCTGAGTACCGTTCGCATGGGCATCGCCGGAGCGCTGGCGGCGTTTTCGGAGTCGGGCATGGTCAGTTCCACGGCCACTGGTCCGCGCCAGCGATTCTGCAGCGTCACCGAATGCGAAAGCGTGACGTTGCTGGTTTCGCGCTCCTCGTACATGAACATCTCCACGATGTTCTGGCGCTCGGCTTGCACCACGGTTTCCTTCAGCTCGGTCACCGATCCGGAGTTGGGCTTCTGGTCGGTGAAGTGCAGGATTCCACTGGAGTCGCGGTACTGGTAAATGCGCTTGGCCTGGACCGGAGCGATTGCCACCGCTGTCAGCAGCACTGAAGTCACAATAAGCAGATTCAAAGTACGGAGGGTAGAAGTCATCGGGGTAGGGTGTGTCTGCTTGGTAAAGTCGTAGTGTCGTCAAGTCGAGGTCTTGCAGGACACAAGGTTACGTCATCAGGCGTCACTCTGCAGGCACTTGGGTCACTCGCGGAGGCGACTCAACACTCGATCACATTGACTGCCAACCCGCCACGCGATGTTTCCTTGTACTTGTCCTGCATGTCGCGTCCGGTATCACGCATGGTCTTGATCACCTTGTCCAGCGACACAGTGTGTTGGCCGTCGCCGCGCAGGGCCATGCGCGAAGCGTTGATCGCTTTAACCGCACCCATCGCATTGCGCTCGATGCACGGAATCTGCACCAGGCCCCCGATTGGATCGCAAGTCAATCCGAGGTTGTGTTCCATGCCGATTTCTGCCGCGTTTTCGACTTGCGTCACGCTGCCGCCTACGGCTGCAGTCAGTCCGCCTGCAGCCATCGAGCATGCTACCCCGACCTCTCCCTGGCAGCCGACCTCAGCGCCGGAGATGGAAGCATTTTCCTTGTACAGAATGCCAATGGCCGCCGCAGTCAGCAGAAAATTCATCACCCCCTGCTCATTGGCACCGGGAACAAAGCGATCGTAATAGTGCAGAACCGCAGGAATGATTCCAGCAGCACCGTTGGTGGGTGCGGTCACCACGCGCCCGCCGGCGGCGTTCTCTTCGTTCACTGCGAGGGCGTAAAGATTGACCCAGTCCAGAATGGTCAGCGGATCCTTCAGCGCAGCTTCTGGTCGTGAAGTCAGATCGGCGACCATCTGCGCGGCACGCCGCCCCACTTTGAGACCGCCCGGCAACACACCGCCCTGGCGCATACCGCGCGCGGTGCAGTCCTGCATGGCTTTCCATATATTGCGCAGGCCATCGCGGATTTCGTCCTCGCTGCGCCAGCAGCGCTCGTTCTCGAACATGACTTCGGCAATGGTCTTGCCCGAGCGCGCGCACACTGCAAGCAATTCGTTGCCGCTGTTGAACGGATGCGGCAGTGGCGTCATGTCAGGCACGATGCGGTCCTCGGCAGCCTCGTCGTGATTGACGACGAATCCACCACCAACCGAGTAGTAATCGCGTGTCGCCAGTTCCCTGCCGTCGGCGGCATAAGCAGTGAAGCGCATGCCATTGGAGTGATAGGGCAGTTTTTGGCGCTTGTTGAAAGCCAGATCGTATTTTTCGTCGAAGGCGATGCGGTGGCGGCCCAGCACGTTCAAGGATTTGCTGTCGCGGATAGCCGCCAGACGCGCGTCAATACGCTCGACGTCGACACTATCTGGCTGCTCCCCTTCCAATCCCAGCATCACCGCCTTGTCCGTGCCATGGCCGCGGCCGGTGTGGGCGAGCGAGCCGAACAACTCGGCACGCACGCGCGTGGTTTGCGCCAGCAGGTCGCGCTCGTCGAGCCAGCGCGAAACGAAACGCGCGGCTGCGCGCATCGGTCCCACGGTATGTGAGCTGGATGGTCCGATGCCGATCTTGAACAAGTCGAACACGCTGACGCCCATGATCTTTGCTCCGTTTGGGCGGCTATTCTAACCGCCTCGTTCGTCTGCTTTGGTGACTGTGTGCCGCTACGCCTGTTCATACGTGAAAATTGTAGCCTGTGCGAGCTGGCTGAAGCGGCACTGCGCGATGCGAACGCTGCGCACGAGGTGATGTTTGTCGAGGACGACGCTGCGCTTGAACAACGCTACGGCTGGCGTATTCCGGTGGTGCAGCGGCGCGATACCGGTGCGGAGCTGGATTGGCCGTTTGATAGCTGGAAACTCAGACGTTTCCTCGGTCAATCGCAATGAGGCCAGGATATGCACCGGTCGAATTCGAGCAGGCGTCGAGCAAATCAGCGCCAATTATCAGGCGCGAGTCAGCCGAGATGCACTTGGATTGATCGAAAACACCGAGTTGACCAGATTGCCGACTATTCTGTCAGTAATGATCCTGTCGGAGAATAACGATTCGCGTCGGCAGCAGATCACTGCGAGTGGATTCAAACTACAAAACTTCGCAGTGCATACCCTTCGTGTGGAACGCCCGTGGTTGTGATGTAATCGGTTTGCGATCTCTGCACAGAGGCCTGAGCCATGAGCAGCACGAGGGATAGGGGCAGATTCAGCCTGGAACTGTCGGCGGCTCAGTGGCTTGCGGCAATCATTATCGTGGCTCTGCCGCATGTTGCTGTTCAGTACGCGGTCAACGCGGGGATTCGTTCTGCCCAGCATGTTCGATACTCAATTGACGTGCGCACTTACGCTCGGGAAATGGCCGTCTCGCTGCGTGATGCCGAGTCCGCAGCTTATGCCATTGTTTTGGGTGCGCCGATAGCGGATATCCATCTTGGATTCGAGCGTGCGCGCGTCAGTTATGAGCAAAGCTACGCGCAGATGCGGTCAACTGTGGTGTTGGATCCCGAAAAATCTGCCCGATTGGAATTGATTGCGCCGCTGGCACGAGCACGCCTCGCATATCTTTCGCAGGCGGTCGAATTTTCTGGGCGGGGCGAATCCGCTCGAGCGCTGCAAGCGCTTACCGAGTCCTCGACCCGACAATTTCCTGTAAACGAAATCAAGAATTTCCTGAACGAAGATCGGCTTCAGCTGATACACATCCAGGCCCGAGACGATGAGGCTCGGATCATCGTGCGTTGGGTGGGCGTAGCGGCCGCATCCTTGCAATTGGGGCTGCTTGGCTGGTTCCTGTATGCGCGCACGCGTCAAAACGCGGATTTCCAGCTTGAGACCCAGGCGCGCCATCGCGCCGAAGAAAGGCAACGTGCCGACGAGCGCGCCGGGCAAATGCTGCGCAGCATGCGTGATCCCATGGCAGTGCTGGACGGCGATCTGCGCATTGTCAATTTCAATCCGGCTTTCGCGGTTACCTACGGCTCAAACCCGGAGCTACTCACGCCGTTGCAGGAAGTAGGTGAAGGTAGCTGGGGCGATCTGGGTTTGCTCCAGCGCCTGCGCGACGTGCATCAGTATGATCGCGAACTAAGGGCTTTGGAGATCGAGCAGAAGCAGGGCAATAGCGCCGCTCGTATAGTTCTGATCAGCGCCCAATCGTTGCCTCAGGCGGGCGACGGCGCCCGTACCATCATGCTCAGCGTGGCGGACATCACGGCGCGACGGCGCGACGAACAGGAAGTGCGCAGACTCAATCTGCGGCTACGCCTTCAGATCGCGGAAGCACTGGAAGCAAACCGCGAGTTGGAGTCCTTCAGCCGTTCTGTGGCGCACGATCTGCGAGCGCCGCTGCGTCACGTTGCGGGCTTCGCTGAGCGTCTTGCTCCCCTGGTGAGCAGCAATCGGGACGACAAGGCGCACCAATACATCAATATCATCCTGCGCTCGATCGCACGCATGGCAGAGATGATCGACGCGTTGTTGGCGTACGCTCAGCTGGGGCGCGCCGCCATCAACCGGGCAACGGTGGACATGAGTTTGCTATGCCGAGACGCGCAAGCTGTCGCGAAATCCGGGAGCAGTGCTGCAACGATCATCTGGAACATTGGCGCCTTGCCGCCGGCTTCCGGCGATGCCACTTTGCTGCGATTGGTTTGGCAGAATCTGTTGAGCAATGCCGTCAAGTTCAGTTCAAGGCAAGAAACGCCGAAAATCGATATCGGTGCGCAGCACCAGCATGACGCAAGCCCCTGCGTTTATTTCGTGCGCGACAACGGTGTAGGCTTCGACATGGCGCATACGAACAAGTTGTTCGGTCTGTTCCAGCGATTGCACAGCGACGATCAGTTCCCCGGCACCGGCGTAGGCTTAGCCAATGTCCGACGCATCGTGGAGCGTCATGGTGGTCGTGTATGGACAGAGTCTGCCCCGGATCAGGGTGCCACTTTTTTCTTCACCCTGGAGCCTGAGTCAACTGATAACTCCAGCTACAGGAGTATTGTTCCGTGAACTCAAGATTGCGTCCCATTTTGCTGGCTGAAGACGATGACTATGATGCGGAGTTTACTATCGAGGCGCTGGTCGCCGCCGGCATCAATAACCCGGTAGTGCGCGTTGCGGATGGTGACGAAGCGCTCGACTATCTCAACCACCAGGGCAAATTTTCCACGCGCAGCGATGCCGAACCCATGGTGGTCATCCTCGACATCAAAATGCCACGTGTCGATGGCCACGAAGTGCTGGAACGCATGCGCAGCGATCCAAAGTTGCGACGCTTTCCGGTGGTGATGTTGACATCGTCCCGACACGAGGCGGACTTGGCGCGCAGCTGGGGCGCCGGTGTCAATGCCTACGTGTTGAAACCGGTCAGTCCCACTCAATATGAAGAAGCGGTCAAAACATTGGGCGCGTTTTGGGCCACGCTCAATCAAGTACCCGACGACGACTGACCGTGGGGTGAGCGTTCACTTCAAATTTGCGCACCAGCCGGATTTCCGCGGCCCTGCCCTTAAACATCTCAGACGCGCGCACTCAAGGTGCGAGTTTGAGGTAAACGTTCACTTCAACTTTGTACCCAATTGACGACTCATCCTCCCAATCACCTGTGCCGAGACCAAACGCCAGGCGATCAAGTGTCACTTTGGCTTTGAGCACAGCGGATTTGGCATCGCCACTCCAAGTGAATGGAAATTTCAGTGCAACGCTCTTGTCGCGGATGGTCAGAGTGGCATCCGCCTCGAACTTGCCGGGTGCGATCTGGCGGAATGCGCGGGTGGTGAATCGTGCCTTCGGAAACTTCTTGCTGTCGAAGAATTCTGCGCCCAGCATGGTTTCGTCACGCTCACTGTTGGCGCTGTCGGCGCTCGAGATATCGATGCTCACGTCAAAACGCGCCTTGGCCAAGACTGCTGGATCGAATCGTATTGTGGATGCGAACTTGCGGAAGTGTCCCTGGAACGGCTCGCCCTGCTGCTGGCCAGTGAAGCCGAGCGTGCTGCCGGTCTGCTGCTTCCAGTCGGCGGCGTTCGGTGTGGCGTTAACCAGTGAGGATAGTCCGCAAAGGACGACGATGAGCAAGTTATGGCTAGTCATTGCGGGTCTCCGGGACGAGTGCGCGCGAATGGCAGCATGCGGCGCAGCACGCTGTCGCGATCGATGAAGTGGTGTTTGAGTGCAGCAGCGGCGTGCACAATGAGTACGGCCAGAATGATCCAGGACAGGGTCTCGTGAGTTTCAAGCGCGAGTTGCTTGATTTGCTTATCCGGCACAGATAGCGCCGGCATGCGGAACAGTCCGAACCACTTCAGAGGAAAATTAGCTGCAGAGTTGTACAGCCAGCCGGATAGGGGCATGAGAATCAGCAGTGCATAAAACACCATATGCACTGCGCGCGAGGCAAATTTCGCAAGACCGCCGAGGCCTGGCGGATCGGCCGGCCTTGGATCGAAGTAACGCCATCCCAGGCGCAGGATCATCAATGCCAGAATGCTCAGTCCCGTCGACTTGTGCACGGCATAGACCCGCATCTTGTCTGGGCTGTTCGGCAAGTCATCCATGAAGTTGCCGACAATGAGCATCAGCACGACCAGTATCGCGATTGTCCAATGCAGAAACTTGGCAACGCTGCCCCAGCGTTCCGGAGTTGTTTTCAGAGGCATCAGTCTTTCCTCCTCGGGCCTTCGATCTCGATACGGATATTGACTTCATCACCTATGTCAGGGATGAATCGCTGCATACCGAACTCACTGCGGCGGATGCGCGTTGTGGCGCTGAACCCGGCAGTGTGTTGAAGCGCGTACTTATCCATCCCGATACGGTTCATGGTGACGTCGAGCGTCACCGGGCGTGAAACGCCAAGCAGGCTGAGCTCGCCGTGCAGCTTGCCGTGCTGGTCATCGGTCTGCTCCATGCGGGTACAGACAAAACGGATTTCCGGGTGGCGGGCGCTATCAAACCAGTCTTTGCTCAGCAGTTTCTTGCTCCAGGCGACGTCGCCCATGTCCACCGACCTGACATCGATATGCACGTCGCAAGTGGATTTATCCCAGTGCTTTGGATTGAAGCTGAAGCCGCCGCTGAGCCCCTTGAAGCGTCCCTGCGACATCGAGAAGCCCTGATGCGAAAGTTCGAAACTCACCTGCGAATGGACGCGATCAAATTCATAGTCGCGGGCCACTGCAGCGCTGCCCAGTGCCAGTGTGGCGAGCAACAAAGGGGTGATTATCGCTGGACGCAGGCGCAAAGGGATTCTCCCGGCAGTGGTACAAGATGAGGTGTACAAGATGAGGCCGCGCACGAATTCGTCGATAGCGGCATGATACGCCGGGTCACCGATACGGAGTGGATATGATCGGCCGCAATGTGTGGATGATTTGCGCAGGTTTGGTTTGCGCCACTGCAAATGCGCAGGTGGAACCGACGTTTCGCAGACTCGATATTGCCGATGGGATGCCGTCCAGTCAGGTGATGGACGTGATGCAGGACCGCAAGGGCTACATCTGGGTTGCAACAGCTGACGGCCTGGCACGCTTCGATGGCATCGGTTTCAGGGTCTATCGGCACAATCCGTCCGATGTGGAATCGATTCCCTGCAATGACGTGCAGACGGTGTTCGAGGACAGCCACGAGCGTTTGTGGCTGGGTTGTGCGAATCGCGGTCTGGCACTCATGCGGGATCGTGATGCAGGCCGTTTCGCGCATTTTCAGGCCGAGCTCGAACGTCTTGGCTACGACACTCTGGACGTTTATTCGTTCGCCGAAAGCGCGGATGGACATCTCTGGCTGGGCACATTCCGTCGAGGTGTCTTCAGGCTGGACGCCGACGGCCACCTGCAACCGCTGCAGGATTGGGTGAATGTGCCAGAGACATTGCGCAACAGCGATGTCCTGGAGCTGCACGTTGACCGATCGGGCGACCTTTGGTTGGCGACCACCGCAGGACTCTGGCGCGTGCGGAATATTGATGTTGCGGCACAGGCGCGCGCGGAACAAGTCATCGCGGAAGGCATGGCGCTGGCGATTTTTGACGCCGCCGATGGACAGCTCTGGATTGGCGGCGCCACTTCGGTGCACCGCATTGCAGTCGGTGCGCCGGCGGCCGACATCGTCGAGGTCGCTGGCTTGGCAGGCGCCACCGTTTTTGATGGCATCGCCCAGGACCGCACGGGGGCAATGTGGTTGGGCACACGATCGGGATTGATCCGGCTCAGCGCGGGCCGAGATCCGCAGACAATCAGCGCACGTGCTGCGGTGCCCGGCGGTCTGCCAGCAACCAGTATCCAGGACCTGTTGGTCGACAATGAGGGCGGGCTGTGGATCGCCACACGACAAGGCGGCCTTGGCTATTTACGGCCCGATCGCGACAACTTTGAGCTGATCCGGCACGATCCGCTGGATGAGCACAGCCTGCCGCCAAGTCGCTTGATTGGCATAGAGGCCTGCCCAGATGGACGTGTCTACGTGGCCACCGGGTTTGGGGGACTGGCCGAAATAAATGACGTGGGCGAAGTCAGGAGAATCGGCAAAGCGCCGCGAACTTTGGCGGAAGGGCGCGGCACCCACAGTCTGATGTGCGATGCAGATGGCAGGCTGTGGTTGGGTCGCCCTGGCGCGGTCACCCGATTCGATCCGGACAGTGGCGAAGAACGTAGCTGGGGCGCGGCCGAAGGAATCATTCCCGGTTTCGTCGAACTTCTGGTTGCCGGCCGCGATGGCGACGTGTGGGTGAGCTCGGCGGGTAGTGGCATCTCGCGTATAAACGCGAACGGGTTGGTACGCAGCTGGCAGACCGCCGAGCATGGAATAGCGATTGCTGATTTTGAACAAATCTGTGTGGACAGCGATGGCCGCGTGTGGTTGGCCGATGCGGCCGGAGTCCGATTGTTGGACCCGTCTACTGAGGTGTTCCGGCCGACCCAAGGCGGGCCGGATCAACGCGTTACTGCATTCAGCCTGGATGCGGATGGTTCGCTGTGGACAGCTTCGGTCGCCGGGCTGGAACAGTGGCAGGTCGATGGCTTGGCGCTTCGGCGCACGCGACTCATCGGGGCCGAGAACGGGCTGCCGACAGTGGATTTCTACGCCGTGCTGATTGATCCTGTGGGCGAGATTTGGCTGAGCAGTTCACGCGGTCTGTGGCGCGTACAGCGCGATCCAATGCTGGTTGAACTGATGGACTCACGACGCGGGCTGCCAAGTTTGCAGTACATCTCGCGACCGATCATGCGCATGATCGGCGGCAAGGTGGTTACCACCACGCTAGAGGGCGTGTTGCGTTTCGACCCGCTGCGGCTGTTCAGCGTTGCCACGGCGCCACCGTTGCGGCTGGCATCGGCGTCGATTCGACGCGGTGATTTCCGAGTGGATCTCGATCCGATTGCGGAGCAATGGCAACTGCGCTGGGACGACCGTGACTTGCGGGTAGAAGCGCGCGCGCTTTCGTTTGCCGATCCCGGGGCCAATCACTACGGTTTCTTGCTGGAGGAGCATGATGCGGGTTGGGTAGACACAGCCGCACGCCCGGAGCGCGAATTCACCCGCATCCAATCTGGCACTTATCGGCTGCACATACGTGCCAGCAATGTGGCCGGCGTGTCGGCAGCAAACGAAATGCTGCGAACTCTGCGCGTGGCGTCGCCCCCATGGTTGAGTTGGCAGGCCTGGTTGGCCTATGTGGTCGGGCTGGTTTCGTTGTTCTGGATCATTTTTTCGGAATGGCGACAGCGCATCGAACGCAGACATGGCATGGCGCTGGCCGAGGAGCGGCGACTCGCCGCCGAGAGCGCGAACACCGCCAAGAGCGACTTCCTCGCCGATGTGGGCCATGAAATCAGAACGCCGATGGCCGGAGTGCTGGGTATGACCGATCTGCTTGAGCGATCAAAGCTCGACCACGATCAATATCGCTGGACGATCAGCATCAAGCGATCCGGTGAGCACATGCTGAGGTTGATCAATGATCTGCTCGACCTGTCGCGCATCGAGGCTGGCAAGCTGGAATTGAACCTGCAAGCCACCGACATCACCGCGCTGATCGAAGACGTGCGCTCGCTGGAAACTCCGTTGGCCCAGGCCCGCGGTATCAAATTGGAGACGCATCTCGACGCGGATTTTCCAAAATGGATCCGCTGTGACGGGCGCCGCTTGAAGCAGATTCTACTCAACCTGGTGAACAACGCATTGAAGTTCACCGAGCATGGCGAAGTCTGCATGCAGGTATCCCGGATCGAACCAGGGATGATGTTAATCGAAGTCATCGATTCGGGTGCGGGCATGAGTGCAGAACAGCTCGCCATGCTGTTTGCGCGTTTCCGCCAGACTGAGTCCGGCAAACTCAAGGGAGGCAGTGGCCTTGGCTTAGCCATCACCGCGCAGTTGGTGCGCGTGCTGGGCGGATCGATCGAGGTTCGAAGTGTGCCAGGTGAGGGCAGTAGATTCAGTGTTCAGCTGCCGCTTGAAGCGAGTATTGTGCCCGACGAAGTGGCAATCAATACATCAAGTGCGCATGCCGACAGCGATCGACCGTTGGCGGGCATTGGCGTGTTGGTGGTCGAAGACGATGCCGTGATTCGCGAAGTGAATATGCGGTTGCTGGAGGCCTTGGGCGCCAGGGTCGAAGTGGCACCGCATGCACTCGACGCACTTTCGCGGTTCCAACCAGGTAGAGACCGCATCGCATTGCTCGATCTGGATCTTCCTGGTATCGATGGATTGCAGCTGATCGCTCTGCTTCGTAGCAGTGCGCCGGCGGGATTGTTTGCCGTGGCGGTGACTGCGCGCAGTGGCGCCGACACTGAACAACGTTGCCGCGATGCCGGGTTCGATGCTTTCATGCGCAAGCCGGTGTCGGCCGAGCATTTGCGCGTTCAGGCGCAGCGCTGGCGTGCGCAACTCGATGGAGCGAGCTAACGCGCTGGCGCTAACGCTGGCACTTGCGGTGCTTGATAGGTGATGAGCAAGACCAGATCTGCAGGGTATGGCACCTCGCGCGTAAAGCATTGGCGAGCGCAGGCGGAACAACGATTTGCCAATAGCCGATCAGGCGCTTTCGCGTCCGACGTAATCCGCATAATCCTGCTTGGGTTTGAACGGCATGAAGGTTTGCGGGACAAAGCCGACCGGTACCGTCTGCAACTTCATCACGCCGTATTCCTGCGGCCATGCGCCGGCGGGTGGCCGCTTGAATGTGCCCATCAGCATGTCGACCAGCGGCAGGTGGATGGCGTAGTTCACATCGACGTAATCGAGTTCGCGTGCATGGTGCCAATGGTGATAGCGCGGTGTAACCAGCGCGTACTCCAGCCAGCCAAAGTTGATGCGCAGATTGGCATGCGCCAGCACTGCCTGGATGCCGACGAGAATGACGTACGCGTTCACCGCGGCTGGCGCAAAACCCAGCAGTACCAGAGGCAACAACACTGCGCTGCGCGTGAGCAGGATTTCGACCAGATGCACGCGTGATCCCGCCAGCCAATCCATGTGGCGACTGGAATGATGCACAGCGTGGAATTTCCACAGCCACGGCAGCTTGTGATAGGTCCGATGCAGTAGAGCCTGCGCAAGATCGGCACAGAACACCGCAATCAGAAATTGTGCCCAAAGCGGCAGGCTCTGAATGCTGTCCGTGACTTGCGGAAACGCAGCAAACTTTGCGACCGTGGAGGTGGACGCGGTCACCGCGATCAGTACGAACTGCACCAACACATGACTCATGAAGAAGTAGGCGATGTCGGTGCGCCATTCCGCGCGCAACGGTGACTGTGGACGCACCGCCAGCATGCGTTCGATCGGCACGAATACAATGGCCGAGAAGAACAGCGCGATGACGAACCAATCCAGACCCAGCGAGAACGGTGTCTGTTCGATCGCTCCAAACTTGACCTTGGCGCCGCCGAGCAGCACGGCGAGCGCAGCGCTGCAGACTCCGATGAGCGCGACGCGCGGTTGGCGACCGCGCAGAATTGCCAGCGTACCCAGAATGAACGCGGCGACCAACGCGATGAGCAGAGTGTTGCGCGCGAACTCTTCCGTATAGACCGCACGGAAATCACGGCTGGTGAGTAAATCGGGGAAGTGGAAGCAAAGTACGCCGAGCAGCGACAGCAGGCCGAGGCCGGCTGACATGTAAGCGAACCAGGAGCGGGCAGGTTGGGTCATGGGAGTGCGTCCGTGGAGCTTCGGAGAAACGAAATCAAATCAGATTCTTTAGGATATCTTCAACAGACGGATGCGGCGGCCAATCGGCTATGAACGTACCAGCGTGTTTACTTGCGGCCTCGGTCGGTTCCCCGAAGTCCGGGGGATTGCGAAACAGAAATGCGCTCGTCGCCGCACTCCAAAACCATGGCATGTTTGCGCGAGACAGATTCCAGCGTTTCCGCAATTTGTCCTCGGGTACGTCATGCCCGCCGTGTTTGACGCGAAACGCTACGCGACGCTTTGATTCTTCGACAGAATCGATGACGATGTAAACGAACAGAAAACGCCAACCTAAACGAATGGCGTGTGAGACGATATCTCGATACTTGTCGGTCGATAGCACGGTCTCGATGGCAAAATGTCCACGCTTAGCCGCAATACGTTCTCGTGCCGCGTTTTCACAGGTGACCGCTGCGATAAGATTCGCTTCGCCAAGCGCCAAGTGCGGATTCGCCGCTCGGATACGCTGGGTTTCCGTATCCGGATTGATTACCTCAATGAAGTCGGCATCGGATTCTTCAAGTAGCCCGGCGATGGTTTCGGGTCGAGCGAAGGTGCTTTTCCCCGAGCCGTTGACACCTGCGATCAGAACAAACCAGGGGTCTGTGCACCTAGCCATAGCGTCGATGCGCCGACCTGACAGCTTCCCTAAAGGCTTCGCTCAGTGTTTCCCGTAAAGTCGGCGATGCAAAAGGATCAGCACGGCGTTTGCTCGGCTTGAGCACTTTTCTCAGTGTGAGCCGTACCGCGATTGGCTGTCCTGCGCGGATCGAATACGCGATCGCTCGTTGACCATCTCGTTCTACCTTGATAACGGACGTCTGTAGCGTAGAACGTGGCTTGCTAGAGACCGGTGTTTTCATTAGCGAAGTCTAGCATTTGAAATCCTTCAGGCAACTGCTGAAACGACTGTGCTCGTGTCCGGGTTTGTTACAAAGTGCGAGATGAAAACAACGAGCGGCTTTCGGAATGCACCGCATCAATCAACGCGCCCAGACGTTCCGGATTGATTCCGGGATGGATGCCGTGACCGAGATTGAAGATGTGTCCGGGATGACGGCCAAACTCGTGCACGGCACGTTTGCCTTCGGCGCGCACTGCAGCATCCGAGGCATACAGTACGACCGGATCGACGTTGCCTTGCAAGGCGACGCGCGCGCCAATGCGGTTGCGCGCATCAGCCAGTGCAGTGGTCCAATCCAGACCAATGCCATCGGCGCCAATGTCGGCCTGTTGTTCCAGCGAGTGGCCACATCCTTTGCTGAAAACGATGAGCGGCACCCGCGCCTCGCCTTCACCCCGCACCAGAGCGTCGGCGATCTGAGCGATATAGCGCAATGAAAATTCTCGATAGTGTCCGACACCGAGCGCACCACCCCAAGTATCGAAAATCATCAGTGCCTGGGCACCGGCATCGATTTGAGCTTGCAGATATGCGGTCACCGACCGCGCCAGCACATCGAGCAAACGGTGCGCACTGGCCGGATCGTCCCACAACAGTGACTTGGCCAGTGCAAAATGCTCAGAACCACTGCCCTCGACCATGTAGCAGGCCAGCGTCCATGGGCTGCCAGTGAATCCGATCAGCGGCACACGACCATTCAACTCACGACGGATCAACCTCACCGCGTCGGTGACATAGCGCAGCGAACTGCCGATATCCGGCACGCTGAGCTTGTCGATGTCGGCGCGCGTGCGCAGTGGATTGGCCAGCCGCGGTCCCTCACCTTCGACGAAAGAAAGAGTCAGACCCATGGCGTCGGGAACAGTCAAAATGTCAGAGAACAGGATTGCGGCATCCAAAGGGAACCGCGCCAACGGCTGCAGCGTGACCTCACAGGCGAGCTCAGGCGTCTGGCATAGCTTCATGAACGAGCCGGCGCGCGCCCTTGTGGCACGGTATTCGGGTAGATAGCGGCCAGCTTGGCGCATGATCCAGACCGGCGTCTGCTCGACTGGCTGGCGGCGCAGCGCGCGCAGAAAACGGTCATTGGCCAGTGGTGCGTAAACAGAACTCATCGAACATCCTTGCACTGAGTAGGAGCGCACTCGGGCGCGATTTTTTTACAAGATGTTACGTTGCGCAGTCGTCACCGGGCCCGTTACCTCGGTTCGACTAAGGGAACCTCTGAACAAGTCCGGAGCCGCGATAGCCCCTGAGTCAGGGGGCGAAAAACCGCAGGTTTTTTGGGGGTGGCAAGCAATAAGCAGTGTGGCGAAGACGAAGTGGTGACTTATTCAGAACTTCCTAAGGCTGATACTCGCCCTGAAGATTGCCAATGCGACGCGGCCACACCGCGGTCATCCCGGGCGCCGGCCGCACTTCGATCAATGCGGCCTTGGCAGCGTTCACATCCTGGAAGCTGCCATAGGCAAGCACCCACCAATCGCCACCATCACGGCGCACACGCAACACGTAGCACTGGCGGAAATCGATACCTAGCTGCTGGATCAATTCTGGAAAGTTCTCGGCGGTCGAAGCGTGCGCGAGCTGCAGCGTGAAGTGAGCGGGCGGCAATTTTCCAAACGCACGTGCGCCTTGCAGGCTGGCCAGGTACAACTTGCCGCTGGAAGCCGCCAGCACTGGTGACGCAGGCACCGGCTGAGCCTGGATGGCTGGCGTCGATCGCGGCTCCGGTTCCGCTGGGGGTGGTAATTGCGGCGACGCCTCAGCGACAGGTTCGGACTGCGATGTCGGTTCCGGCATCGTTTCGACAGTCACGGGTTCTGATGTTTCCGGCGCCGCAGACGTGTGCGTCACTGCCGGTTCGGGCGTGGGCTCCGGTTCTGCTGCGGATTCCAGCACAGGCTCAATATTCGGCTCCGCGGCCTGGTCCACGATCGTTTCCGCGGGCACGTCCGCGACTGGCTCAGGGGTTGCGGGAGTCGGCTCGGGAATCGCGAGTGTAGGTGCGGGTTCCGGCAGCGACTCTGCTTCAACGATGGCCGGTTCCGGCAATGGTTGCGACTCCATGGTTTCGGGAACGGCTTCCGGCACAGTTTCCGCTACTGGCGCATCTTCGATCAGCGCCGCGGGCAGCTGCTCAGGTGCGGTTTCGGCGACTGGTGGGGACGCCGGCACGACCTCCGCTTCTACAATGGGGGCGGCTTCGACTGGTGCTTCAGGCTCGGGCTGCGCTACTGGCGGCTCCGCGCGATAATTGGTCGAACTGCGCGGCCGCGTGGGATCGGCAAGAAACGGCGGCGGGGCGGGAACGGGATCATCGCGAGTCGGCTCCTCGACCACTGCAGGCTTGGGTGGATCGTCGACAGTGCCGCAGTCCCAGCCATCGCGCGCCGCATTGGGAACGCAGATGTGTTGAACGCCCGGCTTGAAGTCCTCTGCCATCGCGGGGACGTCAAATGACAACAATGCAAGCAGAATTCCGCTTCGAACCCAATGCTCATGCTTCATAGTGTGACCCGGTTGGCGCGTCCATGCCCTGACAAAACATCACTTGGAAGCCCTTGCCAAGTTGTTGGTCGCGGGCGCCGATCAGTGCTGATTCGGCCTTGTCGCGCTCTGAAAAAAAATCGCGGCGTCCGCTGGCGCGACCACCTTGCTGCCCCCATTCGCGGATCAGCGTCCAACCGCCCAACAGATCTTGCTGCAGGATCAGATGATAGTAGCGCGGGGCCTCCTTCGAGGCGGGACGGGTCTGCATGAAGATTCGCATGCTGCAAAGTCTAGCCGAGAGCCAGCCTCGACTGTAGTTAAAGACTGCTTCACCAAATTTCGACGCGCTGCTCGATCGGCCGCAGCATCGCATCGCCGCGCTTGCAGCCGAAGGCGTCATGGAATATTGGCAAATTTGAGAATGGTCCGAGCACGCGGAATTTTGCCGGGGCATGAGAGTCGGTATTGAGGCGCAGCTTGAGGTTCTCATCGGTGTGCAGCCTGCGCCAGGCACGCGCCCAGGCGTGGAAGAAGCGCTGGTTTGGCGTCAGTCCGTCGATGGTCGCCAGGCGCTGGTTGGCTGTGGCCAGCAAAAATGCATCGTAGGCAATAAGCAGTCCGCCCAGATCCGCGATGTTCTCGCCCAGCGTCAGCTTGCCGTTGACATGCAAGTCGTCAATCGCGACGTACTGATCAAACTGGGACGTCAGCTTGCTGGTGCGCGCTTCGAAACGCTCGCGGTCGGCCGCAGTCCACCACATGCTTAGGTTTCCCTTGGCGTCAAATTGGCTGCCCCTGTCGTCGTAGCCATGCATCAGCTCATGGCCGATCACCGCACCAATGGCGCCGTAGTTGAGCGCGGCGTCGGCATCGGGGTCGAAAAAGGGAGGCTGCAGAATCGCGGCCGGAAACGCGATTTCGTTCTTAACCGGGCTGTAATAAGCGTTCACCTGCTGCGGCAGCATACCCCACTCGGCGCGATCGACGGGCTTGCCGATTTCGGCGAAGCGCCGCCTGGCCTCAAATTCGATGGCAGCGCGGACATTGCCCAGATAGTTGTCGCGCTTGATGTCCAACGCGCTGTAGTTGCGCCAGCGATCCGGATAGCCGATCTTGGGTGTGAACGTGGCGAACTTGGCCAACGCTTGTTGCTTTGTCGCAGTGCTCATCCATTCGAGTTTCTCGATTCGAGCCTTCAGGGCCGACTGCAGGTTTTGCACTAGCGTCAGCACCTGCGCCTTGGCTTCGGGTGGAAACACTTCAGCAACGAAACGAGCGCCGAGCGCTTCACCGAGTGCAGCGTTTACCTGATCGATGGTGCGCTTCCAGCGCGGGCGCAGCTCCTGCGTGCCGTTGAGAATCTTGCCATTGAAGGCAAAGTCCTCGTTGACGAATTCCCTGGAAAGATAGGTCGCCGATTGTCGCAACAGGTGCCAGCGCAGGTAAGCCTGCCAGGTGGCGATTGAGGTATCGGTCAGCGTCTTGTCCAGTTCTGCAAAGAACGCTGGTTGTGATTGCGAAAATCGATCCAAACCTGATTGACCGATGGCATCGAACAACGCGCCCCAGTCGAAATGTGGAGTCAACGCCTGCGCCTGGGCCATGGTGACAATTCGATAGTTGCTCGCGGGGTCGCGCAGTTCGACGCGGGTCATCGAGACGTTAGCGAGCCGGGTCTCCAGCCGCAGAATGGCGGCTGCATCGGACTTTGCGGCGGCCGATTTGTATCCGGCGAGTACCAGCAAGCGTTCGATGTGCGACAGGTATTGCTGGCGCAGCTTTTGCGAGGCCTCATCGTCACGCGTGTAGTAGTCTCGCTCAGGAAGGCCCAGGCCACCCTGCGTGGCATAGACGATATTGATGTTGGCGTCTTTCAGATCCGACTGCACGCCGAATCCAAACAACACTGCGTCGCCGCGCTTCTTCCATTCGATCAGCAGACCAACCAGGTCCGCGACTGACTTCAATTTGGCGATGCGTTTGAGCTCCGCCTGGAGCGGGCGGATTCCCGCTTTCTCGATCGCTGCCTCGTCCATTGCGGATGCATAGAAATCGCCCAGTTTCTGGCCATTGCTGCCTACCGGTTGTGTCGCAGTCGCATCGTGCTCCAGTAGTTCGCGCTGAACTTTCTGGTGGCGTTCGGAAAGTTCGTTGAAAACGCCCCAGCTGCTGTACGCGGCGGGAATCGGATTGTGGCGAAGCCAGCCGCCATTGGCATGCTGGAAGAAATCATCACAGGCGGCGGTGCCTGTGTCGAAGTTTTTTGGGTCGAGTTTCGGAGCACCATTTGCGAGCAGGCCGCCGCTGAAGCACAGCAGCACGGCGAGGGCGATCGGGCGCAAGTGAATGGTCATGGGCTTTGATTCAGGGTCAGGGTCGGCCACGCTAGCCGGCAAAGCTGCGGTGCTACAGTGTGGAAGGTCATGGCAGCGCGGTTGCGGGTTCGCATTTTTTCAGAAGTTCAACAGCGCGTTTCAAGACAACGCCGCAATAGTGGAACCGACGGATGCTAGTCGACGCGGCGCAGATCTACAGCCAAGGCGGGCGATGCGAGATGCAGATACCACCCAGCATTGCACGAAAATCAGCAGTTTCGTGTCATTACTTTGATCAAGCCAACCATCACGGAGAGGTTTATGCGAGTCGAATTTTTTGGCGCAGCGGGCGAAGTGACTGGCTCCTGCCATCTCGTACACGCAGCCGGCAAGACCATCTTGCTTGACTGCGGCATGATCCAGGGCGGGCGTGAACAGCACCAACGCAATGCTGCCGAGTTTGCGTTCGATGTCTCGGCGGTTGACGCAATGGTCCTGTCGCACGCGCATATCGATCATGTCGGGCGCCTGCCGTTATTGGCAAAGCGCGGCTATCACGGTCCGGTCTATACACAGCGCGCTACCGCTGCGCTGTCGAAGATCATGCTCGAAGACTCGGCGCGGCTCGCCGCTGGCGATATTGAACATCTCAACAAACGCCGCGCGCGCAACGGCCAGGAGCTGCTCACGCCGCTCTACGATCAAACCGACGTGCAAGATGTTCTCAGTCAGCTCGAAGCGCTCGAATACGATGTGTGGGAAGAAATCCTGCCTGGCATCCGGCTGCGTCTGAGCGACGCCGGGCACATCATTGGTGCGGCGATCGTAGAGCTGCATGCCGATGAGGAGGGCGGGACCCGCAAGCTGGTGTTCTCCGGTGACATCGGCCCGAAAGGCACGCCCATCCTGCGCGATCCGACCGTGCTTCGGGAAGCGGACCTGGTCATGTTGGAAAGCACCTACGGTGACCGTCTGCATCGCAATCGTGGCGAAACTTTGAAAGAACTCGGTGAAATCTTCGAGGAGGTTCACAAGACGCGTGGCAACGTCTTGATTCCCGCTTTCGCCGTAGGCCGCACCCAGGAAATTCTTTACTGGTTCGCGCAGTACTTCGATGACTGGGGCCTCAAGCATTTCCGCATTGTCATCGACAGCCCGATGGCGAACAAAGTGATCCGCGTTTACGATCAACATCAGGATCTGTTCGACGAAGAGGCCAAGCGCGTCTGGAAAGGCCGAAATCATCCGTTTCGCCTGCCCAACCTGCGTCTGGTCGACAGCGTCGACGAATCGCGCGCACTGAACACTGTCGGCGGCGGCACCATCATCATTGCCGGTTCCGGCATGTGCAACGGCGGTCGCATCAAGCATCATCTCAAGCACAACCTGTGGCGTGAAAACGCGCATGTGATTTTTCCAGGCTTTCAGGCGCACGGCACGCTGGGTCGTGAGTTGGTCGACGGTGCCGAAACCGTGCGAATCTTCGGCGAAGAGATCCAGGTCAAGGCCAAGCGCCATACCGTTGGTGGGCTATCCGCACACGCTGATCAGGCTGGGTTGAGCGAATGGTATGGTCACTTTGACAAACACCCGCCGGTGTATCTGGTGCATGGCGAAGATCCAGCGCGTGAGGTACTGGCTGATGTACTGCGGCAGAAATTCGGTGCGCAGGTGACCTTGACCAAGCCGGGCATGGGTGCTGAAGTCTGAAGATATGGTGTTGATCGGGTCGACTGAGCAGCGAGGGGTTGCGAATGAATCGACGTCGGTTTGTTCTGCGTTCGGCACCGGCGATGCGCCGCACTCGGCGGCGCATCGCTGCCATCGTCAGCGTTGCTGCAGCGCCTTGACTGCCTGCTGTAAAGCGGCCATCTGTGCGCGCAAAGCGGCGTTCTCGTTTTCCAACTTCTGATTCAGACCCTGGATCGCGGCCAGTGCCACGCCATCGGCATCGGCCGTGCCAATCGACTTTCCGTCACCAGCGAGGTCAAAAGCCGCTTTGAAGTCCTCTGCCATGGGTCCGATATGGTTGCCTTCGATCGACTGCTTGTAGGCCCATGTCGTGATCGGCATTGCCACCACCTTGTCGAGAATCTGCAACGGATCGATCGCCTTGAATCCCTGCTTGAAGGAACGACTGGACGCATTGGTCCACATGCCACCATTGGACAGTGAAGCCGAACCGCCTGATCCGCCTTGCACCGACAACCGGCTGACACCGGCGCCGAGGTTTGGCACGGTGATCGTAAAACCACCTCCGGTGTCCGATAGGTACATCGTTCCGATTTTTGCGGCGCGGCTTTTCCAGACCATATCCGCATCTGCGTCGCCACCACTGCCGCTGGGGCGAGCGCCAATCACCATGTCATCATTCGACGAAGACAATGCGGCGGTATTGAACATCACGCCGCCAGCGGCGCGTGCGAGAAATTGATTGGGACCGGTCGTGACCAGGTCAATATCCTGCGTGTCCGCCCAGACAAAGCTGCCACCATCGCCATCGACGGTGCCCGATGCGGTGACGCCGATACATCCTTCGCCGGCTGCGCCTGAACTGGTTCCCGGCCTGATGCGGGCGCGGCGGCCGCCGGCAAAAGAGGATCGCCCGCCGGCGCAGTTAAAATATCCGCCCGCGACGAAACTAGAGGCGCCACTGGCTGTGCCGGATTCGCCACCTGCCACGATGCCGCGACTGCCCGTAGCATAGTTGAACAATCCACCCGCTACGGCGCTGGCCGACCCGACGGCGTAATTGCCGCTGCCACCGCTGACGACACTGTGGGAACTCTGCGCCTGATTGGACTGGCCGCCCGCCGCGATACTCCAGTCCCCGACCGCGCCGTTGCCGGTGCCTCCGCTCACCGAGGCGTACTGACCGGAAGCCGAATTGCTACTGCCGCCGGCGATCGTCGCGTAGCTTGCGGTCAAGCCAATGCTATTTCTGCTGCCTCCGCCTATGCTCGTGTAACTGCCCTGCGTAGCGTTGCTGTCACCTCCCCCGATGACGCTCCATGGGCCCACGATCGCGTTGCCGGCACCGCCGCTGATCGTGGCGAAAGTTTCGTCGGTCTGATTCGCACATGAAGCACTGCCCGCCCCGCAGGTCATGGCGCTGCTGCCGCCACCACCAATGGTGGCGCCATTGCCGGTGGCGACATTTGCTGGCGATCCCAAAACCACGCGTGATTCGTTGGCGCTGCCAGTCGCCTCGAAACGCGCCGCACGCCGATTGTTGGCCTTGATTTCTACTGGGACATTGTTGGTCGACCCGAGAAATTCGCCAGCGGCAACCACGTTGCCAGTTGTGTCCCAGCAGAGCCCGGCAAGCGCGGCTTTGGGATCGAATCGAGTTGGTTCGCCGATGCCCGAGAAAGCGGAGCCGCCCTGAGCGACCTCGGTCTTCAGTTTCATCGGCGGTGCGTGATCCAGGGGCAGCCCGAAGTCGACATCCGCGGCGAAGTTGCCATCTTTCACCTTGATGTTGAACAGCGTGATTGGCTGGGTGATGGGTTGCCCGGCGGACTCACTGACCAGGGTCAGACGCAGGTCATAGCTGCCATTGGCTGGCTTGCCACCATCGTTGAGCGTGCCTCGGTACGTCCACGGGCTGGCATCGGCAAGTGTCGCGATAGCGATCAAGGCGATAAAGCATGCGCTGCGATTCATGGGAATTCTCCGAGTGCTCAGTTTTCGAAACCATCGTTGAAAATATTCGCAACCGCCGGCCCGCAGGCCGTATTTAGCGCCTTGTCTTTGCCGGTCTGTTCGAGGTGAGCGTCGATCGCGAAACGAGCGCTCGTTGTTACGGTTGGGGCGCCGTGCAACTCGGCATTCAGCGCGAAGCGGCCATCGGCGCTGGCCGGGATGGCTGCCTGTAATACGCCGCTGCCGCTGAAGCGCGCTTGAGGCGGGCTTTGCGCGCTTGCGCTACACGCTGCGAGCAGCAAAGTTGACATGAATGAAATGTGCACTTTAATCGGACCCCTTGCAGAGAATCACCAGCCGCCATTGTGCCTGATGATTGATACGCAGAACTCAGGCAAAGACTGACACGCCGTTGCCTGTACCATCCCATCAACACGGGGATGAGCCACCTGCATGGACCTGGATCAGCAGATCGCGCAGCATTACGAAGAACTCAAGCGCCTGGCGCATCGACTGTTGCTCCGGCGCGACGCCACGCTGCAGACGACAGGCTTGGTGCACGAATTGTTCCTCAAGCTGCGCAGTCATGGCGCGGCAGATAGTGAAGCGCATTTGATGAACTTGGCGGCGCGTGCCATGCGTCAGGTTCTGGTCGATGCCGCGCGGCGTCGCGCCAGCGAAAAACGCGGCGGCGATCAGGTCGCCGTTACCATCACCAATCAATTTGGCTCCGAAGACAAGGGCCTTGAAATCGATGTGCTGGCACTCGAACAGTCGCTGTCGATGCTCGAGCAGTCCGCGCCGGATCTGGCGCAGGTGGTTGAACTTCACTTTTTTGGTGGGTTGAGTTTTACCGAGATCAGCCGCCTGCTTGGCGTAACCGAGCGCACCGTGTTTCGCTACTGGCGTACCGCCAGGGCGCAGATCCAGCTGGACTTGACCGGCGCTCAGTGATGGGCCTGGAGCGATCAGCTCAGTGGCAACCAGCGCTGGTGCAGCGTGCGTGTGTCAGGGTTGCCCCGTTATTTGCGTATCTATGTAGACGCTTAGAAGTGCGCAAGGTCTCGCGCCTCGGTGTTTGTGCGTCCGCGTCGTCCTTCTGCAGCCGTCTTCCGATGGCCCGGCCCAAAGAGATTTTATTGTGAGTGCAAAAGCACACCAGCTGTTCGGTCAAGCGCTCGATCTGCCAGAAGGGCAACGCGAACGGTGGTTGCGCGTGCAGTGCGGCGAAGACCACGCGTTGTTCGCCGCAGTGAGCGGGTTGCTACGTGCCGATGCAGCGGCCAGCCTGCTCGATGGTGACGTGGCGGAACTGGCCGAGCCGCTGGTCACCGGCATTGTGGATCGCGAGGCTGGAAACAGCGCCCAACATGTTGGCGCGCATTTTGGCCCTTACATCGTTAGACAATTGCTCGGTCGCGGCGGTATGGGCTCAGTGTGGTTGGCCGAGCGCGACGATGGCGGTTTCCAGCAACGCGTTGCGATCAAGCTGATGGCGAGCGCACTGCCCTCTGATGAAGCATTGCAGCGCTTCGCCCAGGAACGTCAGATCCTCGCCAAGTTGCAGCATCCCAACATCGCACGCGTTCTCGATGGCGGCTCGGTCGAAGGCGCGCCCTGGTTTGCGATGGACTATGTCGAGGGCATCGCGCTGGATGAGTATGCAAAGCGCCACGCCTTGCCGATCGAAGAAAAACTGCGGCTGTTCTGCAAAGTCGTGAATGCGGTTCAGTTCGCGCATCAGAATCTGGTCGTGCACCGCGATCTGAAGCCTTCCAACATCCTGGTGGATGCTGGCAGTGATCCGCACCTGCTGGACTTCGGAGTTGCCAAGCTGCTTGATGAGGGCATCGAGCTCACAGCATCGCGCGCGCCCTTGTCCATGGCCTATGCCGCGCCCGAGCAGATCGTTGGCAAGACGATTACCACGGCAACCGATATCTACAGCTTGGGGGTGATCCTGTATCAGCTGCTGTCTGGTAGCCGACCTTACAAAAACAAGGGCAATGGCACGCTGGCATTGATGCAGGCGATCACCGACACCGATCCCGAACCGCCGTCGCGGGTCGCCAGCACGCAGACGACGCGCGATTCGCGCCGACTCAGGGGCGATCTGGATACCATCGTGCTCAAGTGTCTGAGCCGTGATCCATTGCGGCGCTATGCTTCGGCACAGGCGTTATCCGATGACATCGATGCCTTTCTGCGGCAGATGCCGATTCGGGCCAGGCCCGAGTCCTGGCACTATCGCGCCGGAAAATTCGCGCGACGACACCCGCTTGGGGTGGCGTTGGGTGTGCTGGCGTTATCTGCGGTGTTGGGGCTTTCAATCTATTCCACGCTGAAGGCGCGCGAAGCGGAATTAGAACGTATCGCGACTGCCAAGCAAGCCGATCGCGCCACCGCGGTACAGGATTTTCTGATTGGCATTTTCGAGCAGCAACGTCCGGATGCGACGCTGGGTGCCAGCATCAGCGCTAAAGATTTGCTAGACCGCGCCGAACAAAAACTGGCCAGCGGCGCGAAATTGAATGCCGATACACGTGCGGTTTTGCTGGATACCTTGTCGCGCCTGCGCTATGACTTGAGTGACTTTGAAGCGGCGTTGCGCCTCACTGAGGAAGCGGTGCGTCATGCCGGAGCGAGCTTCGGCGAAACCTCGGCGCAGTACGCGCAGGCGCTGGTACAGCGCAGCGATGCGCTGCAGCAAGTCGGAAGATCGGACGAGGCAGTCGTCGATTGCCAGCGCGCGATTCCGTTGTTGCGCAATGCTGGGCTCGCCGTGCCTGAAATGGTTTCGGCGTTGCTGAATTGCGCGGCGATGCTGCGTAACGATGGTCGTGTCGATGAGGCTCGCCGCTGGGTAGACGAAGCGGGCGAGCTGGTGGCGATGGCGTCACCGGCGGATCCCAAGCTTGTGCGATCCATGTTACGTGCCCGCTCCAGGTTGGCGCACGCCCGGAGTGAACATGCGCTGGCGGTCGAACTGCTCAGCGAGTTGATCGGCCTGCTGCGTGCTGATCCGAATATCGCGCCTTCCGATCTTGCCACTGCGCTGCACAGTCGCGCAGCAAGCAACAAGCCACTCGGAAATACGCGCGCCGCCATTGACGACTATCGCGAAGCGCTGGCGTTGCATCATAAGGTTTTTGGACCGAAACATTTTCTGTCCATCGAAACCCAGAGTTCCTTGGCCACAGTGCTATACGAAGTGGGCGAGAGCGTCGAAGCGGAGCGCTTGCAGCAGGAAGCGCTGGTGCTGGCACGAGAAACTCTGGGCAGCGACAACCCGACGCTGGCCTTCACGCTCAGCGATGCGGCAATCCAGGCTTTTATGCGCCGCGATTTTGCAGGCGCTGCGGCGTTGCTCGAGGAAGCGATCGCGGTCAACACCCGCGCCTTCGGCCCGCTGCATCGTGATTCCTTGGCGCTGCTTAACAATCTGTCATCGATCCATCGCAAGTTGGGCCGCTACGATGAGGCCCGTGCCAATGCCAATGAAGTGCTTGCACGTACGCAATCGGATGACAAAACTGATCGACTGCAGCAGCGCCAGGCGCATGCGCGTCTCGCGATGATTGCCGAAGCCACCGGTGATTCGGTGGAGCTACAACGTCAGGCGCAATGGATATTGACAGCGCTGCGATCGACCAAGGCTGTCGAGGTCGCAGAGGAACCCGAAGCGCTGGCATTCCTGGCGGTGGCGCAGATGATGCAATCTCAGCGCGCTGCGGCCGAACAGACTGCGGCTTTGCTGGAGACGGCAGCCCGCAAGGCATTCGAGGCGGACACGGCGCAGCGTGCCCTGTATCTTTCCTATGTGTGCTTCATTGCCATGGAGTCCGAAGATGCGTCGCGCGCAATTGAATTGAGTGCCGAGGTACTTGGCGAGGCAGCTGTAGATGCTGCCAGTTGGAGCCGTTTCGCGCTGCTGCAAGCAGCCATCGTCAGGCTGCGCGCTTTGAAGCAGCTCGGCCGCGATGAGGAAGCGCTGCCCTGGCGACTGGCGCTGGCCGAGCGTCGAAAAACCGCAACGGCCGACGAGTCTCTGCTGTGGCAGTCGGTCGAGCTTTTGCTGCCGCCGTGATTTCCTGCAGTAGAAAGTGGGCCCGGCCCGAGGCCGGATCCACGACCGCGATCACGGGGTGCCGTACATACAGTTCATCGCGAAGTCGATATCGCCGGTCGTCGTCACGGTGCGCCCGCGCCATGGTCAGCTTGCGCGTCTTTTCGGCTGCAGCGTCGCCTGGCACTTAGCGGCCGGTCACCCAGATTTCGTTTCCGGATGCAGTCGCGAGTGCAGCGGGTTCCTCGTACGAGCAGTACTCGAAACCGCTTGAGGTTGGCGGCTCAGGCCGATCCTACAACAACTGCGTCGTCAATCCTGCACGCGGAAGTCCTTGGAGCGTTTGACGATCAACCACAACGCCAAGCGGTCGGGGAGACGCGTGATAAGGAATGCAATTAGTCGATTGACGGCTCCGCTGACATGCACGATGCGGCCACGCTCCAACGTGCGCAGGCTCTCTTCAGCCACAGCCTCGGAAGTCTGAAACATAAAATGCGGCAGCTTGTCCATAAGATGTCGCGCGCCACTGATGTCGTGAAATTCGGATTGAGTGAAACCTGGACAGAGCGCTTGCACCAATACGTTGTGGCTCCGATTCTCCAGCGCCAGCGATTGCGAAAATTTGATGAAGTACGCCTTGCTGGCGCCATACAAGGTATTGCCCGCAGAGCCAGGGATGATGCCGGCCAATGAAGCGACATTGACGATTCTTCCCCAACCGCGTTCTTGCATGCCGGGCAGCATGCGGTGAGCGAGTTCCGTCGGCGCGGTGAGCATTACCCGCAGAAACTGCTCGTGCACTGACCAGCGATTCTTATGAAAATGGCCGGGCACGCCATAGCCGGCATTGTTAATCAGAATGTCGATATCGATGCCGGGCGCCTTGAGTTGGTGCCCGATCTGATCGAGCGCGCCTTCATCGGCCAGGTCCGCTTGGATGCACAGCGTCTGGATCGCGTGCTCGTCCATCAATGATTTGGCCAGCGCATTCAATCGATCGAGTCGTCGCGCGGTGAGCGCCAAGTTGCAACCGCGCTGAGCCAGCGATCGCGCATACGCTTGTCCGATCCCGCTGGAGGCACCGGTAACCAGTGCCCATTTACCTTGATAGCTTGTGCTTGTCATCGGATGGATCCGTTTGCTGAGCCGGAAATCGGTAAGTATGCTGTGTGCCTTCTCCACAGAGTAACGCCTGATGCGACGTAAATTAGTAGCCGGCAACTGGAAGATGAACGCCTCGGCGGCGCAGACTCGTGCCTTGCTGTCATCACTTTGCGCGGCGAGCCGTGCGCCTTCGGTCGATATCGCGGTGATGCCGCCGTTTCCATATTTGACGCTCGCGCAAGTCTGCATCTCCGGCTCCGGCATCGCTTTGGGCGGGCAGGATTGCAGCGATCAGCCCAACGGCGCATTCACTGGCGATGTGTCGGCGAATATGCTCGCAGACTTGGGTTGCGCGATGGTGATCGTCGGGCACTCGGAGCGACGCCATGGACGTGCTGAATCCGATGCGTGGATCGCAGGCAAATTTGTCGCGGCGCAGGCAGCAGGGCTGTTACCGATATTGTGCGTTGGTGAAACCCTGGAAGAACGCGATCGTGGTGAAACCATGCAGGTCGTTACCCGACAACTCGATGCGGTACTAGCGATTGCTGGCGTTCAAGCGCTGGCGAAGGCGGTGCTGGCTTATGAGCCGGTCTGGGCCATCGGTACCGGACGAACCGCCACGCCGGCTCAGGCCCAGGAGGTCCACGCGCGCCTACGTAGCCATGTCGCGACAATCGATGCTACGATTGGCGGCTCGCTTCGTATTCTTTATGGCGGCAGTGTCAAGGGCAGCAATGCATCGGCCCTGTTCGCTGAGCCGGATATTGATGGCGGCTTGATTGGTGGTGCGTCTCTGGTGGCTGAGGATTTCCTGGCCATCGTCGCGGCCGCCGCATAACTCTCTGGAACAGTCATGGCATTCAAGATTATTTTAGCGCTCTACCTGGTTGTGGCAGTGGCCATGATCCTATTCATTCTGATGCAACGTGGTGCTGGTGCTCAGGCCGGATCAGGTTTTGGTGCAGGCGCGTCCGGCACGGTCTTCGGTGCCAGCGGCGCCGCAAACTTCTTGTCCATCTCTACCAAGTGGCTTGCCGTAGCCTTCTTCGCGATCAGTATTGGTATGGGTGTTTATGTCAGCCACAGCTCGATTCGAAGCCCGGCGACTGACCTCGGTGTGATGGCCAACGAAGCCGCAACCGACACGCCCGCGAAATCGGGCGAAGTGCCTGCACCGGCATTGCCTGCCAATCCGGAAGTGCCCGCAGCCCAAGCTCCAGCGCTGGACACGCAAGTACCCGTCGCGGTGGATGCGGCAGTTGTTGCACCTGCTGCAGAGACCGAAACCGAAGTTGAAAAATCCGACAAACCTTAGGGTCATCGGCTACAATGTTCTGCGTTGCCCAGGTGGTGGAATTGGTAGACACACTACCTTGAGGTGGTAGCGACGTAAGTCGTGGGGGTTCGAGTCCCCCCTTGGGCACCAACCGCGTTATCGAAGCCGCTCCGCGGCTTCACTTTTTTCTGCCGCACTCATGCAATCCCGTCAATGCACACTTGCGTGGTAAGCACATGGATCTGTCTGAATACCTGCCGGTGCTTTTGTTTCTGGGTATTGCCACTGTCCTTGGCGTGGTTCTGCTGACCCTGGGAACATTGCTCGGACCAAAGCGGTCCAGCGCCGAAAAACTGTCGCCCTACGAGTGCGGGTTCGCGCCGTTCGAAGACGCGCGCATGAAGTTCGATGTGCGTTACTACTTGATGGCAATCCTGTTCATCGTGTTTGACCTGGAAATCGCCTTCATCCTGCCGTGGTCAGTGGTGTTCCGCGAGATTGGAATCACCGCCATCATCGAGATGGCGATGTTCCTTCTATTGTTGGTGGTTGGCTTCGTCTATGTCTGGAAGAAAGGGGCGCTGGAATGGGAGTGAAAGGTAATTTCTTCCATAATCCGGACCCAATCGGCGAAGTCGATGACATCCTTCGTCCCGGCGCGGACAACCCGCTGATCGAACGCGGTTTCGCCGTCACCTCTGCGGATGCATTGATCAACTGGGCACGCACAGGCTCGATGTGGCCGATGACTTTCGGTCTGGCCTGCTGCGCAGTGGAGATGATGCATGCCGGTGCCGCGCGACTCGATCTTGATCGCTACGGCGTGGTGTTTCGGCCGAGTCCGCGTCAGTCTGATGTGATGATTGTCGCTGGCACCCTGGTCAACAAGATGGCGCCGGCACTGCGCCGAGTGTTTGACCAAATGCCTGAGCCCAAATGGGTAATCTCAATGGGCAGCTGTGCCAACGGTGGCGGTTACTATCATTATTCCTATTCGGTGGTGCGCGGATGCGACCGCATCGTGCCGGTCGATATCTATGTGCCGGGTTGCCCGCCTACGGCCGAAGCGTTGATCTGGGGCATTTTGCAGTTGCAGAAAAAGATCCGCCGTACCAATACCATTGCGCGCTGAGAACGACCATGAGCGAACCCGCAAAGAGTCCACCCTCGACAAGTTCGCCCTCAATGAAAGATGCGGTCGTGCCGTTTGCCGATCAACTGCGCCAACGCTTCGACGGCCAGCGCCCCGAAATCGTTGAACACGCCGGTCAAATCACCATGACCGTTCCCCTGAGTGCCTGGGTCGAAGTGGCGCGCACACTGCGCGACGAGCCTGCGCTGCGATTCGAACAGGCGGTCGATTTGTGCGGTGTGGATTATCTCGGGTATGGTGAAAGCGAGTGGGATACCACCGGAGTGAGCAACGAAGGCTTCTCACGGGGTGTGGATGGCTTGGGTGCAGGACGCTTCCGTTGGTCTGAGCGACCCAATGCAGCGCACATCCGTCAGCGCTTCGCGGTGGTTGTGCAGTTGTTGTCCATCACACACAACCAGCGACTGCGCATTCGCTGCTTTACAGCCGACGATGGTTTGCCCATCGTGCCTTCGTTGACCGACGTCTGGCGCGGCTTGAACTGGTTCGAGCGTGAGGCCTTCGATATGTTTGGTATTTTGTTCGAGGGGCATCCTGACCTGCGTCGCATCCTCACCGATTACGGTTTTGTCGGTCATCCGTTCCGCAAGGATTTCCCGCTGATCGGTAATGTCGAGGTGCGCTACGACGAGGAACGTCGGCGCGTTGTCTACGAACCGGTTTCCATTGAGCCTCGCGTCAGTGTGCCGCGCACCCTGCGCGACGACGCGCGCCTTGCACAAGCCGCCGCCGAGAGTGCCGCTGCCAGATAGTTACTGAACTCGAAAGTTGAAAACAAGAAAGCCCTGAACCAGCAATCCCTCGACAAGAAAGCCAGCATGCAGGAAATCCGCAATTACACGATCAACTTCGGCCCCCAGCATCCGGCCGCGCACGGCGTGCTGCGTCTGGTACTGGAGATGGACGGCGAAGTCGTGCAACGTGCTGATCCGCACGTCGGCCTGTTGCACCGTGGCACCGAGAAACTCGTCGAGTCCAAGCCGTACAACCATTCCATCGGCTACATGGACCGGCTCGACTACGTCTCGATGATGTGCAACGAGCATGCCTATGTGCGCGCGATCGAGCAACTGCTCGGCATCGAAGCGCCGGAGCGCGCCCAGGTTATTCGCACGATGTTCGACGAGATCACCCGCATTCTCAATCATCTGATGTGGATCGGGTCGAACGGCATCGACCTCGGCGCAATGACCGTATTTCTGTATGCGTTCCGCGAACGTGAAGAGCTGATGGACTGCTACGAGGCAGTCAGCGGTGCGCGCATGCATGCAACTTATTACCGTCCGGGTGGCGTCTATCGCGACCTTCCGGACAAGATGCCGCAATACCGCGAGTCGCCGTGGCGCAAAGCGGCAGATGCGCGGCGCATGAACCAGTGGCGCGAAGGTTCAATGCTCGATTTCCTCGACGCCTTCACCGACGATTTTCCGGCGCGTGTCGACGAATACGAAACCCTGCTGACCGACAACCGCATCTGGAAACAGCGCACCGTCGGTATCGGTGTGGTCACGCCCGAGCAGGCGCTGGCCTGGGGCATGAGCGGTCCAATGCTGCGCGGTTCCGGGATCGAATGGGACTTGCGCCGCAAGCAGCCCTACGCGGCCTACGACAAGTTCGAATTCAAGATTCCAGTTGGCGTGCAAGGGGACTGTTACGACCGCTATCTGATTCGGGTTGAGGAGATGCGTCAATCCAACCACATCGTCAAGCAGTGTGTGGCCTGGCTGCGGCAGAATCCGGGCGAAGTGATGCTGAAAAATTTCAAGGTATCTCCGCCTTCGCGCGCCGAGATGAAAGACGACATGGAAGCGATGATCCATCACTTCAAACTGTTCACCGAAGGCTATTCGGTGCCAGCCGGTGAGGTGTACAGCGCGGTCGAAGCACCCAAAGGCGAGTTCGGCGTCTATATGATTTCCGATGGGGCCAACAAACCATTTCGCGTCAAGTTGCGCGCACCGGGTTTTGCGCACCTGTCGGCGATGGACGAGATTTCACGCGGGCACATGTTGCCCGACGTGGTCGCGTTGATTGGCACATTTGACATCGTGTTCGGTGAAGTCGATCGCTGAGCCGGGAGCCTCAAGATGAAAGCAACAGGCAATTTCGACAAGGTGCGCAACGTCGACCCGATGGTCGCGCTGAGTTCGCACACGCGCGAGCACATAGACCGCTGGCTCGCCAAATTTCCGCCCGATCGCAAGCGCTCGGCCTTACTGCAAGGCCTTTGGGCAGCGCAGGAGCAGAATGGCGGCCATCTGTCCGATGAATTGATCGCAGGTGTTGCGGTGTATCTGGAAGTGCCCATGGTGTGGGCCTACGAAGTAGCCAATTTCTACTCGATGTTCGAGGTCAAGCCGGTCGGCCGCAATAATGTTGCGATCTGTACAAACATCTCGTGCTGGTTGAACGGGGCCGAAGACATTGTTCGTCATTGCGAGAGGAAACTCGGAGTGAAGCTGGGCCAGAGCACGGCAGATGGTCGCGTGTACCTGAAGCAGGAAGAGGAGTGCCTGGCAGCGTGCGCAGGCGCGCCGATGATGGTGGTCAATGGCCACTACCACGAGAATCTGTCGCCAGAGGTTTGCGACCGGATTCTGGACGAATTGAAGTAAGGGCAGGGAGCAGACATGGCCGTTGGACCCATCCCACAGGAACACAATGTCGTTTTCACGACACTGCATTTCGACATGCCGTGGAGTTACGACAGCTATCTGAAGTCTGGCGGTTACCAGGCCTGGCGCAAGATCCTGAGCGAGAAGATGCCCAAGGAACTGGTCATCGACATGGTCAAGCACAGTGGACTGCGCGGCCGTGGAGGTGCTGGTTTTCCTACCGGTCTGAAGTGGAGCTTCATGCCGCGCAATGCGCCCGGTCAGAAATACATACTATGCAATTCCGATGAGTCCGAGCCTGGCACCTGCAAGGATCGCGACATCCTGCGCTTCAATCCGCATTCGGTCATCGAGGGCATGGCGATTGCTTGCTATGCAACAGGTTCGACGGTCGCCTACAACTATCTGCGCGGCGAATTCCATCACGAGCCGTTCGAACACTTCGAGGAAGCATTGGCCGATGCTTACAAGCACGGTTGGCTCGGCAAGAACATTCTCCAATCCGGTGTCGATGCGGACATCTATTCCGCCCTGGGTGCAGGTGCATACATCTGCGGCGAAGAAACGGCGCTTATGGAGTCGCTGGAAGGCAAGAAGGGACAGCCGCGCTTCAAGCCCCCGTTTCCCGCCAATTTCGGTCTTTACGGCAAGCCGACCACGATCAATAACACCGAAACCTATGCTTCAGTGCCGGCCATCATCCGCAATGGCGCCGAGTGGTTCTTGAACCTGGGCAAACCCAACAATGGCGGGCCGAAAGTTTTTTCGGTTTCTGGACATGTTGCCAAGCCGGGCAATTTCGAAATTCGATTGGGCACACCGTTTGCAGACTTGCTGCAGATGGCGGGGGGCATGCGCGCTGGCCGCTCTCTGAAGGCGGTGATTCCAGGTGGTTCATCGATGCCGGTATTGCCTGCAGAGACCATGATGAACTGCACAATGGATTACGACAGCCTGCAAAAAGCCGGCTCGGGCCTCGGCTCCGGCGCGGTGATCGTGATGGATGACTCTACTTGCATGGTGCGTGCCTGTCGCCGCATCAGCCAGTTCTACTACGCGGAGTCCTGCGGTCAATGCACGCCCTGTCGCGAAGGCACTGGCTGGATGTATCGAGTGTTGACGCGCATCACCGAGGGCAAGGCCACAATCGACGACCTGCACATGCTCAAGCAGGCGGCCGGACAGATTGAAGGGCACACTATTTGCGCGTTTGGCGAAGCCGCTGCGTGGCCGGTACAGGGCATGCTGCGCCATTTTTGGCACGAGTTTGAATACTTCATCGCCAATGGGCGATCGATCGTGGATGTAAAACTTGGAGTCGCGGCATGAGCGCGCAACCGGTCAATAGCGCGCCGCCCGACCAGATCAACATCGAAGTCGATGGCAAGGCCATGCAAGTGGCCAAGGGCTCGATGATTATTCAGGCGACGGATGCGGCCAAAATCGCGGTGCCACGCTTCTGCTATCACGAAAAATTGTCGATCGCGGCCAACTGCCGCATGTGTCTGGTGGATGTCGAGAAATCGCCCAAACCGGTTCCTGCCTGTGCCACTCCGGTGATGGAAGGGATGAAGATTTTCACTCGCAGTGCGCGCGCACTGAGTGCGCAGCGCAATGTGATGGAGTTTTTGTTGATCAACCATCCGCTCGACTGTCCGATCTGCGATCAGGGTGGCGAGTGCGAGCTGCAAGATGTCGCCATGGGTTATGGCCGCTCGGTCTCGCGCTTTTCAGAGCGAAAGCGTGTCGTCGCTGACGAAGACATCGGCCCACTGATCGCCACTGACATGACGCGTTGCATTCATTGCACGCGCTGTGTGCGTTTCATGTCCGAGATCGCAGGCACCACCGAGCTGGGCGGCATGGGCCGCGGCGAAGACCTTGAGATTGGCACTTATATCGGCAAATCGATCGAGTCGGAATTGGGTGGCAACATCATCGATGTCTGTCCCGTCGGCGCGCTGACCAACAAGCCGTTTCGCTACCGCGCGCGCGCCTGGGAGCTGACCGCGCGTGCGTCCATCGGTTACCACGATGCCCTGGGATCTAACCTGTTCCTGCACACTCGTCGCGGCGAAGTGCTGCGCACCGTGCCGCGTGATAACGAGTCAATCAACGAAAGCTGGATTTCTGATCGTGATCGCTACAGCCACCAGGGCCTGTACAGCGAGGATCGTGCCACGCATCCGATGGTGCGCGGAAAAGGTGGCGCACTTCAACAAGTGAGTTGGGAAGAAGCGATCGCCGCCACCGCCCAAGGCTTACGCGACGCAGTAGCAACGCACGGCGCAGCACAACTCGCTGCTCTGGTGCATCCGGCAACTACCTGCGAGGAGGGCGCACTGCTGGCCGAGATCGTGCGCGGCCTGGGCAGCGAGAACATTGATCACCGTCTGCGTATGATCGACCCCATGCTGGCGCCGGTCGACAACGTATTTGAGATGCCCCTGGCTGAGATCGAGCACGCCAATGCGATTCTCCTGATCGGCAGCAACCCGCGCCTGGAGCAGCCGTTGCTGGGTCACCGCGTGCACAAAGCCTGGAAGCGCGGCGGAACGATCTACGCCATCAATCCAGTGGATTTCGATTTCAATTTCGTCACGGGCGACACCTGGACGGTGGATCCCTGGGTAATGGTCGAAGTGTTGGCTGGTGTTGCCAAAGCATCGATGTCCAGCGGGGTCGAGTACCAGCGCGGCCCCTTGCTCGATTTGATTCAGGCCGCGCAGTCCAATGTGCGCCTGCAAAAACTGGCCGAGTCGCTGCGCGACGCAGGCAGAAAACTCGTGGTTCTGGGTGATATCGCGAATCAGCATCCGGCGGCGGCGACGCTGCGCTCACTTGCGCGCTTTTTGGCCAAGTGCACCGGTGCCGCGCTCAATGAGTTGCCTTCAGGTGCAAATGGACTGGGGCTGTCCAGCGTTGGCGTGGTGCCGCGCGTCGGTTCCGGGGGGCTCTGTGCGGTCGAGATGTTGTCCGCGCCGCGCAAGGCATTGATCGTCTACGGGGCCGAAGTGGCCAACGATTTTGCCTATGCGCCTGCGGTCAATGCCGCGCTGATGGCATCGACGTTTACCGTGGCATTTTCACCGTTCATAACCGATGCCATCCGCGCCCGCGCACACGTGATTCTGCCGATCGGGCTGTTGCCAGAGATCGACGGCACCCTGGTCAACGTCGATGGCCTGGCACAACAAATACACTCTGGCGCCAAGCTGCCGGGTGACGCGCGACCCGGCTGGCGTGTTTTGCGTGCGCTTGGTGCGTCGTTCGAATTTTCGGAATTTGCGTTTACCGAATTCTCCGAGTTGCTGCCGCGTCTGTCTGCGATTGGCAAATTGAATCCGAATCCGGTCAGCGTACTGTCGTCCTCACGTCGACCTCTAGGCAGCGGCCTGATTCGCGTCGCTACGGTGCCGATCTATTCGGTGGACGCCGTTGTTCGTCGCAGCGAAGCCCTGCAGGCGACGCCGCTAGCGGCCACCGCCTGCGTCGGCCTCAATCCCGCCGACGCTGCGCGGCTCGGTCTGGGCTCCGGCGATGCCGTGCGTGTTACTGATGGACAGGTGGATGTTGAGTTGCCGCTGGCAGTCGATGCGAGCGTTGCCATTGGCAGCGCCTGGATTCCGTCGGCGTTGGAGGCGACCCAATCGCTGCTGCCGACCGGCAGTTTGATTTCGGTCGGCCAAGTCTGAGGAGCCCGCGATGCTCGAATATTTCCAACAAGCGGTCAACTGGTTGCAAGGCGACACGTCGACGGCGATTTTCGCCTACACCGTGATCAAGATTCTGGCGATCACTGTGCCGTTGATTCTGTGCGTGGCGTTCTTCACTTTGTGGGAGCGCAAGGTCATCGGCTGGATGCAAGTCCGGCGTGGTCCGACCTACATCGGGAAAGGCATCCTGCAGCCATTCGCGGACGTCTTCAAGCTGCTGCTCAAGGAACTGATCATTCCGTCCAAGGCCAATGGCCTGCTGTTCCGGCTGGCGCCGCTGCTCGCACTGGTGCCTGCATTCGCCGCCTGGGCGGTAATACCATTCGACGCGCAAGTGGTCTTGTCCAACAGCAATGTCGGACTGTTGTATTTGCTCGCCATGACCTCAATGGGAGTGTACGGCATCATCCTTGCCGGCTGGGCTTCCAACTCCAAGTATGCGTTCCTTGGTGCGATGCGTGCGGCAGCACAAATGGTCTCCTACGAGATCGCAATGGGGTTCTCGATCGTCGGCGTGTTGATCGCTGCCGGCACTTTGAATCTGAGCGAGATCGTCGTTGCGCAGTCGGGCAACGCCGGCATGTTTGAATGGTTCTGGCTGCCGTTGCTGCCGTTGTGCGTGATCTATTTTATTTCCGGTGTCGCCGAGACCAATCGTGCGCCGTTCGACGTGTCCGAAGGCGAGTCCGAAATTGTCGCCGGGTTTCATGTCGAGTATGCAGGGTCGGCTTTCGCGCTGTTCTTCCTGGCCGAATACGCCAATATGATCCTGGTCTGCTTCCTCGCGTCGATTCTGTTTCTCGGCGGTTGGCTGTCGCCGTTCCCGGAATCCTGGGGATTGATCGGTAAAGCGGGCTGGTGGTGGCTGCTGTTCAAGGCCAACATCTTTGCGTTTCTGTACTTGTGGTTCCGCGCCACGTTTCCACGGTATCGCTATGACCAGATCATGCGCCTGGGCTGGAAGGTGTTCATTCCGATCACAATCGTCTGGGTGGTGGTTGCCGGCGTGTTGGTCTACAGCGGCTGGCTGTTGCCAGGCGCCTGAGGAATTCGAGTCGATGAACACAATTGTGCGCTACCTCAAATCACTGATGCTGATCGAGCTGATCAAGGGCATGGGTGTGACCGGGCGTTACTTGACCAAGCCCAAGTACACGGTGCACTACCCGGAAGAGAGTATTCCCAAGTCGAATCGATTCCGCGGTCTGCATGCGCTGCGCCGCTATGCCAACGGTGAGGAGCGCTGCATTGCCTGCAAGCTGTGCGAGGCAGTGTGCCCCGCGCTCGCCATCACCATTGATTCGGAACCACGCGCCGATGGCTCGCGACGAACCACACGCTACGACATCGACCTGTTCAAATGCATTTTCTGCGGGTTCTGTGAAGAGAGTTGCCCGGTGGATTCGATCGTCGAAACCCATGTGCACGAATACCACTTCGAAAAGCGCGGCGAAAATATCGTCAACAAGCAACAATTGCTGGCCATCGGGGATCGCTACGAGCGCGAGATCGCTGCCGCGCGCACCCAGGACGCGAGTTTCCGTTAAGGGACCGACAACATGACTCTGCCTCTCATTCTTTTTTATGCCTTCGCCGCCGTGCTCATTGGTTCGGCGCTGGCGGTGATCAGCGCGCGCAACTCGGTACACGCCGCGCTGTGGCTGGTTCTGACCTTCTTTACCAGCGCATGCATCTGGTTGCTGCTGCACGCCGAGTTTCTGGCAATCGTGCTGGTGCTGGTTTATGTCGGGGCGGTGATGGTGCTGTTCCTGTTTGTGGTGATGATGCTCGACGTGAAGGTCGAGCCAACGCGCGAGGGCTTTATCCGACACCTTCCGGTTGGGCTGCTGGTGGCTGGCGTGATGCTGGTCGAGATGCTCGGACTGATCGGCGTCGGCGACCTGAACAAGAGTGGCGGACTGGTGGATGCGGCTGCCGCTCAAGGACTCTCCAACACCCACTGGCTGGGTCGGGCGATGTTTTCCGAGTACATCCTTCCGTTCGAGATTGCTGCCGTGATCCTGACCGTGGCCATCATTGCGGCAGTCGCGCTGACGCTGCGGCATCGCCCCAGTCAACGCAGTCAGGACCCGGCGCAGCAAGCTGCCGTGCGCAGCCAGGACCGCATGCGCATCGTGGATATTCCTTCGGCCACTTCAGCGAGCCGGGACAAGCCATGATCTCGCTCGGTCACGCCATTGCACTGGGCGCCATTCTGTTTTGTATCAGCGTCGCTGGCATCTTCATCAACCGCAAAAACGTTATTACCTTGTTGATGGCCATCGAGCTGATGTTGCTTGCGGTGAATTTCAACTTCGTTGCATTCTCAAGTTTTCTGGGCGATGAAGCCGGGCAGATCTTTGTCTTCTTCATCCTGACCGTGGCAGCGGCTGAGGCCGCAATCGGGCTGGCCATCCTGGTGGTGTTGTTTCGCAATCGCTCTACGATCAACGTGGAAGAACTGGACAGTTTGAAGTTGTAAAGCGCAACGCACTCCAAGTGCGGGGGCTGCCCCGCAAGTTTTTGCTCCAATGCAGTGAGCGTGAAAGACACGACGGTGCCCGAGGCCTTTTCTTCCTTCCCGTTGTTCGGGGAGGGCCGGGGCGGGGTTAGGCAACACTCATTAAGGTTTTCATGTTGCGGGGTGCGCTACCCCGCAACATCAAAGTTGGATCGAAAGTCAACGGTGTGTGGGGGTAATGCCCCACACCGACAACGGAACCAGAGCTGACCATGCAAGCGATGCTTCTCACCATTGCACTCGCGCCGTTACTGGGCGCCATCATCGCCGGACTGTTCGGGCGTCAAGTCGGACGCGTTGGCGCGCATTCGGCGACCATCGGTGGCGTCGCAATTTCGTTGCTGCTGTCACTCGTGGTTTTCAAACAGCTCGCGTTCGATGGCGCGCCGGTGTTCAATCAGAACATCTATACCTGGTACGAAATCGGCAATTACAGCGCGCACGTCGGATTCCTGGTTGATCGCCTGAGCGCAATGATGATGGTGGTTGTCACCTTTGTGTCGCTGATGGTGCACATCTACACCATCGGCTACATGAAGGATGATCCGGGCTACCAGCGCTTCTTCAGCTACATCGCGCTGTTCACTTTTTCGATGTTGATGCTGGTCATGAGCAATAACTTCCTGCAGTTGTTCTTCGGCTGGGAAGCGGTGGGTCTGGTCTCTTACCTGTTGATCGGTTTCTGGTTCAAGCGGCCATCTGCGATCTTTGCCAATCTCAAAGCATTCCTGGTCAACCGAGTCGGAGATTTCGGCTTCCTGCTTGGGATTGCTGCCGTGCTGATGTATTTCGGATCACTCGACTACGCCACGGTATTTGCCAATCGCGAATCCATTGTGGGCCAGACTATGGTGATTTTCGAAGGCCATGCCTGGGCGGTGCCAACCGTCATCGGGATTCTTCTCTTCATCGGGGCCATGGGCAAATCGGCTCAAGTACCGCTGCACGTCTGGTTGCCCGATTCGATGGAAGGTCCAACCCCGATCTCCGCGCTGATCCACGCGGCGACCATGGTGACTGCGGGTATTTTCATGGTGGCGCGCATGTCACCACTGTACGAGTTGTCGGAAACGGCACTGGCCACGATTGTGGTGATTGGCGCCACGACGGCATTTTTCACCGGCCTGATCGGACTGGTACAGAACGATATCAAGCGCGTTGTTGCCTACTCGACGCTTTCCCAGCTTGGCTACATGACGGTGGCGCTCGGTGCCTCGGCCTACAGTGCAGCGGTGTTTCATCTGATGACGCACGCGTTTTTCAAGGCGCTGCTGTTCCTGGGTGCTGGCTCGGTGATCATTGCCATGCACCATGAGCAGGACATGCGTTACATGGGTGGATTGAAGAAGTACATGCCGATCACCTACTGGACCGCCGTGCTCGGCACCTTGGCACTGGTCGGAACGCCGTTCTTTTCCGGCTTCTATTCGAAAGACGCCATTATCGAATCGGTACACCACGCTGCGGTGCATGGCGGTGCCGCCTACACCTACGCCTATTGGTGCGTACTTCTTGGTGTCTTCGTCACGGCCTTATACAGCTTCCGCCTGCTGTACATGACTTTCCACGGCAGGGAACGATTTGTCGTCTTGGCGCCTGTCCAGGACGCAGTTCATCAGCGGGCAAAAGCCGAAGCTGGGCACCATGGCGACGCGCATAACCTGGATGACACGCACGACGACGACCACGCCCATCGCGTGCCTGGTCAGCTTGAGCATGCGCCGCACGAGTCACCCTGGGTGGTCACCGTTCCGCTGATCCTGCTGGCGATCCCGTCGGTCTGCATCGCCTGGTTTTTTGTCAAACCGATGTTGTTCGGCGGATTCTTCGATGGGGCGATCGTGGTGGCACCCGAGCATGATGTTCTGGCCAGAATCGGCGAGGAGTTTCATGGTGTGGTGGCGTTCGCGGTGCATGGCTTGACCGCGTTGCCGTTCTGGTTCGCGTTTGCTGGCTTTGCCCTGGCAACCTATATCTACTTATTCAATCCTTCCTTCGCCGACAAAGCTGCCCGCGTCTTCGCACCGGTCGTGCGACTGCTCGAGCGCAAGTACGGATTCGACGAGCTGTATCAGTTCGTCTTTGCTCGCGGCAGTCTGTGGCTTGGGCGCGGATTCTGGCGTTGGGGCGATGCCGGTCTCATCGATGGATGGATTGTCAACGGCTCGGCGGCCGTGATTGCTCGCAGCTCCGGTGTGCTGCGCTGGATGCAGTCCGGATACCTGTACCACTATGCCTTCGCCATGATCCTCGGACTGATTGCGCTGCTCGGCGCGTTTCTCTGGCTGCGATAAGAAGAACGGAAACCCATCATGTCGCAAGCGCTGCCCCTATCGCAATATCTACTCAGTTCGCTGATCTGGCTGCCTATCCTTGGCGCGATCGCCACGCTCGTGTTCGGCCATGCGGATCGACAGCGTGCGCGCTGGATCGCGTTGTTGGCCGCGTTGCTGACATTCGCTTTGAGTATACCGCTGTACTTAGGTTACGCAGCTGACGTGGAGGGCATGCAGTTCGTCGAGAAGCACGTTTGGATTGGCGCGCTCAACGTCTACTACCACCTTGGCGTCGACGGCATTTCGGTCGCGTTGATTGCCCTGACCACGTTCACGACGGTGCTGGTGCTGATCGGCGCGTGGAACGCGATCGAAGAAAAAGTGCATCAGTATGTTGCATGTTTCCTGTTGCTGGAAGCATTGATGATTGGCGTGTTCTGCGCACGCGACGCTCTGTTGTTCTATGTGTTCTTCGAGGCGATGCTGATTCCGATGTTCATTATCATCGGCATCTGGGGCGGGCCGCGGCGCGTGTACGCGACAATCAAGTTCTTCTTGTTCACTTTCTTTGGCTCGATCTTCATGCTGATCGGGCTGATCTATCTGTACAACGAGACCGGCAGCTTCGATCTCGACTATCTCGCGCGCTACCCATTGTCGATGACGCAGCAATTCTGGCTGTTTTTCTCGTTCTTGATTGCCTTCGCGGTGAAAGTGCCGATGTTCCCGGTCCATACTTGGTTGCCGGACGCACACGTTGAAGCCCCAACCGGAGGCTCGGTGATCCTGGCTGCGATCATGCTGAAGATTGGCGGCTACGGGTTTCTGCGCTTCTCGTTGCCCATTACTCCGGACGCTTCGCATGAGCTGGCCTGGCTGGTGATCGCGCTGTCGCTGATCGCAGTTGTCTACATTGGCTTTGTCGCACTGGTGCAGGAGGACATGAAAAAGCTGATCGCGTATTCGTCAATCTCGCATATGGGCTTTGTTACGCTAGGCGCATTTGTTTCATTGGAGCTTGCCCGCGATCTCGGTTTCGGCGACGCCGCGCGCCTCGCGTTGCAGGGTTCGATGGTGCAAATGATTTCGCACGGTTTCATTTCTGCGGCGATGTTCAGCTGCGTCGGCGTCGTCTACGACCGTATGCATAGCCGCATGATCAAGGATTACGGCGGGGTGGCTAACACCATGCCCTGGTTCGCCGCGTTTATGGTGTTCTTTGCCATGGCCAATGTTGGTCTTCCCGGAACATCGGGATTTGTCGGTGAGTTCATGGTGATTTTGGCCAGCTTTCAGGCCAGTCCTCTGGTTGCGGCGACCGCAGCGATCACCTTGATCGTCGGCGCGGCCTACACGTTGTGGCTGGTCAAACGCGTTCTGTTTGGCGCCGTCGCCAACCACCACGTTGCCGAACTCACCGACATCAACCGGCGCGAGGCTATTGTGCTGGGCGGCTTTGCCCTCGCCACATTGCTCGTCGGCCTCTGGCCAGCACCGCTGATCGACCTGATGGACACTTCTGTCCAGGAAGTCGTGAAGCAATTGATGCGCGTCAAAGTTTAGGGAGAGATTGACCGTGAATCCGATTTCAATGGCCGATCTGCTGCCGCTTGTGCCGGAGAGTTTCCTGCTCGGTTCGGTGTGTGTGCTGTTGTTGGCCGACCTGTTCCTCAGTCAATCGCAACGCGCTGTCACCCACTGGTTGGCGATTGCTGTGTTGTTGTTGACGGCCGCCCTGGTGTGCCGCGTCAATGGTGACGACAGCTTGGCAGGCTCAGCGTTTGGCGGCATGTTTGTCAATGATGGCGTGGCGGCGATCAGCAAGATTTTCATGTTGATCACCACTGCGCTCGTGTTTGTCTATGCCAAGCCGTATTTGATTCCGCGCAAACTGTTCCAGGGAGAGTTCTACACGCTGATCCTGTTTGCAGTTCTGGGGATGATGTTTCTCGCTTCGGCGGGCAACACGCTGACTGCATATCTTGGTTTGGAATTGTTGGCCCTGCCGTCTTACGCGCTGGTGGCGCTCGATCGCGATAATCCAAGATCGTCCGAGGCGGCGATCAAGTATTTTGTACTCGGCGCGATGGCCTCCGGCATGTTGCTGTATGGCATCAGCATGATCTACGGGGCTACCGGTTCACTGGACTTCGCCAGTATCCGTGGTGCCTTGGTCAGTAATGTGCCGCATCCGGGATTGCAGACCTTTGGGCTGGTGTTCATCGTGATCGGCATAGCGTTCAAGTTTGGTGCTGCGCCGTTTCATATGTGGGTGCCCGACGTGTATCAGGGGGCGCCCACGCCGGTCACCATGTTCATCGGCAGTGCGCCCAAGATCGCGGCGTTTGCACTGGCTTACAGACTGCTGGAAGACGCGCTCGCACCGCTGTTCAATGACTGGAACGGCATGCTCGCAGTATTGGCGCTGTTGTCGTTGGTGATCGGCAATCTGGTGGCGTTGGCTCAAACCAACCTCAAGCGCATGCTCGCCTACTCGACTATTTCGCACGTCGGATTCTTGCTGCTCGGTTTTATCGCGGGCACGGCAGAAGGGTACGCGGCAGCCCTGTTCTATGCAATCAGCTATGCCATCACTGCGACTGCATCGTTCGGTTTGATCGTGTTCATGTCGCGCGCTGGCTTTGAGGCCGAGGAGATTGATGATTTCCGCGGGCTGAATCAGCGCAATGGCTGGTATGCCTTGCTGGTACTGCTGGTGATGGCTTCGCTGGCTGGCGTACCCTTGTTTGTCGGATTCCTGGCCAAGCTGCAAGTGCTCAAAGCTGCAGTTGGATCGGGCATGCTGCCGCTTGCGTTGATAGCGGGCGTGTTTGCCGTGATTGGAGCGTTCTATTACCTGCGTGTGATCAAGGTGGTCTATTTTGATCAACCGCTGCCGTCGACACAGCTGGTGATGCCGGCGGACCTGCCTTTCCGCATCGCGCTAAGCGTAAACTGCCTGGCCTTGGTAGCGCTCGGAATTTTCGGTGGCCCGTTGATGAGTTGGTGTCTGCGCGCCGTGACCGGTGGATGATGCGCAGCGGGCTTTAACCAATCGCCAAGGAAGGATTGAATAAGTCACCATTTCGTTTTCGCCACACTGCTTGTCGCTTGCCAAATCCGCAAAAACCTGCGGTTTTTCGCCCCTGACTCAGGGGGCTATCGCGGCGCCGGACTTGTTCAGATGTTCCCTGATCGTGCGCGGGAAATCGACAGGGAAATCGATATATGTTGCTTTGCGAGAGTGCACTGATTACACTGGGCGTCGACTGATGCGGGGTGGAGCAGCCTGGCAGCTCGTCGGGCTCATAACCCGAAGGTCGCAGGTTCAAATCCTGCCCCCGCTACCATCGGTATCTGGGAAAGGCCTCTTCTAGAGGCCTTTTTCGTTTAGATCTACCAGGCACCGGTTGTTTTGGTTGCCGAACGCGCACGGAAGCGAAAGCCCGGGCGTGAACGAACGGGCCGTATGGCCCGTTTTTTTTACCTGCACTTATTTGGCCGCACGTTATTCAGCTCCACTGCAACTGGATGGACGCGTTACCTGTATTGGAAACCCCGGAAGTTTGAACGAGCCGTGAAATCGCCCCAATTGACATCTTTGATTTCTCCTGCAGTCGAGGCCCTTGGCCTCGAATGTCTGGGCGTGGAATATGGCCAGCACACCAGCTCGAGCCTGCTACGCATCTACATCGATGTGGCCGATCGCCCGATAACCGTGGACGACTGCGAAGCAGTCAGCCGCGAAGTCAGTGGATTGATGGACGTCAACGATCCGATCAGCGGTCACTACACGCTGGAAGTGTCGTCGCCGGGCTTTGACCGGCCACTGTTCACACCGGCTCACTTCGCGCGTTTTGTAGGCGAAATCACCAAATTGGCGGTTTCTCTTCCGATCGCTGGGCGCAAGCGCTTTCAAGGGCCGATCGTGCGCGTAGAAGGCCAGACCATTGTGCTGAATCAGGATGGCGTCGAAATCACCATCGCGCACGAGAATATTGAAAAAGCACGCCTGGTTCCGGATTATGGGCCTGCTCCAGGAAGTAAACCGCAATCGCCCTCCAAGGCAGGCAAGGTTGCGGGTAAAAAGCCATCAGACAAGGCGTCAGAGAAAAATTAGTTCCACGGTTCTGTCGTACCGCGTGGTGCGATTACAGGAGTTGATATGAGCAAAGAGATGCTGCTGGTTGTGGATGCGGTCGCCAACGAAAAAGGCGTCGACGAGGGCGTTATTTTTGACGCGATGGAGGCTGCGTTGGCTTCCGCGGCAAAGAAGCGTTACCACGATCAGGACGTGTCGATCCGTGTGCAGATCGACCGTGAGACTGGCGAATACGAGACCTTCAGGCGCTGGGAAGTGGTGCCGGACGATATTGTCATGGAGTCTCCCGAGCGCATGACGCGAATGATGGACGCGATCGAAGAGCAGCCTGATATCCAGGTTGGCGAATATATCGAAGAGCATGTCGAGAACGCCGAATTCGGACGCATCTCCGCGCAGGCTGCCAAGCAGGTTATCGTGCAGCGTGTGCGCGAGGCCGAGCGTGCCCAAGTCGTCGACGCCTATTCCGATCGCATCGGTGATCTGGTCACGGGCATCGTCAAGCGCGTTGAGCGCGGCAGCATTTTTCTCGACCTTGGCGGCAATGCCGAAGCGTTTATCCCGCGCGACAAAGCGATCCCGCGTGAAAATGTGCGTGCCGGCGATCGCGTTCGCGGTTATCTTTATGAAGTTCGTACCGAAGTGCGCGGACCGCAATTGTTCGTCTCGCGCACGGCGCCTGAGTTCATGATGGAGCTGTTCAAACTGGAAGTGCCTGAGGTAGGCCAGGACCTGGTCACCATCATGGGTTGCGCACGAGACCCGGGCGACCGCGCCAAGATTGCTGTAAAGGCCAATGATCACCGCACCGATCCGATTGGCGCCTGCATCGGCATGCGCGGTTCGCGTGTGCAGGCGGTGTCCAACGAGCTCAACGGCGAACGCGTCGATATCATTCTCTGGAACGAGAATCCCGCGCAGTACGTGATCAACGCGATGGCGCCAGCTGAAGTGCAGTCGATCATTGTTGATGAAGAACGTCACAGCATGGACGTAGCGGTTGCCGAAGACAAACTCTCGCAGGCCATCGGTCGCGGCGGTCAGAACGTACGTCTAGCCAGCAAGCTTGCCGGTTGGCAGCTGAACGTCATGACCCAGGATCAGATCCAGCAGAAGAGCGAAACCGAACAGGAAGTCGCGCGCGCGCTGTTCATTGAGAAGCTGGAAGTGGATGTGGAGATCGCGTCGATTCTGGTGCAGGAAGGATTCTCCTCGATTGAAGAGATCGCCTACGTTCCCGAAAGCGAGCTGCTTGCGGTTGAAGAGTTTGACGAGAATATCGTCGAAGAGCTGCGTGCCCGTGCACGTGATGCGCTGCTTACGCAGATGCTCGCCGCCGAAGAAGATATCGAAGAACACAAGCCCGCCGAAGACCTGCTTGCAATCACTGGCATGGACGAAACAACGGCATTTGCGCTCGCCGAGCGTGGAATTCGCACACAGGAAGATCTGGCCGATCTGGCCGCTGACGAACTCGATGGTATCGAAGGTCTGACCCAGGAACGCGCCGCCGCTCTGATCATGGCTGCGCGAGCACCCTTGTTCGCCGCCCAGCAGTAAGCAGCACGATCGCTTTTCGAGAGGTACTGAATGTCTGACGTTACCGTTCAACAGCTGGCTCAAGTTCTCGGCATGACCGTGGACAAGCTGATCACGCAGTTCGCCGAAGCCGGCATGAAGTTCACCGGTCCGGCCCAGGTCGTGACCAGCACCGAGAAAGTCAAGTTGCTTGGCTTCCTGCGCCGCACGCACGGCAAGAAAGAAGAGCCGGCGTCGGAAGGCGAGTCCGGGCCAAAGCAGATCACCCTGCGACGTAAACACGTCGGCGAGATCACCGTTTCCAGTGGCGCGTCCAAGGGTAAGACGGTCAATATCGAAGTCCGTCAGAAGCGCACGTATGTCAAACGTACTGAGCTCGACGAGCAGGCGCCTGCGCAGCCGCAGGGTGAGGACGCAGAGCGTCAGCGCGCGCTGAAGTTGCTGTCCGAGTCGCGCGCATTGAATCAGGCCGAAGATCAGCGCCTGCGTGAAAAAGATGGCAAGTACCGGGCCGATGAGGACGCGAAGCGTCAAGTTGTGGAAACACAACGCAAGCAGGTTGAAGACGCTGCGGCCGCAGCGCGTAGTGAGCAGGAAGCCGCGGCCCAGGTCAAACCGGCTGTGGTCGATAGTGGCGATGTGAACAAGCCTGCAGATCCGAAGCCGGCCGATCGTAAGCCCGAGGAGCGCAAGGTAGAAGACAGGCGCCCCGAGACAAAGAAAGTTGCCGCCACGCCGGCTCGTGCAAGCGAGCGCACCAGTGAGCGCGTGCCGCCCAAGAAGGCTGGCTCTGAGCCACCGCACCGCCACAAGGGCAACCGCGGCAGTCATCTGTCGCCAATCGGTGGTGATGTACCTGAGGACGATTCAGGTGTCGCGCGTTTTGTCAGCGGCGAGCTGCATCTGTCTGGCGATCATGCTGCGCGGCGCACTAAAAAGAAGCCGCGTGCCCGCATCGAGGACCGCGCGCGCGGCGGTGCTCAAGTCGGTTCGGGCGGATTCTCCCGGCCCACCGCACCGGTTACCAAGGAAATCGTCATCGGCGACACCATCGTTGTCGCCGATTTGGCGGCGCGACTGTCCGTCAAGGGCTCCGAGATTGTCAAAGTATTGTTCAAGATGGGCACCATGGTGACCATCAATGAAGTGATCGACCACGATACTGCGGTGCTTGCCGTGGAAGAACTGGGGCACAAGGCGATTCGCGCCAGCGACAACGATGCCGAGTCCGCGCTCGCTGCGGCGCATGCAGACGACCAGGAAGCGTTTACCTCGCGTCCACCGGTGGTCACCATCATGGGCCACGTCGATCATGGCAAAACCTCGCTGCTCGACTACATTCGCCGCGCCAAAGTTGCGGCTGGCGAAGCAGGTGGCATCACGCAGCACATCGGTGCTTATCATGTGACCACTGACAAGGGCGTGATCAGCTTTCTGGATACGCCGGGCCATGCCGCATTTACGCAGATGCGCGCGCGCGGCGCAAAGCTCACCGATATCGTGATTTTGGTAGTGGCCGCCGACGATGGCGTCATGCCGCAGACCATCGAAGCCGTGCAGCATGCACGGGCAGCGAAGGTCCCGTTGATCGTCGCGGTCAACAAGATGGACAAAGAGGGTGTCGATCCCGAGCGGGTGAAACAGGGCTTGATCCAGCACGAAGTGGTGCCGGAAGAGTGGGGCGGAGACACCATCTTCGTGCCGGTTTCAGCCAAGACCGGAATGGGTGTCGATGCCTTGCTCGACGCGATCCTGGTGCAGTCGGAAATGATGGAACTGACGGCAGCACCAGCTGGCCGTGCCAGCGGTACCGTAATCGAGTCGAGCCTGGACAAGGGCCGCGGCCCAATGGCCACCGTGTTGGTGCAGCAGGGCAATCTGAAGAAGGGCGATTTCCTGGTGTGCGGCGTCGAGTACGGCCGTGTGCGTGCCTTGTTTGATGAGAGTGGCGCTCAAGTGAGCGAAGCCGGCCCCTCGATTCCCGTGGTGGTATTGGGGCTTTCCGGAGTACCGAATGCCGGTGACGACTTCATGGTTGTGGCCGACGAACGGCTGGCCAAAGAGGTCGCGCATCAACGTGAGCAAAAGCGCCGTGAATCCCGATTGGTCAAGCAAGTGTCGACCCGTCTGGACGATATGTGGTCACAGGTGGCCGCCGGCAGCGAACAGAACCGCGTGCTCAATCTGGTGGTCAAGGCCGACGTGCAAGGCTCGTCCGAGGCACTGCGCGATGCGCTGACCAGATTGTCGACTGATAATATCAAGATCAATGTCGTGGCCAGTGGCGTCGGCGGTATTACCGAGTCGGATGCAACGCTGGCGGCGGCATCCAAAGCCGTCGTCATCGGCTTCAACGTTCGAGCGGACGCTTCTGCGCGCAAGATCGTCAACGAAAACAACCTCGACGTACGCTACTTCTCGATCATCTATGACGTAATCGATCAAGTGAAACAGGTGGCCTCGGGTCTGCTCGGCATGGAAGTGCGTGAGGAGATCATCGGTGTCGCCCAGGTGCGCGATGTGTTTCGCTCGTCAAAGTTCGGCCAGATTGCCGGCTGCATGGTCATCGAGGGCTGGGTCAAGCGCAACAAGCCGATCCGCGTGCTGCGCGACAACGTGGTCGTGTTCGAAGGCGAGCTTGAGTCACTGCGCCGCTTCAAGGACATTGTCGACGAAGTGCGCAACGGCATGGAATGCGGCATCGGCGTAAAGCAATACAACGACGTCAAAGCAGGCGATCAGATCGAATGCTTCGAGCGCATCGAGGTACAGCGCACGTTGTAATTGCCACAGAGTGGGATGGCTCGCTCGCAACGGTCGAGCTGGTCAACCCACAGCCTTGAACGAACACCCCTTGGAAGGTCTGAATAAGTCACCACTTCATCTTCGCCGCACTGCTTATTGCTTGCCAAACCCCCGCTCTCAACAGCGGAGCTGGTCGCTCTCAACAGCGGAGCTGATCAACCTGCGGTTTTTCGCCCCCTGACTCAGGGGGCTATCGCCGCTCCGGAGTTGTTCAGAGATTCCTTAGATAATCGAGATTTCCATGGGCCACGCCAACTTCAATCGCATCGATCGCATCACGGCATTGTTCCGCAAGGAGCTCGGCGCCATGGTGCACGATGCAGTGCGCGACAAACTGGTGCCATCGGTCTCGGTGTCGGATGTTGAGGCGACGCGCGACTTGGCCTACGCCGATGTCTTTGTCACCGCGTTTGTGCCTGAGCAAGGTGAGATTGCAGTAAAAACACTCAACGAGCTCGCGTGGGAGTTCCGCAAGGAGCTTGCCCACCGTGTCGATCTGCGTACCGTGCCAGAACTTCGCTTCAAATATGATGATTCGGTCGATCGTGGTGAACGCATTGAGGGTTTGCTGCGCGGCGATTCCACGCCGGAGCCGGTGGTGTTCGACATCACCCGCAAGCCTGTGAAAAAGCCTGCCAAGACGACCCGCAAGCGCAAGTCCTGAGCGCTCGCAGCCTGCGTGATCCGACACTTCAGGTGAGCCAGGTGGGCCACGGCGCAGTTAGGCGTCGCGCATAAATCATGTGCCGCTTTTGAACGTGACACTCTTGCTGGTTTTTTAACCCGCCTGCGTTGTTGCCCAGAGGATTGCGTAGTCCGACTACGCGCTCCTTTGAGCGCCGAGCAGGCGGGATAAAATCCGGCGCAATCCGATCACATTATTTATGCGCAACGCCTTGAATTAGCTGACATGACCATGCCGCTGCAGAATTCGATTCTCCTGCTCGACAAGCCGCTCGGCCTGAGCTCAAACGCGGCACTGCAAAAAGTGCGCCATCTTTTTGGGAAACCCGTGTTCGGTAAGTCGGTGTCCGCGAAACCCCGTCCGAAGGAACCCGCGCTCGAGAAACCCAAAGCCGGCCACGCTGGCACGCTCGATCCGTTGGCAACTGGCATGTTGCCCATTTGCCTGGGCGAAGCCACCAAGTTTGCCGGCTATCTGCTGACCGAGTCCAAGTGCTATCAGACCCGCGTTGCGCTTGGCATCGAGACCATCAGTGGCGATCGTGATGGTGAGCAGGTGGCAACCGCCGATGTACCGCGTCTGGATGCCAAAGTGATCGAGGCAGCCGTGCTTCGATTCGTCGGCAACATCCGACAGACGCCGCCGATCTATTCGGCGATCAAGCAAGATGGCGTGGCGCTTTACAAGCGCGCACGGGCGGGTGAGGTGGTGCAGGCAAAGGAGCGCGAGGTATCTGTCAAGCGCATCGACCTCATTGGATTCGGCGTCGACTATTTCGAGCTCGAGATTGAATGTGGCTCCGGCACTTATATCCGTACGCTGGGCATGGACATTGCGCGCGCATTGGGCAGCGTTGGTCATCTGGCTGCATTGCGGCGGAGCTGGGTGAGCCCGTTTCAGCACTGTGCGATGGCCTCGATCCAGGATGTCTCCGAATGGTGCGAATCGGCCAGAATCAATGCTGTCGATCCAGGACAACCGCCAGCCTGGTTATTGCCGATTGAGCACGCACTGAGCGATCTGGCGGTTATCGATCTCGATGCCGCTGCGACTCTGGCGGTAAAACAGGGCCGAGGCCAGCCAAGTTGCGGGCAAAACGCGGGCCAGTATCGATTGCACGACGCGCAGGGTCGCTTCTTTGGCCTGGGGCGAGTCGATGAATCGGGCCTTTTGCGCGCCAAACGCTTGCTGGCCACGGATGACTGCGGCTGAAGTGTCTGCGTTTTTCGCGAATCAACATTTCACGAAACAACGCTTGTTAGCAAAGCGTTTCCGCCGTTAGAATGCCGGGCTGTCCCTACGTCAAAATTAAACACGCAGACGGTGACACTGCCCCAGAAGTTCAGGGTGCAAAGTGCAGGGCTCACCTCTCAATGTCAGGAATTCATCATGTCGCTCAACGTTGAAACCACCACCAAAATCATCTCCGACAACAAGCGCTCGCCTAACGACACCGGCTCCCCGGAAGTTCAGGTTGCCTTGCTCACAGCAAACATCGAAGCACTGGCGCCGCATTTCCAGGCGCACAATAAGGACCATCACTCGCGTCGTGGCCTGCTCAAGATGGTCAACACGCGCCGTCGTTTGCTGACCTATCTCAAGGCCAAAGATGGCAACCGCTACAAGGCGCTGATCGAGAAGCTCGGACTCCGTCGCTAAGCTAAGGGATCCACAAAAAGTGCCTCAGGGCACTTTTTCGTTTGTGGGCCCCTGAAAGTAGTTCAATTGTCGGTCGCGCACTGCGGCTGACACGGGTGCAGACGAGGGCGTCTGTGCTGCCAATAGAAATCTCTTCAAAGGAAATGGTCATGGCAAAGGTAGTCAAGAGCTTCCAGTACGGCAATCACCAGGTCACGCTTGAGACAGGCGAAATCGCCCGTCAGGCAAGTGGTGCAGTCGTGGTGCGCATGGACGACACCGTGGTGCTGGTCACGGCAGTGGGCAATCGTTCGGCGAAGGAAGGGCTCGATTTTTTCCCGCTCACCGTCGACTATCAGGAAAAGTTCTACGCGGGTGGCCGCATCCCGGGCGGCTTCTTCAAGCGCGAAGGGCGCCAGACCGAGAAAGAAACCTTGATCTCCCGACTGATTGATCGCCCGATCCGACCGCTGTTTCCGGAAGGCTTTCACCATGAAGTGCAGATCATCGCCAATGTGCTGTCGCTGAATCCCGAAGTGGACAGCGACATCCCCGCGCTGCTCGGCGCCTCCGCGGCGCTGGCATTGTCGGGCCTCCCCTTTGCTGGCCCGATAGGTGCCGCCAAAGTGGGCTATCTGGACGGCAAGTATTTGCTCAACCCGACAGCTACCGAACTGAAGACGTCCCAGCTTGAACTGGTTGTCGCCGGTACTACGAGCGCGGTCTTGATGGTCGAGTCGGAAGCGGACCTGCTGTCAGAAGAGGTGATGCTTGGCGCTGTGATGTTCGGCCACCAGCAATTGCAGGCGGCGATCAAGGCGATCAATGAGCTCGTCGCCGAAGCCGGCGTCACGCATTGGGATTGGAAAGCTCCAGAAAAAAATGACGCCATGATTGGTGCGCTGAAGAATGCGGTCGGTTCGCGTATCGCGACTGCCTTCCAGGTCCGCGACAAGCTGGCACGCCGCGACGCAATCTCGGCATTGAAGAAAGAAGTGATGCAGTCGTTGAAGGCTGATGCTGAAGCCAATGCCTGGACTGCGTCCGAGCTTTCCAAGGAATTCGGCGAGATCGAATACAACACCATGCGTCAGTCGGTGCTCAGCACCAAGCAGCGCATCGACGGCCGCGACCTGGTCACTGTGCGTCCGATCACTGTGCGCACCGGCGTGCTGCCGCGTACCCACGGTTCGGCATTGTTCACCCGTGGCGAGACGCAGGCACTGGTCGTTGCCACACTCGGTACCGCGCGCGATGGTCAGATCATCGATGCCGTTTCCGGCGAATACAAAGAGCATTTCCTTTTCCATTACAACTTTCCTCCGTTCTCGGTTGGTGAAGCCGGCCGCATGATGGGTCCGAAGCGTCGCGAAATCGGCCACGGCCGTTTGGCCAAGCGCGGCGTGCAGGCAGTCATGCCGACGATCGAAGAGTTCCCGTACACGATTCGCTGCGTATCGGAAATCACTGAGTCCAACGGTTCCTCGTCAATGGCCTCGGTCTGCGGTTCATCGCTGGCACTGATGGATGCCGGCGCTCCGTTGAAGGCACCAGTGGCCGGAATCGCGATGGGCCTGATCAAGGAAGGCGCCAACTTCGTCGTGCTCTCCGACATCCTCGGCGACGAAGATCACCTCGGCGACATGGATTTCAAGGTCGCTGGTTCCGAGACGGGTATCTCGGCACTGCAGATGGACATCAAGATCGACGGTATCACCGAAGAAATCATGAAGGTTGCATTGGCCCAGGCCAAGCAAGGCCGTCTGCATATCCTCGGCGAAATGAACAAGGTCATCAGCACGCCGCGTTCGGAAATGTCCGAGTACGCACCGCGCATGCTCACCATCAAGATCCATCCGGACAAGATCCGCGAAGTCATCGGCAAGGGCGGCTCAGTAATTCAGGCGATCACCAAGGAAACCGGCACCCAGATCGATATCCAGGACGACGGCACGATTACCATCGCCTCGGTCAATCAGTCTGCGGCCGAAGCTGCCAAAGCGCGCATCGAGCAGATTACTTCCGATGTCGAGCCGGGCCGCATCTACGAAGGCAAGGTCGCCAAGCTGATGGATTTCGGTGCGTTCGTCACTATCCTTCCCGGCAAAGACGGCCTCGTACACGTCTCCCAGATCGCCAACGAGCGCGTTGAGAAAGTCTCCGACAAACTCAAGGAAGGCGATATCGTCAAGGTCAAGGTACTCGAAGTCGACAAGCAGGGCCGCATCCGCCTGAGCATGAAGGCAGTCTACGAAGACGTCGTCGAAGGAAACTGATCCAGCATGGGCTCCGGCCCCAGCGTAGCGGTCGAAACCAAAAGGCGGGCGCAAGCCCGCCTTTTGCCGTTTTAGAGGCGGCTTCAGCCGCGATGCTCTTGTCTTCTGAGCCATGCTGCAGACAGGGGTTCAGCGTGGCTGTTGTGGAACCTTTGTGGTCATGAGCGGGCCGCAGGCGGACCACTACACCGCGTTGTTCCGCGCTGTCAAACGCCCGTTCGGCCAAAGCTTTGTCTGTGTGAAGGATTGCCCTACAATGCTCGCCCGTTTTCTGTCCCCGGAGCACTTCCGGGTAGTCCCTCCGGAGGAAGCAACGAATGAGCAGCATTGAAGAGCGCGTCAAAAAGATCGTGGTGGAGCGTTTGGGCGTGAAGGAAGACGAAGTGACGGCTAATGCCTCGTTTGTCGATGACCTCGGCGCCGATTCGCTGGACACGGTCGAGCTGGTGATGGCACTGGAAGAAGAGTTCGAGTGCGAGATCCCGGACGAAGACGCAGAAAAGATCACCAGCGTGCAGATGGCGATTGATTACGTCAAAGCCCATTCTAAGGGTTGATGCCGCAGGTTTTTCGCCCAGACTGCGCCCGTGAGGCGCAGTCTGCGTTTAGAGGGTACGAAAACATCCGCGGCCGTATTGAGCGACGCGAATCGGAATGGAGCAGGCCATGAGCAAGCGTCGCATCGTGATTACCGGCATGGGCATCGTCTCGCCGGTGGGCAATGACCTGAATACGGCCTGGGACAACATCCGAAACGGTCGTTCGGGCATTGGCCCGATTACCAGCTTCGACGCCAGCGCCTATGCCACATGCATCGCCGGCGAGGTGCGCGATTTTGATTTCACGCGTTGGGTGAATGCAAAAGATGCGCGCAAGATGGACACGTTTATCCATTATGGAATCGCTGCATCCTTCATGGCGATCGATGATTCCGGGCTAGAGATCAACGATGCCAATGCCGAGCGCATTGGCGTGCTGGTCGGCTCCGGTATTGGTGGCATTCACGGCATCGAGCAAACCGCGATTGCGTTGCACAACGGTGGCCCACGCAAAGTGTCGCCGTTCTATGTGCCGTCCACGATCATCAATATGCTGCCGGGACAACTGAGTATCCTCAAGGGCATCAAGGGGCCGAATTTTTCTGCGGTGTCAGCCTGTGCCACGGCCAACCACAGCATCGGCATGGCGATGCGGTTGATTCAGTACGGCGATGCCGATGTGATGATCGCCGGTGGTGCCGAGTTTGGATCTGCGCCCACCTCAGTGGCCGGTTTCTGCTCGATGAAAGCCATGAGTACGCGCAACAAAGATCCGACACGGGCGAGCCGCCCCTGGGACAAGGACCGTGACGGTTTTGTGCTCGGCGATGGCGCCGGCATTCTGGTGATTGAAGAGTACGAGCACGCCAAGGCGCGTGGCGCACGCATCTATGCCGAACTTGCCGGCTTCGGTGCGAGCTCCGATGCACACCACATGACCGCTCCGAGCGAGAATGGTGAAGGGCCCGCGCGTTGTCTGGTTGCCGCGTTGCGCGATGCCGGCGTCAATGCCGATCAGGTCGAATACCTGAATGCGCATGGCACCTCGACGCCACTTGGAGATCTTGCCGAAACGCTTGCATTGAAGCGTGCGCTGGGCGACCACGCCTATCGCACCATGGTCAGTTCGACCAAGTCGATGACCGGACACCTGTTGGGCGCGGCCGGCGGCATTGAGGCGATTTTCACTACGCTGGCCGTGCATCAAGGCGTGATTCCGCCGACCGTCAATCTTGACCAGCCGGGAGCAGGCTGTGATCTCGATTACGTGCCCAATGTAGCGCGCGAGAAGGCGATCAGCGTGGCGGTGTCCAACGGCTTCGGTTTTGGCGGCACCAATGCCACTTTGGTGATGCGCAAGATCTAGCTGAGCGATGCGCCCGTTGCCGCCTTAAGAAGCCGCTCCCACAAAAGCCGCTCCCACAAAAAAGCCGATTTTTTCGCGGCGATCAGAACTATCGAACGAAATCCACATGTTGCGTGCGCCCGGCAATATGCAGCGCACTGCGCTGCGGCGCTGATTCGGCAATCACCGCGCCGGCTCGAATCACAAACAGCCGATTGGCCTTGAGCCGGATCGCTTCGAACGCGTCGGCCGCTTGCAATACCACCATGTCGGCGCGACAGCCGGGTTCCAGCCCGTAGTGCTCAAGCCCGAGGATGCGCGCCGGATTGACCGTGATCGCGTCGAAGCATTGGCCGATCGCTGCCTGTGATGTCATCTGCGCTACGTGCACGGCCATGTGTGCCACTTCCAGCATGTCGGCCGAGCCGAACGAATACCATGGGTCCATCACGCAGTCGTGCCCGAAGGCGACGTTGACGCCCGCGGCCATCAATTCCGGCACGCGCGTCATGCCCCGGCGCTTGGGATAGGTATCGTGACGCCCTTGCAGGGTGATGTTGATCAGCGGATTGGCAATCGCCGCCACGCCACTCTCGGCGATCAGGGGCAGCAGCTTGGATACATAGTAGTTGTCCATCGAGTGCATCGAGGTCAGGTGCGAACCAGCGACGCGGCCCTCGAGCCCGGTACGCAGCGTTTCCGCGGCCAGCGTCTCGATATGCCGGGACATCGGATCGTCGGTTTCATCGCAGTGCATGTCGACCATCAGCCCGCGGGCGGCAGCGATTTCGCAAAGGTGGCGAACCGATGCAGCGCCTTCGGACATGGTGCGCTCGAAGTGTGGAATGCCGCCGACTACATCGACGCCGCGGTTCAACGCGCGGATCATGTTGTCGTGCGCTTTCGCACAGCGATAGAAACCATCCTGCGGGAACGCTACCAGTTGCAGATCGAGATAGGGTTTGACGCGACGCTTCACTTCGAGCAACGCATCCACCGCGAGCAGCCGGTCATCGCAGATGTCGACATGACTGCGGATCGCCAGCAGGCCGCGCGCAATGGCCATATCGCAATAGCTCATGGCGCGCTCGATCAGCGCATCCACGGTCAGCTGTGGCTTCAATTCGCCCCACAGCGCGATGCCTTCGAGCAGCGTGCCGGATTGATTAAGCCTTGGCAATCCCAATGACAAAGTCGCGTCCATGTGGAAATGCGCGTCAACGAACGGCGGAGAAACCAGGCGCCCGCGTGCGTCGATCTCGCGCACGGCAGAGGTCGGGATATTGGATGCAACGATGGCTATGCACCCGTCGACAACTGCGATATCGATGTCCTGGCGACCGTCGGGCAGGTTGGCGTGTCGAACGATCAGGTCCATGGGCGGTCCGCTGTGCAAGGGTGCTGAAGCATCGCATGGGCAGCTTCGCTCAGGCCAGATGCAGCACTCGCTCATGACGCCGCAGGGTGTCTGGTGGTAAAACGGGCATCCGGATGGCGACAGCGCCATGCGCATGATGAAGAGAACCGTATGAACCAGCCCGTGCGAATTCCCCATTACATCAACGGCCGGCGCGTGAACGGCAACGAAGCCCCTGTTGCGCCCGTATTCAACCCGGCGACGGGAGCGCAATCGGGCATCCTCGCGCTTGCCGACGCAGCCGATGTGGACCGGGCAGTGGCCGCTGCCAAGGCGGCGTTTCCCGCCTGGGCGGCAACGCCGCCGATCCGGCGTGCGCGAATCCTATTCAAACTGCGCGAGCTGGTTGAAAGCAACGCCGACATTCTGGCGGCACAGATCACTGCAGAGCATGGAAAAACTCACAGCGACGCGCTGGGCGAAGTGCAGCGCGGGTTGGAGGTGATTGAATTCGCCTGTGGCATTCCGCAGCTGCTGAAGGGCGAATTCACTGACAACATCGGAACCGGAGTAGACGCCCTATCGCTGCGCCAGCCGCTAGGCGTGGTCGCGGGCATCACCCCATTCAATTTTCCGGCAATGGTGCCAATGTGGATGTTTCCGATCGCGATCGCCTGCGGCAATTGCTTCGTGCTCAAACCGTCGGAACGCGATCCGTCGTCGTCGTTGCTGCTTGCCGACTGGCTCAAGCAGGCCGGGCTCCCCGACGGCGTGTTCAACGTCGTCCACGGTGACAAGCGTGCGGTCGATGCGTTGTTGGCGCACCCTGATGTTCGCGCGCTGAGTTTTGTCGGCTCTACTCCGATCGCTAAATACATTTATGAAACCGGTGCACGCAATGGCAAGCGCGTTCAAGCGCTCGGCGGCGCCAAGAACCATATGCTGGTGATGCCCGATGCCGATCTGGAGCAGACTGCCGACGCGCTGATGGGAGCAGGATATGGCTCGGCCGGTGAGCGCTGCATGGCAATCTCGGTAGCAGTGGCTGTGGGCGATGTCGTGGCTGATGCATTGGTTGCCCGGCTCGCACCGCGGGTGCGCACGTTGAAAATCGGTTCTGGCATGTTGCCCGACATGGACATGGGCCCGCTGATTACTGCGCAGCATCGCGATCGCGTGCGCGGCTATGTTGATCTCGGCGTCGAGGAGGGTGCGGATCTGGTGGTCGACGGACGCGGCCACATAGTGAAAGATGGCGAGGGCGGGTTCTTTCTCGGTGGCTGTCTGTTTGATCGTGTGACCGAGCACATGCGCATCTACAAGGAAGAGATATTCGGGCCGGTCCTGTGCATCGTGCGCGCGGCCGACTATGAGGAGGGGCTGCGTTTGATCAACGAACACGAATACGGCAACGGCACCGCAATCTTTACCCGCGATGGTGATGCGGCGCGCGATTTTGTGCAGCGCGTGCAGGTTGGCATGGTCGGAGTCAACGTACCCATTCCGGTGCCCGCTGCGTTCCACAGTTTCGGCGGCTGGAAGAATTCGTTGTTTGGTGACCTGCATGTCTATGGACCCGATGGTGTGCGCTTCTATACCAAGCTCAAGGCGGTGACCTCGCGCTGGCCGACCAGCATCCGGTCGGGCGCGCAATTCGTGATGTTTACCGGTGACTAGGCCAGCTCACAAAGTTCCCGTATGGCCTGATTTATCCATGCGCGCGTGAAGAGGCGATTGTCGTAGGCGTAGCGCATCTGCATCGACAACCCAACAATTGGGAGAGCGAGGACTCATGAACGCGCAACTGAAAGACAACCCAACACTGATCACGATCAACGGCAAGCGCCTGTGGGATTCGTTGATGGAAATGGCCAAGATTGGCGCCACACCCAAGGGCGGTGTGTGCCGACTGGCATTGACCGATCTCGATAAAGATGGACGCGATTTGTTTGTACGTTGGGCCAAAGAGGCCGGCTGTACGATCAGTGTCGACAAAATGGGCAATGTCTTTGCCCGTCGTGCCGGAAGGGACGATTCGCTGACGCCGGTGGTGACCGGGTCGCATGCCGATTCGCAGCCAACCGGTGGCCGCTTTGACGGAATCTATGGCGTGTTGGGTGGGCTGGAAGTCATTCGCTCGCTCAACGACCACAACATCGAGACCGATCGCCCGCTCGAAGTGGTGATCTGGACCAATGAAGAGGGTTCGCGTTTTGCGCCGGCGATGGTCGCGTCCGGCGTATTTGCTGGCGTGTTTACGCTCGAGTACGGGCTCTCGCGGGCTGACGTGGATGGCAAGACCATGGGCGAGGAACTCGCGCGCATTGGCTATGCCGGTGATCGGCCAATGGGCAAACCAATCCATGCCGCGTTCGAGTTGCATATCGAGCAAGGCCCGATTCTCGAAGCAGAAGGCAAGACCATCGGTGTGGTGCATGCGGCGCAGGGCCAGCGTTGGTATGAAGTCGTGTACACCGGTCAGGAATCGCATGCCGGGCCAACCCCCATGCCGCGCCGCCGCGATGCATTGTTGGGTGCTGCGCGGGTGATTGATCTGGTCAATCGGATCGGCCTCGAACATGCGCCCTACGCCTGCGCCACCGTTGGGATGATTCAAAACCATCCCAATTCTCGCAATGTGATTCCTGGTCGCGTATTTTTTACCATCGACATCCGCCATCCCGAAGATGCCGTGCTCGCCGAGATGGACCGCAAGGTGCGCGAGGGTGTCGCCCGCGTCGCGGCGGAAACCAAGCTGGAAGTCACCCGACTCGAACAGATTTTCTACTACGCGCCGATTGCCTTCGACCCGGCCTGCGTCGATTCAGTGCGCGCGGCAGCCGAGCGTTTTGGCTACTCGCATCGCGATATTGTTTCTGGTGCCGGTCACGATGCGTGCTATCTGTCGAAAGTAGCGCCCACAGCAATGGTGTTTGTGCCCTGCGTCGATGGCATCAGCCACAATGAAGTCGAAGATGCCACACCGGAGTGGATCGAGGCTGGCGGCAACGTGTTGCTGCATGCAATGCTCGGGCGCGCCGCGCGTTGACGCGAGGCTGGCCCGCGCTTGTTTCTGCTTCGGCTGCACGAAATCAAGCGTCTGCTGAGACGGCGCGCAAAGCTACTCGAATCCATCCGTGAAGAGGGATGTATCGAATTGCACACAGCGCGAAAACTCGGAGCTGCCTGATGGACCGGTAGCAACCGCGGTGATGAAGCTGTTCACTGGCAAGGTCTGCGTCGTGACGATCTCGAAGTTGAAGGATTCGCCGCTTACCTGAGTCAGGTTGACGACGGCGCTACCGAGCAGGCTATCGCCCTCGCCCGAACCATTGGCGTCACACTGCGCGCTGGCATGGATGTCGATGCGGTACGGCGTAGCCAGGGCATCGAGCGGGACATCGAGCGTGCCTTCAAGATGGATGCCGTCCGCGCTGCGCTGGACCGAGTTGAGCACGGGAAAGTTTTGCAGGCCGTTGCTGCCGAAGTCGACATCGTCAGCATCATTGGGCGTGACACCGTCGGGCTGCGATCCGTTGCTCAGGTCGATCCCCAAAGTGTCGTTGGCGAAGTAGTCGTTGAATCCCAGGTCTGCCCGTTGCGAGAAACCCGCCGCGTGACTACCGCGGCCGTTGAAGGCAATGAAGTTCGGGGCACCCGCTGCACCGACGGCAATGTCGGCGGCGGCATTGATACGCACACCGGCTTCGCCGTTGCCACGATCCAAAAGCCCGCTGCGATCCGTGCCGATAAAATTACCGAATGCGCTGGAGCCGGATAAACTGGATCCTTCGAACAACACGCCGAAAGCGCCGTTGCCGGCGATCAGATTGCGCTGCGCCAAAGCGGGTCCACCGACCTGGGTGGTTGCGCCGGACACCACAATGCCGATCACGTTGGCACGCACGGTCAGGCCGTCGGCCTGCAAACCGATGAAATTGCCCTCCACACGCAGGTTGCTGCCGAGCGCGGAGCACGATAGCGGGCCGTTGCCGGATGTGTGCAGTGCCGAGAATCCGAAACCGGTGATGGCCAGCCCACGCACGGTGATGTCGGGTGCACAAAGTGCCATTCCGATACCGACGCCGGAGATATTGCGCAACTCGATCTGAATCACCGCGTTGCTACCGAACTCGGCATTGTTTGGCGCACTGCTGGCTTGGCTGTAACCATCGATCGTCACGCTATCGTCGATTGGCGGCAGCAAGCCCACGGCTCCAATGACAAACGGCTCGACTCCGCTCAGTGCGAAATGGATGGCGTCTGCGCCCGCGTTGGCGTTGGCTGCCACGATGGCTTCGCGCAGTGAGCAATCCAGGTCGCAGACGCCATCATTTGAATCCGTTGCCTTGCTGACGCTGAACACGGCAGCGCTTGCTGCGCTGCTGGTCACGGCCAGAATGCATGTGAGCGCCGTCAGGAATTTGCGCATGGCACACTCCATACTCGAAGCGTTGACGGTCGCAGCAAGCACATTTTCAGACAGCGCACATCATAGTGAATTCCCAGGGTCTGCTTGCCCAGTGCAAGTGCAGGCGCACTCGGAGGAAGATAGAGATAGCGGGTAACAGGCATGATGATTCCTGGTTGCGATTGTGCGCAGTGATTTCTTGCGGCGAATTTTGCAAGGTTATGGTCGGGTCGGTGGCTGCGTATGCCCGGTGAAGCGCGCGCTGCTCGCCGCTTGAGAGGCTGCGTGCAGTCGGTGGTGCGGGGTTACGTCGGCTCGCCGAGGTGGCTAGCAAAACCGCGCGCTGACCGTGAAACACAATCTTGCTGTCCAAGGCCGCCCGGTTTCGGACCGCTGCGACGCATCTGGCGTTTGGGAAGCGGGGTTCGTTTTTCGATCTTGTTTTCGGCCAGGAGCCGATCGAGTTGGCGGTTGTATGCGCTATTCAATGCGTTGCTGACCATGTCGCGTGCCCCAGTAGTTTCCAGTGCGGTCAGGCTATTTGCTGGATCCAATACGAGTTTGACGCAGGGTTGCGTGGGCTTGACGCCATGATGCAGGTCATGTTCCGACGCCGGTCGGGGCGCGTGTGCAGCGCTTTGCCGGTGCTTCCTGGTCGCAAGTCGCAGTGCTGGGAGCGGGATTGGGCACAGGTTCGGTGCCGGCGAAGGCAATCTTTGCAGGTACGGTTGCTGTGATCGCCGATGGGCGCGACCGCATCTTGTTGACCGCGGAAGGCAAGTTTTTTCGATGGTCGCAAGGGGAGATCAGGCGCGTTGGCGAGAATTTGGAGCCAGCGCTGGTGGCGGGCCTGCCAGTGGCAATGCTGCGGGTTGGTGACGGCCGAGTTCTGGTCAAGTTGAAGCGGCGACCGCCATGCCTGGTGGACACTGGGTTCGCCAGCATGGAATACCTACCGCAACACGAGGGCACGGCCGGCAACAATCTGCCTGGCATTGCGCTCGACGCTCAAGGCGGCATCTGGCTGGCTCAGCCCAATCTTATTTCGCGCGTCGATATCGCCAGCGCGCTGACGTACTTTGATCAGCGCTCAGGCTTGCCGGTCGCGCACGAATTGATTCGAATGAACGGCACGCTTTATGTTGCCGCGGCAACAGGCGTGCACCGGCTGGTGCCAGGAGATTCCGAACGCAATGCTCGGTTCGAGCCGATCTGGCCGGAGATCACTGCCGCTTACGGACTCGCAGTGATTGGCGACACTCTGTTTGCTGCAGATGCCGGGCTGTATCGCATCAGTAATCATGTCGGAGCCAAGGCCGAACGAATCGTTGGTCGAAACACACGCGTAATTGGCACTACGAAACCGCCGTCCACCTCAACCCTGATTCGCCTGAATTGAAGGAGCCAAACGCAACACTCAAAGCAGCCTGACTCACATCCTCGCGGCGACAACTACCTTGACAACTTCCGCACCGCTTCACGCACGCACTCTGCATCAACGCGCCTAAAAACACCCGAGCGCCCGCAACCGCGCACACCGGGACACCAGCCAAAAAATGGTTTTCCTTGAGAGCGCGCGACGCCCGCTCAGGACCGGGCTCGTCCAACGAATAAGGTTAGATCGCGCGCAGCCGCGATCTAACCTTATTCGTTATACCATTTTATGGCTGCAACAAGCTTTTGTACCATGCGCCTTCTTTTAAAGTATAAAGTTCACGTAAATGTAGCCGACTCTCTCTAAATGTTAAAAATTCAATAGATTGCGGTTTAATAGTATAACCGCCCCAAGCCTTTGGCTGAGGAATTTCAGAATTAATATATTGGTTGGATACACGATCTATTCTAGACTGCAACTCCTCTTCATTTGCTAGTAATTTACTTTGTTGAAAAGCGGTTGTTGTTAATTGGGCTTCTTTGTTACGTGTTCGCCAATATGTAAAAGCTTCATTTTCATTTATAGGTTCAGCCTCACCTAAAACTCTAACTTGATACCCCACATGATCCCACCAAAGGGTTAATGCAATTTTTGAATTTTCCTTTAAGTGTTCTCCTTTAGCGGAATTTAGATACGTACAAAAAATAAAGCCTATTTCATTTACCGATTTTAGATCAACAAAATGTCCAGATGGAAAGCCGTTACTGTCTATTGTGGAAATACAAACTGCATTTTTCTGCTTTAGCGGGGAGTTTATTAAAGCGCTTTTCCACCAAGTGTTAAATTTCTCAAAAGGATTTTCCATAAAACTTCCTAGTCAGGTATAACGCAATATAGCCGACAAATGTCGGCGTAAAAGTGTTACTGGACAAGGCCGGTAATCTGGCGTCATTTGCTAACCTGTTGATTCATTAGGTTCATTTCGTCCATCTTGTCCGGTAACACCGATCATGCCCATGAACGCCTCCTCTT
>Ga0163150_10000068_pt1 | contig 181933 bp, 158 predicted proteins | sample OliLakLV19P2IB_FD_148628 | JGI IMG/M metagenome (GOLD analysis project Ga0163150, IMG submission 148628) | Freshwater microbial mat bacterial communities from Lake Vanda, McMurdo Dry Valleys, Antarctica - Oligotrophic Lake LV.19.P2.IB | ecosystem: Environmental > Aquatic > Freshwater > Lake >... | reverse complement strand
CCCCGGTCGGGCTTTGGAGACTCTCGAGGATGAAACGGACACGGCACTCTGCAGAGCAGATCATCGAAAAGCTGCGTGAGTCGGACGCGATGCTGGCCAGCGGGAAGACGCTTGCCCAGGTGGTGCAACATCTCGGCGTCAGCGAGCAAAGCTACTACCGTTGGCGAAACCAGTACGGTGGCATGAAGTCGGAGGAAGCAAGGCGTCTCAAGGAACTGGAGATCGAGAACGCGCGCCTGAAGCGGCTCATCGCGAATCAGGCGATCGACATCTCGATTCTGAAGGAGGCGAATGACTACCTGGGAAAACAGCAAGCCCCGCACGGCGGAGGACGGTCGTGACGCACGTGCAGGGGCAACTGGACATCTCGCAACGGAGAGCGTGTCGGGTGCTCGGTCAGCACCGTTCGACGCAGCGGTACACGCCGCACATCGCAGACGACGAGGCGCGTCTCGTCGGTCGCATGCACGAACTCGTGCGTCTGCATCCACGGCGCGGTTACCGCCTTGTCTGGGGCACGCTTCGGCTCGATGGCTGGCGTGTGAACAGGAAGCGCGTTTACCGGCTGTGGCGACGCGAAGGTCTTCGCGTGCCGCGAAAGCAGCACAAAAGGCGGCGTCTGGGAGCCAGTGCCAACGGGATCGTGCGCCAGCCGGCGTGTCGCATGAATGATGTCTGGTGCTGGGACTTCGTGCATGATCGCGACGAGCGCGGGCGTGCTCTGAAGTGGTTGACGCTCGTCGACGAGTTCACGCGCGAGTGCATTGCGCTTGAGGTGGATGGATCGATGACATCGGACGACGCAATCGATGTGCTGGTCGAAGCGTTCAGAATCCGCGGTGCGCCGCGCCACATCCGAAGCGACAACGGTCCGGAGTTCATCGCGGCAGCGATCCGCGCCTTCCTGAGCGCGACGGAAGTGAAGACGCTGTACATCGAACATGGGAGCCCGTGGGAGAACGGATTCTCAGAGAGCTTCAATGGCCGCGTGCGTGACGAACTCCTGAACGCGGAGATCTTCATGGATGTGCGCGACGCGAAGGCGCTGGGCGCCGCCTGGAGAAACGACTACAACCACCATCGTCCGCACAGCTCGCTGGGATACTTGCCGCCAGCGCGATTTGCGGCGAAGCTGGCATCTCCTGCGCTCGGGGCTGCGCCCCTTGCTTCGGAGCTGCCAGCATGCGAACGTACGAACGTCGATGAACCACTGACTCTCATAGCCGCTGGTACATAGGAAGGGGGCAGGTCAGCGCGATAGACGGCCGAGATGAGCAGCCCCAGAATGAGCGCTGCGACCATCCGCGTCGCGGCGTCCGGAAGCGGGAGAAGCGATTCGCCCGAGAATCCGTGCGTAAGCCACTCAGGCATCGCTCATCCTCTTGAGTCGAGCAGCGCTCATGAGTCGGACCGCTCTGGAGGTTTCGGTGCCGCGGGCTGTTCACTGCGCTTTGGCGCTGCTGGCGCGGCGGGTGCAGAGGGCGCTCCGGGTGGTGTGTGCGGCAGCGCTGCGGCGGGTGCGGCTGGCTCTGCGGGTGGGTCTGCAATCTTGCGCGGTGCGAGCAGGTAGCGCGATCGTCGCTCGCAGAAGGCGCGCAGTCCATCCTCTGTGTCGGGCTCCGTCGACACGGCGCGTTCGAACGCTGCGATGGTGGTGAGCCTGCGCGTGTCGAGTTTCACGAGCGGTTCGATCAGCGCTCGCTCGCGCTCGATGAACGGACCGATGTTCTCCCATGCGAGCGCTTCGCCGATCGTTCGCACATGCTCGAGATAGCGCTCGCGCAGCGCTGGGACCGCGAGTAGCCGACTGCGCAGGGGTTTCGTTTCATCATCCATGCCGGAGAGTGGATCGAGTTCGACGGCGTTCGCCGGCATCGCACGGCGCACCGGCGCACCGTCGTCGGGACCTGGTCCTTGGCGTCCATCGCGCTGATCGTCTGGAGGGCGGCGTCCATCGCGCTGATCGTCCGGACCGCCGCGCCGCTCGGGTCCACCTGGTCCACCCGGCCCATCAGGTCCGCCGGAACCACTTGAACCGCGCCCACCTCCCGGTCCTCCGATTCGCGTGCGGAACGCCTCGTTCATGTCATGCGGCACGAGATGAAAGATACCCTTGGTGTCTTGGTAGAGCGAATAGTCGCTCGCGCGCACCCAGTATCCATCACTGTTGACCAAACAGATGTCGAGCGCCAGGAACCAGAGCGCCCCGTCGACATCGAGCATCGGTTGCAGTGCCGACTCAAGCTCATCGACCGGCGTCTCCGAAAGCGTCTTGCAGAGCTTGACGAGGCTTGCCCACGCCTTCGGATCGTCCTTGGTCTTGAGCTCGAACCGCGAGCGATACGCCTGCAGATCCTCACCCTTGTAGTCGAGTCCCGCGCTGCCTCTCGGTGATCCGCTCACCTTCCATCGCGCACCGTCACCCTTGGACTCCGGCCAATGTCGCGCGACGAATTCGCCGTTGAACTGCTCGACGTTCACGAAGACGCCCCACGACTGCCCGTTGACGACGACCTCCACGAAGTTGGCGCGCGGCGTCGGCATGTGTGGCGCCGCGAGATGCGCATACAGCACCGACGACATCATCGATGCATCGCCGTTCGAGTTGAGCAAGTTGAGCGTCTTCGCACCGAGCAGCCGCTGCTTCGGATCCGAGTGGTCCACAGCGATGTTGAACGATCGCTTCGATCCCTTCGGCACCATGAAGTAGCTCGACGCGCCGCGAAAGTGCACACCGACACCTGGGTAGCGCGTTCCGTCGACGGTCAGCGTGGCGGGAAGATCGACATCGGTGTTGTGAAAGAGCTCGAGATCACCTTCCCAGTCGCTGAGATCGAAGTCGATGAAGACCGTGCGCACGATCGATGCGTCGTAGAGCGGACGATCATCGAACTGCTCGACATCTGCGGGAAGAACCGCGCGACCTGGAGAGCCGGGCACACGCTCACCTCCGCCGGGACCCCGTCGACCACCCGAAGCGCTGGGTCCACCATCGCCACCTCGCCCACCCGGACCACCGCGCTGAGGCGGAGCGGGTTCCTTCAACAGCGCCTCGCGCGCCGCATCGATCTCCTTGGCTTCGAGTCGTCCGTTGCCATCCGCATCATGCGCCTTGAGCACCTTGCGCGCAGGAGCCGATGGACCTCCGGGGCCTCCGCGTGCGCCCGGACCGCCGGGTCCACCAGGTCCGCCGGGTCCACCCGGAGCCTCGCGCACTTCGCGCCCACCTTGGCCCGCGGGACCACCGGGACCACCGGGACCACCGGGACCACCGGGACCACCGGGACCACCGGGATCATGGGGAGCTGAAGGCGGTGGCCCATCGGGAGCGCCCGACCCACTCTGCGCAGAGGCCACTTGAATCGGGATGAACAGTGCGATGGAGCACACCGAGGCGCACGCGAACGAAGTCGCAACACTTCGGTGTACGAGCCTGGCGAACGTCCCATTCATGGCTGCATCAACGGTACATCACTCTTGCCATTGCGGCACGCGACAAGCACCTCCCTGCTCGAGTGGGACGAGCGGTGCATCACCGTGAAAGACGAGTGTCTCAAAGCAAACGACGAGTGCCTCAAAGTGAAAAGAGCCGCCCCAAAAGTGGGACGGCTCTCTTCGTTCATCGGGGCGACAGGATTTGAACCTGCGGCCTCTTGGCCCCGAACCAAGCGCTCTACCAAGCTGAGCTACGCCCCGTCGACGGTCCGCTTCGCACCATCACGCAACATCACGGATCATGCGTGACGAAGTTCGCGAGCATAGATCATCTCACCGACGCTCGCGCAATGGAAATGGGCGGTGAGGGATTCGAACCCCCGTAGGCATAAGCCAGCAGATTTACAGTCTGCCCTCGTTGGCCACTTGAGTAACCGCCCGCGTCGGATTGTCCCGCCCGGATGGGTCGGGGAGCTTACTTCGCGGTCCTTCACGCGCCAAGGAGAGTGGACCCGCGATGGGGCGCGGGTACAGTTCGAGCGTCGTCGCAAGAGAGTGAATGTTCACTTCTCGCCGGGCGTAGAGTCTCTTCGGAGGTGGAAGTGGTGAGGGGAGTGGGTCGCAACAACAGAGGTTCATGTGTGCCGCGCGCGGCGTTCGCCATGGTCGCGATCGGTGCCTGCGCGACATCGGGATCGGCGGAGATCGTCTTCACCGATGTGACCGCTGGCGCCGGCATCGCCATGACCTATCAGCCTGCGCCGCTGATGATTCCCGGCACACAGGAGTGGACGCTCGGCGGCGTCTCGATCGGCGACTTCAATCGCGACGGTTGGCCCGACATCTTCGTGATGCGAGGTGGGCAGGGGCCCGATCGGCTGTACATCAACAACGGCAACGGCACCTTCACGGATCAAGCAGCTGCGTGGGGCGTCGCGATCACGCACGGTGGCGCGAGTTGCTGTGTCGGTGATTACGACCGCGACGGTTGGCCCGACATCTACGCCACGAGTTTCGGTACGGCCACGAACAATCAGGGCGAGGTCGGCAAGAACCGTCTCTACCGCAACAACGGAAACGGAACATTCACCAACGTCGCGGTCCAGGCGGGCGTCGCGTTCACCGGCATGACGATTCCGTCGGGCAACGGCTGCGTCTTCGGTGACTACGACCTCGACGGTGATCTCGATCTTGCCGTCGGTGCGTGGAGCGGTACGGCGCAGGCGAATCGACTCTTCCGCAACAACGGCAACGGCACGTTCACCGATGTCACGGGCATCGCGCTGGTGATCCCGGCGGTGACATGGGGATTTCAGCCATCGTTCGTCGATATGGACGGTGATGGATTCCCCGAGCTGCTTCTTGTTGCCGACTTCGACACGACGCGCTACTTCGTCAACAACCGCAACGGCACCTTCACCGATCAACGGCTCGCCGCCGGTGTCGGCATCGAGTCCTTCGGCATGGGCCAGTGCGTCGGCGACTTCGACAACGATCTCAAGCTCGACTGGTATGTGACGAGCATCTTCCAGGATGTTCCGAATCCGGGGAACTTCAACGGCAACACGCTCTACCGCCAGACCAGCGCGCATCAGTATGTCGAGCACGCAGGCGCAGCGGGTGTGAAGGACGGCGGCTGGGGTTGGGCCACGCTCGCACTGGACATCGATCGCGATGGCTGGCTCGACATCATCGAGGTGAACGGTCGCAACGCCGGTGAGTGGGCGAACGAGCGCGAGTACATCTGGCGCAACAACGCGAACGGCACCTTCACGAAGGTGGACCAGGAGGGCAGTTGGAGTCTGCACGCGGGCGACGGGCGCACGCTGGTTCACTTTGACTACGACCGTGACGGCGATCAGGACCTGGTCATCGTCTACAACTCGAACGGACCGCTGAAGCTCTATCGCAATGACACGATTTCAACTGGCCATTGGCTGCAGATCGAGATCGATGCGTCGAACAACACGAGGGTGCCGTCGAGAGGTCGCGGTGCGCGAATCACGGCGAGCGTCGGCGCTTCGACGCGCATGCGATATCACGACGGCGGCCATGGATACGGCGGATCGAGCGAAGACTTCGTTCACTTCGGTCTTGGAAGCGCGAGTACCGTCGACCTGCTGACGATCGAGTTCCCTCCCGGCTATGTGCGCACATTCGCGAATGTGTCGACCGATCAGCGCATCGTCGTGCAGCCGCCGGCGCTGGCCGATCTCAACGGTGATGGAGTCGTGAACGGCGCCGATCTGGCGACCGTGCTTGAGCGCTGGGGAGTCGTCGTCGACAAGTTCGGTCGCCTCTGCGACTTCGACAACGATGGCGTGGTTGGCGGCGCCGATCTCGCAGTCGTGCTCGGCCACTGGGGTTCGTAGCGCGTCCGCCGGCGCCCGTCACACACTCACTGCGGAAGCGCGTCGACCTGACCGTGGTAGATGCGCAGCCATCGCGCGGGTGCGCGCTGGGGCCGCGCTCGAGCAATGCGTGCCTTGACCCAGAGATGGACGAAGTATGTGAGCACCACGAAGAGCAGCGTGACCGCAACGCCGATGGCGATCTGGTGCGAGAGTTTCGTCACACCCGCACTCGTGACGGCCTTCGCTGCGAACCAGCCGACGGCCATCTGCAGCGGTGCCGAGACAAGCACGCACGAGAGTTCGACCGCAAGGAACTTGAACCACGACATGTGCAGCAGCCCGCCCATGGTGATCACCGGCGTGCGCGTGCCGGGAATGAAGCGAGCGGCGATCAGCACGAGCGCTCCGCGCTTGTCCATCTGATGCTTGATCTCAAGCAGGCGACGCGGATGCGTAAGCCGCTTGAACCAGCGACTGTGCAGGAAGCGCGTGCCGAATGTGCGGCAGATCCAGAACCACCCCGCGTCGCCGATCACGATGCCCAGATACGCCCAGAACGCGAATTGCCAGAAGAGCCTGACGGAGTGATGCGGATCTCCAGCGGCCAGGTACCCGGCGGGGATCAGAACGAGGTCCTCGCTCAGATGAAGCCCGACACCGGAGATGATGAACGCGAAGAAGACGCTGATCGGCCCGTAGCGCCGGATACCTCGTTCGATCCATTCGGGCAGTCGATCGCGTCCGTCCTCGGTGACTTCGCTCCATTCGGGCAGCGACGAGTCGTCGATCGGCATGGCGATGCCCGCCGGATCGAGCATGGTGCCGTCATCGGGCGCGATCACCGCCGTCCGCGCAACGGCTGCGCTGTGAGCGATCGCCGCATCAGTGTCCGCGGTCGCCGTCGCAGCACTGCCCACCGCGCATGCGATCAGCACCAAGACAGCCGGGATGAACGAGCGCATGGGCACCGAGTATAGCGCTGCCTTGCTCAAGCCTCGCGGATCTCTGCAGGGATCCGCATGTTGTAGAAGCTGCGATAGACGAAGACGAGTGCCACGGCGAAGAAGAACGCGCCGATCCAGGTCTTGTACTCCTGCACCTGCGGCTGAATCGCGATCTCAACCGCGAGCAGACCGAACAGCGTTGTGAACTTGATGACCGGATTCAGGCTGACCGAACTCGTGTCCTTGAACGGATCACCGACGGTGTCACCGACGACGGTCGCCGCATGCAACTCGGTTCCCTTCGCGCGCATCTCGACTTCGACGATCTTCTTGGCGTTGTCCCACGCACCACCGGCGTTGGCCATGAAGATCGCCTGGAAGAGCCCGAAGAACGCGATCCCGATCAGGTACCCGATGAAGAAATACGGATCGAAGAACGGCAGACCCAGCGACAGGCAGAACACCACGATGAAGATGTTGACCATGCCCTTCTGCGCGTAGACGGTGCAGATGCGCACGACTTCCTTCGAGTCTTCCACGCTCGCGGCGGCCTTGTTCAAGTTGATGTTGTTCTTGATGAACACGACTGCGCGATAGGCGCCGGTGACGACGGCCTGCGTGCTGGCGCCGGTGAACCAGTAGATGACGGAGCCGCCGACGAGCAGACCGAGCAGCACCTCGGGCTGCACCAGGCTGAGCTTGCTGACGACCTCACCGAAGGTCTTGTCGAGAAGCAGAATGATGCCGAAGACCATCGTGGTGGCACCGACGACAGCGGTGCCGATGAGCACCGGCTTCGCAGTCGCCTTGAAGGTGTTGCCCGCGCCGTCGCCCTTCTCAAGCTGGTGCTTCGCGGTGGCGAAGTCGGGATCGAAGCCGAAGTCGCGCTTGATCTCTTCGCGAATGCCCGGCTTGCTCTCGATCTGACTGAGCTCGTAGACGCTCTGCGCGTTGTCGGTGACGGGGCCGAAGCTGTCGACGGCGATCGTGACCGGGCCCATGCTGAGAAAGCCGAACGCGATGAGACCGAAGGCGAAGATCGGCGCCGCGAAGTCGTACTGCGCCGGCATGAGTGCTTGCACATCCTGGTTGGTCGAGGCCCACCAGCCGATCGCCATGAGTCCCGCGATGACGAGACCCTTCCAGAACGCGGAGAAGTTTCCGGCGACGAGTCCGGAGAGGATGTTGAGACTCGCGCCGCCTTGCGCCGATGCGTTCACGACTTCGCGCACATGACGGCTGTTGGTGCTGGTGAAGATCTTCGTGAACTCGGGGATCACCGCGCCGGCGAGTGTGCCGCAACTGATGATGATCGAGAGAATCCACCAGAGATCGTTGAACGAGTGCGTGATCGTGGCGGTGGTCACTGCGACGCCGGGCACGGCACCGGCGGCCGTTTCGAGTGTGGCCGGAACGGCGCCGACGACGGCGGTGGAAGTACCGGAGAGATCACCGAGCAGCAGCCAGCTCGCGCCGAAGGTGACGATGATCGAGATGATCGAAGTGATCCAGACGAGCCATGTCAGCGGGGCTTCTTCGTGGAAGTCCTTCTTGCCCGCGAAGCGACTCTTCGAGATCCCATCGTTGACGAAGTAGCTGATGAGGCTGGTCACGATCATCAGCGCTCGCATCGTGAAGAGCCAGACGATGAGCGAGGCGCACATGGCGCTTTCACCGAGCGCGAGTGCAAGGAAGGCGATGAGCGCGACACCCGTGACGCCGTAGGTTTCGAAGCCGTCGGCCGTCGGGCCGACCGAGTCGCCGGCGTTGTCGCCCGTGCAATCGGCGATGACGCCGGGGTTCTTCGGATCGTCCTCGGGGAGCTTGAAGACGATCTTCATGAGATCGGCGCCGATGTCCGCGATCTTCGTGAAGATGCCGCCGCAGATGCGGAGGGCCGACGCGCCGAGCGACTCGCCGATAGCGAAGCCGATGAAGCTCGGTCCCACCAGATGCTGTGGCAGGTACGAGAGGATCACGATCATGAAGAAGAGCTCGACGCTCACGAGCAGCAGACCGACGCTCATGCCGCTGCGGAGCGGGATGCTGAGCACCGGGAGGAACTCACCCTTCAGGCTGGCGAACGCGGTGCGGCTGTTGGCCGTCGTGTTGATTCGAATGCCGAACCACGCGACGCCGTAACTGCCGAGGATGCCGAGGATGCTGGAGAGCAGCACCACCGTCACGCCGCCCCAACCCATCCACGGATGATGCGGATCAACCGCCTGTTGGCCGAGGATGCCGAAGTAGTAGAGGATGCATGCGCCGATGAGCAGCCAGAGCACGGCGAGGAACTTGCCCTGTTGGAAGAGGTAGCTCTTGCATGTCTCCCAGATGATGTTGGAGACGCTCGCCATGCTCTCATGCACGGGCAGCGCCTTCGTCTGGGCATACTGGTACCAGCCGAAGATCGCGGCCACGACGCAGATGACCAGGCCCATCACCATGAGGTGGGTGCCTTGGACTGGGTAGCCAGCGACGTTGAAGACGGCGGCCGAAACCGGCGGAACCCGGATGTCGGCCTCACCGGCGAGTGCGGTGCTGGCGAAGGCGAGAATGGAGAAGGCGGCAGTGAGGCCGGTACGCGGAAGTGTGAGGGATCGCATGGTGGTGATTGAAGGGCGAGAATCTAGCAAAGTGCCCGAAGCCATGCTCGCCAATCGACTCGCGAAGCGCCTCCGACACCTGCGTGGCTGGGCAGCGGCAGGGGATGTGACGTGCTTTCGGCTCTATGAGCGGGACATCCCGGAGTATCCGCTGATCGTGGACTGGTACGACGGCGACGCCGTTGTCTGGATCATGCCCCGGACGCGCGATGAGACCGAGGCTGATCGGCAGGCGTTCCGCGAACGAGCGCTCGATGAAATCCGCTCCGGGTTGGCGATCTCGGATTCGCAGTTGTGGATCAAGGATCGAAGCGGTCAGCGCGGCCGGGATGGCGTGCCGCAGTATGAGCGCGTTGCGGAGCGCGGTGCCACGCGCGTGATCGGGGAGCAGGGGCTGCGCTTCGAAGTGAACCTGTCGGACTATCTCGACACGGGGCTCTTTCTTGATCACCGCACGACGCGCTCTCTCGTGCGGCGCTACTCGGAGGGCAAGAGTTTCCTCAATCTCTTTGCGTACACCGGGAGCTTTACCGTCTATGCGCGCGCCGGCGGCGCGGTGGCGACGACGACGGTCGACATGAGTCGCACGTACCAGGATTGGACGCGCCGCAACTTCGCGCTGAACGGCATGCGCGAGTCGCCGGAGCATCGACTCGAGGCAGCGGATTGTCTCGCGTGGTTGCGCAAAGGACCTGCGACGGGTGAGCAGTACGACTTGATCGTCTGTGATCCGCCGACCTTCTCGAACTCGAAGCGCATGGGTGAGGCGACCTGGGCGATCGATCGCGACTACGCCGCGCTGCTGGCGTTGATCGAGCCGTTTCTGGCTCCGGGCGGCTTCCTCTATTTTTCGACCAATTCGCGCGGATTGAAGTGGGATGCGAGTGCGCTGCCTGCGGGGCTCGAAGCGCTCGACCTCGGCGATCGCACCGTGCCGCAGGACTTCCGCAATCGCCGCATTCACCGTTGCTGGCGCATCGCGAAGGGGGGGAAGGGAGGGGACAGCCACCGGAGTGGGGACAGCCTCCCTTAACAATCGGCCGCCAATTGTTAAGGGAGGCTGTCCCCCGTTACAAAGGCCCCGCTACAGACCGAGGAGGAACTCGGGGTCGTCGGGCAGCTTCTCGACGAACGGTTTCGGATCGAGGTGCCCATTCGGCATCTGGAAGCGCAGCACCGACTTGCCCTTGCGACTGCCGACGAAGAGATGCGAATCGGTGACGACGATCGCGCTCGGTGCATCAAGCCCACCGGTGCCGGGCTTCACGAACTGTGTGAACTCGCCCGAGTCGAGATCTTTCCGCCACACACAGTTGGCCCCGTTGTCCCCGATGTAAAGGAAGTGACCGTCGGGTGAGAACGCGAGTTGGATCGGTCGCTTCAACCCGTCGCGTTCCGACGCGATCACGCTCTTGCGTTCACCCGTCTTCGGGTCGTACGCGCTCACTCGGCTCGCCGATCGGTCCGCCACATAGAGCAGCCCATCGGATCCGAACGCGATGCCGCGCACAGCGACAAGTCCCTCCGGCGAAGTCTTGTTGCTTGGGATGAACATACCCGCTGCGAGTCCACCGAAGTTCGCCAGCGCAGTAGGCGCAGGAAGTGGCTCACCAGGGGACTGGGCACCCGGCCCGGCATAGCGCGTGACCGTGTTCGAGTCCTGATTCGAGCAGTAGATCGAGCCGTCGGGCCCGACCGCGACCGAGTAGGTGTGAATCAGCGCCGGGTTCATCGTGCCGCCCTTGATGAAGACGCGCTCGAAACTGCGCACACCGTCAGCGCCTGGCCGGCCGAACTGCACGATGCGCGTGTCCTTCATCCATGCGTTCACGACGAGCAGACTTCCGTCGCCGAGCAGGCACATTCCACGCAGGTCCTTGAGCGCCTCGCCCGCTTCTCCCGGCGGTGCACCGCGCAGCACACTGCCCTTCACATCACCTTTCGCCGTCAGTCCAACCAGCGTGTTGCCGCCGTCGGCGCCGTGCATCGAGACATAGAAGGTGATCTGATCTCCCGTGGCATCGTGGCCATGGGCGCTCTTCTCGTCACTCTTGTCGTCGTGCTTCTCGCCGTGCTTCTGGTCATCCTTCTTGTGATCGTCATCGTGCTCGTGGTGGTGCGCTGTCGGTGTCGCTTCGGACGCCGCATCGCCGCACGCAACCAGCGTTGGCAGTGCGATCGCAGCAGCGAGAAGTGGCGCGAGCGTCCCAACGGGGAGCCTGCAAGCGAGGCGAATGAGGCGGGTCATCGCACCGGCAAGGCGATCGAGTGGCATGAATCTGTGCTCCGTTTCATCCGCTTGTGCAGTCGGACGCTTTCGGGAAAGATACCCGTTGCTCCGACGCGATCGGAGTGTCGCCCACTCCGGAGCAACTCATGCCCAGGTCCGTCCTACTGCTCGCGGTGTTCTTCGCGGCGCTGCTCGTTGCCGATCCGGTTGCGTTCGCCGACAAGGCGGCGGAAGCAGGGCTGGCGCTGCAAGAGGCTCCGACGGCGAACACGACCTCGCGTGGCTGGGACGACATCGCGCACAGCGCGGCGCAGTTCTATCACTGGGGATTCATTCTTCGGCTCTTCATCGGACTTTCGCTCTCGGTCGCCTGCGCGTGGATCATCGCGTGGCATCCGCGCCGCTCGACCAAGGTCGATCCGCTCTCGGATCTCGAAGAGCGCAAGGCGCTGATCCTGCTCGGCATGGTCGGTGCGGTCGCAGCGGAACTCGGCGTCAATCAGAACATGGCGTTCGTGATCTTCGGCATCGGTGCATTGATCCGGTTCCGCACGGTGCTCGACAACCCCAAGATCACCGGCAAGGCGATCCTCGTCGTCGTCATCGGACTCGCGTGCGGCATGGGTCACTGGGCGATGGCCGCCTTCGTGACGGTCGCTGCATGGGCACTCATCTTCTGGCTCGACTCGCACATGTCCGCGCGGATCCGAATTCGACTCGGCCCGAAACTCGATGTGCGATTGATCTATGGCGACGTCACCGAGTTCCTGCAGAAGAACCACTGCCGCATCAAGAATGCGAACGTCTACGAGCAGAAGCGGCAGATCGTATTTCTCACGCACATCCCATCCGACCTCGACCCGGGCGAACTCGAGACGAGTTTGAAGGCTCGATTGCCGAAGTCGGCCGAAGGGTGCGAAGTGGAGATCCGTGTCGGCTGAACAGCGCGGTGCAGGAGCGCTGGGGCTCTCGGTGAAGAGCGTGTCGCGGCGCTTCCCAGGCGGCGTCGATGCGCTGCGCGATATCTCGCTCGAAGTCGCACCAGCGGAACTCGTCGCAGTCGTCGGCGCCAGCGGCTGCGGAAAGACGACGCTGCTTCGCGTCGTCGGCGCGCTCGATCGACCCGACGCGGGCACGATCACCTTTCGAGATCAGCACGGCGAAGCGTCGGTCGTGGGACCGTTCGATCTCGGCTTTGCATTCCAGGAGCCGCGCCTGCTGCCGTGGCGCACCGCGCTGAAGAACGTGGCGCTGCCGCTCGAACTGGCGGGGCTGGCGCGAGACGAGTGCGCGCAACGCGCGAGCGACGCGATGACACTCGTGCGGCTCCAAGGTCGCGAGCACTCCATGCCGTCGGCACTCTCCGGCGGCATGCGCATGCGCGTGGCACTGGCGCGAGCGCTTGTCACACGACCGCGACTGCTGCTCCTGGATGAACCGTTCTCTGCGCTCGATGAATTCACGCGACTCGAACTCGACGAAGAGTTGCTGCGACTGCGACACGAGACCGGTGTCACGGTGCTTCTCGTGACGCACGCGATCTCGGAAGCGGTGCTGCTCGCCGATCGCATCGTGGTGCTCTCACGCTCACCTGGCCGTGTGCGCGAGACGATCACGGTTGATTTGCCTCCTGCGGGCGCCGCGCGCAGAGTGGCACCGGACTTCGCGTTGCTGACGGCGCGCATCTTCGATCTCATCGCCGAGGGCGCTGCTGGGGAGCAGAGTTTGAACAGTGACCGTGTGGCCGCCTCCCGTGCGCGAGGCGCTGCGTGAACCCGGACTCAACGCCGTCATCGGGCTCAACGACGCCACCGGACTCGATCGTCTCACGCGCCGCGGTCTCATCGCGCACGCGCGCCGCGATGCGCGCCAGCATTCCGCCGATGGTTGTGGTCATCACGGCGCTGCTGCTCTGGGAGGGCGCAGTGCGGCTCTTCGAGCCGGCGCCCTATCTGCTTCCGGGACCGATCGCCGTGGCGCAAGCCATCGTCAGCGACTCCGACAGACTCTTGTCCGCCACGCGCAGCACGGCCACGAGCGCGCTGCTCGGTTTCGCGATCGCGGGCGCTGGCGGCGTGCTGCTCGGCACACTGCTCTCGACTTCGCGCTTCCTGGAGCGCGGCTTCTATCCGCTGGCAACACTCTTTCAGATGGTGCCGGTCGTCGCGATCGCACCACTGCTCGTGATCTGGTTCCACTACGGTCTCGGCGCCACGGTCGCGGCGAGCGCGATCGTCGCGATCTTTCCGGTGCTTGCGAGCACACTCGACGGAGTGCGCTCCGTTGATCCGGGCTGGCGCGAACTCTTCGTCATCTCGCGCGCGGGTCGATTCGTGACCTGGTGGAAACTCGAACTGCCTGCATCGACGCCGCAGATCGTCACGGGACTGCGCATCGCTGCAGGCCTGGCCGTGATCGGCACGATCGTCGGCGAATTCGTCTCCGGCTACGCGGGTGATCGCGCGCCGCTCGGCGTGGTGATCCTGGCGGCCATGCGCGAGAATCGCACCGACCTCGTCTTCGCAGCGATTGCGCTGTCGTCGCTCGTCGGTCTTATGCTCTTCGTCATGGTGGGAACAGGGGGATGGCTGCTCCTTCGGCGCTGGCACGTTTCGAGCGTGGCGCCGCTGCTTGCGCTCATGGTGCTGAGTGCGGTCGCTGTCGGTTGCGAACGCGGCGGCGCTGATGCGAAGAAGCCTGGCGCCGACAGCGCGTCCGGCGGGACCGCCACGAAGGTCAAGTTGCAACTCAACTGGGTGCCCGAGCCGGAATTCGGCGGCATCTACGCGGCGCAGGCGATGGGCGCGTTCGCCGCGCAGGGACTCGAAGTGGAGATCATCAAGGGCGGCGCCGGAACGGCAACGCCTCAACTCATCGCGTCAGGCGCGTGCGACTTCGGCGTCGTGAGCGCGGACCAGGTCCTGCAGATCCGCGAGCAGGGCGGTGAGGTCGTCGCCATCTACGCGATCTTCCAGACGAGTCCGGTCGGCATCATGTTGCATGCCGCGAATCCGATCGACTCGCTTCAGGCGCTGTGGACAAGCGGCTCGACCGTCGCCGTCGAACCCGGACTGCCGTACATCACCTTTCTCAATCGGCGCTACGGAGCGGGACGCGTCACGCTCGTGCCGTACGCCGGTGCGCTCGCGATCTTCGCCGGCAACCCGGCATTTGCGCAGCAGTGCTTCATCAGCGCGGAGCCTGTGCAGATGGACCTGCGCAAGGTGCCGGTGAAGGTGCTGGCCGTGGCCGAGAGTGGGTACGACCCATACACCGCCGTGATTGCCGTGCGCGGCGCCACGATGCGAGAGCGCCCCGAGGTCGTCTCGAAGATGGTCGAGGCGTTGCGCGCAGGTTGGCGCGCCTACCTCGACGATCCGGCGAAGTTCAATCCAGCGATTGCCGCGCTCAATCCCGCGATGAGTGCGGAGGCGATGAATCTCGCGGCCGCGCGCGAACATGCCTTTGTCGAGAGCGAGTGGACGAACGATCACGGGCTCGGCTCGATGGACATCGAGCGCTGGCGCACGCTTGCTGAACAGATGCACTCGCTTGGGCTCATCAAGCGCGTGCCCGATCCGGAGACACTCATGCTGCGGTGACATCGATGTGCGCGGGGGCAGATCGGCGGTCAGATTGTCGCGCACCAGCCGGAGGACCGCCGCCGCTCCAACTCGTCGTCAGAGCTCGGGGCGATCCTCCGGCCATTCCTGCGCTGTCGCTGTCTCAGCAGCGTGTGAGCACCGCTGGACCCACTTACTCGCAGTTGCCCCAACTCCCGAGCACGATCGCGAGATCAGCTCCATCCACCGCTCCATCGTCGTTGAGATCGCCAACATCCCCTCCGCTCGCTGCGCCCCAGTTGCCGAGGAGGATCGCAAGGTCGGCGCCGTCCACGATGCAATCGCCGTTGAGATCGCTCGTACAGTCCAGACTCGTCTCGGCGCTCTCAAGAATGAGATCGAATGCCTCGTCGTCGAGTTCGTGATTGAAGACGATCCAGAAGGGCTTGCTCGCCGCGAGACCGTCCTGATTCGAGTGAAGCCAGAGTTTCAGTAGATAGGCACCGGGTTCCGTCACGAACTCTCCGGTAGCCGGAAGCAGCTCGAAGATGTAGTGGATATGCCACTCGCCGTTCGGAGCAACGGCGAGTCCGAAGCCATCGACCGGCCCGCTGCCAGTCGTCTCCGAGAGGTTGGCGAACGAGAGTTTCATCCGAACGCCGTCGGTGGGATCGGCTGCGGTCGTGACGAACTTCGTACCGTCCCAGACCTTCAGCGCCGACGCGATGGTGAAGGAGATGATCGACCCGGGCTGGAAAGTGCCCGGGTCGTTGTCGAATCCAGGCTCGTCACCGACGCCGGGAATGCCGAACTCTCCGAGCACGGCGCCGAAGACGCGACGCGGGGTCAGATCTCCTCCATCGAAGATCTCGTTGGTGGTGATGACCCCGTTCGACACGAAGAGTCCGACATCACCCAGGTGCTGTGCAGATGCGGTCGGGACGAGGACCGCCGCGGTGAGTGCGGCGGCAAGAGGTGAGCGCGCGCGGACGCGCGCGGACATTCGACGAATCAGATGCATGAGAGTCTCTCTCCGGCGCTAGAGGCCGGGATTGAATTTGTTCTCGGTGGACGAGGTGAAGACCTCGTCGAAGCGGCGCGTCGCGACGTGACCGTCGACGAAGCTCCAATTGCTGCGTGAATCGCCGGACGGCTTCCTCCGGTCGATCGCGTTGATGGAACACTGAGTTGCGGCGAGCGCTGCGGGGTTGCTCACGGCACCCCAGTTCTCCACATGTGGATGGTCGCTCGAGGCGTAGCTCCCTCGCTCGGCCATCAACAGGAAGCAGACGACCTCGGTCGGTCGTCCGACCCGCGCCAGCCGGTCGGCTGGCGGACCAGCTCCGGTGATGAGCGCGGGTGAGTAGGTCCGTGACAGATAGGTGTTCATGCCGTAGCTCGTGCGCCGGTAGAGCGGCTCGCCGCCGGGCAACGCCACCGGAACGCCTTCACCGAACTCCGGGGCCCAGTGCGGGCTCCGATCGAGCGGGCTGTGCAAGGCCGTCTCATCGACGCCGAAGTCGCGCAGTGTGGTTACAAAGGAGCGCTTGGGTTCGCCACCGCCTCCGTGGGGGAGACCTACATCCACGAAGCACTCCTTGTAGAGGTTCGCGTAGACGACATGCGCGTTCGAAAGCTCGCGCAGGTTCGACAGGCAGGCGTTGGCACTCGCAGTGCGTGTCATCAACCGGAGCCCGACGAGCAGCAAGCTCATGAGCATGCCGACGATGGCGATGACCACCAACATCTCGACGATGGTGAACCCAGCCCGACACGGCGTCGGGTCTTGGCGATCGAAGCGGCACATCAGCGTGCCTCCGTTCAGGGATGGTGAATCGGACCGCGCTCACAGTGACTCCGCCGCAGCGGAGCGGTCGTGTGCGCACTCGGGTCTGCCGACGATTCAGAGGTTCGGCGGTGGCCGCGCGCGGACGACTCGTGGTGCAGCGAGCGCCTGCAGCCGATCTCGTTCTGCTGGAGCGATGCTTGTAGGCAACGCAGTAGGCGCGGGTTGGCATGCGTCAACAGGCGCCCCACCGAGCAGCACGGCAAGCAGCTCACAGGTCGAGCAGCCCGTTCTTCTCGGCTTACACGGAGATCCCGAGTCGTCAGGAGCACGGTCGTCGAGCGCGATGGCTGCGCTGCCTCGCTCGGCACCGTTCTTCGTGCACGCACTTGCAGAAGCAGAGGTCGGATGCCCACGCGAGCAGCATGCTCCGGTCGACGAGCGGAGTGCAGCGACGCCCCGCCCGCTGCAACTGTGATGCGCTGCCAACTCATGAAGGAAACGCGCGCCTGGGATGCCAGCCAACAGGATCAGCACAATCAGCAGCGGCGTGACTCTGAGGCGGCGCATCATCGGGGGCAAGGTTAGCCTTCTCGAGAACGGTGGTCAACAAGCAACCAAATGGAAATGACTCCGCGCTGCGGCCCAGTTCGCGCAGTCGCGACGGTGCGCGCCGCAATTCGGGTGCAGTCCCTCGCAACGCACAAGGAGTCGATCGCGCCTCCAGCAAGCGCGGACGAACGCGCCCGACGCTCCGCCTCGAACCGACGACGCTCTGGGAGTACCCGAGTCAACACTACGACACGGTCGGCCCCGACGGCGTGCTGCGCACGATGCAGGGCGACAAGGACTACCAGGGCGCCACGCCGAGTTGGGTGATCTGGCAATTGCTCACGCGCTACACGCGCGAGAAGGACCTCGTCATCGATCCGATGTGCGGATCAGGCACGACCATCGATGTGGCGCGAGACCTTGGTCGGCGTTCGCTTGGCTACGACTTGGCGCCAACGCGTCCCGACATCTTCCGCGCCGATGCGCGTTCATTGCCGCTCGAAGCGGGCACCGTCGACTTTGCTTTCATCGATCCTCCGTACTCGACGCACCTGCGCTACTCGGAGGACCCGGACTGCATCGGACTGCTCGATGCCGGCGCCGACGACGGCGGCCGCGCCTACTACAGCGCGATGGAGCGTGTGCTGAAGGAACTGCACCGCGTGCTGCGCGATCGCCGCTACATGGCGATCTACGTGAGCGACTCATTCCGCAAGCAGCGAGGCAAGCCGGGTGGACGCTTCATGCCGATCGGCGTCGAGCTCTTCATCCGCATGCGCTCGCTCTTCAAGCCGGTCGATGTCATCTGCGTGGCGCGTCACAACGCCAAGCTGAAGCGCGGCAACTTCCGGCGCGCGGCGGAGGAGGGCAACTTCTTCCTGCGCGGCTTCAACTGGCTGCTCATCGGCAAGAAGGAACGCGACGCTCACTCGGCGACCCAGTAGCCCGATGGCGGCGCGGGCCGCATCCAGGCGTCGATCAATGCGCGCAATCTCGGGTCGCTCGAGGCGAGCGCCAGGTCGCGCAGGAATCGAGCGTGTTCTTCGTTCCAAAGCGCGACCGCGCCCGCCACTTCCGGCCACTCGCGCAGTCGGTCGCGCACCTCGCCGCTGTTCACCGGCGGGCGCTCGAAGTTCGCCGCGCGCCGCGCCTCAACGATGATGTGCTCGCGCCGATCGATGGCCTCGCGCCAGCGCTGCCGGCGCGCTTCGAACGCGACGCGCGTCTCGGGCGACTCTCTGGCGATCCGCTCCGCGAAGTCGACGATCGGTGGAATACTCCGCTCCTGCAGGAAGAGATCCGGGAACGCGGCGCGACGCCAGGCGCGGCGCAGTTCGAGCGCGCGATCAGGCAACGCCGCCGCCACCTCGTCGATGACCGCGCGGTGGAGCGACGCGTGTCGCTCGACGGACGAGCGGCTGCGCTCGGCGAACGCCGGGAGCGCGGCGCGCACTTCCTGATCGCCCCCGCGATTGGCCGAGACGCGGGCAAGCGTCACGAACAGACGCCGCAGCAGCGCCATGCCTTCACCGCGAAAACCGCTCGCCTCGCTGACCAGTCCCGGCAGGTGAGCTCGAAGCACCTCCTCCGCGATGGCGCGTTCATGCGGCGCCATCACGGTGGCGTGCAGCACGAGCGGAGCTGAGACGATCGCGCCATCTCGATAGCCGAGCAACTCCGCGAAGGGAACGAAGCGCCAGTCGATGCGCTCGCGCTCGAGTCGACGCTCGAGGCGCAGTCGTTCGCGCACCGGCGCGTCGACATCGACCAGCAACACCTCCAGCTCGTCGAAGAAACGCTCTTCGATGACCGTGAGCAGCTGCCGCATCTGATCGATGGCAGCGAAGTACGCATCGAATGCACGAGCGGCGTCATTTGGATCCTGGAGGCTCGGGCCGAGCGCGCTCTCCAGTTCACGCACGCGCTCCATCGGGCGCTCCAGTTCGCGCAGCGCGACGACGGCATGATCGCTCCAGAGCTGCAGCGCGACCGTCCGCGCATCCGTCGAGGCGCCGCAGCGATCGAGCAGCGTCCGAAGCCAAAGGTCGTTGGCCGCCGTCGGCAGAAAGAGTGCCGACACCGAGTCCGGATTCTGCAGCAGCGTCTCCGGCTCGAGTTCACGCGGTCGCACACCCGCGGGGCAACGCGCGAGCAATGACTCGGCAGACCCCGGCGCGATGGCCCAGACCGTCTCATCAAAGTCCTTGGTGCCCACATTACGAATCGCCGCGAGTCGATCGGCCAGCTCCTTCGGAAGATGGCCCATCGTGGCGCTCAACAATTCGGTGCGAAGCGAAGAACGGTCGAAACGGAGCGGATGATTCGCATGGACCGCTTCACCGCGCCGGAGCGCATCCACGAGCCGAGTGCGCAGCGCACCGTCCCGCTCGCGGAATCGTTCGAGACGATCGCGAACCGTGGCGCGCGCCTCGGGCGTCAGAGAAGGCGATGCGGCGATGAGCTCGACCTGCCACACCACGGCCGGGTCGCCGGTGGCGCCGCCCGCGCCCAGATCGATCGTCTCCCTGAAGCGCCGATCGATCGACTCGTAGAGTTCGGCGGGCATGATCGCGCGGAGTGACTCAACTGTGCGCGCATTGAGATCGAGCACCGTCGCGAGCGCTCGACGCACCGGCTGCGCAGCCTCGGCTTGTGCATCCTTCAGCAGTCGATCCGAGCGCACGCGTTCCTCGGGCGACAGTCGCTGCTCCTCCGCTTCCAGACGGAGCAGCGCTCGCGCCTGCCGCGCGAGACGCGATCGCTCCGCGTCCCGCAAGGCAGGCAGGAGCGCCGCCAGTTGCACCGCATATGCATCGAGCGCCTCCTGCACCGCTGGCGGTGCGGCGGTGCGCGCGCCGCGATCGATCAACGCGCGTAGGTCAAGGATCGCGGCGCCGTGTCCTTCGATCACGATGCGACAGAGCTCGATGGCGCGATCGACACGCAGTCGCGCTGCCTGCGACGGCGGAACGCCGCATGACTCGATCCGCGTGAGGAAGATCTCGTCGAGCCGAGCGAGTGTGTCGATGAGCGTCGCCTGCCGGGACGCCAGTCCTTCCATGAGGGTCGGGTCGCGCCGCCAGCCGTCGCCATGTTCATTCCGGAAGGCGCGCACAAGTGGCGTTGCCTCGCGCCGGAGGAGTTCCCAGTACTGCTGCAGGTACTCATCCTGAGCAGCGTCGATGCACGCCCAGACCTCTGTCCCAAGCCCGGTCGGATCATGCACGCCGGCCCAGACGGTTCGGATCGAGAGAGGCCCGGGGATCAGGTCGAACCGTTGCTCTCGGCCCGCGCAGCCGCCCGCGGCCAACGCCGCCAGCAGCCAAAGAAGAGGCAGGCAAGCCCTGCGCACCGCACGAGCCTACCCAGATCGATTCCTCGGTCATGAGGCGGCTTCAGTCGCCCTGCGAATCGGCCGAACCGGAGTCTCGGCCGTCGGGTGCGCTTTCGTTCCCGAAATACGGCCATCTGGAGGTTGACCTGTCATGGCTGGATTCGATCATGAGGATTGCCGCGGCCGACGCGGCGGGGCGGAGGCGGGAGAGAGTTCCGGGGAACGCAGTGAGGGGAAGGGAATGAGCGGGGGCGCACAGAGCCACGACGGGCCCGAAAGGGAGAGAGACCGTCGTGGTTTCTCTGTGCTCTCGCCGAAAGAAGTCTGCAAGCTGGCCGCGCGACGGCGAATGGTGCGGCTGAGCGCCGGGGCGATCGTCACCATGATCGCAGTGATTTCGGGGATCACGCTCTTCCACTACGGAGGCGCGCTCCGCGGCGCGGATGCAGGCATCGAGTCCGGTGGCAAGCCCAACGAGTCATCCTTGGGTGCAAGCTCGCGGGTGCATGGGTTGCTCCGCTTCAGCGCGGACGAAATCCAGCGACGCATCGATCGCGCACGCGATGGCTCCGTCGTCGAAGTGCCGCCCGGGCTCTACGAAGGGAGCATCGAAATCCGCGCGAAGAGCGTGACACTCCGCTCGCGTGATGGCGCCTCGACGACCGTGCTGCAGGGCGGTCCCGGCTCGGGACCCGTGGTCGTCATTCGCGACATCGCGAGCGATCGCTCGCCCGCGCTCGAACTGCGCGGCTTCACGATCCGCGGTGGCCGTGGTCTTGGCGGCGCCGGCGTTGTCGTTGAGCGAGCCGATCCCGTGATTGCCGAGTGTGTGATCGAACGCAACGCCGATGGTGGCGTGCGCCTCGTCGACAGTCGCGCGATCATCGATGGCTGTCACCTTCGCAGCAACGCGACGGCCATGCTCGGTGGCGGCGCACAATGCGTGGGCAGTGACGCGACCTTCGTCAACTGTGTCTTCCAGGGAAACATGGCGCGCACCGGCGGCGGCGCGATCGCCACGCAGGGCGGCGCGCCGATCGTGCTGCTCAGCCGCTTCGATGGCAATCGGTCGGTCAGCGGCGCCTGGGGCGGCGCGCTCTTCATCGATGGCAGCGAGCTCACGGTGCTCGACTCGGAGTTCGTGCGCAACGGAAGCGCGGATGAAGGCGGCGCGATCTATCTGCGTGGCGGCAGTGCCCGCATCGAGCGATCGGCATTCGAAGCGAACGCGTCGCGCACCGCGTGGTCGATCCTCAGTCATGGCGCCGCCGTGCGGGTGAGCTTCACGCGGTTCTGCGGTCCGCTCGACTGGAACATCCACTCCGAGTCGCTGGACCAGCGCGACAATGAATTCACCGCCGCTTGCGTGAGAGACTGCAACGGCAACGGCGTGCCCGATGACATCGAAATCAGCGATGGCTCGGTCGCCGATTGCGACGAGAGCGGCGTACCAGACCCTTGCAAACTTGACTGCGACGGCGACGGCATCCCCGATGTCTGTGCGATCTCGATGGGCTTCGTGCGCGATGACAATCGCAACGGCATTCCGGATGCATGCGAAGAGCCGATGATGCCTCCGGCCCCGTCTGGTGCAAGCGACTGAACAACGCGTCGGCCGCGCCGCAGTGCTCGGCGACGGAGCAGCACGGGCTGACTGTGGATGGATGGCCAACGAGAAGCCCGCCGGCCCCAGGGGCCGGCGGGCTTCGGGTGTCTGCAAGTTGTCGACGCGAACGATGTCGCGCCTCGCCGTCCGCACAGGATCAACCGGTGCGAGCGCCGATTCGATCAGGCGCGACGACGTCGTGCCGCAAGTCCCGCGACGCCGAGCAACGCGAGCGCGCCCGGAGACGGGATCTGCTCGATCAAGAGCTTGATCGTGCCTGCTCCGGCCACTTCAGCGCCGGATGCCTCCCAGTGAATGTTGTTGCCGTCCGTGAACGCGACGCCCGCTGATGCGGACACGCCCACGATCGAGCCATCATTCTTGAGGCTGATGAAGTTGGCGCTGTGCAGCGAGAAGTCACCGGGGGCGAACGTCGTGAAGTCGAGCACGATGCTCAGCAGATTCGGGTTGATCACGTCGCTGCTCACGATCACAGCGAACGCGGGCCCGAAGATCGAATCGAAGTAGTTCGAGACGCCTCCGAGGTTGTGCAGCCCTTGACCGGCCCATGTGCCCCAGGTGGTGCCGCCAAACTCAGGTCCAGCGGCGCCGTTGATGGCGATGGGTGCACCCGGGAAAAACTCAGCGTTCGAGGCGCCCGCCAACGCAATGGCAGCGACAGCGGCCGCTACGAAGAACTTACGCATGATTCAGTCTCCCTCTCTTTGAACTCAATGGTGCGAACAGCAGGAACACCATGAGCCACCACCATTTCCAATCACTCACCGTACTCGGAGGAACTGCACAGACAACACCGTGACTCTGAGATCGTCGATATTCACCGACCGAATCGACGGTTTGGTGACTGGTAACTCCTTTGACAGCCCCGGTGCAGCAATGACGGTGTGTGCCGATAAGGAAGCCCGCCGGCCCCAGGGGCCGACGGGCTTCGGGTGTCTGCAAGTTGTCGACGCGGACGAGGCCGCGTCACGCCATTCCCACGAGATCAACTGGTGCGAGCGTCGTCCCGATCATGCGCGACGACGACGCGCTGCGGTCATCCATCCATGGACCCGATGATCGGCGGCCGGAAAACGCACGCGGCAGGATTCGAACCTGCGACCCTCGGCTTCGAAGGCCGATGCTCTATCCAGCTGAGCTACGCGTGCAAAATGGCGCTCGGCCTGATGCTCCGAGCGAGTGAAATTCTAACCGACGCGACCGAGTGCCTGGGTCGCATCGCGAATGAGCGCGGCCGCACTGACCGGTGAGTCGACGGCGACGCGCATCCAACGATCCGGCGTCACGCGGCCGATCGAGCAGATGCGAATCGTCTCCTTCGCAAGGTCCTTGCCGCGCATGTGACTGCGGATCTGGTGGCTCATGATGTGGCCAAGCGTGTAGTCGGGCAGGTAGAGCGGGTACCCGACCATGTGCTGGTACGCCGCAAGCAATCGGTAGGGGTCTGGGCCGAAGTCACGCTCATAGAAGCGTTGCCAGAGTCGATCGGCGATCGCGAGCACTTCCGTGCGCAGCGCGTCGGGCGACGCCTCCGGATTCGCGTAGAGCCAGCGCCACGCATGGAGCTCGAGCAGACTCGGTCCTGCGATCTGGCACGCCGCGAGCATCGTCTGGATCGAGTCGAGATCGAATTGCTTCTGCGCCTGCGCCGGATCTTCGAGTCCAAGCACGCGCCGACCGAGCGACTGGTAGAGGAACGCGAACGCCTCCGTGCACGCCGTGTTGGGCACGCCGCGCAGACTTGCGCGCGGTGCGAAGTAGGTCGAGACGAGCTGCTCGATGTTGTGTCCGAGCTCGTGCATGGCGGTGTCGAAACCGTCGGCGCCGAGTTCGTTCTCCAGCCGACTCGTGCGCAGCCAGGCGCCGTACTCCTTGAGCGCGGGGCGGACGGCGTGTCCCGCGCCCTTCGCGATCTCGACCGTCACGCGCGTGCCGAGGAACTCGGCATCCTTCGCAGAGAAGCCGAGTCCGCGCAGTGTCTCCGGGAGTTTCGCCTGGAACGCGAGCTCGTCGTTGAACATCGTGCTGACGGCGCGATCGAGCGGCGCACTGTCGGCGCCGCCGACCACATCGTCGAAGTAGATGTCGAAGGCCTCGAGCTGCCGACCGATCCGCTGCTGCAGCAGTTTCGCCAGATCGCTGCGCACCGGCGCTTCGAGCAGCTCGATGAGCAGGCGCTCGACCTCGTCTTCGGGAATCTCGCGCTGCAGATCGAACTTGCGCGCGATGGCAGTCGGGTACTCGGGATGAAGCTCGTCGAAGCGCTCCGCGACTTCGCGATGCGCGAGCCACTGCGTGTAGCGTTCGGCGCCCACATGCGCCTTCGCGTCCGCGACGGGAGTGCCGTCGACGGTGTTGCACTGCGGATCCCACGCGCCCTTCGCCTCACCGTTCATGACCGCGCGCGGAATGGAGCCGTCGATGTGCCGCGCCATCACCCATGCGAGTGCGCGCTGCAAATCGACGCCATTCTCGCGACCGTATCCCGACTTGATCTGTTCACGCACGAGCCAGTGGGCGATGAGCTTGCGACCGGGCTCGAACCAGGTGCGCCCCGACGCGTCGACCATCGAGCCGACGGGCACATGGAACTCCTGCACGAAGACAGTCGCCGCATGGCCGATGCGTCGCGCCAGATCAGAGAGTTCCGCCGGAATCCGCGCTCCGAAAGTCTGCGCGATGCGCGCTTCCGCCCACTCCGCATCGCTCCACTGCTGGCCGCGCTCGAGCATCTCCTTCAGTTCCGGCCGCGCGAAGTTGAGCAGCGCCACGAATGCGATCCGTTGCCGGTACATCTGATCCGAGAGATCCGGTGCCGGATCGAAGGTGGCGAAGAGGTCGTCCACGCCGGGGAACTCGTCGCCGCGAAGATCGCTCCAACGACGCAGATTGCGCCGCATCTCGTGCAGATGGCCGCCGACCTGTTCCAGCGCCGTCTCGAATCGGGCCACCAGGCGCTCGTGGTCCTTCGCAACGGCGACGAAGTGCTTTTCGCAGAAGGCGGCGAAGGCGGCCGCGTCGCCATCGCTCGGGCCCCATCGCCGGGCGACCTGTTGAACGCCGCGTTCGGCACGAGCGCGGTGAGCCTTCCCGTGCCGGGAGATAAGTGCCGCGACCGTCTCGGCCACGGGCAGAGTGGCGGCGCTGCCGGAGGCGGTACTGCGAACGGCAGGTTCGGTGGCAGTGGGAGGAGTCATGTCGCGATCCTACGCCACGACTTTCGCAGCGCGGTACCGTGGAGTCATGCGTCGCGCTTCGACTCGATTGCTCGCTCAGGTGTTGTCAGCATCCATCGCCGTGACCGGCGTCGTCGTTTGCGGCGGCTGCGAATCGCAGCACGAAACGAACTGGGGCCGACTGCAGCAGGGCATGGGCCAAAGTGAAGTCGAGGCGCTGCTCGGTTCACCGAGCTCGCGCATCGACGCGCGCCGTGAAGGTAACGATGTCGTCGTCGCACACGATCGCTGGCAGTACGGCGACAACCTCAGCACACTGGCGACGAGCGTCGTCTTTCCCGGCGAAGCGCCCGATCGCGTCTGGGTCGTCTACTTCGACGACGACGGTGAAGTCATCGAGTTCCGACCGCCGAACCGCTCCTGGTGACGAATCACCGCGCAGTGATCCGAATGACCGGCACTGTCACCGGCAATCACGCAGTCACTCGGCTGTTCACGAACGCGATCAGACCGCCGCGGCCATCTTCTCCGCCTTGGCGCGCGCATCGTCGAGCGTGCCGACGTACATGAACGCGCTTTCGGGCAGATCGTCGGCCTCGCCGTCGCAGAGGCGCTCGAAGCTGTCGATCGTCTCTTCGAGCTTCGTCGTCACGCCGGGCAGACCCGTGAAGACTTCGCCGACATAGAACGGCTGCGACAGGAAGCGCTCGATCTTGCGGGCGCGGGCGACCGTGAGCTTGTCCTCTTCCGAGAGCTCGTCGACGCCGAGGATGGCGATGATGTCCTGCAGATCCTTGTAGCGCTGCAGGTTGTTCTGCACGCGGCGCGAGACTTCGTAGTGGTGATCACCGACGATCTGCGGATCGAGGATGCGGCTCGTCGAAGCGAGCGGATCGACGGCGGGATAGATGCCCTTCTCCGCGATCTTGCGCTCGAGCACGATGAACGCATCGAGATGGCTGAAGGTCGTGGCGGGCGCCGGGTCGGTCAAGTCGTCGGCGGGAACGTAGATCGCCTGCACGCTGGTGATGGCGCCGGCGCGCGTCGATGTGATGCGCTCCTGCATCTGACCCATCTCGGTGGAGAGCGTCGGCTGATATCCGACGGCGCTCGGCATGCGGCCGAGCAGTGCCGATACTTCCGATCCCGCCTGCGTGAAGCGGAAGACATTGTCGACGAACATGAGCGTCTCCTTGCCGCTCTTGTCGCGAAAGTACTCGGCCATGGTCAACGCGGAGAGCGCGACGCGCAGACGCGCGCCTGGCGGCTCGTTCATCTGACCGAAGACCATCGCCACCTTGTCGAGCACATGCGCGGTCTTGCCCTCGGAGTCGGTGTACTCCGCCTCCTGCATTTCGAGCCACAGATCGTTGCCTTCGCGGGTGCGCTCGCCGACGCCGGCGAACACCGAGTAACCACCGAAGTTTCTTGCGACGCGCGCGATCATCTCCTGGATGACGACGGTCTTGCCGACGCCTGCACCGCCGAAGAGTCCGATCTTGCCGCCGCGCACGAATGGGCAGAGCAGATCGATGACCTTGATGCCGGTCTGCAGAATCTCGGTCTTGGGGTTGAGGTCGACGAATTCGGGCGGCGAACGATGAATCGGCGAGGTCTCCTTCGCGTTCACCGGACCGCGACCGTCGACCGGCTGGCCGAGCAGATTGAAGACGCGACCCAGCACCGCTTCGCCGACAGGCACCGCGACCGGCCCGCCCGTGTCGACGCACGCATTGCCGCGTCGCACGCCGTCGGTCGACGCGAGCGCCACGCATCGAACCTGACCGCCGCCAAGGTGCTTCGCCACTTCACCCACGAGCCGCGTCTTCTCTCCGCGGAAGTCGAAGTCGATATGCACCGCGTTGTAGATCTCCGGGATCTGATCCTCGGGGAACTGTGCGTCGAAGGTGCTGCCGATGACCTGGATCACTGAGCCAGTTGCGGGCATGAAGCGGTCTCTCTCTAAGGGCGATGGGGAAAAGGCGATGGACGACCACCCACCGGAGACCGCCGCCTTCTGAGGGCCGCGCGGGACCGAACGGGGGTTGGGCAGGATAGCGGATTCAGTGCGAGCTTTGCAGCGAGCGATCGATCACGCGCGGCGATCGAGCATCTGCCCGAGTCGAACGGCTGTGGCGGCCTCGATGCGATCCGCGGCGCGGCCATAGAGCTGCAGCGCATCGCTCTGTCCAAGTCCCGGAGCGAGCGATGGATCTGCCGGCGTGCGGACCGAGCCCGCCGTCATCGATGACCTTGTCGGCAGCGTGGACAGCGTGGACTGCGTGGACAGATGGGACTGCGTGGACGGAGCGAACTCGCCCGGAATGGCCGATGTCAACCGTGGCGAGACCGGCGCAATCGGCCGGATGGCACCATAGATGCGATGCACCTGAATCGAACCGAGGGATGAAGTGGCGCCGATGTCCATGAAGTCCGGGTCCGACCGGCCGGCACTCTATCGGCTCGCGCCGCGCTTCGCCTTTCGCGCGTTTGAGATTCACGCTGCAGCGAAGGCCCGGGGCAGTCGCCGTGCCAATTCGCGCAATCGCTGCGCCAGCTCCAGCGAGCGCAAGCTCGACTGGAGTTCTTCCAGTCGCGCGGCGTCGAGACATCCTGCCGTGAGTCCGACGAGCGCCGCCTCGGCCGCGTGAAGATCGGTGCGTTGATGCGGCAGCAGCGCCATGCGAAGCAGCGACGCGCGCGCGGGCAACTCCGCCTCGCGGATCCTCGCGGCGATGACCTCGATCGCGGTGCGATCTTCAGCATCGGCGGCGATGAACGCGTCGAGCTCATCGGCGAGCGACATCAACAACGCAGCGAGCGACTCGGCGCGCGCGGCGTCGAGTTCAGCGTCGCGAACCTGCAGGCGATCGGCGTCCGTGATCTCGCGCACGCCGCTGAAGACGGGCGAAGCGATCGGCGCGATCGACTCGCCAAGGCGTTGAGTGCGCCAACCGTCACGCGACTGTCCGTTCCAGACGACCACCGCAAGCGCCAGGCCTGCAGCAGCGGCGAGCCATGCAACGCCCTCGCGCCAACGGTGGCCGCGCTGGGCGCGATGAGACTCATCGATGGCGTCTCCTTCGCGATGCGTGGCCGCAACAACGCGATCGGCGAAGTCCTTCGGCAACTCGGCGGGCTCGGCGCGCGCGGAGAGGCGCAGCATGAAGTCCGTCGCCTCGGCCTCTTCGAGCAGCTTCAAACACGCGGGGCACCCGAGCGCATGGCGCTCCGCCGTCTGCCGTCCCTCGGGTGGCGCGGCGCCATCCACGAGTGCCGTGAGCATGAGCTTGAAGTCCAAACAGTCGAAGTCGCGTGCTCCATCCATGTGTCACTCTCCTCAGGCGCCGCCGGCGGCGCGATAGCGTCGAATGTCGAATGCCCCGCGGCGCGACTGCTCTTCGTTCTCTTCGAGTTCCTTCTGTAGAGCGAGTCGTGCGCGGTTGAGCCGGCTCATGACGGTACCGACGGGCACGCCCAGCACGCGCGCAATGTCCTCATACGCCAGATCATCCTGCGCGCGAAGCATGATGATGGTGCGCTTCGCGGGCGGCAGTCGTTCCAGCGCGCGCTCGACGCGCTCCAGGTCCTCGCGCGCGGCGACGCGCTCCACGGACCGCGGCGAACCGCGCACGCCGGGATCGTCGGTCTCGTCGAAGAGCGGGCGGGATCGGCGCCGTTGCTTGAGCGCGTTGATCGAAAGGTTGGTAACGACGACCCGCAGCCACGAGGGATAGACCGGCTCACCCTGATCCGGTGGCCGCCGCCAAAGCCGAAGGAAGGTCTCCTGCACGATCTCCTCGGCACGGGCCCGATCGCGCAGAATGCTCGTCGAGATGCCCAGCAGCGCGGAGCCCATGCGCTCCATCCACTCGCGCAGCTTCGATTCGGTCAGAGGTTCGGGCGACATGTCTTTCGCTGCGTCGATCGTGTGAGACACTCAGCCGTCCGCCAGCGCTCTTCTGCGGATCGCGTGTTCGCGATACGGTCGTCCGACGCTCGGCGGCCGGACTCCGCCGATAGTCCCGTCATTCCGGCTTTGTTGCGGAACCGGAACCCGAGGGTGAAGTTCCACTCTCCGTCGGCGCGGCAACTGGGATCAGCGCCACGGGCACTGGTGCCAACCAACCGAAGCGCTTCGCTCGTTCTTCGAGCGGTTCGTAGCCTGCTTCGGAGAGCTTCGGGTCGATGTCGATCACCTGCTTCGAGTTCATGGTGCCATAGTGATGACCAAGAACATCGAGCATGGTGGGCAGCTCCTCCGACCACCAGAGGTTCTCGCCGAGCGTCACCATGGCAGGAGTCGTGTCGCCGCGCCGCTCCGCAAGTGAAAGCAAGCGACCGGGAATCCAGCGGAAGAGCGATCGGCTGATCGAGAGCGTGGGCGCTCCGCAGGTCGCATCGATGCGGTAGGGCGTCAGCGGGTCGGCGATCGTGCACTCGGACATCGTTGTCGTGCTGGCGCCACCGACTTCGACAGGACAGTCGACATCGACGAAGACACAGCGGGTGATCTGCACGCCGCGACTGACGGATGTCGCGTCGGCGCCTTCGCGTTCGTGTCCGGCTCCGCAGTTGCCGACCTGCACGCCGGTGCCGATGCCTCGTTCAAAGGTGTTCTGAACGACGACGACCATGTCGCTGTCGTCGAGCACGCGCACGCCGAATGCGTGCTTCGACTCGGCCGTCGGAGAGAAGATGCAGCGCGTGATGATGACGGTTGCGGCACCGCGCAGTTCGACCGCGGCATCGGACCACGACTCGAAGCGACAATCGGCGATGCCGACCATGCGCGCATTGATGATGCGAATGCAGTCCAGACCTGGAATCTCCTTGCTGGTGAGAATCCGGCATGCTGCAATCGCGATCGAGCAATCGCTCGTGCGCTCGCCCCCCGCGCCGAGCGGCGTGCCATCGATCACGATCGCTGCGTCGAGCGGATTGATGAAGAAGAAGTTCTCGATCCGCACCCACGAGCAGCGCACGAGTTCGATCCCGGTGGCTTCGCACGCGATGGCCGTCGGTACATCGAGTTCGGCACCTCGGATCACGATCGGTCGTTCGCGCGTGCCATGCAGCCCCTCGATGCGCCCATTGATGTGGATGCCCTTCTCGAGCAGGATCTGATCACCGGGTTTCGCATCCTGCGCGACGAGCTGCCACGCAAGTCCCGGCTCGACACGGTGGATCTTCGGTTTGTCCGGCGCATCGGACGGCGAGATCGGCGCGTCGGACGGCCCTGGAGGCTGTTGGTGCGTGCCGGAACCGGGGAAGGCTGCACCCTCCGAGGAGGAGTGGAGCAGCACGATCAGGGCGAGAAGAGTGATGCGCTCGACCATCAGCCAGCGAGCATACGGCTCATGCGATCCGGCAGTGTCACGCGAAGGAAGCGCGCCGTGGGCGACGGCCGCGCGATCCACCCCTCCGCAGAGGCGGGCCAGAGCAGCGTTTCGAATGGTCCCGCGCGCAACTCAGTTTGGGACATGCGGGTGTGTTCGTTTGGCGTGTTCCGGTTCGCCGCATGGTCGTCCCGCACAGACTGAGCGGCAGGCTCGAATGAAATCGATCCTGCGTGCACGACCCACACGACCGGCAAGCCGTCGGTGATGACTTCGAGCGTGGTCTCACCCTCGCGCTGGATGCACGCGATCTCTTCGATCTCGAAGTCGGGGGTCTTGCAGATCGTCACGGTGCGGAAACCGCCGGCCTCGATCCCGTCGCAGCAGTCGCTGTTGACGATCGTCAGTTCGTCGAGGCGCTGCTCCGCGCCGATCAGCATGCAGTCGAGCGCCTCCTCCCTGTGAAGCGGGCGCTTCGGGTCGTGCCGCCCCCAATCCCAAAGGCGGAAGGTCGTATCGGAAGGCGTCTGCACTTCGACCGCCATGATGCCTGCCCCCAGCGAGTGGCAGATGCCGCCGGGAATCTGAATGCAGTCGCCTGCGCGGACGGGTACGCGTATGAGCGCCTCGAGCACGCGCTGCGAGTCGAGCAGCGCCGCGAAGTGGCCTTTTGACAGTGCGGGGTCGATGCCTCGATGGATGACCGCGCCAGGCTCGGCGTGCAGCACGAACCACGCCTCGTTCTTCATTCGAGCGGTGGGATGGCCCTGGGCGTAACTCGCATCCGGATGCACTTGGATCGACAAGTCCTTCGCAGCGTCGAGGATCTTCACGAGCAGCGGGAAGCCGCCCTCTGCCGTCAGCGCTGCTCGACCCATGATGGCGTCGCGATCGCCATCGTTCGCCTCTCGAAGCGTGAGCCCCGCGAGCGCACCAGAGGCGATCACGCTCCTTCCTTCGGGCACGCCTGCTGGCAAGTCTGCCAACTGCCACGACTCGCCTAGCGGATCGCATGCACCCAACGCCGGTGTCCTGCCCATTTTCGCGAGAGCCGTGCCGCCCCAGGCGCGATGCTTGAGCAGCGGGCGAAACTGAATCGGTCCCAGCAACATGGCAGCGATCGTAGGAAGAGGTTTCGAAGAGCCACCGCTCGCTCAGATCCGCATGCCGCAGATCGTCGCTTCGAACACGAGCTTGCCGTTGACGACGCCTTGGGTCTTGCTGACGAATCGGCGTCGGTTCCGCTCCATCTCCTGCGCAAGCAGATAGAGCGTGTCACCGGGCACGACCTGGCCGCGAAACGAACACTCGTCACATCGGGTGAATGCCAGAAAGCCCGAATCGCCATCCTTCTTCTGCTGCATGTAGCTGCAGAGTTGGGCGCCAGCCTCGATCATGATGACCCCCGGCAGCAAGGGACGGCCGGGGATATGGCCGGGCACCCAGAACTCATTGCCTCGCACCTCCTTGATGCCGAAGGCCCGGCTGATGTCCTTGTTGGCCCAGATCACCCAGTCGAGATGCCGCATCGCACCGGTCTGAAGCAGAATGCCTCCGACCTCCTCACGGGTGGCAAAGACCGCTTTTCGGTCCATTTCGCTGATATCGAAGAGAAGTTCGGAAGCCACGGTTTGGGGGCAGTTCCTGCCGAAGGCGGCTAGTTCAAAGGAGTTTTCGGGCCACAGCGCCAGAATCGATGAGGCGCGATAATCTATCGTGCTCTTGATCAGTCTGCCGATTGCCCATCAACTGGCAGCTGACTGGTGAGGTTGCGGGCCGGGGAGTTCCGGGCCGCGACCGATCCTGCACCCCCAATGCGACGCTGAATGGCGTCGTGGCAAGGAGATGCTCATGGAAGCCTACGAGAGGCTCAGGCGGCTCGTCGACGAGGTGGCGGATGACCTTCAGAAGGCCGCTGGTGGCAACAAGGCCGCTGGTACCCGCGTGCGAAAGTCGATGCAGGACGTCAAAGCCACCGCTCAGGAAATTCGTGTCAAGATCTTGGAGATGGGGAAGGTGCCAGAGTCCCCGGGCTCGCAGCCGCCAACGCCGCCACCGCAGCAACGGCCGCCGTCACCGCCTCCGGCTCCTCGGCCCGGATTCGCTTGACGAGCGACAGGCAGGTCTTGAACGATGGATTCCGCGCGTCTGCCATGAGTTCGTAGATCGCGGACATGGTGCCGCCGGGAAGGGAACCGGCGCGCTCCATGCGTCGGAACGCGGGCGCGATCTGTTGTGGTTGCCCGGCTCCGATCGCATCGGTCAGGTGGAAGGTCTGGAACCCTGCCGCGAGCAGGTCGAGCGCCGTTTGCAGGATGCAGACATGCGCTTCGATGCCGCAGAGCAGAACGTTCGGGCGTCCAAGCCGTTGGATTGCCTGGTGCGTCTCGGTGACACACGCGCTGAAGCGAGTCTTTTCGAAGATGGGCGTGCCGGCAGGAAGGCCCTCGCGCACCGGCGCGAGTGTGCGCCCCAACCCACTGGGGTAGTGCTCCGTGACGATCACGGGCACATCGAGCACGCCTGCGGCCTCGGCCATGATGGCCGCGTTGTGCGCGATGCGCTCGAGGCCGGGCACATGCCCGACGAACGCCTCCTGAATGTCGATGACGAGCAGGAGCGCGTTGCTTGGCAGAAGTCTTGGAATCGGCATTAGGTCGGATCTCAGACGCGAAGTTCGGGTTCGTCGGCAAGATGCGCTCGGTAGCGTTCACGGATTGGCTCGACTTCGAGCGTGATGAAGCGATCGACCTGTTCAACGCAGCGCCCTATGAAATTCGCGGGACGCAGCGCCTCAGTGAAGTCGAGTGATGCGAAGAGCGGGTCCTTCGCCAACCGCGCCAGCAAGTCGTTGTCGAGGCCTTCGCTCTTGACTCGCGCACCCGCCGCGATGCTGTGACGACGGATCGCTTCGTGCGCCTCCTGGCGATCGCTTCCCGCACGCGCGGCGGCGAGCATGATCTGTTCCGTCGCAAGGAAGGGGAGTTCTGCGGCAAGGCGTGCGGCAATCACGCGCTCGTTGACGACGAGTCCGCCAAGCACATTCACCATCAGGTCGACTGTGCCGTCGAGCGCCAGGAATGACTCGGGCAGCGTGAGCCGCCGATTGCTCGAATCGTCGAGCGAGCGTTCCAACCACTGCGTGGCGGCCGTATCGAGCGCCGAGTGATGCAGGCTCATGACGAAGCGAGCCAGTCCGGTGGCGCGCTCGCATCGCATCGGATTGCGCTTGTAAGGCATGGCGCTCGAGCCGATCTGGTCGCGCTCGAAGGGCTCTTCGACTTCCTTGAACGCGGCGAGCAAGCGCAGATCGGTGGCGCACTTGTGCATGGCGGCAGCAGCGAGCGCCAGTGCCGAGAGCACACGCACATCCTCAACGCGCGGATAGGTCTGACCGCACACGCTCCAGCAGCGTGTCGGTTCCCAACCGAGCCGTCGAATGAAGCGCGATTCGAGTTCGTCAACCTTGCGCGCGTCTCCGTCGAAGAGTCCGAGGTAGGACGCTTGTGTGCCCGTGGCGCCGCGCAATCCGCGAAGCAGGAGTCCATCGCGCCGCGCCTCGACCTCGCGCAGCGCCACGGTTGCATCCTGCGCCCAGAGCGCCAAGCGCTTGCCCAGCGTCACCGGTTGCGCCGGCTGCAGGTGCGTGAGTCCGAGCGCGGGCAGGTCCTTCCACTTCGCGGCCTGCGTCGCGGCACGATCGACGACGCGCGCGAGTTTGATCGCCGTCAGCGCGAGCGCGTCGTGAAGGATCAGGATGTCAGCGTTGCAGACGACATCCTGGCTGGTGGCACCGAGATGAATGACACCTCGCGCGGCGGGTGCCGCATCGCCAAAGGTGTGCACATGCGCCATCACATCGTGGCGAAGTCGCGCCTCGTGCGCGGCGGCGGCTCCGAAGTCGATGGACTCGATTGCGGCGGCCATCTGCGTGAGCGCTTCCTCCGTGATCGGAAGGCCGAGTTCGCGTTCGCTCTCGGCGAGTGCCAGCCAGATGCGCCGCCAGGAAGTGAAGCGTCGGAACGGGCTCCAGATCTCGCGCATGGCGCGGCTGGCGTTGCGCGTCTCGAGCGGACACTGATAGGTGCGTTCAGGAGCGGCCATCGAGAGCATTCTGCACGGACGCGGCGCTCGATGCGCGCACCTCTGTGCTGGCCGGGGAATCGTGGCTTGCCGGAGGCGTGCTGGCGGCCGCGCTGGCGCCATCGTTTCGCCTTCCGATGCGCGGTTCTTCGCCGCGCAGGATGCGCCCGATGTTCGAATGATGGCGCACCACCACGAGCAGTGCAAGCGCGACCGTGGCCACCACGAGTGGCAGTGCGGCCATCGATCGTGTCGAGAGCAACAGCGTCGTGATCGGCAGTGACAGCGCGGCGACGATGCTCGCCAGCGAGACCATGCGCGACAGTCGGAGCGACATGATCCACACCACGAGCGCGAGAAGCGCTGGCAAAGCCAGCAGCGGCCAGAACGCCACGAGCGCGCCGAATCCCGTGGCCACGCCCTTGCCCCCGCGGAATCCGATGAATGGACTGAACATGTGACCGAGCAACGCGGCCGCGACCACGAGCAACCACCAGCCAAGCGCGGCGGCGCCGATCTGCTCCGCCGTGCGCCCGATCACACCGCCCGCGAAGCCTGCCGCGGCAACCGGAATCGCGCCCTTCGCTGCATCGAGCGCGAAGCAGAGCGACCCCCACTTGCGGCCCAGCACGCGACCGACATTGGTGGCGCCGATGTTGCGGCTGCCGTGTTGGCGCACATCGACACCCTTCAAACGGCCGAGCAGCACGCCGAATGGAATCGAGCCGACGAAGTAGGCAGCGGCTGCGCAGGCGAGCCAGCCCGCGGTGTTCATGGCGTGAGCGTACCGACGGAGCGGTACGCTGTTCGACTTCCCGGAGGTCACGGCATGACGGTCGATCCCCAAGTCACCGAGTTGCTTCGTCAATCGCGCCAAGGTGTGCAATCGGCTCGCGATCGCGTCTTCGAAGTGCTGCACGCGGATCTCAAGCGCCTCGCCGCAAAGATGCTTCACCAGGGCTTTCGCCGCAGCACGGTGATGCAGACGACGGTGCTCGTCAACAGCGCCATCGAGCGCCTGCTTGAGCGAGGCAAGCTGGACGCGCAGAGTCGTCGACATCTCTTTGCGCTGCTTGGTCGCGCCATGCACGACGTGCTCGTCGAGGAGGCTCGCGCGAACGCCGCAGCGAAGCGCGGCGCTGGACGCGCGGTCGCCTCATTGCAGACCGATGCACCCGTTGCATCTGGAGCGGGCGACGACCCGTACTCAGCAGATGAACTCATGGCACTTCGCGCTGCCTTGGAGGAGTTGGCCACGATCGACCAGAGTGCCGCCGAGACGGTGTGGCTGCGCGCCTACTGCGGTCGCTCCTTCGAGCAGACGGTCGAACTCATGGATTCCACGCTCGCGAAGGTGCGCGGCGACTGGGAGTACGGTCGTGCCTGGCTCGCCGATCGGGTCCGCAAGGAGACGGGGCAAGAGAGTGTTTGAAGAATCTTCTCCCTTTCCGGCGCAGACCGACTTCGTTTTCTCGGCTGTCGTTTCGTGGGAGCGATTCGCAGCCAACTTCGGAACAGCCTGATGGGCGACGAGTTCGATGAAAAGTCGGTGTTCCTAAGAGCCCTCGAGCTTCCTCCGCTCGAGAGGAACGCCTTTCTCGATCGCGCCTGTCCGACGCCGGAAGCACGGAAGCGAGTCGTCGCGTTGCTCGACACTCACGCAGTGGGTCGAGGTCTCCTCAAAAACGGCGATCCGCGCGAGAGCAACGCTGTTGCGCCGGGCGTGTCCGGGGCGCTCGGCGCAACATCCCACATTCATCTTGATGAGTTCGAACTCATTCGCGAGCTGGGGCGCGGCGGTATGGGCGTCGTGCACTTGGCTCGCGATACGGTGCTCGGGCGACTGGTGGCGATCAAGGTGCTTGCTCCGCATCTGGTCGATTCCGAGCAGGCGGTGGAGCGTTTCCGGCAGGAGGGGCGCGCTGTTGCGGCGCTCGGTCATCCGGGCATCGTCCCGGTCCATCGCGCGGCGTGCTCTCAGGGGAGGCACTACATCGCGATGGCGTATGTGGAAGGTGAAACTCTCCACGACCGAATCCGCGCCGCGCATCCTCCTGCCGGAGACGCGACACCCACGGGAGATCTGCCCGAGGTCTTCCGGAATCCCGAGCGCGTCCGCGATTCGGCGCGCATCATCGCCGATGTGGCGGAAGCACTTGAGCACGCGCATCGCGCCGGTGTGGTGCACCGCGATGTGAAGCCGTCGAATGTCATCGTGGACGCGACGGGTCGTCCGCATCTCACCGACTTCGGCATCGCCAAGGTGAAGGGCGGTGCTGCGCTGACGACGCCCGGCGATCTCGCCGGCACGGCGCACTACATGAGTCCCGAGCAGGCCGACGAAGCGCCGGACGCGATCGATCGTCGCAGCGATGTCTTCTCGCTCGGCGTCGTGCTCTATGAACTGTTGGCGCTGCGTCGCCCCTTCGACGGACCGAATCAGCAGCGCGTACTCGAAGCGATCCGCAAGGATGAACCGCCTGACCTGCGCGCGGCGAATCCGCTTGTCGCCGTCGATCTCTCGACCATCTGTCACAAGGCGCTCGAGAAGCGCCCGCAGAATCGCTATCAGACCGCGGCGCACATGGCGGCGGATCTTCGCTCCTTCCTGGCCGGGGATCCGATCCTTGCGCGGCCACCGAGCGCCGTTCGGAGGGCGCGTCGTTGGGCCAAGCGACACCGAGCCAGTCTGGCGGCGAGCGTCGTCGTCGCGTCACTCGCGATCACCGCGTCGGCGGTTGGACTTTTTGTCATGCAAGAACGATCGCGCCTCTGTGTGCTCGAAGTCGCGAGCGGATTCGAGCGGAGCGCAGCAGTGCTTCGGCGCATGAGCGACGACGGCATGGAGCTCGGAGAGCCGATCAACGCAGGCTCACTGCCGCTTCGCACGCGCGTGCAACCGGGCATCTATCGCCTGGCGGTCATCTCGGTCGATGGACGCTTCGTGGAGACGACGGTCTCGTTGCTGAAGCCTGGCGAAGAGCGCCGCATCGCCTTCGATCGCCCGGCTCCTCGAACGACTTCGATCGAAGGCATGGTCTTCGTGCCCGGCGGCATCTGCGATTGTGGCGTCGAGGGTCGCGAGGGTCCGCAGGGCGCGCGGCGTGTGCGTATCGCGCCGTTCTTCATCGATCAACACGAGGTGTCGAACGCCGAGTATCGGCGCTTCGTCGAAGAGACCGGCGCGGCACCGCCACCTCAGTGGGCCGATCCTGTGTTTGCGCAGCGCGACACGGATGATCTCCCTGTCGTCGGCGTCTCGTGGGATGAGGCCGAGGCGTTCGCGCGATGGGCCGGGAAGCGTCTCCCGACGGCGGCGGAATGGGAGTGCGCCATGCGCTCCCCCGACGCGCTGTTGTCACCTTGGGGGGACGCAGTGGTCGAGGTTCCCGAAGCCGATCTGGCGGCGGTGCATCGTTCGAGTGCCGGCGAGCAGGCTGACACGCTGGGCGAGTATCTTGCGCATGCACTTCCGGTCGACGGTCGACCTGACCTTGCGACACCCGGCGGAATCTTCCACGCTGCAACCAACATGACGGAGTGGACGGCGTCCATCCTCGTGGGCAGGACCACGGTCGTCGTGATCAAGGGCGCTTCGTGGGCTGACGACCCCACGGTGACCGATCTCGCGATCGTTCGCACGTTTCCGCTTGAGACGATCGACACCGGGGAGCAGATGGTGCCCGCACGATCCATGAAGCTCGGCTTTCGTTGCGCTCGCAGCGCTGCGCCGTAGACAGTCCGCCACGAGCGAGCGACCCGCGAGACTCGACCGCACGAGCTGGCACCCCACGAGTTGGCAAACACAACGCCTGAAGGAGCGACCCACGATGGCTGACAAAGCAAGTTCGGCTGGACGAGGACCGCAGAAGAAGAGAGTGACGCCTACGCAGAAGAAGAAGGGCTCACTCGCTGCTCGGAGGTCACTGCGCGCAAAGGGACCGGGAGCGAGATTCACGAGGTCGTCTCGGAAGGCCCCGTCAGCGATGTCGAAGAAATCCTCGGGGTTCTACGTCGTCTCGATGTCGCTCTACCCCGACCGATCCGAGCCGGAGGCGCATGTGGCGTTGGAGGATCGATTCAAGACGGACATCAGAATGAAATGGTCCACCATGATCTTCAATGGAGGTCTCAGTGCTGCGCAACTTGCCGAACAACTGAACAAGATCATTTTCGATGATCTCGGCTGGGACATCAGCAACGACCTTGGCGGCATCACCGTGAACGGCGCCAGCGGCCCCTCTCCTGGAGCATGGACTCCAGGCGGCGGTGGGTTCCACGAAGCGCGGGCCACCGTGCAGGCAAAGGTCGCGACGGGTGGCTACCAGTCGTGGATCTTTCTTACGAAGATCGGCCAGGTCACCAAGTCGCCGGTCGTCGTGAACGTACTCGTGCGCTTCGTCAAGGTGACGCTCTCGGCATGAGCCTGATCTTCATCGCGCCCTTCCACATCTCAGGAGTATCGATGCGCAACTGGCCGAACACACCAGCGGAGTGGAATGAGCTCTATCGCAATCGCGAATCGCGCGCAGCGGGAGACCAGATCGAAGCCTTCTTCTTCGAGCTCGATCGCACATCCGAGCCAAACCTCATGGAGCACAATCCCGCGTTTACGCCCAAACAGCGCGTCGCGCGACTGGCGGCGTGGAAGGCGATCAGTTCGCAACTGGAGATTCGCCTTGAGTCTCGTTTCAACGGACTGCGGACGACGGTGCCGGTCGACCTGGCGATGATCACGGGCTTCAGCAACGTCGTCGCATCGGCGGCGAGAGAGTTGCCGGCGCGCGTGCCGCTCGGTGAAGTCATGCTGGACTTCGGGTCGGGGAAACTGGAGCGGGTGGTCAGGATCGGAAGTGGTGCCGCTGCGGTCGATGTGCCAGCTTGTGCGCCTGACTCGTACTTCATCTGGTTCTTCGCCGAGTTCGCACTGCTGGCGCTCGAGCATGACATCGACAAGGCGTTGTGGGACAGCTCCATCAAGTCGCTCATCGAGGCGGCGTTCCTCTTCAGCAAGCGTTTCCCGCCTCGACTTCCGATCCAGATGCACAACAACCCGCCACCACTGCTCGATGGCAGGGCGCGCGATCGCGCGCGGAAGGAATTCGCCGCGATCTGGAAGTCGGCCAAACAGCGTCCGGCGGAGGCCTTGGCATTGGCGCTCCGCGCGTCAGGGTCCTGCTACCGCTCGTAGTGCCGAGTTCGCGGCGGTGACGACATCTTCGACGGAGATGCGATCGATGCGACAGACATCATCGAAGTCGTCAGCCTGCAGCGGCTCTGGCAGAAACGGCTCGGCGAGCAGCAGTCGATCGCGCGAGCGCTGCGCCGGTGCCAGCGTCGTCCAACGGTGATCCGTCGGTCCGAAGAGTACGACCGATGGGGTCCCGAGCGCGGCCGCGAGATGACGCGGTCCCGTGTCGTTCGTGAGCAGCAATGACGCGCGCTGGATGACTGCCTTGAGTGATCCGAGCGACACACCGCGAGCGACCAGGTCGACGACTTTGGGTGCCACGATGCCAGCCGTGGCGTCCGTGGCCGCACGCGCGAGCGACGCAACGACCGACGCAACAAGCGGCGCCTCGGCGCGCGAGCCGGTGATGGCGACGCCGAGCCCATGCTCGCTGGCGATGGCGTGCGCGGCGCGCGCGAAGGACTCCGCGGGCCAGCGCTTGTCGGCGCGATTCGCACCGGGATTGACGAGCACGAAGCGATCGAGCCCATCGAGAAGGCGATCGGCCTCCGCTCGCTCAGCGTCCGTCACGAAGAGTTCGATGCGGCGATCGGTGATGGTCGTGCCGACCGCGTGTTCCGCGAGCGCCGCGTAGAAGTCGACGGCGGGCGTGGGCAGCCGCCGCGACGGCGCCGGCACGCAGTGCGTCAGTGTCCACGAGCGAAGTTGGGTTGCGTATCCGATGCGACGAGGCGCCAATCGCAGCGAGGCGAGACCCGAGCGCAGGCTGTTGGGCAGCAGCAGCACGGCGTCTGCGTTGAACGCGCGCGCGGCGGCAATCCCCGTCCACGGACCGGCGATGCCGCGCATGCGAGCTTCGAAGCGCTGATCGACCCACGGCACGCCGTCGAGGATCGGCGACAGTCCCGGGCGCGCGAGTGTCGCGAGTCGAGCGTTCGGCAGCGCCGTCCGAAGTGCGCGAAGCACCGGCGTGATCATTGTGACATCGCCCACCCAGCTCGGCAGCAGGATGAGCACGCGAGCGGCCCCGCAGAGTGGCGCGGCGCCGGTGAACGGCGTGTCGCTGGCGTGCGAGTAAGGGACGCTCGCGGTTGCGGGGCTCGCGGCGTTCGAATCGATCTCGTTGTTCACGCGTCGCCCCAGAGCGATTGGCCGGTGCGTGTGCGAAACCAGGACTCGGTGCTGCGCCGCAGTTCCGCCGCAAAGCCGACGGCGACGATCTCTTCGCCCACGAGCGTGGCCTCGACGGCGGCAGGCGTCGCCGCAAGGTGAATGATCTCGACGCCGGTGCGCTCGGCGAGTGCGCGCGCGGCGGAGAGCACGCGCTCGCGCAGCGCCGGGTCGACCAGCGCGTGTTCGTTCTTGGCGCGCAGGCGCACCGTGCTGCGCGGACGGAGATCGGCGCGCTCCGCCGCATCGATCCGCCTCGCCGCATCGAGGAAGGTGCGATCGACGAAGTCGGCGATCGTCTCGGCTCGAATCGACGATGTGTCCGACGCAAGGCGAATCGTCCGCGCACCCACGGCGCGACCAGCGGCTGCGTCGCGTTCGGCGTCGCCGATCATCCACGACGATGCAAGGTCGAGATCGAGATCGCGCGCCGCGGCGAGCAGCATGCCGGGCTGCGGCTTGCGCCACGGATGTTCGCGACCGTAGCGAGCGACCGTGCCCTCTGGATGGAACGGACAGTGATAGAAGGCGTCGATCACGCGATCGAGTCCCGTGGCGCGGCGCAGCTGCGACTCGAGTTCGCGATGCACGAGATCGACCGCCACTTCGTCATAGGCGCCGCGTGCCACACCACCCTGATTCGTGACGACGACGAGTGTGAGACCTGCGGCGCGAAGCACCGCGCAACCGTCGGCGACACCTGGAAGCAGTCGCACCTGCGCGGGGTCGCCGAGATCGGCATCATTCGCGATGAGCGTTCCGTCACGATCGAGGAAGACCGCGCGTGGCACGAATCAGACCACCACCGCCGGCTGGCGTGACACATCGAGTCGCCGCGCGGCGTCTCCGAAGCTGGTGCCGAGTGCGCGAGCCGCTGCGATGAGTGGATGATCGAGCGGTACGAGTCGCTGCTTGTCGGCTGCCGCGAGCAGATCGATGTCGCAGTAGACGTTGTTCTGTCGCGCGATCATGCGCCCGCGCTTGCCGGCAACGAGCGTGCTGATCGCGGCGAAGCCGAAGTTGGTCGCGAGAATGCGGTCGGCAGGAATCGGAGGGCCACCGCGCTGCACATGTCCGAGCACCGTCGTGCGCGTCTCGACGCTGATGCGCGCCTCGATCTCGCGCGCCACGAAGGCACCGATGCCGCCGAGGCGCACCGGGTCCGGGCTCGTCTTGTCGAGCCGCGCGATGATCTGCTCGCCGCCGGCAGGACGCGCACCCTCGGCAACGACCACGATCGCGAAGCCCGGGCCGCCCGTCATGCGCCGTTCGATCTCGTGCGCGATCGCGTCGAATGAGAAGGGGATCTCCGGCATGAGGATCACATCGCTGCCGCTGGCCACGCCGGCCGTGAGCGCGATCCACCCCGCGTTGCGACCCATGACTTCGCAGACCATGACGCGATGATGACTGTCGGCGGTCGAGTGCAGCCGATCGAGCGCGTCAGTCGCCGTGTTCACGGCCGTGAGGAAACCGAAGGTGATCTCCGTGCCGATGAGATCGTTGTCGATCGTCTTCGGCACGCCGATGACATTGATGCCGCGCTCGACGAGATGTTTGGCGGCGCTCATGGTGCCGTCGCCGCCGATGACGATGAGCGCATCGAGGCGGTGTTGCTCCACCGTCGCCAGACAGCGATCGGTCACGTCGGTGAAGATCGGCTCGCCCTTCGCGTCGAGGCCGACATGGTGTCGACGCGGATTGCAACGGTTGTTCGAGCCGAGGATCGTTCCACCGCGCGTGAGGATGCCGGAGACATCGCGTGCACTGAGTTGTCGCACGCGATTCTCGACGAGCCCGAGCAATCCATCTTCGATGCCGAAGACATCGATGCCGTGTTCGAAGATCGCAGTCTTGGTGACGGCGCGGAGCACCGCGTTCAGTCCGGGGCAGTCACCGCCGCCCGTAAGAATGCCGATGCGACGGATGTCGGTGGAGTGGCTCATGCGAGAGGGCGAAGTGTAACCCGCGCCGATACGATGGCCGTTCGCATCCGCACGACGCATCGAGAGGCCCATGAGCGACAGCGAGTCGACGAAGCCGACAGGACCGGGAGAGAGTGCAGCCGACGATTCGGTGCTCGTGGCCGCGCGGCGCGCGAAACTCGCGGCGATGCGCAGTGAATTGGGTATCGAGCCCTATGGCCAGCGCGTTGATGGGCTCATCGATCTCGCCGCGGCGCGCGATCGCTTTCGGGAAGAGCACCATGTCGAACACGCCACAGGTGCCGCGAAGTCCGCGAGTGCCTCAAAGGACGCCATCCCCGCAGAGGCCTCGGAGGATCCGCGCGAAGTCGTCAAGGTCGCGGGCCGGATCATGCAGCATCGTGATCTCGGCAAACTGATGTTCATCTGGCTGCGCGATCAGAGCGGCGACTTGCAGGTCTCCATTTCGCGGTCCGAAGTCGACGCGAAAGTCTGGGATCTTGCGAAGCGCCTCGACTACGGCGACCTGGTCATGGCCGAGGGTCCGATCGGTCGCACCAACAAGGGCGAGACCTGCGTCTGGGCCCGCATCGTCGAGATCCACGCAAAGTCGTTGGCGCCGCCTCCCGAGAAGTTCCACGGACTCAGCGATCCGGAGATCCGCTACCGGCGCCGCTATGTGGACATGTACGCGAATCCGGAGACGCTGCGCACCTTCGCGCTGCGCTCGCAGATCGTGAGCAGCGTGCGACGCTTCATGTCCGCGCGCGGATTCCTCGAAGTCGAGACGCCGATGATGCAACCGATCGCCGGCGGTGCGGCGGCGCGTCCCTTCGTCACGCACCACAACGCGCTCGGCATTCCGCTCTTCCTGCGCGTGGCGCCGGAGCTCTATCTCAAGCGACTGCTCGTCGGCGGCATGCCGCGCGTCTTCGAGATCAATCGCAACTTCCGCAACGAGGGCGTCGATCGCAGCCATAACCCCGAGTTCACGATGATGGAGGCCTACCAGGCCTTCGGTGATTGCTGGACGATGCTCGAGCTCACCGAGAGTCTCATCCACGAGTTGGCGGTCGAAGTCGCCGCACGCGTGATGGCACAGTCGAGTGCCGAAGCCGCGACGACCGCGGTCGCCTCGACGCGTGGAGGCGGTCCGACACTGCCGTTCGGCGATCTCGTGATCGACTACTCGAAGCCATTCACACGCGTCCGCTACGGCGATCTCTTCGAGCGCTGCTTCGGCTTTCCGATGGAGGACGCGGCCAAGGTGCGTGCCGAAGCGCAGCAGCGCCATGTCGCCGATGCGGCGAAGAAGGACCACTGGCTGCTCGTCGATCTGCTCTTCGAACAGCATGCGGAGAAGCTGATCGATCGTGCGAAGCCGACATTCATCACCGATTACCCATCGGCGATCTCGCCGCTCACGCGACCGAACCGCGCTTCGCCGCACTTGGCCGATCGCTGGGATCTCTTCATCGCCGGCATGGAGATCGGACCGGCGTACACCGAGCTCAACGATCCGGACATTCAGCTCGCGAAGTTCACCGAGCAGCTCGCCGGCGCCGACGACGAGGCGCAGACTTTCCGTTCACTCGATGAGGACTTCCTCGAGTCGCTGCGCGTCGGCATGCCGCCGGCCGGGGGCATGGGACTCGGCATCGATCGTGTAGTGATGCTGCTCTCGAATCAGGCATCGATTCGCGATGTGATCCTCTTCCCGTTGATGAGGCCGCAGTGATTCGCCGTGCAGCGAGCGAGCGACGATCGGAGCGCGCCAAGAGCGAGCCCATCGAGCTCCGCCGCCGGGTGATGAGCGCGTGGTGGTGTGTCTCGTTTGCGCTCTTCATCGTCTTGAGCATCGGGGTCACCGCGATCGGCGGACCCACGCCGGCACTCGCGCTCGCTCAGGGTCTGAATCGGACGGCGGCTGCGAGCGCCGACGAATGGCGCACCGAGCGCGATCACTGGTACCGATTCACACTCGACGATCAGCCGTGCGGTTGGATGCGAAATCAACGGCAGATTTCGGCCGACGGCGCGATGCAGCGCACGATCTCCGAGAGTCTCGTTCGACTGGGCCGGGGCGGACAGAGCGTCGAGATCGAAGTGCGTCTGCAGTTCGACGAGACACCGAGAAACGAACCTCGCGCCGCCGAGTTGCGGCAGAAGACGGGGCAGGAGCCGATCGAACAGCGCTTCCGCTTCGATCCCGAGAATCGTTCGCGCGTCACGATCACTTCGACTCAGGGCGGTCGCGTCGTGGAGTCGACGGCCACGCTTCCAGACGAGCCGTGGCTCACTCCGATCGGCGCCGAGACGGCTGCGGCGCTACGTCGTGCGTCCGGGACGAAGTCGTTCTCGCTGCGCACGATCGACCTGGTGAGCGGCTTGAAGATCGCCGAGCGCACCTTCGCGCGGCAGGAAGATGGGACATTCATGCACAACGGCCGCGCCCATCCGACGACGCGATGGACGGTGACCGATTCGCTGGTGCCGTTTCCGACGGTCGAAGAGTGGTCGAGCGACGAAGTCATGGTGAAGTCGCTCACGACGCTGGCGATGGGGCGACTGGCGTTGACGCTCGCCGATCGCGCGACGGCACTCGCGAGTCTGAACGGTCCCTCGGTCGAGCTCATGGTGCAGACGCTGGTCAAGCCCGATCGTGCCGTCTCGAATCCGCTCGCCGTGGCGAAAGCGCGATTCCGCGTGCGAGCGCTCAATGGTGAATTGCCGGAGTGGCCGTCCACCGGCGCGCAGCGAGTCGTCCGTGAGGCGCCGAACGCGCTCGTGATCGAAGTGGACGAAAGCGTCACTTCGCAAGCCACGGAGGCCGAGCGCAGCGATGCGCGCTATCGCGATGCGTCGGTCACGATCGACACGACTGACGAGGCCATTCGCGCGTTGGCGCGGCGCAGCGTGGCTTCGCTTGCCGATGCCAGCGATCAGGCGCGCGCCGATGCAATGCGGCGAACCGTGCATCGGCACATCCAGCGGAAGGGCATGTCGACGGCGTTCGCGACCGCGTCGGAGACCGTGCGTGCGCGCGTCGGTGATTGCACGGAGCATGCGGTGCTGCTGGCGGCGCTGCTCCGTGCAGAGGGCATTCCCGCACGCGTGGTCACGGGCCTCGTCTACTGCAGCGAGTTCGGCGGTGAACGCGATGTCTTCGGCTGGCACATGTGGACGCAGGCGCTGATCGATGGCGCGTGGCTCGATTACGACGCAACGCTGCCGGGCACGAGGCGTTTCCACGCCCTGCATCTGGCGACGGGCACGAGCGCTCAGGAGCAGGGCGCGATGGACTCCGAGTGGACGGCGCTCGTCAACCTCATCGGGAATGTCGCGATCGAAGTGCAGCAGACGACACCGCGCGAGTCTGCCGATGGCCGCTGAGTCGTCGAGCGCGGCGCGCGATCATTCGCCGCTCGAACCTGCATCACTGCCCGCACGCGATCCTCGCGGACACAAGGGCACCTTCGGCACGGTCGTGATCATCGGCGGTCAGGCAGCCGCGCCGCGCGTCATGCTCGGCGGCCCGGCGCTCTCCGCGCGCGCGGCGCTTCGCTCCGGCTGCGGACTCGTTGTGCTCGCCATGCCCCAGCCCATTCTGAGCGAGGCGCTCGCGGTGGCGCCGGAGGCAACAGGATTGGCGCTGCCGTGTGATGGCGATGGCGAACTCGATCCATCGCGCAGCGCCGAGCTTCTCGATGCGCATCTCCCCACCGCGCACGCCGTGGCCATCGGACCCGGATTCGGCGCGCGGCTCCCGCAGCAGCAGGTGGTGATGCGCCTCGTCGCGAACGATCTCGTGCCGATGGTGATCGATGCCGACGCACTCAACGCGCTTGCCGAAACGGAACGCTTCGATCTCGATCTCCGCGCGAAGGCCATCCTCACGCCGCATCCGGGTGAGTTTGCGCGACTCGCGGCGCGACTTGGTCTCGACGCCGACCCCGTGTCGCCCACTCACCGCGCGATCGCCGCCGAGCGGATGGCGCAGCGACTCGGAGTCGTGGTGGTGCTCAAGGGCGCGGGCACGATCGTCTCGGATGGACTGCGCACATGGACCGCGGATGTCGGCAACGCGGCGCTCGCGACCGCGGGCAGTGGTGATGTGCTCACCGGCATCACGGCCTCGTTCGTGGCGCAATTCCATCGCGGCGGCGCCCACGCGCTCGATCTCTTCGAGTGCGCGCGGCTGGCCGTGGATGTGCACGGGCGCGCCGCTGACCACTGGGCGTCGCAGCACGGCGCCGCCGGCTTGTTGGCGCACGAACTCTGCGATCTCATCCCCGATGTGCTCGCGGGACTTCGCGCTGCGAAGTGAATGGCGGCCGTTACTCGCAGTCGCCCCAGGAGCCGAGCACCATGGCGATGTCGGCGCCGTCGATCACGCCGTTGCGATATCGGCATCGCCCGGAATGCCCGGCATGCCGTTCGTGTTCCACGAGCCGAGCACGATGGCCAGATCGGCGCCATCGATCACGCCGCTGTGATCGAGATCGGCGAAGCAGAGCAGACCCTCCGGTGTGATGGTGATGGTGCGATCGATCGCGACATCCGTGAGCGTCGTCGTGGCGCCGTTGGGCCAGGTCACGAGAATCTGCGCAGCGCTCGTCGCCGACGCGAGACCGAAGTGAGCCGACACCTCCGAAGTGCCGAGGAAGCTCACGCCGCAGTCCATCCAACGATGTCGCGCGACGCCGCCAGCGGTGACGGCAATCGTGGCGCCGATGCCATTCGGCGCAAGGTTTGCATGCCCGTTCGTGTCGAGCAGCACGCGGAGCCAATGCGTGTCGGCGCCGTTCGCAAGGTCATTCCGCAGATAGGTCAGCGCACCGTTGTAGCGGAAGATCAACACATCCTGATCGCCGTCGTTGTCCGGATCGAAGCGGAGCAGCGCGCGTCCCTTCTGCACGAAGTTGAATCCGACGGCGGCCGCGTTCTCGACGAACGCCCCGTTGCCCTGATTGACCCAGAGCCGCGCGGGGATGTTGAAGAACTGACTGCCGGAACTGGCATCGCCTCCGGTCTCCGCGATGTCCTCCCAGCCGTCGTGGTTGAAGTCAGCGCCGACCGTTCCCCATCCATAGCCGCCGCTGTAGACGCTGGCGCTGCTTGCGACTTCGCTGTAGACATGGCCGCCGGTGTTGCGATAGAGCTTGTTGCCCGTCCATCCAAAGGGCGGGTGATAGATGCTCGTCACATACCAATCGAGTCGGCCGTCGTTGTCGAAGTCGAGAATTGTCTGGCCCATGCCATTCTCCTCGTGCCCCGTACCAGAGGCGACGGTGATGTCGCCGAAGGTTCCGTTGCCTGAGTTGCGGAAGTAGCGACTGCCGACATAGCTGCCGCTGCCCTTGAAGTCGCCGCCGATGAGCAACTCGGGAAAGTGATCACCGTTCATGTCGACGAATCGTGCCGAGAGCGCCGCTACAGGTCCGACCGCGTTGAAGAGTGAGATCTGCGCCGTCACATCCGTGAAGGTCCCGTTGCCGTTGTTCTTGAAGAGATGATGCTCGCTGTTGCTTGGCGAGCTCGCGAAGCCGCCGACGAAGAGATCGAGATCGCCATCGAGGTCGTAGTCGCCGAAGACCGAGGTCCACGCACTCTCGGAGGTCGGGTCGGCGAACGCCACGCCGGCCGCTGACGCAACTTCGCTGAATGTGCCATTCCCGTTGTTGTGATAGAGACGATGCTTGCCTGCGCCCGTCGGCTGGCCAACGATGCCGGCGCTCGTCACATAGAGGTCGAGCCATCCATCGCCGTCGTAGTCACCGGCGCACGCGGACTTGCCTCGGTGCGCGACCGTGAGGCCCCAGTCGGCCGAGCGATCGGTGAAGGTGCCGTCGCCATTGTTCATGAAGAGGAAGTCGGGCGCGCTGTTGTTGCCGCCCGAGATCATGAAGAAGTCCATCCATCCATCGTTGTTGAAATCGCCGATCGCGCCGCCGCCGCAGTACTGCGATTGGATGAAGCCGCTCGTCGAGTGGGAGACATTGATGCCTGCGGCGACCGTTTGATTCGAGAATGCCGGCGGTGCCGAGTGAGCGGTCGCGAGAGAGCTTGCAACGGCGCACACCGCGGCGAGTTCGCGCCACATCGATCGATGGATGGATGAAGGCATGAGATGAAGCCTAACCCGCAATCCGACTCGTTCCAATCGCCGCGTCGGTGTTCATCGCAGGAGTGAGCCTCACGCCACCGCACTACACTCGCGGCATGAGTGAATCGAATTCCGGTCGAACGGGCGCAGCCGAGGTGGCTCGGCCGCATATCGACCTGCGTGACCTGCGCCCGCAGGTCTATCTCGACGGCATCTACACGCTCGTCAATCCGCAGGTCGGCGTGACGCGGCAGCAGAAGCCCTATTTCAAGGCCCTGCTGCGCGACGCGAGCGGAGAAGTTGCGGTGCGCATGTGGACTTTCGATCCGGAGCATCTGGCCGAAGTGTCGCGCACCGGTTTCGTCTGGATCTCCGGGCAAGCGCAGGAGTACGGCGGACATGTGCAGGTGATTGCGGAGACGCTCCGGCCGGTGCAGGTGGAAGCGCGCGATCTCGCACGGCTGCTGCCGACGACCTCGGGCAACATCGATGCGATGTATGAGGAAGTGGCGCGCATCCTGCGTTCGATGCGACACCCCGCGATGCTCGCGCTCGCAGAGCAGTACCTTTCGAACGAGGCACTCATGCGCGGATTCAAGCACGCGCCCGCCGCCGTGAGTGTGCATCACGCGTGGATCGGCGGTCTGCTGGAGCACACGCTTCAACTGCTGCGAATGGCGGAGGTGCTGTTGCCGCACTACCCGTCGCTCAATCGTGATCTCGTGCTCATGGGGCTCTTCCTGCACGATCTCGGCAAGACGGTCGAACTCGAGTGGGAGCGCGGCTTCAACTACACCGCTGATGGGAATCTCATAGGTCACATCGTGCGCGGTGCCGTTTGGCTGCAGGCGTTCGCTGCCGCGGCCGGACGCGAGAGCGGGAAGCGACTTCCGCCCGAGGCGCTGCGCGTGCTGCAGCACATCGTCATCAGTCACCATGGTTCACCCGAGTTCGGCGCCGCCAAGCCGCCTTCGACGCCTGAGGCCGTCTTCGTGGCGATGCTCGACAACCTCGATGCGCGCACCGCGATCGCAGTCGGCGCCGCCGATCGCGAGCGTGGCGATGCGCACAAGCCTGGACACGAGTTCACCGACAAGATCTGGGCGCTCGAGACGCGCATCTATCGACCGGATCCGCTGGCGTCCGACGCGACCACCGACGGTGGCCCGGAATCACCTGCCGCGTCCGAAACTCCTGAACGGCCCGCAGCGCCCGAACAGCCCGCGAGCTGAGTGCACCGCACTCGTTCGTCAGAGGCGCGCGCGGCCGAAGACCGCATCGAGCTGCGCATCGTCGAAGAAGACGAAGGCCCATGTTCGATCGTGTGCCAGACGCAGTGCGTCGGCTCGCGCGCTCTCGGCGGCGAGGCGCGCGTCGAGTGAGGCGAAGGCGCCCGCTCGCGCGTGGCGCAGGACATCGAGTTCCTGGAGCATCTGGCGATAGCGGGCACGCCGCTCGGGCGAGCGCCGCGGCAGCGCCGCGATCGCGTCGAGCATCACCTTCTTGCGGGCGCCGGGTGCCGCGCCCCGTTGCATGAGCGCTGCAGCGCGAGCTTCGTCAGCGCGGCTCCGCAGTGGCGCGCTCTCGAGCGACTCCGGGTTCCACCACGCCATGCGTCGCGCGTCGGGCGTGAGAACGACCTCGTGTTCGGAGCGATGCGAAAGCAGCGGCAGTCGCAGCGTGGCGCTCGCCACATCGATCGGCGGAAGCTCGACGCCGAGCCAGTCGCGCATCCACGCCTCCGTCACGCGTTCGTAGCGGCGCGCGCCGGTGCCGTGCACGAAGCGATCACAGACGCCGAGACGCATGATCGCACTCAGCAGGAAGGTGCGCGGAAGCCAGAGTGCTCCCGCCGTCAATCGCGACGCCGTCACGCGCAGGCGACGACCGTCACGATCGAGTTCCCAGAGCGGCAGCTCGGGATCAGTGCCGGCGCGCAGCGGGCGCGCGGCATGGGGATCGATCGCCAGCGCGCGATTGAAAGACGCCGCGCAGCGATGCGGATCGCTTCGCATGTTCTCGACGATCGCGCGACCGAGCGAAGTCGAGAGCAGCGCCGAGTCCGCGACGAGCTGCGTGTCGCCGACCCACGGCTTCATCAGCGACGAGAGCGCGGCGGCGACTTGCATCGGCGCGTTGGGCGCGGCGGCGCGGGCATCGGCAAGAGCCGCGTGCGCCTGCGCCAGTCCTGCCGCGATCGAAGGCAGCGCCGGCTCCGGACCGTCGTAGGCGCGCGGTTCAAACGCAGGCAGCGTCATCGCCGCCACGGCGCCCGCAGGTGGGCCGAGTCGATGTGTGACGGCGCCGAGCTGGGCGTCGTCGGCGCCTCGGCGCACGGGCACGCGCACGAGCGAGGGATCGAGCACGTCGTGATCGACAACGAGGTGAACGACGACGCCGTGCGTACCGGTGACGCGCCGCGCCTGAACGAACTTCGCAAGGATGCCGGGGTGCCAGAGAAACGCCTGGTGCCCGGCGCCGGTGACGAGTGCGGGGCGCGCGGTCTCGATGCCCAACTCGCGCCGGGTGCGTTCGCGCCATACCGTGAGCGCCTCACCGAGCACCACACCCTGCGGTGCCTCGATGTCGCCGCCGGACTCGATCTCGAGAGCGTCGTCAGCCATGGGTTTCGTCGAAATCGGGAACGCTGCGCACACCGATCATCTAGCGGCACGCCAATCCGTCGATGGCGCGCGCCGGCAGTCGTGCGCGACAGCGCCAGAGCTCGCGGTGCAGCGTGCATCGATAGGTTTCCAACCGGCGCACCGGATCATCGAGTGGTCCACCGAAGCTGCGATTCGGATCGTTGTAGATGAGCCGCACAGGGATCTCGCGAATCCGCAGCCCGCACGCGGAGGATTGCACCCAGAACTGCATCGGGAAGTCGTAGCCGTCGACACTGAGCGGCAACGCGGCGCATGTCTCCACGCGATAGGCCTTGAATCCGCAGAATGCATCGGTGATGCCGAGCGCGAGTCGAGCGTTCAGCTCGCCGGTGATGGTGGCGTTGATCGAGCGTCGATCCGGCGGCGGGAGATCGGCGCCCGGTTCCGTGCGCAGATAGCGACTGCCGGAAATCACATCCGTATCGTCCTCCTCGATCGCGCGAACGAAAGTGGGGATGGAGGCAGGCTCGTGCTGCTCGTCGCAGTCCATGGTGATGACCCAGTCGTAGCCGTCGAAACGCCCCCAGCGCAGCATGTCCTGCATGGAGCGACCGTAGCCGCGATTCTCCGCGTGTCGGATCACTTCGACGCGGTGCCGTGCCAACTTGAGCGGCGTGTCGTCCGTCGATCCGTCATCGATCACGAGCACATCGCGCGCGTACTGACGCACCTCCGAGAGCACGCGATCGATGCTCGCCGACTCGTTGAAGACGGGAATCGCCAGGAGGATGCGCGAGCGGTCGGTCATGCGTCGAACTTCTGTTGGTGGGAAGCGAGATGGTTGCGGGGTCGCGCGACGAGAACAACGCGGCGTGGAGGATCAGTCGGTCGCAGCGGGCAAGGGTGTCGTGCGCACCATCACGCGCGTCGACTCGCGCGGGATCAAACCGAGGATCACGATACGCTCGCGCTCATCTTCGGCGACGGGCCCTACGCCGGGAAGGATCCATCGCGTGGTTTTCACTGTGGCAGTGGCGAAGCGCAACTTCGCGATGAATTCAATCTCCAGGCGCTGACAGCGCAAATCACCGAGCGGGGTGCGAATCGTCTCGTCCGCAAGCAATCGAAGGGTGCGCGTGGCGGTGCCGCGATCGCGCTCATGTCCCGGCTTCTCCATCGACTCGACGACCATCGCCGAACTGGCGAACACCGGGTCGCTGGCGCTGATCTCGGGTTGTCCGAGCACGAGCGGGGGATCGAAACGGCTGACCGACTGTTCTGCGTACGCGTCGGTCACCGGCATGACAGGCGCGCCGCGCTCGGCGCCGGAAATGTGCAGCGTCTGATCGGCGCCCTCTTCGACGAGCAGCATGGTGCTTTCGCTCGCTTCTATTCGCGCGCGAATGACGAGCGTCTCCCCGGGCGTGCCGTAGGCGCTGCCGGTGCTCGAGAGGATCTTCCATTCGCTCTGTGTGTCGGCGCGTGGCTGGAGATCTCGGCCGTCAACAAAACGCGCGGGCGCAGAGCGCGCCACGATCTCGAGTCCGGGTACGACGACGGTTGTGCTGCCATCGCGCGTCGGTGGCGCTGACGGTGCGCCGCCCACGGTCTCGGATGATGCGCAACCGCCGAGCAGCACCGCGCACACGACGAACAACATCGTGGCGAACGAAATCCCGGCGCGAGACATCGCGGTGGAACCCGTCCCCCATCCGCTGCGCGGGTCGCTGTCTCGACTCATCCCGTCGGCAGTCCCTTCGTCTTCCAGATCCGCAGCAGATCGGCGTGCTCGATCAACTCCGTCAGCAATCCATCGGCGTCGATGCGGCGCAATCGCTCACCACTGACGCCGAAGAGTTGCTTCATCTCGGCGCCGTCGGCGCTCGGTTGCGAGAGCAGTGTGAATCGACCGCTGCCATCGGGATCGCGACTCCAGCGATCGATGCGCTGCGAGACCTTGTTCGTGCGACTGTCGTAGCAGTAGAACGCGAAGTCGCCGTCGACCGTGCCGTCGCGGGGAAGCAGTGAACCGAGCATCACCATCTCGGCCTGGTTGATGTAGCCGACCTCCGGCACCTCCCACTCGGATGGTTGCCGCGAGCGAAGCAGTTCCTCATTGTTCACAGCGCGCGTCGGCTGACTGTTGACGACGGTGAGGATCGAGCCCTGCTCGTTCGTCGACATCGGTCGACTGCGCCAGCCCGTCTGTCCCCAGGTTGTCGTGTGCTTGCCGCCGCGTTCGGTGCTCACCGTCGACCAGCTCTCGGAAAGGCGATCCCACGACTGCCAGTAGCGGCTCTGCACATCGACCAGATGCGCGGCGTCGCCGTTGACGAGCAACTTGGCGATCACCTCGACCATCAAGCCGTTCTCCGGCTGCGTTTGACTGCTGGTGACACTCGAAGTCGAGACATCGCCTCGTTCACCTTCGAAGGCGCGGATGCGCAGGAAGCCGATCTCGAGATCACTGCCATCGCGACCGGCACCGGGACGGAAGATGCGGAACCAGCGGGAACGATCATCGGCGATCGCGCGCAGCTTCTGTCGCGTCAGCGATGCAAGGAATGTCTGCGTGCGATCCAGTTTCGTTGCTTGCGTTGCGGCGGTCGTCTCGAGTCCCTTCAACGAGATCGTCGAGAACGACGCGGCCAGCAGGGACTCCGCTTCGGGAAAATCAACGCCCGAGGTGATGATCGAAAAGACGACGAAAGTGTTCGGTCCCGTCTGGATCAGCAGCCATCCGGTGATGGCGGTCACTCCTTCGCCCGCCTCCATGGCTAGGTACGCCAGCTTCGCGCGCGCGCCACCGAACTCGAGGTCCACATTGCGCAGGATCGTGAACTCCTGCCCATTTTCGATCAGAAAGCGCTGATGCTGCTCAAACTGTTCTTCAGGTGAACTCGATCCTGCGGACGCAACCATCGGCTGCACGCGCACGATGAATCGCGGCGGTTCATGTCCGTCGTCGATTCGATAGGAACGCGTGTCCGGCAGCACCTCGACGATCGCCTGCTTCGGCGGTCGCAGCGAGAGACCGAGTCCCTGGAGTTCGGTCGGGCGCTCCGCGAGCAGTCGATCGAGCTCAGCGGTGCCGGTGTCGGGAGCACTTCCGTCCTTCGGCCCGTTCCCGGGAGTCGGAACCAAGGTCGGCGATGGCGCGGAAGCGGGGGGATCACCCGGCGGAGCCACAGGGGAAGTGGACACCGGCGGCACCGAACTCGGTGCAGGCGCGGGTGGCGGGCGGTCCTGCGTCGAAAGGGCGGCGGCCACACTGGTGACGGACATCGCAAGGCTCATCATGAGCACGCGGCTCCGTGCAAGGATCGAAGGCAGACGGCGACGCGAGCGTTCGATCAGCGGTGCTGACATAGATGGTTTCAAGAATAGCACGCGCATCCCGAGGCCCTTCGCATTCGACTCGAACCGGAATCGCGAGCCCGCCGCGCTCGGCCCGTGGTCCGGTCGGTGCCTGCCGATGGCGGGCGCTCACCTTGACACCTTCAAGGCTTCCGGTACGATCTCCCATTCCCCCAAATCGACGTGTAGGGATGGTCCCTCCTCGTCGTGCACCGGTGCGCTCACGCGCACCGGGGACCGAGCACTGAACCACAGGCCTGATACGACCATGACCGGCGGCAAGATCCGAATCCGCATGGAAGCCTACGACCATCAGGCGCTCGACGCGTCCGCGCGCGAGATCGTCGATCACGCGAAGCGCACGGGCGCTCGCGTCGCAGGCCCGATCCCGTTGCCGACACGGCGCGAGATCTACACCGTCAACCGTTCGCCGTTCATCGACAAGAAGAGCCGCGAGCAATTTGAGATCCGCACGCACAAGCGGATCATCGACATCAGCGAGCCGAACCACCGCACGGTGGAAGCTCTCAACCGGCTGGTCGTTCCCGCCGGCGTCTTCATCAAGATGAAGGTCTAGTCCCGTTTCTGCCGTGTCCACTTCGACCGCATTCGCGGATCGAGACGGACCTCCGGCAATGTTCCTCATAGCCGTAGACAGGCAGCGAGCTCCGCCAATGGTTCCCGCGATCTTGGGCAAGAAACTCGGCATGACGCGCTACTTCATGGAGGATGGGAAGAACATTCCCGTCACCGTGATTCAGGCGGGTCCATGCACCGTCACGCAGGTCAAATCGAGCACCACCGACGGCTATGCCTCGGTGCAGATTGCCTTTGACGATGCGAAGGCGCGCCGCACGCCGCAAGGCATGATCGCCCATGACGCGAAGGCGGGCATCGGCCCCAAGCGTCTGCATCGCGAGGTCCGCTGCGACACCGACAAGGATGTCGAAGGCGTTGAACTCGGGCAGACATTCACGGTCTCGTCTCTCGACGGCACGAAATTCGTCGACGTCACCGGCACCAGCAAGGGCAAGGGCTTCGCCGGCGGCATGAAGAAGTATCACTACAAGGGTCTGTGCGCCAGCCACGGCACGGAGCGCAAGCACCGTTCGCCCGGAAGCATCGGCAGCCACGGCACCGATCGCGGCCACGGCGCCAAGATCAAGAAGGGAAAGCGGATGGCCGGCCACATGGGTGACGAGCGCGTCACCATGCGGAACCTCGATGTCATCTCGATCGATCCCGAGAAGAACCTGCTGCTTGTGAAGGGGGCGGTCCCCGGCGCGAGCAACGGTTACCTGTTCATTCGAGCCAGCAAGAGGCTCTACAAGCGGAAGGCACGGATCCAGGCCGGAAAGTGACCTGGAGGTCCGCAAAGGTCCAGTTGCCTTCGTGCACGGCGCGTCAATCGCGCGAGCCACGAAAGTGACAAGGGAAACCATGCGGGCAAGACAAACGAGCCCGTGAATACCTGAGTCGAACCCTGCCCCCGGCCACCATCAACAGGCCGCGGGAGGGTGAGGCGAAAGTCCGGCATCCGCCGGCAAGGTCCCACCATGAACAAGCAGATCCCACAGATCAAGCAGATTGAGCAGATCGAGCTCCCCGTGCTCGATCGAAACGGCAAGAAGGTCGACGTGCTCACGATCGACCCCGCCATCCTCGGCGGAGAAGTGCGCCCCGCGCTTCTCAAGCAGGCCTACGTCGTTACACACGGCAACCAGCGCCAGGGCTCGGCGCGCACCAAGTCGCGCGGCATGGTGGAAGGCTCCACCCGCAAGCTCTTCAAGCAGAAGGGCACCGGCAACGCCCGCCGTGGCGCCGTGCGCACCAACATCATGAAGGGTGGTGGCGTGGCGTTCGCAAAGACGCGCACGCGCGAAGACTTCCGCACGCAGCTCACCAAGAAGATGCGTCGTCTCGCGAATCGCAACGCGCTGCTCGCGAAGCTCGTCGACATGGAAGTGAAGTGCGTGAAGGACCTCTCCTTCGCTGCACCGAAGACGGGCGAGTTCGCCCAGCTGCTCAAGGCACTCGGCGCCGATCGCTCCACGCTTGTGGCGCTTGATCCGGCCAATCGCAACGCACTTCTCAGCGCTCGCAATGTCGAAGGCGTTTCGGTCTGCCGCGTGGAGCAGCTCAACGCGTTCGATCTGCTCAACCACCGCTATCTGCTCGTCGACAAGGCGTCGCTCGAGAGTTTCCTCAGCGGCGAGGTCTTCGAAAACGACCACACGACTGAGAACGGCAAGGAGAAGGCGTGATGGATGCCACCGTCGTCATCAAGAAGCCGCTCATCACCGAGAAGGCGACCTGGGCCAACGGCCAGAATCGCTACCTCTTCTCGGTCGACATGCGCGCCACCAAGACCGAAATCAAGAAGGCGATCGAAGAGCTCTACAAGGTGCGCGTCGTGGGGATCAACACCATGATCCGCCGCGCTCGCGATCGCGTTTACAAGTACGGAAAGGTGACCGGTCGCGAATCCAAGCGCGCGATCGTCCGCATTCATTCCGAGGACCGGATCGAGCTCTTCTGAGCGCCGGCTGATCCGAGACTCAACGACCTACAGGTGATCTGATGCCCATCCGTGTCTACAAGCCAACGAACAATGGACGCCGCAACGCGTCGGTGAATCTCCATTCGGAGGTCACCAAGAAGACCCCCGAGAAGTCGCTGCTTCGTCCGTTGCACAAGACGGGTGGGCGCAACTGCCAGGGCAAGCTCACGGTGATCCAGCAGGGCGGTGGCCACAAGCGCCGCTACCGGCTCATCGACTTCCGTCGCACGAAGGACGATCAGCCCGCAATCGTCGTCGGCATCGAGTACGACCCGAACCGCTCGTGCCACATTGCGCTGTTGAAGTTCGCCGACGACACGGTGCGCTACATCCTTGCACCGCGCGGACTCACCGCCGGTGACGAAGTGGTGAGCTCCGCTTCGGCGATCGAGCCGAAGGTCGGCAACTGCATGCCGCTCAAGCACATTCCGACGGGTCTTGATCTGCACAACATCGAGCTCGTGCCGGGCAAGGGCGGAACGCTCTGTCGCGCCGCCGGACTCGGCGTGCGGCTCACGAACAAAGAGGGTCGCCTCGCGACGCTCGTGCTGCCATCGGGCGAGATTCGCCAGGTGCTGCTCGAGTGCCGCGCCACGGTCGGCTCCGTCGGCAATCCCGATCACGCCAACGTCGTCATCGGCAAGGCCGGCCGCAATCGCTGGCTCGGTCGTCGTCCGCGCACGCGCGGCGTGGCGATGAGCCATCACGCCCATCCGCACGGCGGTGGTGAAGGCCGTTCGAAGGGCGGCCAGGAGCCATCGAACGCCAGCGGCACGCAATCCAAGGGCGGTCGCACCCGCAAGTACGGCAAGTCGAGTGATCACATGATCATTCGTCGCCGCAAGAGCCGTCGCTACGGCCAGCTGAAGGTCTGACGCACGCGACTCCACTGAACTCGACTCGCATCGACTCGCATCGACCCGCACTGAAGAGTCACGCACGGTTACGCACGAAGGAAACACGGACATGTCCCGATCACTGAAGAAAGGCCCGCACGTCGACGAGAAGCTCTTCCGCAAGGCGGAAGTGATGCAAGCGACCGGGCGTCGCATGCCCATCAAGACGTGGCGCCGCTCCTGCACGATCGTGCCGGAGTTCGTGGGCATCACCTTCCAGGTGCACAACGGCAACAAGTTCATCGATGTCTTCGTGACCGAGGACATGGTGGGCCACAAGCTCGGCGAGTTCTCCCACACGCGCGTCTTCCGCGGCCACACGAACAAGAAGGAAGGCATCGACGGCGCCGGATCGCCGGCAGGCGGCAAGCCGAAGTGATCGCCTGCTGATCATTCGCTGATCATGTCCTGATCATGTCCTGATCATGTCCTGATCATGTCCTGATCATGTCCTGATCATGTGATGACCACTTCAACAACGAACGACGAAGTCCCGATCGAATCCCCCCGCACGACGAGAATGACGATGGCCTATCAAGCCTCCCATCGATTTGCACGCATCGCGCCCCGCAAGGTGCGCCTTGTGACCGACATGATTCGCGGCAAGCCCGCTGACGAAGCGCTGACCGCGCTCGACTTCTGCAAGAAGCGCGGCGCCGTCTTCGTTCGCGATGTGCTCAAGAGCGCCATCGCCAATGCGGAAGAGAACGACATCGATCCGGGCCTGCTCGTCGTGACCGAGTCACGCGCCGACGGCGGACCCACCATCAAGCGCTTCCAGCCGAAGGATCGCGGTCGCGCCCACCCTATTCGCAAGCGCACGAGCCACATCATTGTGTCCGTGGACGCACGACTGACGAACCGTTGAGTCCGAACTGCAGCTGAGGATCAATTCATGGGACAAAAGACTCATCCATTCGGATTCCGCGTCGGCATCACCGAGGCTCACAAGAGCCGCTGGTTTGCGCCGAAGGCGCTCTTCGGCGAGCTGCTCGTCGAGGACTATCGCATCCGTCGCTATGTGGACAAGCGGCTGAATCGCACGCCGCCATTCGCGGCCGTGAGCGACATTCACATCGAGCGCACGCGCGAGGAACTCACGCTCATCATCAAGACCGCGCGTCCCGGCCAGGTCGTCGGCATCAAGGGCCAGGATGTGGAGCGGCTCACGAACGATCTGCAGGCGCTGACCGGCCGCAAGGTCGTCATCAAGATCATCGAGATCAAGAATCCCGAGATCGATGCACGACTCATTGCCGAGACGATCGCCGAACAGCTCAAGAAGCGAGCCAACCTGCGCAAGGTGCTCAAGCAGCGTGCCGAGAGCGCGATGCAGAACGGCGCGAAGGGCATCCGCATCCATCTCTCCGGTCGCCTCGGCGGCGCCGAGATGAGCCGCACGCTCGACATTCGCCTCGGCAGCATTCCTCGTTCGACACTGCAGGCGCAGGTCGAGTACGCGATGGTTCACAGCTTCACGACCTACGGCGCCATCGGCGTCAAGATCTGGGTCTTCAAGGGCATGTACACGGAAGCGGACGACGAGAACACGTCGAACGCCGCCGGCGGACGCGCTCGTGCTCGAGGCCGTCGCTGAGTTGGCATCGTTGACACCCGAAACTGAGATCACGACATGAACCTTCTTCCCAAGCGAGTCAAGTACCGCAAGCAACAGCGAGGCAAGCTGCGCGGCAATGCCACGCGCGGCAACTATGTCTCCTACGGCGACTACGGCCTGCAGTGCCTTGAGCCCCATTGGATCTCGGGCAAGCAGTTGGATGCGGGCCGCATTGCGGCGCAGCACTTCCTGCGTCGCCAGGGCAAGCTCTACATCCGCGTCTTCCCGGACAAGCCCATCTCGAAGAAGCCGCTCGAAACCCGCATGGGAACGGGCAAGGCCGATGTCGACTACTGGGCCGCGCGCGTGAAGCCCGGCACCATTCTCTTTGAGGTCGCAGGCGTCTCCGAGGATCTTGCGAAGCAGGCGCTGGCGCGCATCGCCCACAAGATGCCGATCCGTTGCCGATTCGTCGGGCGCCGGATCGCGGTCTGATCTCACCACGACTTCGAAGTCAGTCACTCCAACGACCACACACCAGACCACGCACCATGGCGAAGACCACCAAGTCATCCGAGATCCGCAAGTTCGCAACCGACAAGATCCTTGCCGAGGCGACTGCCGCGCAACGTCGCATCTTCGATCTGCGCAGTCAGGCAGCCACCGAGAAGATCGAGGACACCTCGCAGTTCAAGAAGCTCCGCAAGGAGATCGCGCGACTCAAGACTGAGGCCCGCGCTCGCACCCAGACAAAGGCAGCGTCGTGACAAGCAACCGAAGATCCATTTCGCATCCTGAGAAGAGCCCGCGACGCGTCGGCATCGTGGAGAGCGCCAAGCGCGACAAAACGCGCACGGTCGTGATCCCGTTCGTCGCTCGTCATCCCAAGTACGGCAAGTACGTGCGCAAGCGCACGCGCCTGCATGTGCACGACGAGAAGAACGAGTCGAAGGCCGGTGATCGCGTCGAGATCGCCGAGTGTCGACCCGTTTCCCGCACCAAGAGCTGGACGCTGGTGCGCGTCGTCCAGAGCGCGCTCGCACCCGCTGAAATGGTCTTCAACCCGGAGGCCACTCAATGATCCAGAAGGAAGCACGACTCGTGGTGGCCGACAACTCCGGCGCCAAGGAGGCGATGGTCATCGGTGTGCTCGGTGTGAGCACGGCCAGCGGCCGTTTCCGTCGCGTCACGATGGGCGTCGGCGATCGCGTCGTCTGCTCCGTGAAGCGGGCGCTGCCGACCGGCGATGTGAAGGCCGGCGACAAGGTCAAGGCCGTGATCGTGCGCTGCAAGTACCCCACGCGCCGCGATGACGGCAGCTATGTGCGATTTGACTCGAACGCGTGCGTGCTGATCGACGACGACGGCAATCCGCGCGGCACGCGCATCTTCGGCGCCGTCGCTCGTGAGCTGCGCGAGAGGAACTACATGAAGATCGTGTCGCTCGCTTCGGAGGTGATCTGACCCATGCCACGCCATGTCCGCAAAGGTGATCTGGTGATCGTGACCGCCGGCAACGACCGCGGCACCACCGGCGAGATCCTCGCCATCGTCGAAGACGGCGATCGTGTGCTCGTCAAGGGTGTCAACATGCGAACGAAGCACATTCGTCCATCGCAGCAGCGACCGCAGGGCAGCACGATCCGCCGCGAATTCCCCATCCATGCATCGAACGTGAGCCCGGTCGTCGACGGCAAGGCGACCCGCGTGCGCTTCCCCACGAAGTCCGACGGCACGAAGGTCCGCGCCGCCGTTCGTGGCGGCAAGGAATTGCACGTTCTTCATCGACCCCGCAGTGAACGGAAGCCCGGTGCGTGATCGACGCGCACCGGCCGCAGAGGTAACCCATGTCCGACGAGACGAAGAACAACCCGAACGAGAAGCCGCCCGACGCCGCGCCCGAGGCCACCACGGAGGCGAAGGGCGAAAAGTCCGGCGCCAAGTCATCGCCCAAGGGCGAGGGCCGGCCGCAAGGCAAGTCCGATGGCAAGAAGGACGGCAAGAAGAAGAAGCCCGACGGCGCCGCTCGCGAAACGCCGGAGGAGCCGGAAGCACCGCGCGCTCCGCATGTGGCCGGCAAGCGACGGCTGGCGATGCCGCGCCTGGAGCAGAAGTACCGCGACGAAGTCATGCCGGCCGTGATGAAGGAGTTCGGCTTGGACAACAGGCATCAGGTGCCGATGCTCGCCAAGATCATGGTGAACACCGGCGTCGGCAAGCAGCTCGAGAACCAGAAGCTCAAGCCCGAATACCGCGACGCCGTCATCGACACCTACATGACGATCACCGGACAGAAGCCGGTGATGGTGAAGGCTCGCAAGTCGGTCGCCAACTTCAAGGTGCGCGAAGGTGCACCGAGCGCGTTCATGGTGACGCTGCGAGGCGAGCGCATGTGGCACTTCCTGGATCGCCTGATCAACCTGGCGATCCCTCGTATCAAGGACTTCCGCGGCGTCAACGACAAGTCGTTCGACAAGGGCGGCGCGTGGGCGTTCGGTCTCTCGGAACAGGCCGTCTGGCCCGAGATCAACATGGCCAATGTCACGCACACCCACGGTATGAACATCAATCTCGTCTTCAAGGAGAGCACGCCGGCGATGAGCCGCTTCGTGCTCGATCAACTCGGCATGCCCTTCGTGCGTCCGGAAGAGAACACGCGGCGCAGCGCCGCTCCCGTCAAGTCATGACGATCGTCCCTCACTGATTATCACTGAGTATCACTGATCATCACTGATCATCACTGAAACGACCTCTCACTCGAACCAGCCCCTCACGAGTCCCGCCTTCGTTCGGACTCGCTCAAGACTCGATCACGGAAACAGACCATGGCCAGCAAACGTGTCTTCGCAAAGATGAAGCGAACCCCGAAGTTCTCGTCCCGCAAGCAACTGCGTTGCGAGATCACCGGCCGCGCGCGCAGCGTGTACCGCAAGTTCCGCATCAGCCGCATCATGCTCCGCGAGCTCGCGCTCCAGGGAATGATCCCCGGCATGCGCAAGGCGTCGTGGTGATCCGCACACGCAAGACGACTCACTCGATCACACCGACCATGCTGCCAATCACCTGCACTGCGATCCACGCTCCATGCTCACGACACGAGCTGACAGAGGAGACCCTTCATGCCACTGAATGATCTCACCGCCGACATGCTGACCCGCATCCGCAACGCACTGCGGAACCGCGCGAAGTCGGTGTTGTGCCTGAGCAACAAGCTCAACCGCGGCATCGCCCAGGTGCTGGTCGACGAGGGCTATGTACTTCGTTTCGAACTCGTCGAGGACGGCCGACAGGGCCTTGTGCGGGTCGATCTCAAGTACGGCACGCGCGGTGAGCAGATCATCAACGACATCACGCGCGTCAGCCGCACGGGCTGCCGCGTCTACAGCGGCGTCGATGATCTGCCGCGACCGATGCAGGGACTCGGCATCGCCATCGTCTCGACGAGTCACGGCGTGATGAGCGACCGACAGTGCCGCGAAGCCAAGGTCGGCGGCGAAGTCGTCGCCACCGTCTCCTGATCGAATGAATTGACGAACACGGAATGAAGCCATGAGCCGCATCGGAAAGCAACCAGTATCAGTGCCCACGGGCGTGAAGGTCTCGGTCAACGCCGGCACCCGCATGGTCGATGTGCAGGGCCCCAAGGGCAAACTCTCGTTCATCCATCGACCCGAGGTGACCGTCGCCGCCGCGGCCAACCAGGTGACCTGCACGGTCGACCCCGCCAAGCTTGAGCTGGGCAACACGCGCGCGTACTGGGGTCTCACGCGCGCGCTCGTCGCGACAGCCGTCGAAGGCGTCACGAAGGGCTACACCGAGAAGCTCGAAGTCGTCGGCGTTGGTTGGAGCGCGAAGGTCCAGGGCAAGAAAGTCGTGCTCGTCGTCGGGTACTGCGATCCGATCGATGTTGCGATTCCAGACGGCGTCACGGTGACGGTCAGCGCACAGACCATCGAGATCACCGGCGCCGACAAGCAGAAGGTCGGACAGCTCGCGGCGCAGATCCGCATGCAGCGGAAGCCCGAGCCCTACAACGGCAAGGGAATCAAGTACGTCGAAGAAGTCATTCAACGCAAGAAGGGCAAGGCCTTCGGCGCCTGATCGGCACCGTTTCGCGCAGCCGCTCGTCACGCCACCTCTCGCATCGAACACGGATCGTCACCATGGCACAAAGCATCAGCATCAAGCGCCGCATGCGAAGGAAGAAGGGCATCCGCCGTCGGATCTCCGGAGATCCCATGCGCCCGCGCCTCAGCGTCTTCCGCTCGCTCAAGCACATCTACGCGCAGGTCATCGACGACCTGTCGGGCCGCACGCTGGCCAGCGCCAGCTCGCGCGATGCGGAAGTGCCGGGCAGCAAGGCGGGCGGCAATGTCAACGCAGCGAAGGCGATCGGCAAGGCACTTGCGGAGCGCGCCACGAAGGCCGGCGTCTCCGCGGTCGTCTTCGATCGCAATGGATATCGATATCACGGTCGCATCAAGGCTCTGGCCGACGCCGCCCGCGAAGGCGGATTGAAGTTCTGAGTCCTCCGAGAACGAACCCCTATGCAGCAGAGCTACGACAATTCAGGTGATGTCGATTCGACCACGGTCGGCATCTATCGCACCAGCAGCACGGTCGCCGGCGGCCGACGCTTCAGTTTCTCCGCGCTCGTCGTCGTTGGCGACAAGAACGGACGCGTCGGCATCGGCTACGCCAAGAGCAACCAGGTGCCGCAGAGCATCGAGAAGGCGCAGCGCGAAGCGAAGCGCAAGATGAAGTCCTATCCGCGGCAGGGCCACACGATCCCGCATCAGGTCGAGGGTCGCTTCGGCGCGTCGACAGTGCGCTTGATCCCGGCGAGCCCCGGCACCGGCGTCATTGCATGCACCGCCGTGCGCGGCATTCTCGACATGTTCGGCATCCATGATTGCCTGACCAAGTGCTACGGCAGCAGCAACTCCAAGAACCTTGTCAAGGCCACGCTCGATGCGCTGAGCCGTCTGCGCATGCGGGAGAAGATCGAAGCGCTGCGCGGCGTCACGCTCGGTTCGACAGAGGTGGAGGAGGCGATTCGTCGCGGTGCGGCGGCCATGCCTGCGCAGCGCAGCGGCGAGCGAGCGGCGGCGCCGGTCAACACCGTTGGCGACGATCGTCGACGCGGCGGCGGTCGCGGCGGACCGCGCGGCGGCGGCGGCGGTCGCGGTGGACCGCGACGAGGTGGACATGATCACGGCGGTGGCGGTGGTGGTGGCGGAAGTCACGCCCACTCAGCGCCAGCCGTACCGGCCGCAGCACCAGCCGCGCCAGCCGCACCCGCGGCACCAGCCAGCGCTCCCCCGAGCAGTGGCGGTGACGCGCCTGCGCCGGACGCTGGCGCAGCGCCAAGCGGCCAATGAGTCGGAACGAGAGTCTCGCAGTCAGTTCGGAGTGTTTCAGCAATGATGATCCATGACATCACAGTTCTTGTCGGTGCCCACAAGCGACGCACGCGCATCGGTCGCGGCGAAGGCAGCGGCAAGGGCGGTACCAGCGGTCGCGGCCACAAGGGCGCGAAGAGCCGCTCCGGTTGGAGCAGCCGTCCCGGCTATCAGGGCGGTTCGACGCCGATCATGCGTCGCTCACCGAAGCGAGGCTTCTCGAACGCTGGATTCCGCGCCGACTTCCATGTCGTCAATCTCCGCGAGATCGAGAAGCACTTTGCTGCCGGTGCCGTCGTCGACCAGCAGGCGCTCGTCACGAAGGGACTCGTGCCCAACATGGAGCTCCCGTTGAAGGTGCTCGGCGAGGGCGACTTCACCAAGAAACTCACCGTGAACGCAGCCAAGTTCTCGGCGAGCGCTCGCACCAAGATCGAGAGTGCCGGAGGAACCGTCGGCTCTGTCTGAGACCAGCAGACATCAGTTGACATCACTCTGCATCGGCTGACCTCCGCACGGCGTGCGCCGGGCGCAACCACCGAGACCCATCGAGATCAATGCTTCAGGCCTTCATCAACATCTTCCGCATTCCCGAACTCCGAAACAGGGTGCTCTTTACCCTCGGAATGCTGGTGATCTATCGCCTTGGATTCTGGGTGCCGATCGCTGGCGTCGACCAAGGCGTGCTCGAACAAGCCGCCAGCAAGGCCGTCGAGGACGGGACGGCGCTCGGACGCATCGTCAACTACGCGAGCATCTTCTCGGGCGGCGATCTCGCACAGAGCACCATCTTCGGTCTCGGCATCATGCCGTACATCACGGCATCGATCATCTTCCAGCTGCTGCAGTCGGTGTGGCCGAAGCTCCAGGAGCTGAAGAAGGAAGGCGCCTCTGGGCAACAGAAGATCAATGAATGGACGCGCTATGCGACCGTTGGTCTCTGCCTCTTCCAGGCATTCATGTGGTTGACCTACATCAAGACGCAGAACCTCGTGCGACCGGAGTTCGCAGAGGGCGGCGTCAACGGATTGCTCTTCACCGTGACGGGACTCGCCTCGCTCACGGCCGGCAGCCTCTTCCTGATGTGGTTGGGTGAGCAGATCGATCGGCGCGGCATCGGCAACGGCGTTTCGATGATCCTCACCGCGGGCATCCTCGCACGCATGCCGCATGCCATCGGCTATGTGATCGAGAACTTCAATCGCAGCACGGCGAACGCAGAGGCGGGTCAGATCGGACTCGTCGGCGTGCTCATGCTGACTGCAGGGTTCGTGGTCGTGACGGCCGGTGCCATCATCATCACCGTGGCGCAGCGCCGTATTCCCATCCAGCAGGCGAAGCTGACGCGCGGTCGAAAGGTCTACGGCGGCCAGCGGCACTATCTGCCGCTCCGCGTGAACCACGCGGGTGTCATGCCGATCATCTTCGCCAGCTCGCTCATGATCTTCCCGTCGGCGATCTTCGAGTGGATGGCCAGTCGCGCAGACGCGACGAGTTCGTGGGGCGCCGTCACCGGTTTCCTGGCGGCGAACGTGCAGATCGGGCGCTTTCCGTACGTGATCATCGAGATCGTGATGATCTACTTCTTCAGCTACTTCTGGACGACCGTCCAGTTCAGCCCGGATGAGATGTCCAAGCAGCTGCGCGAACACGGCAGCTTCATTCCCGGTCTGCGCCCAGGACCGCGCACGGCGGAGTACCTCGAGACGGTGATGGAACGCATCACCTATGTTGGTGCCGGCTTCCTGGCGGTCATCGCGATCATCCCGACCTTCGTCACGAGCGAACTCGGCATTCCCTTCTTCGTCTCGCAGTTCCTTGGTGGAACGGGTCTGCTCATCGTGGTCAGCGTGTCGCTCGACCTGGTCCAGCGACTTGAAGCAAACCTGCTCATGCGCAACTACTCCGGCTTCCTTGCGGGCGGTCCTGAACGAGGCGGCCCGCGCGTTCGCTCTGCCCGCGGCTGATCCACCACACCACGCTTTTCACCCATGTCCGCCACGCTTCACACTCGCCCGCAGAACATGAGCGACCCGTCCACGACGACGGGTGGCTCGGTGCTGCGCCGAGATTCGGATCGTGCTGATGCCGCGCGCGCGAAGGGCAGCGGGGGAGTCGGGCGAACATCGGGTGACGAAGGCACACGCGGTGCTCCTGTGACGGCCATCGGTGCCGTCCGGGCGAGCGCTGCGGAGCGACGGCGTGCGCCCTCATTGAAGACGCCGGCCGAGATTGATCTCATGCACTCCGCTGGGCAGGTCGTCCGCGCTGCACTGCGTGCCGCCGCGACGGCGTGCGTGCCTGGCGCCACCACCGCGTCGGTCGATGCTGCGGCCGCGGGTGTGATCGAGGCATTCCGCGCCGAGCCGCTCTTCCTGAATCACCGCATCGACACCGACAGCTCGCCATTCCCAGCGACCACCTGCATCAGCGTCAACGACGAGATCGTGCACGGCGTTCCGGGTCCGCGTTGCCTGCTTCCCGGTGACATCGTCTCGATCGATTGCGGCGTGCGCCTCCGCGGTTGGTGCGCCGATGCGGCGACGACCGTCGCGGTCGGACCGATCGAGTCGATCGCACCCGAGCGGCGCGCCATGATCGAAGACGCGGAGCGACTGCTCGATGAGGCGATCGGCGCCATGGCGCCGGGCGTGGCATGGAGTTCGATCGCCGACCGCCTCGAACGCGGTGCGCGCTCGCATGGCTACGGCATCGTGACGGCGTACATGGGTCACGGCATTGGTCGCGATCTCCATGAGGCGCCGCCCGCGCCAAATGTGATTCTGCCGGAGTGGCGCGAACGCGACGACTTCACGCTGGTGCCCGGCATGACGCTCGCGGTCGAGCCCATGCTCGTGCTCGGCGGTGACGACGATCGAACCGAGGGCGTGCGAACGCGCACGCTTGCGGACGGCTGGACCGTCGCCGTTGCGGACGGTCGTCTCGCCTGTCATGTCGAACACACGGTCGCCATCACGCACTCGGGCGTGCGCGTGCTGACCGGACCACTGCAACCCTCGGTGCGGCTCGAAGCCGCCCAACGCCGCTAAGAAACGCTCCCGCACCATTACGAGAACCGATGCCCAAGGAAGACAAGATCACACTCGATGCGGAGGTCACGGAGGCGCTGCCCGACGCCATGTTCCGAGTCAAGCTCCAGAATGAGAAGCAGATTCTGGCCTACGTGAGCGGCAAGATGCGGAAGTTCTTCATCCGCATCCTTCCAGGCGATCGTGTGACCATCGAATTGAGCCCCTACGACATGACCAAGGGGCGGATCATCTATCGGTACTAGACTGACGACCCTTTCGTCTCAACAGAGTTCAACCATGAAAGTTCGAAGCAGCATCAAGCGGCGCACACTCGATTGCCAGATCGTCATTCGCAAAGGCAAGAGGTTCGTCATCAACAAGAAGAATCCCCGCCTCAAGCAGCGGCAGGGCTGACGGAGAAACCACATGCCTCGTCTCGCCGGCATCGACATCCCAGAGAAGAAGAAGATCCTCTACGCGCTTCAGTACATCCACGGCATCGGCAACAAGATGGCGTCGGATCTGCTGAAGAAGTGCGCCATCGATCCTGATCGCCGCGCCAGCACGCTCGACGATCAGGAGCTCTCCTCCATCGCCAGCTACATCGACGAGACGCTCGTCGTGGAGGGTGCGCTGCGTCGTCAGACGCAGCAGCACATCCAGCGACTGAAGGAGACGAAGAGCTATCGCGGCGAGCGGCATCGCAAGGGTCTGCCCGTTCGTGGGCAGCGCACGCGCACGAATGCGCGCACGCGCAAGGGCCGCAAGAAGACCGTCGCCGGCAAGAAGGGCGTCAAGGGTTAATCAGGGTTAACGAGATCAACGCAGTCGGCGGCCGTCCGCCAGGATCGCACACATGTCGACCAAGAAGAAGATTCGAAAGAATGTCGTCAAGGGCATCGCCCACGTGTTGGCCAGTTTCAACAACACGATGGTGACCATCACCGACCTCAACGGCGAGGTGCTCTGCTGGGACTCGGCGGGCAGCGTCGGCTTCAAGGGCGCTCGCAAGAGCACGCCCTTCGCCGCGAGTCGCGCCAGCGAGAAGGTCGCCGGCAAGGCGAAGCGCCTTGGCATGAAGGAGGTCGAGGTGCGCGTGCGCGGTCCTGGACCGGGACGCGAGAGCGCTGTCAGCGCCCTTCAGAACAATGGGATCAAGGTGCTCGCCATCGAGGACCACACTCCCATTCCGCACAACGGGTGCCGCGCGCCGAAGAAACGGCGCGTCTGACCCCATCGTTCGTTTGCCCGCGACACAGCAGGCACGCCCGAATCGTCCGGCAGGACTCGTGGCGTTGCCGACAGGTCGCTGGCTTTCCGTGTCTCGGAACCTGCCGGAAGTCGGAGAATCAGTCATGCATGTTCGATGGAGAGGTCTCGAGCTCCCCGCCAAGGTCGTTGCGGACGAGCGCAGTCTCAGCAGTACATTCGGTCGTTTCATCGCGGAGCCATTCGAGCGCGGGTTCGGGACGACCGTGGGCAACAGCCTGCGGCGCATCCTGCTCTCCAGCCTCGAAGGTTCGGCGATCACCAAGGTGCGCATTCCCGGCGTGTCGCACGAGTTCAGCCAGATCCCCGGTGTGCAGGAGGATGTCAGCGACATCCTGTTGAACATCAAGGATCTCGTTGTGAGCATCGACTCCGACGAGCCCAAGACGATGCGACTCATCGCCGAGGGTCCTGGCGAAGTCACCGCCGATCTGATCCAGGCGGATCCGGCGATCACCATCCACAACGGCGAGCGCGTCATCGCCACGCTCACGACCAAGACCGAGCTCGCGATCGAGTTCACGGTGCAGCGCGGTCGTGGCTATGTGCCCGCGGTCGAGACGATCGACCCGGCGGAGGATCAGCTCATCGGTGAGATTCCGATCGACGCGATCTACTCGCCGGTGCTGCGTGTGCGTTTCCGTGTGGAAGACACGCGCGTCGGTCAGCGCACGAACTTCGACAAGCTGATCATGGACATCTGGACGAACGGCACGGTCACGCCGGAGATGGCGATGGTCGAGGCGGCGAAGATCCTTCGCAAGCATCTCAATCCGTTCGTGCAGTACGAGTCGGCCGGCACCGCCGTCGTTCCCGCCGAGATCGCAGCGCAGGGCGTGGGCGAGGCCGATCTCGTCCGCAAGCTCAACATGTCCGTGGCCGAGCTCAATCTCTCGGTGCGGGCGAACAACTGTCTTGAGAGCTCGAACATCCGAACGGTGGCCGACCTGGCAAGCCGCACGGAGAACGATCTGCTCGAAGTCCGCGCCTTCGGCAAGACGAGTCTGCGCGAAGTGAAGTCAAAGCTCGAGGAGCTCGGTCTCTCTCTCGGCATGCCGATGCCGGAGGGAATCACGCTCCAGTCGGTCTGATCAACAACACCCCGCACCGCCAGGCCTGACGGCCCGGTGGTGCGATTTCGACGGAAGGACGTTCTCATGCGACATCGCGTTCACGGCAAGCAACTCTGCGTCAAGGAAGATCATCGCCGCGCCATGATGCGCAATCTGGCGGCGGGTCTCTTCGAGCACGGACAGATCGAAACGACGCTGCCAAAGGCCAAGGCCGTGCAGCCGTTCGTGGAGAAGCTCATCACCATCGCCAAGCGCCGCAGCCTGACGACGCGGCGCATGTTGACGAGCCGACTCACGGACCGGTCGATCCACGCGTGGGTCGCGGATCCGAACGTCAAGAGCGAGCGCAAGCAGAATCAGTGGTGGGACCTGCCGAAGGAGACCGACATCGAGTTCAACCGCTACGGCGAGTTGCGCAAGGCGCCGCGTCTCATCGAGCACCTGCTCACGAAGGTGGCGCCGCTCTTCGCCGATCGCGCCGGTGGTTACACGCGCATCATCAAGCTCGGCAAGCGCCGACTCGGCGATGGCACGGATCTGGTGCTGCTGCAGCTCGTCGGCAACGAGAGTGGGTCCAATGTCTCGGGTCGTCAATCGACGCGCCGCACGACGGCGGATCGTCGAACGGCGTATGCCGCCAAGCTCCGCAAGGCGATCGGGTCGAAGGCGCCGGCGGCCGTCGCTGCACCCGAGGCTCCTGAGTCGCCCGCGCCCGAAGGCGGCGAGAGCGCCGCAAGCTGACGCGGTAGTCTCGCACCATGTTGATCGAGGAAGCGAACCGTTTCGAAGCGGAGTCGCTGGCGGAGTTGTCGCGCGTCGCGGATGCTGCGGCGCTTGAGCAGTGGCGCAGCCGTGTTTTGGGCGGCAGCGGGGCGCTCAAGTCGTACCTGGGGCAACTGAAGGATGTGCCGAAGGCGGAGAAGCCGGCCGCCGGACAGCACCTGAATGCGGTCAAGTCGCGGCTGGAGGCAGCTTTCGAATCACGCAAGGGTGAGGTCGGTGATGCGCCGACGGCCGGGCCGATGCTCGACATCACCGAGCCGGGCATTCCGCCGCCCGATGGTCGCCAGCATGTGTTGACGCGCACGATCGATGAGATCGTCGAGGTCTTCGGCCGCATGGGCTTCTCGCTCGCCGAGGGACCCGAGGTCGAGGACGAGTGGCACAACTTCACGGCGCTGAACATTCCCGAAGGACATCCGGCGCGCGATCCCACCGACAACTTCTACATGGGCGAGGGGCACACGGGCGATGGCAGCAGCGGTGCGAAGCGACTGCTGCGCACGCAGACGAGTACTGTGCAGATTCGCGCGCTCGAGAAGCAGAAGCCGCCGCTGCGGATCATTGCGACCGGACGCGTCTATCGGCCCGACACGCACGATGCGACGCACTACTCCATGTTCCATCAGATTGAGGGCCTGTTCGTTGACCATGGTGTGACGATGGTGGACCTGAAGAGCACACTCGTTCACTTTGCGCATGCGTACTTCGGTGCCGAAGCGGAGGTGCGCATGCGACCGAGTTTCTTCCCGTTCACGGAGCCGAGTGCGGAAGTCGACATGAAGATGCGCGTGAAGGGGGAGTGGAAGTGGGTCGAGCTCGGCGGCTGCGGCATGGTCGACCCGAATGTGCTGCGAGCGGTGAAGCTCGATCCCGAAGAGTGGACCGGATTCGCGTTCGGGCTCGGCATCGAGCGCATCGCCATGCGACGCTACGGCATCGCCGACATCCGTTGGCTGTTTGAGAACGACGCCCGCTTCCTCCGCCAGTTCTGACCGGGTTGACCGGGGACAGCCCCCCGAGGGACAGCCCCCCGAGGGGACAGCCCCCAAAGGGGACAGTCCCCTCGGGGGGCTGTCCCCTATCGGGCACCACACTCGGGGCAGACCGGCGAATGCACGCCCGGCATCAGGATGTAGCCGCATTGGCGGCAACGGTTGGCCGAGAGCAGGCGCATCACCTGTTCATCGGAAACACCGAAGAACCCGACCTTGAGCCCGGCAAGCTTGAGCATCGCCGTCGCCTGCGAACTCACGCTCAGCAGCACCAGGATGTTGAAGCAGGGCGCGAGTGCCAGCAGCGAATAGAGCACGGTGCGCACGATGTGAAAGCGCATCGTGGTCGCAAGCTGTGCGACCAGCACCACCGCGACGATGGATGCGATGACCGACACGACACCCCACGCGGCCGTCAGGACCACCATGATCTGCAGGCCAGCTTGGGCCGCTGCACCAATGCCGAGCGGCATGACCAACGGCGCCAGGATCGAGACTCCGTACACCGCCAGCATCGCGAGCACAAAGTACTGAACGCGTCGCTGGTAGCGCGCGATGGCGCGCATGTCGATGCCGCGCCTCCATGCGGGCGGCGCTGCTGCGCTGACGAGATCATGGCCACAGCCGCGGCAGTATCCGGAGGCCGTGACATTGTCGGTGGCATCGGCGTCGCACGCAGGGCATACGCGTCGCTGGCCGTCAGGTGGTGTAGTCGGCGTTGAGTCGGACATACGCCTCCGTCAGGCCGCAGGAGAGGAACTCCTCCTCCGGTCCGGTGTTGCCTAGGTCCAAGTTGATCTCAACGACGCGCTCGCGAAAGACTCGCTCTCGATCGGCCAGCGGAGTCTCCGCCGGTGCACCACGCTCAAAGAGCGCCACGCCGCCGACGATGAGTCGCACTTCGTCGAGATCGAAGTGCACGCCCGCGCGCCCTGCGGCCGCGAGGATTCGCCCCCAGTTCGGATCTCCGCCCGTGACTGCCGTGCGCACCAGCAGACTCTGCGCGATGGTGCGAGCCACGGTCACGGCGCTCGCTGAGTCGCCCGCACCGCGCACGCGCACGCGGATCGCTCGTTCGAATCCTTCGCCGTCACTGACGACCATCATCGCCAGCTCCTGCGCCACCTGCGTGAACGCGGCTGTCAACGCCGCTTCGTCCACAGGTCCAGCCTCGCCCGATGCGAGCGCGAAGACGGAGTCGTTCGTCGAGGTGTCGCCGTCGATCGAGATGCGATGGAAACTGCGATCAACCGACGCGCGCAGCACGCGATCGAGCGTCGATGGATCGACCTCGGCATCCGTCGTCAACACGGCGATCATGGTGGCCATGTCCGGGTGGATCATGCCGGCACCCTTGGCGACGCCGACGACGCGCGCAGCACCGGCTCGCGCTTCCGACCATTTCGGGCGCGTGTCCGTCGTCATGATGGCGCGGGCGAAGCGTTCGACGCTTCCTGCTGCGGTGCTTCCGCCCATGCGCTCGATCGCAGGAAGCATGCGCTCGATGGGCAACTGCACGCCAATCACGCCCGTCGAATTGACGAGTACGGCGCTCGGTGAAACGCCGAGCGATCCGGCGACCGCGTCGATGCACTCCTGCGCGTTCGCAAGACCGCGCTGACCCGTCGCTGCGTTCGCACACCCGGAGTTGAGCAGCAGCGCCGTGGCATGTCCGCGCGATTCGCTGAGATGACGCCGCGAGAGCTGCACCGGCGCCGCGCAGACGAGGTTGCGCGTGAAGACACCGGCGGCGGTCGCTCCGCGCTCGCAGACGAGCAGCGCCATGTCGTCGCGCTCCTTCGACTTGATCGCGGCCGCAGCGGTGGCTGTCGCAAAGCCGCGCGGCCACGCCGGAGCCGGCGCGCCGTCGGTGAAGGAGCTCTTGGTGGGTGCCGCGCGTGGCGAAGCAATCGGCTCAGCCATCGTGCGGCTCCCCGATGGCGGCGGACGGCACGACTGCGCCGGTTTCGATCACCATCGCCACCTCATCGCAGCAGGTGTTCTTCGGGCACTTGGCGCAGTCCTTGAGGATCTTTTCCGGCAGACTGTTCACGCTGACCTGCTTGAAACCGCAGCGTTCGAAGAACTTCGGCGCGCGCGTGAGCACGAAGACGCGCGGCACGCCGAGTCCCCGCGCCTTGTCGAGGAAGAACTGCACCAGGCCGCTGCCGAGTCCCTGGCCGTGCGTGCCTTCGTTCACACCGAGCGAGCGGATCTCGACCAGTTGCTGGGTGTAGATCCAGAGGCTCGCGCAGCCCGCAATCTGCCCATCGACGGTAGCAACACCGAAGTCGGTGATCTTCTCCAGGATCTCATCGCGCGTGCGCGGCAGATTCTCGCCGCGCTCCGCCCAGAGGTCGATGAGTCGGCAGAGGTCATCGATGTCCTCGACGCGCGCATCGCGAAACTCGACCACCGGTGCGGATGGCGCTCCGGTGCGGCGCGTGCGTCGACCGCCCACGCCCTTCGTCCGCGCCGCCATCTTGCGCTTCGCACGCTGAATGCCTTCGGCCACGCGCTCGGGCGCGGTACCGCCTTCGACGTCGCGCTTGGCGAGCGCCGCGTTCACCGTGAGACTGACGTAGACGTCGCATCCGACGCGCGGCGCGATGGCGGCGAGCTCCTCGACCGCAAGACCTTCGAGTGGCGATCGCTTCTCGATGGCTTTCCGCACGAGTCGGCCCACCTGGTGGTGCGCGTCGCGGAATGGAACGCCCTTGCCGACCAGGTAGTCGGCCAGCTCCGTTGCGTTCGAGTAGCCACCTTCCGCAGCGCGGCGCGCGCGGTCGCGATTGACGACGAGACCATCGAGCACGCGCGGCACCATGCGAAGCGACATCGAGAGATGCGCCATCGCATCGAAGAGCGGCTCCTTGTCTTCCTGCAGGTCCTTGTTGTAGGCGAGCGGCAATCCCTTCAACACCGTCAGCAGAGAGACGAGTGCGCCGAGCATGCGCCCCGTCTTGCCGCGGATGAGCTCGCACGCATCGGGGTTCTTCTTCTGCGGCATGAGACTGCTGCCGCTCGTGACGGCGTCGGGCAACTCGACGAATCCCGCTTCGGACGACGCGTAGAAGATGAGGTCCTCGGCGAAGCGCGACAGGTGCACGGCGCAAAGCGCCGAGGTCGCGAGCGACTCGACGACGAAGTCGCGATCGCTGACCGCGTCGAGACTGTTCGCTGTGGCCGCCGCGAAACCGAGGTCCTTGGCGAGCGTCTCGCGGTCGATCGGGTACGCGGTGCCCGCGAGCGCGCCCGAACCGAGTGGGCACTCGTTGGCCCGCTCGGCCGCATCCTCGAATCGGTCTCGATCGCGCGCGAGCATCTCCGCATAGGCGAGGCACCAATGGCTGAAGAGAATCGGCTGCGCACGCTGCAGATGAGTGAACCCCGGCAAGACCGTGTCGCACTCCCGCTCCGCGAGCTCCACGAAAGCGGTGATCGCCGCGTCGATCTCTTCGCGCCGCGCCGCCAGTTGTCGAAGTGTCCAAAGGCGCAGATCCGTGGCGACCTGGTCGTTGCGACTGCGCCCGGTGTGGAGGCGCTTGCCCAGATCGCCGACGCGCGCAATCAATTCGCGCTCGACCCAACTGTGCACATCTTCGTCCTCCGCGCTCGTGAGTGCGGCGGGATCGTTCGCCGCGAACGATGCGATCTCCGTGAGCGCTGCGTTCAGCCGAGAGCACTCATCCGCCGAGAGCACGCCGCATCGTTCGAGCGCCTTCGCCCACGCGATGGAGCCCTCGATGTCCTCACGCACGAGTGTGCGATCGAACGGCAGCGAGTCGTTGAACGCACGGAAGAGCGCGTCCGCTGCACCGGTGAACCGACCTGCATAGAGCGTCGTCATCGTTCTCTCCTTCGCGCACTCAGCGCGATGTCGTCTTCACAGGTCCGCCACTGGCCTTGGGTTCGACGCCACCGGTTTCGGCAGTGCCCGTTCGGCTGCCGGCGCCCGATGTGGTGCCGGCCTCGCTCTTCGAAACACCTTGAGCGAACGCACGAATGCGCGACGGCAGCGAGAAGAGCCGGATGAAGCCCTCGGCATGCGTCTGGTCGTAGACCTGATCCGCGCCGAAAGTGGCGAACGCCTCGCTGTAGAGCGAGTTCGGACTGCGACGGCGCACGGTCACGGCGCTGCCCTTGAAGAGGCGCACGGCGACGTCGCCGGTGAGCGGTTCCGCGATCGTTCGCGCTGCGGCCCAGAGCGCTTCGCGCAGCGGCGTGAACCACTCGCCGTTGTAGACGAGCTCCGCGAAGTCGAGCGCCAACCGCTCGCGATGGTGCAGTGTCTTGCGATCGAGCACGATCTCCTCGAGTCCGCGCAGCGCCTCCATGAGGATCGTGCCGCCGGGCGTCTCGTAGCAGCCGCGGCTCTTCATGCCGACGAGTCGATTCTCGAGCAGATCGATGCGTCCGACGCCGTGTGCAGCGCCAAGTTCGTTGAGCGCCGTGAGCAGCGCCACAGGATCGAGCGTCTTGCCATCGACGGCGAAGGGCACGCCTGCGCGGAAGCTCACAATGACTTCCTTCGGCGCGCTCGGGGAGTTCACAGGATTCACCGTGCGCGTCCAGATGTCTTCCGGCGGCGGATTCCACGGGTTCTCGAGCTCGCCGCCCTCGTGCGAAATGTGCCAGAGATTCGCGTCGCGCGAGTAGATCTTTTCGGCACTCGCGGAACACGGGATGTCGCGCTCGAGCAGATACGCCAGCATCTGCTCACGACTGCGCAGATCCCAGAGGCGCCACGGCGCAATGACGGCGAGATGCGGTGCGAGCGCTGCGTAGGTGCTCTCGAAGCGCACCTGGTCGTTGCCCTTGCCGGTGCATCCGTGCGCCAGTGCATCGGCACCGTGCGCCAGCGCCGCTTCGACCTGCGCCTTGGCGATGATCGGCCGCGCGATCGAAGTACCCAGCAAGTAGCGCCCTTCGTAGACGGCGCCGGTGATCACCATCGGGAAGACATATTGCTCAAGGAACTCCTGGCGCAGGTCGGCGATGACGCACGCGCTCGCGCCGGTGCGCAGCGCCTTCGCTTCGACGCCGTCGAGTTCGCCGACGCCCTGGCCGACATCCGCGACCACGGCGATGACCTCACAGCCCGGCCAGCGCTCCTTGAGCCAAGGGATGATGCAACTGGTGTCGAGACCGCCGGAGTAGGCGACGCAGATCTTTCGGGGTGTGGACGCGGGGGGCATGGAAGAACTCTTGGAGAACGGGTGCGAGTGAGTGGCGGCGAGCAACGAAACTGGGTCGACGGGAGACATGCGAGCGGCACGCGAGGGAACGGCGAACGATGACGACGAGCGATGACGACGAGCGCACGCCGACTTGCCGCCGCGCCGAATGGAACGACTCAACGCTCCTTCGTGAGCAAATGGAGCAGCAGCGCATTCTGCACGTGCATGCGATTCTCCGCCTGATCAAAGACGACCGACTGCGGGCTGTCGATGACCTCGTCGGTCACCTCCATTCCGCGGTGCGCCGGAAGACAGTGCATGAAGAGCGCGTTTCGCCCGGTGCGCGCCATGAGCGTCGCATCGACGCGATAGGGCTCGAAGAGCGCGGTGCGCTCCGGCGTGTCGGCTTCGCCCATGCTGGTCCAGGTGTCGGTGTAGACGGCGTCGGAGCCTGCGACCTGCGCGAGATCGTTGGTGACTTCGATCACGGCGCCGGTGCGACACGCTCGCGCCTCGGCGTTGCGAATGACTTCGGCGGCGGGCTCGCAGCCCTTCGGCGTGATCACGACGAGTCGGCAACCGACGGTCGATGCCATCTCGATCACCGAGTGACAGACATTGTTGCCGTCGCCGACCCAGGCCAGACGACCGTGCTTGAACTTGAAGCCGTGCTCCGCGAGCGTCATGAAATCGGCGAGCGCCTGGCATGGATGGTGCTGGTCGCTCAACGCGTTGATCACGGGAATCCGCGAATTCCGCGCCAGCTCCTCGATGGTCGAATGGTGCGTCGTCCGCGCCACGATCGCGTCGGCCCATCGCTCCAGGTTGTGCCCGTAGTCGGCGATCGACTCGCGCTCGCCGATCGGCCGTCGCTCGTGATCGAGATAGACCGCGATCCCGCCGAACTTGGCGAAACCGATCTCGAAGCTGACGCGCGTGCGAAGCGATGGCTTCTCGAAGAGCAGCACAATCGAGCGCTGTGCGAACGCATCGCGCCACGGCGCATAGTCCTGCTTGAGGCGTCGCGCGTCCTCGAGAAGCGGCAGGATCTCGTGCACCGCGAGATCGGTGATTCGCAGCAGGTCCTTGCAGCCGAGCTCGACGGAGGGACTGGTGGGCTCACGCGTCTTGGTCACGAAGCGCTCCCGCTGGTGATTGGATTTGCGGACGACACGGGGGCGCGCGCGGGTGAGGTCTTCGCGCCGGCAACGACGCGCGTGCCAGCATGTTCGCCGGCCAAGATGCGGCGAAGCGCCTCGGGCTCGCTCCACGACGCGATGACGACCTGACCGACCGAGGCACCGGCGTGTTCTGCGGCGTCGATCGCACCGCGCACCTTCACGATCATGCCACCGGAGATCGTTCCATCGGCGATCCACGCTTCAGCCTGCGCGCGATCGATCGTCTCGACGATGCGTCCGTCTGGGCCGCGCACGCCCGCGACATCGGTGAGCAGCAGCAGCGTGGACGCGCCGAGCAGCGCCGCGACCGCGGCGGCAGCATCGTCGGCGTTGACATTGAGCAGACCGCCCTCGGGATCGAGGCCGATCGAACTCATCACGGGAAGGAACCCGCCCGCGATGAGATGCGTCAGCAGGCGTCCATCGCCGCCGACGACATCGCCCACGCGACCGGGGTCGAACGCGTAGTCGCGCGCCACCTCCACACGGCAGCAGAGACCGTCCGTGAGCCCGAGTCCCACCGCCGGCACGCCGCGCGCGGTGAAGTGCCCGACCAGTGCGGTGTTGATCACACCTGCGAGCACGCCCGCGATCTGGTCCATCTGATCGGGTGGTGTAATGCGAATGCCGTCACGACGCTCGGACTTGATGCCGATGCGATCGAGCTGTCGATCGACCGCCTTGCCGCCACCATGCACGATCACGATGCCGCCGTCGCCGCACGATCGACGGCCCGGCTTCGCCGGCTCCGCATCGGGACCCTGCGCTGCAACCGGGGAGTCGGCGCGCCGGGACGCTTCGACGACGGCATCGAGCATCGCATGCACGGCGCGCGGATCGTCGAGCAATGCGCCGCCGACCTTGATGACGATCGGCGCGGACGTGGATGGTGTTGTGTGTTTCATCGCGAGCGCTCCGACATCGTGGGAGGTGCGACGCCGGGAAGCGCCGTCGTCTCGGGCAGTCCGAACCGAATGTTGAACGCCTGCACCGCCTGACCGGCGGCGCCCTTCAGAAGGTTGTCGATGGCGCTGACAATCACCGCGTAGCGACCGCTCGCATCAGCACCGACGGCAATGTCGCAGTAGTTGGTGTGCGCCACGCCTGCGATCGACGGCCATGCCCCCTTGGGAAGCACGCGCACGAAGGGGCACTCCGCATAGCGCGCATGCAGGCACTGGTGCAGATCGTCAGCGTTGACGCCGTGCGCGAGCGTTGGGTGGATCGTGCTGACGATGCCGCGATCGAGCGGCAGCAAGTGCGGCGTGAAGAGCACGCGCGTGCCGCACTCCTGTTCCATCTCGGGTGCGTGTCGATGATTGAGTACGCCGTAGGGCTGATACGAAACCTCGCAGAAGAGACTCTTGAGCGAAGGGGATCGACCCGCGCCGCTCACACCGCTCGCCGAGTCGACGATGATCGGCGCGTCGGCTTCGAGCAGCCCCGCTTGGCGAAGCGGCACGATCGGCAGAATGACGCTCGTCGGATAGCACCCCGGGCACGCAATGAGCGAAGCCTGCGCAATCGCGGCACCAGCAAGTTCCGGCAGTCCGTAGACGGCGCCCGCGAGCGCGTCCGCTGCATGATGTTCGAATCCGTAGTGCTTCGCGTAGAGCGACGCATCTCGCAGGCGGAACGCCGCGGAGAGATCGAAGACGACCACGCCTTCGCGCTGCAGCGCCGGCGCCAGTTCCAGGCTCGCTTCGTGCGGCGTGCAGAGGAAGACCGCGTCGGGGGCGTGCGCCAGGATTGCGTGGATCGACGCAGGTTCGACTTCGAGATCGATCTCGCCACGATGGCGGGGGTGAAGCTCGTCGAATCGCTCGCGCCGACCGTCGGCGCCGCGCTTCTCGGAGCCGAAGAGTCCCGTGAGGCGCACCGACGGATGCCGCAGCAGGATGCCGACCAGCTCGGCACCGCTGTAACCCGCGGCGCCGACGACGCAGATGGAGATGTCCTGCTGGGTCACGCGCGCCGTCCTTCGGCCGCGCGGCGTCGCCCCGCGCCGTTGCGCTCGGGTTCGATGCCAGCAAGCTGACGCAGGTGATCGCAGAAAGTCCGCGCGGCAGTCAGGTCCCGGCACGCGACGAAGATCGTGTCATCACCGGCGATGGTGCCCACCGTCTCCGGGCGCCGAGCGCGATCGAGTTCCACTGCGAGAAGCGGCGCATGTCCGGACGGAGTCGTCAGCACCGCAAGGTTCCCGGCGCAGGTGACCCAGCGCAGATGCGCCCGCAGGGCGGTGGCGAGTTGTTCGGAGTCCGGCGCACGATCGGCCGGTGCGGCATCTGCAAGCTGATAGCCGCGCGGACCCTTCACGACGCCGATGGCGCTCAGATCCCTCGAGAGCGTCGCTTGAGTGATGTCGATGCCGTGCTCGCGAAGTCGACGGAGCAAGTCCGCCTGATTCGCGATGCGCTCGTCAAGGATGATCCGCTCGATGAGATGACAGCGATGGGCCTTGGCGACCATGGGCATGATTATGCACACGGCCGGATACCAAAGTCAAGTTTATTCAGCCGAATGCATAGCCGCGGGCGTGGCCGTCGGTGCGACAGGCGCCGCTCGGGGTTCCTCGCGTCGCGCCTTCTTCTCAGGCGGCGGGGCCGCGCTGTCGTCCTTCTCGGGGGCCGGGGCGGCGCCGGGCACTGCAGGCTTCGAAGCCGCTTCCTTCCGCTTGTACGCCTCGACTTTCGGCTTGTCGGGATTGATGATCATGCTCATCCGCTTGCCGTTGAGGCGCGGAGCGAGTTCCACGCGACCGAGATCGGAGAGACGCTGCGCAATGTCTTCCATGCGCGCATCACCGCGGCTCTTGTGCGCCAGCTCTCGCCCGCGGAAATTCTGCACGATCTGAACTTTGTGGCCTTCCAGCAGGAAGCGCCGCGCCTGCTGCACTCGGATCTCCACATCGTGTGGATCGATCTTCATGGAGCGGCCGAGACGAACTTCCTTCAACTCGGAAGTCTTCGTACGGCTCTTGCTCGCCTTTTCCTTCTTCGCCGTCTCGTACTTGTACTTGCCGAAGTCCATGATTCGGCAGACGGGCGGACGCACATCGGGCGCGATCTCGACGAGATCGAGTCCGAGGTCCTGCGCGCGGCGTCGTGCATCATCCGTCTCGACGATGCCGACCATCTCACCGTCCTGGTCGATGAGTCGGACCGGCGTGATGCGAATGCGATCGTTGATACGCGGGCCGATCGGTGCGTCGTATCGGGACTGGTAGCGGCGGGGCGGGAATGGGGGAATGCGCGGATCCTCTTTCGACGGCAGTTACGAACAGATAGCCACACCGACGAGCCATCGTCGGCGGCGGGCACCGGAACCGGCATGATCAAGTAAGCCGGATGCGACTCGGACCTGCAGGGCGCGGGCGCTCATGCGGTCGGGAGATTGGTCGGGCTCATCAACAGATGCGGTCCAGACGCTCGTGAGTCGCTTGGGTGGGAAACGCTCCCACCGATGCATGGAAGGTATCGGCGAAAGCGCCCTTCGGCAACACGCGGGCCGTGATTTCCAGCCATCTTCAAGACGAAACGAGGGTCCCGGCCAGCGTTTTCGCTCCGCGTGTGCGGTACTCCTCCACAAGTCGATCGACGAATTCGGCGAAGTCGATGGCGCCGGCGTTCTCGGGACGACCTCGCACACGGACGCTGACCTTGCGTTCCTCGGCATCGCGCGGGCCGACGATCGCCATGTAAGGCACTCGAGCCTCGGCCGCGACACGGATGCGCCCCTGAATTCGATCACTGCCGGCGTCGATGCCTGCTCGCAGGCCCTGAGCCTTCAGCGCGGTCTGGAGTTCGAGCGCATAGGCCTCGCTCTTCTCACTGATCGGCAGCACGCGCACCTGCTCGGGCGAGAGCCAAAGCGGGAACGCACCGCCGAAGTGTTCGATCAGGCAACCCACGAAGCGCTCCATGCTTCCGAAGGGCGCGCGGTGGATCATCACCGGTCGATGCAGTGCGTTGTCCGAGCCCACATAGCTGATGTCGAAGCGCTCGGGCAGGCTGTAATCGACCTGCACCGTGCCGAGCTGCCACGAACGACCGATCACATCCTTGACGATGAAGTCGATCTTGGGGCCGTAGAACGCGGCTTCGCCAGCGTCGGCGGTGAAGGGAACACCGAGCCACTCGGCCGCCGCGCGACACGCCGCTTCAGCGCGGTCCCAGTTCGCCGGGTCGCCGACATACTTGCTTGAGTCCGCATCGCGCAGTCCGACACGCACTCGGTACTCCTTGATGTCGAGCGTGCCGAAGATGAGCTTCACCAGACTGAGACAACCGCGCATCTCCTCGGCGACCTGGTCCTCGCGACAGAAGAGATGTGCATCGTCCTGCGTGAATCCGCGCACGCGCGTCATGCCACCGATTTCGCCAGATTGCTCCCAGCGATAGACGGTGCCGAACTCCGCGAGTCGCACCGGCAGATCGCGATAGCTGCGCTTCTCGCTCGCGTAGATTCGCACATGATGCGGGCAATTCATCGGCTTCAGCAGATAGCCGTCGATCTCACCCGCCTTCATGCGATTGGAGAGATCGGAACATGAGCATCCCTCCGCCGCGAGCGAAGTGAGTTGATCGGGATCGATGAGCGGGGGGTACTGACTCTCCTGGTAGTACGGATAGTGGCCGCTCGTGCGATAAAGACCGAGTCGACCGATGTGCGGCGTGAAGACCTGGAGATAGCCCTGCTTGCGAAGCTCCTCGCCGATGAATGACTGCAGCTCCTGACGAATGATCGCGCCGTTGGGAGTCCACAGGATCAGCCCCTGGCCGACGAGTTCATCGATCGCAAAGAGCCGCATCTGCTTGCCGATGATGCGATGGTCGCGCTTCTTCGCTTCGTCAAGCTGATGGAGGTGCGCGTCGAGTTCTTCCTTGCGCGGGAACGCGATGCCGTAGACGCGCGTGAGTCGATCGCTCTTCTCATCGCCATGCCAGTAGCTCGATGCGAGCGACATGACCTTGTATGCGCCGATGCGCGCCGTCGACGGCACATGCGGACCGCGACAGAGGTCTTCCCAATTGCTGCCGGGTGCTCCGGTCGCGTACCAGGAGAGCGCTGAACTGCCCGCAGCCACCGCGCGTTCTGCGTTGTCGAGCTTGTACTTGCTTCCCTCATTGCGCAACTTCGCAAGTCCCGGCTCGACGCCCATTTCGTAGCGGGTAAAGGGCCTGTTTTCGGCCACGATCTTCGCCATCTCCGCTTCGACTCGGGCGAAGTCCTCGCTCGACATGGCGCGCCCATCGGGGAACGCAATGTCGTAGTAGAAGCCCTGTTCGACGGGTGGACCGTAAACAAGTTTGACGCCGGGGAAGAGGTGTTCGATCGCCTCGGCCATCACGTGCGCGGCGCTGTGGCGCACCAGCCAGATCGCGTCGGGCTCGGTGGTGCCATCGCGCGACTTGTCCGTCACGATCGCCAGCGAGCAGTCGCGCTCCATGCGCGTCGAGAGATCCGTAAGCGTGCCGTCGATCCGGGCGCCGATCGCCGCCTTCGCAAGGCCGGGACCGATGTCTGCTGCAACCCTGGCGGGTGTGACGGGCTCGTCGTAGTTTCGCACACTGCCGTCAGGCAGCTTGATTGCGGGCATGGAGGCGTACTCTACCGCCGACCTGCCCGACGCCGTCTAGACCAGACCGCCGAGCCGGATCGACGCGCCGAAGACGAGCATCAGGATTCCGACGATCGTGATGGCCCGTTGCGTGTGCAGCAAACGGTCGCATGCGATCGGGTGTCATGCGCGGCAGCACGCGATGCATCGCGTGCACCGCCAAGCCCGCGGTGACGAGCAAGAGCACGATCTTCGTCAGGATGATGTGCGATGCGGGCGTCGGATTCGAGAAGACAGTCGCCCAATCGGAGATCCAGTGCGTCGTGAGCCAGAGTCCGGTGGCGATCTGCACCAGCAGCGCTGCGATGGCGACGCGGCCGTAGCGATGTTCGAACTCGCGGATGCGCTCCGGTGCTCGCTCGCGCATAGCAACGGGGAGCACGGCCACCACGAGCGCCACATGTCCACCCACCCAGATCGCGGCACCGAGCGTGTGCAGGATCACCAGCAGCTTGTAGGTCATGATCAGAGTCCGAAGTTGAGTGCGAGAAGTGTGGCCGCGAGCGTGCCACTGCACCCTCCGACCCGCTATTCAGGATATCCGACTCCAGATATACTCGCACACCGATTCCACCCTCGGAAGGAGAGCCGCAGATGAAACGTTCATGGGCAGAGCCCTTCAAGATCAAGATGGTCGAGCCGTTGCGCATGACGACACAGGAGGAGCGTGAGCGAGCCATCGCCGATGCGGGCTTCAACACGTTCCTGTTGCGAAGCGCGGATGTCTACATCGATCTGCTCACCGACTCCGGCACGAACGCGATGAGCGACCGGCAGTGGGCGGCGATGATGATGGGCGACGAGGCGTACGCAGGCAGCGCCAACTTCTATCACCTGGAGCAGGTCGTCCGGGATCACTACGGCTTCAAGCATCTCATTCCCACCCATCAGGGGCGCGGTGCGGAACACCTGCTCAGTCGTGTGCTCATCAAGCCCGGTGATGTGGTCCCGGGCAACATGTACTTCACGACGACGAAGGTCCATCAGGAGTTGGCCGGCGGCCGCTTCCACGATGTCATCATCGACGAGGCTCATGAGCCCGAGAGCGAACACCCCTTCAAGGGAAACGTCGATCTGGAGAAGCTCGAGAGGCTCATCGAATCGGTTGGCGCCGAGCGGATTCCGTACCTCTCGCTGGAGACGAATGTCAACATGGCGGGCGGTCAACCATGCAGCATGGAGAACATCCGCGCCTGCTCGGAGCTCTGCCACCGACACGGCGTCAAGGTCTACCTCGACGCCACGCGCGCGATCGAGAACGCGTGGTTCATCAAGCAGCGCGAGCCTGGCTTCGCCGCTCGCTCGGTCGCTTCGATCCTGCTCGAGATCTGCTCGCACGCCGATGGCGCGACGATCTCGTCGAAGAAGGACCACCTCGTCAACATCGGCGGCATGCTGCTGACGAACGACGACCGGGTGGCAGAGGAGGCGCAGAATCTGGCGGTGGTCTATGAAGGACTGCACACCTATGGCGGCCTGGCGGGGCGCGATCTCGAGGCGATGGCCGTTGGCATCGTCGAGGCGGTGCAGGACGATCACATGCGAGCGCGCATTGGCCAGGTCGAGTACCTGGCCGATCGGCTGCTCGGCGCCGGCATCCCGATTGTTCGACCGACCGGAGGACACGGAGTCTTCATCGATGCGACGCGCTTCCTCCCGCATGTGCGCCGACAGCACTTCCCGGCGCAGGCACTCACCGCGGCGCTCTATGTCGACTCTGGTGTTCGCGCGATGGAGCGCGGCGCCGTCTCTGCGGGCCGCGACCCGGACACCGGCGTCAACCTCCTGCCGCGACTGGAGCTCGTTCGTCTGACGATCCCGCGCCGCGTCTACACGCAGGCGCATATGGACGTGGCATTCGAATCGCTCGCGGCGCTCTTCGAACAGCGCGATCGAATCGTCGGACTCCAGTTCGTGCATGAGCCCCAGCGTTTGCGCTTTTTTCAGGCGCGCTTCGAGCCGATCGAGGGAGTTGGCATCTTTCGCGAACACACGCGCACGCAATCCGTCACCTCCGCATGACGATCACTCGGGCGCGGCAGAGAGCAGCTTGATGTCTTCGAGCATCGTGTGCGCGAGCGAAACGACGGAGCGGTCATGTGGCGCGGCCGAACCACCGACGAGGTCGATCACGGTCTGCGCCTCGCGCGCTGCCCGCTGAAGGTCACTGCGTGCCATCGCGATCGCCGCGAGTTTGAGCCGCCACTCGTGGGTGGTGGGATGAGCATCGACCAATCGTTGGATGTGCGGCTCGGCGGCGAAGGGAGCGCCACTCGCCCAGTGAAGAGACGCCAGTCGCCACGAGAGCTCCGATGGGCGCAGGAGACCCCAACGGTCACACAGTTCGAGGTGCCTGCTCGCTTCACTCGTCTCCTGCGCGTTTCCGATCGATTCCCCGAGCGACGCACGATGCATCAGTGTGCCGAAGGCGCGCTGCCCAAGGAAGTCGTGCCACCGGATGAACCCGCTGTGCGCGACGAAGAGTGCCAACATCAGGAGAAGTGCGCCGACACTCCAGCCGCGCCCCAGCAGTTGCCCCGCGCGCTTGAGTTGCGAACCAAGCAGACGAACATCGCGTCGCGTGATCAACCGCACTGCCACGGCCGCGAGGAATGCGATGCCTCCCGCAGCCGCGAGGCTCAGCAGAAAAGGGACGAGCCCGTAGAGCCCTCTGAGCGCCATCAGCGAACCGATGAAGACGATCGCCATCAGCGCATCCTCGCGCCAGGTGAAGTCGTAGGGGACGCCGAATCGCCCGAAGCGACGCCAGGAGCGCAGGCCCGATGGTCGAGTGCGACCGTAGGTGATGGCGCCGGTCGGACAGGCGCTCACGCAATCAAGATCCTTGAGGCATGCGGGACTCACGACGCGGCCGAAGACCGTGAGTTCCTGATGCACGCGGATGTGCGAGGAACAAGCGGCCGTGCAGAGACCGCATTGCGTGCACTCGGTGCCGGTCGAAGCAAGCTTGATCCGCCCGGGCGCAGCGCGATCAACGATCGCGAAGATGGCTCCGTACGGACACGCATAGGTGCAGAATGAGCGCGATCCAAGCAGGTACACGACAGCGAATCCACAGATGAAGAACGTGGCAACGGTGACTCCAGGTCCAGGCAGGTTGCGCCAGAAGTCGTCGGTGATGAACGACGCCCATGCCTGGTTCTCGCCTTGGACATGCAGTCGCTCGATGATCGGAAGCCCGCGTCCCTCGATCACGCTCATGACATGCGGCCAGAGGAACATGTAGATCATTGCGCCGAGGGGCACGAGCAGCAGCACGCGGGATCGCACGGGCTTGGGACGGATTCCGACCTTCGCCAGCAGCCATGCCGATAGGTCCTGCAGCGCCAACAGGTGACAGCCCCACGAACAGAAGAAGCGCCCGAAGATCGCGGTGGCGATCACCGCCAGTGACATGAAGATGAAACCCGCGGTGATGATCCCGAGTTCCAGCGTGTACAACACTTCGTTGAGTTCGAGCGGCGCGAGCGTGCGCCCCATGATGAGCCAATGCGCGATGTGGCCGGCGATGAGCACGTGCACCATCACCAGACTGAAGACGCGCCATCGCCAATAGGATCGGCGCGGCGCGCCCGCAGGCGACACTGCGGTCTGGACGAGTGCGCCGGTCACGACCGGTCGCGCATCACTTGCCCCAGTTGGCGAGCAGCGTTGCGACATCTTCACCGCCGACGCCGCGCGGCAGCGCCAAGTCCGCTGGGTGATCGGGCGCGCCCCACTGACCGAGCAGCAGGGCCAGGTCCAATCCGTTCACGACGCCGTCGAGATCGAGATCGCCGAGACGCGCGGGCACGACACTCATCGTCTCCGAGGTGATGAGGTTTGGCTCGCCGCGTCCGCTCTTCTGCCAGAGATCGTGCAGCGTGTCCCCCCAGTGATTCGAGGTGTTGTGATCGCGCAGGTGTTCGATGTAGTGGCGGGGGAGGTTCTGGTAGTAGACGGCGACTTCGACGGACGCAGTTCCCGACGGGATCGGGAACCAGTTGTCGTCCCAGTGCTGCCCGTCGGCATAGGTGTGCGCCACGACGGGTGCGCCACCGACTTCGAACGCAGCGTTGTTGAAGCCGCGCGGTGGAATGCGATTGTCCTTGACGATCGAATCGGCCAGCGCCATGTGCGCGGTCTCGCCGGCCGGCAGTCCAGTCAGCTTCGCCGCCTCCTCACTGAGGCCGACGTGCATCTCATAGACCTCGGTCGACGCGACATCGAGCTCCGCTTCCACAAGGTCGTAGTGTCCGAACTCCTGAACGATGGCGCCGACTGCGTCGAGCATGCGCACGTTCACCCACACGCGCCGGCCTTCGATGTGACCCGTCGGCAGTTTGTGCCCGCATTCGTTGATGACGCGCGCTCGCAGCGACGCGCCGATCTGTTCGAGTTCGAGCGAGGCGGATCGTGCGAGCATGTCTTCCGACCGCTGCTTCGCCGCGTCGATGGCGTCGGGGTCGACATCGGGATGCCCCGCGTAGTGGATCTTGATCATCTCGAGCACGCCGACCGCCGCACCCGCGAAGTCGTGTCGCGCCAGATCGGGGTGCTCAGGTGTGTAGATGCACGCCGGAGCAGAGGCGCGCGGCATGTGACAGTCCTGGCAGCTCGAGACCACCGTCACACCCTCGCCACCGAATCGACCGTCCATGTCGACGCCCGTCGTCGCGAAGGTGCTGAGCTTCCATTCGGTGTAGGTGCGCTCGAGGGGAAACTGGTGCCAGGGATCACCGGTCGGATGCGCCTCGCCCACCGCGTTGTATCGATAGGAGCCATCGGGCTGCCGCGTGGTGGCAAGGTTGCCGACATCGTGACAGGTGCCGCACATCGAACTGGATTTGTGGAACGGCGAGTAGATTCGTTCATGCAGCGCCATCGACTCTTCACGCGCGCCGCGGCGCGAGCCCTTGGGATCGAGCACGAACATCGCGTTGGCGTAGTGATTGGGCTTGTCAGCGAGATTGGCGAGGATCTCTTCGTCCTGCCACGGGCTGATGCCTTCCTTGAAGATCGGGTCCACCATGCTGTGGCAGAAGTGGCAGGTCACGCCCGCCATGTCGAATTCGTCGAGCGCGGAGCCATCGGTCACATTGGCGTGTCCTGAGATGACCGCATTGGGCACATGACAGCGAAGGCAGTAGTAGCCCACGGAGGTCACGTCCTGTTCGGCCAGCGCCATCTGCGCGAAGAAGAGCGGATCGCGTCCAGCCTGCGCCATGAGACTGCCCTTCCATGTGTCGAACGGCAGCGATGGCTCGATCCATGTCGCGTCCTTTGTCGAGTGACACGCCGCGCAGTCGTTCGAGTCGAGGAAGGTCGCCGGCACCAGGTCGCCGACCTGCGAGCCCGGCGCATGAAAGTCGACGAGCGTCATCTTGAAGATGGCGCCGATCAATGATCCGGCAATGGCCAAGGCGGCCGCAGCGGCGATGAACCAGCGAAAGTGCGGAAATCCGGCGGTGGGGGGGCGAGTGAGATCCATCTGTCCTCCTCATCGGAGATCGAGCGGCGTAAATACGATATCAGTATCCAGATATCTACACGAGAATGACTGCCGATCAAGCGGCACATCTCAGAACCGGGATGCCGGAATCACGAGCGTGGTTCCGTAGAGGGAGGATTCGAAAGCAGGAGAGCGGCGTCAGCCGATGAACCGCCAGACGAAGAGCAGTCGCTCACTCGAACTTGGAGAGGCCCATGTCATCACGGAACACAACGCGTCGATCGTTGATCATGCTCGGCGCTGGCACGCTGCTCGGTGCGTCACTCGGCATGGCCGGCTGCTCGTGCGTCGCGTGTCACACTTACACGCCTCCGGGGACGAAGGCATCCGGCACTGCGTGCTCCGATCAGCAGCCGGAGAGCGCGGACGGCGCCATCGCGCACGGTGCTCATCCTGTGCTGGGAAGCACCACGACGATTACTGTCGGCGGAAGCTGAACGCGCGACTTACTCGGGAGATGTCGCGGCGCGCGATTTACTCGGTTGCCGGCACAGCGCGCGGCGCTCGGGCGACACAGAGCCGCAACGCCATCGCCTGCGCACGACGGCTGAAGTCGATCGACTCGGCGAGAATCCGCGCGGACTCCTGCGGCGCATGGAAACCCTTCGAGTTCTCGCTGCTGATGTAGTCGAGTCGCCACATCGATTTGCGCTGGAGCAGGTACACGGCCGCAAGCTCGTCGCTGGTCGCGCCGCACTGCTTCGCTGAACGGATCGCGTCGAGCATGTCGGTCATCGCCTCAGCCGCGATGGCGGTCATCTCGGTCGTGCGATTCTGGATGGTTCGGACTCGATCGCGCAGGTCCTGTTCAGAGACCTTGTGGCAGCCTTGACATGCGTTGTTCACGTTCTCCATGGGGCTGGCGACTTTGTGGTTGCTCAGCTTCATGCCGCCGACGCGTTCGTACGGCATGTGGCAGTCGGCGCAGCTCACGCCCGCGCGTGAGTGAACGCCCTGCGACCAGAGTTCGAACTCCGGGTGCTGCGCCTTGTAGAGCGGAGCGCCCGTCTCGCCGTGAACGTAATCGAAGAACTCACTGCCATCGGGGAATCGATACTCGTCCCAGACCTGTTCAAGCTGCTCCACCTTGAGTCCATGCCCCCATGGAAACGAGAGCACATCCTTCGGTGCGCAGTAGTACTCCACATGGCACTGAGCGCAAACGAAGGAACGCATCTCCTGTCGCGTGGCGAGCGCCGTCGGGTCGTAGGGCTCCGCTCGATCGCCGCGCCTCCATCGCTCGATGCTCGGGAACTGCGGAAGTGGATCGCTGCTCTCCGCGAGCGCTGCGATGCCTTGCATGAAGCCTGGTCGCGTAATGCGAAGTCCGAGCGTCGCCGGATCGTGACAGTCGATGCAGCTCACCGGATGCGCCTCGCTCATCGCGAAGTGCCCTTTCGGGATAGACGCGGGATCGAAGCCACCGACCGGCGGACTCTCGAACGTCGCGGCGCCAGCCTCGCGCGTGCCATCGGGTACCTGCGTCAGCATCGCGAGCACCTCGTGATACGGCTTGCGGCTGAGCAATTCGAAGCCCTTGCGCACGGCCGCCATGTTGAAGTCCTTGCCGAGCGACGCCTCATCGGTCGGTTGCCCCATCGCTTCGAGACCGACGGCGCGATACAGCACAGTGGGCGATGCGTGGCAGTGAAGACATGCACCGGCCTGGGGACGCTTGTTCACGCGCTCGGTGACGACTTGGTCGTACAGCATGTACGCATGTCCGCGCGCTTCGCGGTAATCGATGCTGAACGCATAGCCGTCGTAAAGACGCTTGAGCCAAGGGAGCGCCTCCAGCTTGCTGTCGGGCATGGCCGCGGAGCCGCCGTAGAAGCGATCGCCCGCGGTGCTCTTGTACTGCTCATAGTGGTGGGGCCAGTTGGCGCCCCACGGCACCGGGTCGGTGTTGGTCTCGTTGATCTCAACGACGCGCAGGTACGGTTGGCGCGCCTCCTGTTGCCGCTCGAAGATCGTCACGAGCGTGTAGGTCACGAGCGCGGTACCGGCGGCGGAGGCGAGGAGCACCACGGCAAGAATGAGCACCAGGCGACTGGTGCGACGGCGAGGTTGAGTGGTTGATGGCGTCATGTGAGTGGCTCAGCGGAGAGCGTGTCCGACATCACGGTGGCAATGCACGCAATTCATCATGTCGCCGCCGGCCTGCAGGGGCAACATGTCGTGCACGAAGTCGCGATGACAGTGAATGCACGCGTCCTGCGTGACCCTCCGGTTCCGCTCCTTGATGCGGATCGGCTCGGAAAAGTGCCCGGTCGTGAACGCGAGCGAGTGAAAGAAGCCGTTGTCGGCCTTGACGAGCCATTTTCCGATCGGGTGCGGCGAGAGATGGCAGTCGTTGCACGTCGCCACATGCCGATGCCCGGAGTTCTGCCATGAGTTGTAGGCGCCCTGCATGACATGGCAGTTCGCGCACGATGCAGGATCGTTGGAGAGATACGACGCACCCTTGCCGTAGCCGAAGGTGAACGCACCGATGCCCGTCAGCGCGCCGAGCATCACGGTCACCGTGATCGCGAGCCACGCGAAGCGTCGGCGCGGTGCGCGCGCTTCGGAATGGGATGCGTCGGCGTCCACGACGGCGCAGATGTTACGAGATGATCGGGCTCATCAGCGTGAACATCATGACCATCAATCTCGTGAGCATCGTTGTCTGTAGAATGTGCGCGGCGCAGGAGCGCCGATAGACCGCCCTGTGAATCTGCCGTTGCAACCTTCTGACGAGCGCTCTTCCTTCGCGTCGATCAATGCTCACACGAGTCGAGGTTTCGAACGAGCGGGTGTGGAACGCGGACCAGAGTTCGGTTTTTTCATCGCTGCTGCCGCATGCCTGCTGACGGCCGGCGCCGGTTGGGGAACGCTGCTGCTTTGGCGCATCGCGTTCAGCGGGTCGTTCACCGGCATCTCCATCCATGATGTGAACGCGCACGGGTTGGCGCAGATCTTCGGATGGGTCCTGCTCTCGGTCATGGGCGCGGGGTACCGCATGTTCCCACGCTTCTGGAACGCGGAGTTGGCCGCTCCCACACTCGTCCGGCCCGTCTTCTGGACGATGATCACGGGGCTGCTCTTGTCGGTGCTGGGCATGCAGTTGCATTCAAGCGGGACCTGGGCAGTGGCCACCGCCACGCTCGGGGGAAGCGCCATTCTGCTCGGAACAATGATCTTCGTTGCACAGATGGTCGGCACCTTCGCGCGCGGGTCCTCCCGGTTCGACCCCGCTACGGCGTTCATCTTCGGCGCGCTCGCGTGGGCCGTCGTCATGGCGCTCGTGAGCCTCTGGTACACGACGATCACGCTGTCGGCAACCGATCGTGGCGAAGTGATCCTGTTGGTCTCGACCTGGCAGCCCTCGCTGCGCAGTATTCAACTGCGCGGCTTTGCACTCTTCGTGATCATCGGTGTGGCGCTGCGCGTCTTCCGCGGGCTCTTTCAGCTCCCGGGAGTCGGCGAGCGTCGAGCATGGACTGCGTTCGTCGTGCTCACGCTTGCGGTGGTGTGCGAGTCGATCGCCTTCGTGTTGATGCGCACGACCGGGCACTTCGCCTGGGGTGGTGTGATGGTTCTCGGCTGGATGATGTTGGCGTCCGGCGTGCTGCTGGTCGCACTTCCGTGGCGACCGTGGCGCGACTTCCCCGTGCCGCACCGCGCGAACAAGTTCATTCGTGCCGCGCTGGCGTGGCTCGCCGTCGGCATTTCGATGCTGCTGCTGACGCCCGCCTACCAAGCGATGCAGGGCTCCTTCTTCAGTCACGCCTACTACGGCGCCACGCGCCACGCCTTCACCGTCGGCTTCATCTCGATGATGGTCGTCGGCGTTGCCTCCCGCTTCGTGCCAAGACTGCGCGGCATCGATGGACCACAGCTGCCGCCACTCATACTTTCGTTCGTTCTGCTCAACGCCGGATGCATGCTGCGCGTCGTCGGTCAACCGATCACGGATTGGGTGCCCGGGTTGATGCCGGTGATCGCCGTGAGTGGCGTGCTTGAGTTCGCGGGCTTCCTGATCTGGGCGATCGATCTCCTGCGTGTGCTCCGTCGACCTGAACTCGGCATGCGATCGGAGCTGGCCCAAGGCCGCCTCATGACCCTTCCTGTGATCACGTCTCCGACGATGGGAGGCGCGCACCGATGAGCCCACTCACTGATCCATTGGAGTTGCTTCTCGGTTGGGTGGGCCTGCCGACGCCCTTGCCGCCCGAGCCGATGACGCTGCTGGCGTCGTGGTTCGACGAAGCGAGAGCCGCCGCGGCGGCGCCCAATCCGGACGCGTTCCTTCTCGCAACGTGCACGCCCGTCGGTGTGCCATCGGCGCGCGTGGTGCTCTGCAAGTCAATTGAGGCGGAGCAGGCAGCCGTCGTCTTCTTCACCAATTACACCAGTCGCAAGGGGATCGAAATCGAGAGCAACCCGCGCGTCGCGGGTCTCTTCCATTGGGATCACGCGGGTCGGCAGGCGCGGGTCGAAGGCGCCGTGGCGCGCGTCTCGGCAGCGGAGAGTGACGCGTACTTCCGCACGCGGCCGCTGCTCTCGCGCCTCGGTGCGTGGGCGAGCGAGCAGGGGCGACCGTTGGTGCGTCGCTGGGATCTGGTCGAGCAGGTGCGCGGCGTGATGAAGCGTTTCGGCGTGGGGCTTCATCATCTTGCTCTGCCATCGACGGCGCCAGAGATTCCTCGACCGGCGCACTGGGGCGGCTATCGCCTGCACATCGACGCCGTCGAACTCTGGATGGGCGGCAGCGGCCGACTGCACGACCGCGCGTCGTGGCGCCGCCCGTCGATCGATTCAGCTGACTGGCACGCGACCCGACTTCAGCCGTAACGACAGATCGCGCGCGGAGTGCACCGTGTCGCCGAATCGCGCGTCATGGCGCGCGCTTTCACTGCGGGATCGCTCGCCCATCGATGGTGACGCTCGATGGAAGTGGTGAGGGCATCGTTCCACACGCGAGCTCATCAAGTCCATCCAGTGTGGGCTGGCGCATCTCGGCGCTTGACGCCGGCAAGCCGAGGTCGACCGCCACCGCCGGGATCGTGCGCTCGAGCGCATCGGCAAGTCGTGTGTAGACCTCGAGCGTCGCTGTCGCGCGGAGCGTGGCGCAGAATGAGCCGAACCAGTCGGCAAGGTGATCGCGATAGAAGTCGCGCAGGGCGCCGAGCGTGATCTCGCCCTCCTCCTGCGCGCCTTGCTCACGAGCGCGAGCGAGCATGAAGAGCAGCATCGCCATGTATTCGAGTTCGCATCGCATGTGATCGGGACGCTCGCCTGTGGCGGGAGATGTGGCGAGGCCGAACGCTTGATAGAAGCCGCTGATGTCACCGAGCAGGGCACCTTTGTCGCGTCGGATGTAGGCCGCTTCGTTCGAGGGGCATGCCATGGAACCCTCGAAGAGGCGCTGGTGTTCCGCCGAGCGCTCCTCTCGCGGTGTGGCCGCGGCACAGGTCAGCAGTTGCTCGATGAGTGTTGCGGTCTCGCCGTCATGCGGGAGAGCGAGCGTGGCCACCATGCGCCCATCGCTGGGGGAGGGCGCGTCGTTCACGCGAGGATCGCGCAGCAGGTAACTCAAGAGCAGAAAAAGATCCGCCTGCGCAAACAGCGTCTGTGTGGTGTGTGGGCAGGGGCTCACTTCTCCACCTCGAACTTGACCCAGATGGAGTGGTGTTTGCGCCCGCCGACATTCGCCTTCTCGCCGTTCCAGACGGCGATGGCGAATTCACTGGTGCTGCCTGCAGCCAACAGCTTGGAGAGCGTGTCATCGATCAGGCGCCGTCGGATCACGACACGCCAGTGGCCATCCTTCCACGCTCCTCGGCCGTCGGCGATTCCGTCGGGCACATGGGTGATCGATCCGAACCCCTCGGCGGTCGCCTCTTCGATCGGACTCTTGCGATCAAAGATCGACATGGGATTGCCGGCGCTCAACCCGATGAACCAATGGTGCGAGCGCGGGTCCCTGAAAGAGTCCGGCACGCGCGGAGACTCACCCTGTGCAAACCAATAGCAGTCGAAGTAGGAGTTCGGATAGAGGGTATTGATGTCGACGAAACCGTCGTCGATGTCGCGCTGCCAGTGAGCGCGCCAATAGAGAGAATGCACGGGCATGCCCGGACCACCCATGAGATAGGGAGCGCCCGGTACAAGTGGAAACTGCACGCCGACCGCATCGGAGAAGTGCCCGGTCTCGGTCGTGTTCGAGACCTCCGCGTCGGCCCAGGTCAGAAGCAGGGCGAAGTCCTTGCCGTCGGTCACGCCGCGGATTTCGACAGTTGGGATCGAAGCCTCCGCGAGCATCGGCGCCGTGACCGCCTGCGGGATCACAGTGACTTCGAGAGGTTCTCCGCTCTCCCAGATGGCGTCAGTCGGCGCGAGTTCAGACGGGATCGACACGACGCGCCGAATCGTCAGCTGCGGCACCGGTGGCAAAGCGGCGGTGGCCGTTGGCGGACGGCGCCGACGACGCGGAGCGCCATCTTCCTTCGGTGGGTCCTGCGCGGCAGTGTCGGGCGCCGTCTGCGCCGCAGCGGCCGGACAGAGTCCGATCGTTGGAGCCAGCAACACGCTCACGGCAAGGAGACGGATCGAGTTCACAAATGAGTTGGGAGGCATGGCAGTGACCTGGAGTGTGTCAGGGAGTGTTGTGGCGATAGACGGCATGCTTCTCGTCGAAGTGGCTCCGCACATAGGTGGGCTCGGTGAACGGCACTCGCGCCACCTCCTTGCCGTCGACATCCCAGCCGATGGCCGTTTCATCCTCGACCGCGAAGCGATCGATGATGCGATTGCTTGCGCCGAAGAGCATCATGGCGCCGAGCAGCTTCGGGTCGTTCGGGATGTCGCGGTAGATCTTCTTCGCCTCCTCGACGCCGGGCCCGAAGAGTTGCTCGAGGAATGGATCGGGCACATGCAGCGGCGGAATGTAGAAGACGTTGGGTCCCGTGCCGTGCTGCGCGTAGAGCGGCAGCGCGAGCTTGCGAATGTGAATGATGTAGTCAAGAGGGTTGTCCTCGCGCGGCGCACCGACCGGCGTGCGGAAGCCGTGGAGTCGGATCTTGCCGATGCATCCTTCCACGCACAGCGCCACCTCGCCCTGCTCCACGCGCGGATAGCAGCCGATGCACTTCTCACTGGCACGGCTGATGACGTTGTAGAAGACCTTCTTGTAGGGACACGCCTTCACGCACTCCTGGTATCCGCGACATCGCTGCTGGTCGACCAGCACGATCCCATCCTCTTCGCGCTTGTAAACGGCTTTGCGCGGGCAGGCCGCGACGCACGCAGGGTTGTCGCAGTGATTGCAGATGCGCGCCAGGTAGAACATCCACATCGGATGCGTTTCGCCGAAGTACTGACCCAGATCCGCGAGGCCCACCACTTCGTCCTCTCCGAGGTTGGGCGACGCGTAGTCCTGAGGCGTGGGTGAGTATCCGCGCGGAGGAGCGACGCCGTCGGTCTCGAAGATGGTCAGGCTGGTCAGTTTCCCGCCCGACCACTTGGCCGGCTCCGCCCGCTCCAGCAGATTCAGATCCCACCCGATCGGATAGCCGCCCCAAGGCTTGCTTTCCACGTTGTTCCAGAAGATCTGCTCCTGTCCCTTGCCGCTCGTCCAGCAGCCCTTGCACGCGATCGTGCATGTCTGACAGGCAATGCACTTGTTCGTGTCAAAGACATACGCGACCTGTCGCTTGGGCGGCGGGGCCTCGTACGGGTATTCCATTTCGCGGTCGAGCTGCCAGTTGAATCGCTTCGCCATCGGGAGTCCCCAATCAGGAGTCGGCGTTGATGCGTTGAGAGATCACGCTTCGGCGGTGAATCCACCCTTGAAGTACTTCTTGAGCGCGTCCGTCTCGTAGGTGGGTCGCAGTCCGAGTGCTGCGGGACGCCAGAGGCCCACACCATTCATGCCGCCGGCCTCGGCGCGCGTGATCTTGACCAGGGATTCGCGCGGCGCACCGACGGGACAGTGCACATCCGGCACGAAGCCCTGCGTGATCTTCTGTCCGTAGACACCCTTGGTGGTGAGAGAGTCGGTCATCCAGGTGGGTTTGAGCCAGGCGCGCGTGCAGGATTGCTGACTGCCGGTGCGGAAGAGCGCCTGGTAGTTCGTTTCGGGGTTGCGGGCCATGCCGTTGGCGTTGACCGCAGCGCCCTTCACCGAGCCCCAGGTTGAGGCATAGGCGTTGTGCCACATGCGGGTGACGCCACGCGGCGTGCCCGGGTAGTAGCGCGCGCGGGCCAGCAGTCGCGCGACTTTTGCCCACTCCGGGTTCTTCTGCCAACCGCGGAAGGGGCGATCGGCGGGATCGGCATCGATCCAGACGTAGTCGCCGTCCTCGACGCCAAGAGCCTTGGCGTCGAGCGGGTTGATGTCTACATAGAGCTCAGACACCCAGGGCATGCGCCGGTCCTCGCGATGCATGTCTCCGAACGGGCCGAACCAGACGGCGATGATGTCGAGGTCGACCGGCGTGCTATGCGCGCCATGCCGATATTTCGGCGTGTGGAAGATCAGCGTATGCCCATCCTTGCTGAGCGGATGATGGCTCGCCAAGACCTGATCCACATTCATCATCACATGCCGCGCTTGTCGCGTGTCGCCGTCGAGCTGCGACGATGGAACGCCATAGTCCTCGGGCGTCTTCGGCCGCAGCAACGGGTGCGGCGATGCCACGATCACGTTGGGTTCGTAGAACGTCGAGTCGATCGGCTCGCGATGAACGACGAGATTCTCGCCGCTGTCCATGAACTCGCTTTCCTCCCGGTAGAACTCCAGTCGTCCCGTCTTCGTGTACCAGGGCTTGTCCTCATAGGCCTGCTCCCAACCAACGTGCTTGGGATAGGTGCGCGTCTGAAGGATCGTGGGGATGCCCTGCTTCGCCTTCTCCTCGATGTCATCGATCCGGTAGCCGCGCGTGGCATTGGATGCGTCGAGAATGCGCTGCAGGTAGGGGCGCGCCTGTCCATCCTTCACGAAGCGCCACATGTCATTGAACCGCGCGTCGCCCGTCTGCTGCGCGAATGCGCCGCAAATGCCGGCCATGACCTCGATATCGCTGCGCGTGTCGTGAATGCGGGGCAGTGGGGTGCGCGGGAAGACATGAAGAAATGGGTTGGTGACGCTCGGCGCCATGTCGGGGAACTTGAACTCGGCCCACGAGTCGACGGGGAAGACGATGTCGGCGTACTCGCAGCTGGCGGTCCACCACCACTCGCTGACGGCGATGAAGTCGACGCGCGGATAGCCGTTGACGACGTTCTCGTAATGGCCCTTCGCGGTCCCGATGAGCGAATTCGAGTTGCTGACGAGAATGGCCTTCGTCGGCGTCGGGAGATGCGTCGTGCCCGTGAGCGAGTGCTTGCCCATGCGAAGGATGCGATCGCCGGCATTGAAGTAGTGAGCCGATTCGTACTTGGCACAGGAGCGCGACCGCGACGGCTTCGTTGGATCGAGCTCGATGTCGAATGGATCCTCGCTGATGTATTGGCCCATGCCGCTGAAGAACGCGGTGCGGTAGTTGCCCGCATAGGAGCCGACATTGCCGCCTTGGAAGCCGAGATTGCGCGTGAGCGCCGCGACGAGCATCACGGCTCGATCCTTGAGATCACTGTTGAAGAACTGGTTGGGACCCATGCCCATCGCGAAGAGCGTCTTCTCCGGATTCGCGGCGATCAGACGCGCGAGTCCCTTGATGGCGTCCTCGGGCGCCCAGGTGAGCTTTGACACCTGCGCCGGCGAGTAGTCGGCGTCGATGACTTCCTTCGTGGCGCGGAAGACCGTGCGACAGGTGACGGTGGAGCCATCGGAGAGCGTGACCGTGACCTCGCCGTCGAGCAGGGGCGAGAATCCGGCTTGTTCGAGAAAGCGTCCGTACAAGTCGCGGTTCACCGCCACGGGCACGGACTTCGCTTCGTCCCACATCACATGGTCGCCCCACTCGATCCGCTTGGCCTCGTCGACCACCGGACCCGATTGCATGACCATGCTCGGACCCTTTTCGCCCGGCTTGAGCAGCGTGATGTTGTTCTTCAGTTCGGCGAGCGTGTAGTCGGCGAAGACCTCAGACGCTCGCAGCAGTCGGCCAGTGTCCATGCGGATGAGCAGCGGCAGATCGGTCTTCGACTTGACGAACACGGGGTCGTAGAGCTTCTCGTTCAGGATCACATGCGCAAAACCGAGCGCGAGCGCCGGCGTCATGCCCGGTCGCACGATCAGCGCTTCGTCCGCCTTGTTCATCGTGGCGCTGTACTCGCACGCGATGACGACGATCCGCGTGCCCTTCATCCGTGCTTCGGCAAGCCAGTGCGAATCCGGCATCTTCGTGGTGATCCAATTCATGCCCCAGACGAAGATCACATCCGCGTACTCGGCGTTGCAGAGGTCGAACTCGACGGTCTGCTGGCCGGTCACCATCGGGTGCCCGGGCGGCAGATCGGTGTGCCATGAGTAGCTGTCCCAGTTGCGCGCGCCGAGCGCCTGCTCAGGCGGAACGCCACGAATCTTCGCGTCGAGCAGACCGAGCGCGTTCGCAGTGCGATGGTGCGCGAAGATGCGCGAGGCACCGAGCGCCGGCATGCCACCACGGAACTTGATCACCTGCGTGCCAGCGCCCTTGGTGGCGCCGACCATGAGTTCGTCGTATCCCTGGGCGGCAAGGCGTGCCTGGCCTGTGTCACCGCTGTAGGTCTCGGCGATGTTTCCGAGCACGCGCGCCGAGAATTCGAACGCCTGCTCCCAGGTGATCGCTTCCCAGCTGTCCTGGCCTCGGCGCAGATACGCGCGATCGATCTCGCCCGTCTTCGCATCGCGCGGCATGCCTTCTTCCATCCAGCGGCGAAATCCAACGCGCACCATCGGTCGCTTGCAACGGCGATCGCCGTAGAAGCGCCGCGCCAGTGCGAGACCCTTCTGGCAACAGCGCGGATCCCAGCGCGCCGTGGCGCGATTGCCGTCGAGATCGGTCGCCTCGTTGAAGCGGTAGGTGGGTGCGATGCGCACCACGACGCCGTTCTTGACGTGCGCTCGCAGCAGGCAGTTGTGCGTGTCGTTCGGTGCGCAGAGGAAGGTGAACGACGAGTCGCTGCGATAGAGATCGCGATAGACCTTCTCCCAACCGCGGTTCGGGTAGTTCGAGAGCGGATTCGCGATGATCGTCGGTGCGAGATCGCCCAGCATGCTCGCGGCGCATTGCGACGCGATGGCGGCGCCGGTTCCAGAGGCCGCCAGCTGAAAGAGGAAGGTCCGACGAGTCGTCGCTTCGAGCGTCGTTCCGTACGGCTGTTCCATGACGCCTTCCTTGCGGGATGCTGCGCCCGCGAATGGACCTGGGGGTCGGGAGCGCCTGCGCTGGCGCCTCAAATCATGATAAGAAGATACAGATATCTGACAGGGCGTCAATGGCGCTCGATCAAGTTTGCTGCGGCCCCCCCCCGGTCTGCGATCGAACCCGCGGCTGACCCCGTGTGAAACAGCGGGGCGGAGCAGCGGCCTTCGCTCATGTCCATGTCCGTGGCAGCCGACGCGTTACGATCGCATCGTTGCCGATCGACGCAGGAGTTCGATGATCCGAGGCTCCGGTCGGTGCCGTTCGACCATGAGCGATCACTCCCATCCCCAGCAGACGCGCTGCGACTTGCCGATCGAGGGCATGTCCTGCGCCGCGTGTGCAACCCGGATCGAGAAGCAGTTGCGCAAACAGCCGGGGGTCGCGTCGGCGAACGTCAACTTCGCGACGCGCGTGGCGACCATCAACTACGACGCCGGCACGACCGCACCGACGGCGCTCGCGAAGGCCGTCGATGACATCGGGTACTCGGTGCGGGTGCCCGCGCCATCACCCTCCGATTCCGGTCACGAGACTCCTGACCAGAGGGGCCACAGTCATGGTGATCACGCGGCGCACGAGCGCCATCGTCATGGGTCCGACGAGCACGCCGCGCATATGAACAGCGGCGAGATCGAAGCCACGCGGCTCTTGAGGCGCACGATCGTGGCTGCTGTGTTGACGCTGCCGGTGCTCGTCATCGCCATGTCGCACGGCACGATCGAGGTGTTGAGCGGGCCATGGTCGCTCTGGGCGCAGCTGGCGCTCACGACGATCGTGCTCTTCGGCTGCGGTGCACCGTTTTTCCGCACGGCATGGAAAGCGGCGCGACACGGCAGCGCCACCATGGACACGCTGGTGGCATTGGGCACCGGCGCGGCGTACTTCTACTCGCTTGCTGCAACGCTCTTCCCTGGGTTCTTCGCGACCGTGACCAGCGCAGCGCTCGCCGGGACAGATCACGCCCATGAGATGGTCGCCGTCTACTACGAGGCGGCGGCGGTCATTGTCGTGCTCATCCTGCTGGGGCGCTACTTCGAGGCGCGCGCCACAGGACGGACGGGCGCCGCAATCAGGCGATTGATCGGACTGCAGCCGAAACAAGCGCGCGTCATGCGCGGCGCGGTCGAAGCCGAGATACCCATTGAGTCGGTTGTCGTCGGTGATCTCGTCGTGGTGCGCCCAGGTGAGAAGATCCCGGTGGACGGCCGTGTGGAGAGCGGTGCCTCCGCCGTGGACGAGTCGATGCTCACCGGCGAGAGCATTCCCGTCGACAAGTTCGCGGGCAGCGAAGTCTTCGGCGCCACGATGAACACGACGGGCGCGCTGCGCTTCGTCGCCACGAAGATCGGGCGCGACACGGCGCTGCAGCAGATCGTGCGACTGGTTCAGGAAGCGCAGGGCAGCAAGGCGCCGATCGCGCGACTGGCAGATCGAGTCAGCGGCATTTTCGTGCCGATCGTAATTGCGATCGCGGCGCTCACCTTCGTCGTCTGGTGGTTCGTGTTGCCGAGCGATGTGCGACTGAGCATGGCGCTCGTAACCTCGGTGTCGGTGCTCGTGATCGCATGCCCGTGCGCGTTGGGGCTCGCGACGCCGACCGCGATCATGGTGGGAACAGGGCGAGGTGCCGAGCACGGCATTCTCATCAAGGGTGGCGAAGCGCTCGAGCGAGCGCAGGCGCTCTCGACCATCGTGCTCGACAAGACCGGGACGATCACGGAAGGCAAGCCCGCGCTCACGGATGTCATCGCGGCCGCAGGCTTCAGCGAGTCGGAGCTTCTACGACTGGCGGCCTCGGCGGAGCAGTCGAGCGAGCATCCGTTGGCGGCGGCGATCGTGCGCGGCGCGCGTGAGCGCGCCGTGACGCTCACGGCGCCCACGCGCTTCAACGCCGCGGTCGGTCAGGGTGTCGAAGCGACGGTGGACGACCACTCGGTGCTCATCGGCAAGGCCGACTGGCTTGCGTCGCGCGGCGTGACGGTCACGCTGACGGAGCGTGCGACGGCGCTCGCGGCACTCGGTCGCACCGCGATGTTCGTGGCCGTCGACGATCGGTTCGCAGGTGTGATCGCGGTGGCCGACCGCGTGAAGGCGTCGTCGAGAGACGCGATCGCCTCGATGCATGCGATCGGCCTGCGCGTGGTGATGATGACGGGAGACAATCGGCGAACCGCCGAAGCGGTGGCGGCCGAGGTCGGCGTCGACGAAGTGCTCGCGGAGGTGCTGCCCAAGGACAAGGCGGACACGGTCAAGCGACTTCAGTTGCAGGGTCAGGTCGTGGGCATGGTGGGGGATGGCATCAACGACGCGCCGGCACTGATGCAGGCGGATGTCGGCATGGCGATCGGTACCGGCACCGATGTCGCGATCGAGTCATCGGACATCACGCTCATGCGCGGCGATCTCCGCACGGTGGCGGAGGCGATCGCGTTGTCGCGCGCCACGATGCGAACCATCAAGCAGAATCTCTTCTGGGCGTTCATCTACAACCTGATCGGCATTCCGATCGCGGCCGGAGCGCTCTACCCGCTGACGGGATGGTTGCTCTCACCGATCATCGCGAGTGCGGCGATGGCCTTCAGCAGCGTGAGCGTAGTTCTGAACAGTCTGCGACTGCGCACGCGCCGGCTGGGCAGCGGTGCGTCGTCACGGTAAGCGCGACGCGAGGCGCGTCGGGTGGTGCGTCGTCATCGCGCGTGTAGCGCTACCGATTGCGCTCATCGAAGAGCGGAACCTGGTTCGGAAGTGTTCGCGGGCGCGACTGAAGCTCGGAGACCTCCTTCTGGAGATCCTCGAGTGATGTGAACTTGCGTGATTCGCTGGCGAATCTCACATAGGCGATCTCATCGAGTTCGCGCAACCGCGACGCAACACGGCGCCCGATCTCGCTGCTCGAGATTTCTCGATCGAACTCCCGGATGATCTCCTGTTCCACTTCGCGCACGAGCCGCTCCTTGTCGACCTCGGAGATCGGGCGCTTTCCGCACGCGATGCGAACTCCGCCAAGGACCTTGCCTGCGTCCCATGGTGAGCGCGAGCCATCCTTCTTCACGACGACCAGGCGCGTCTGCGTCTCGAGTCGCTCGTAGGTCGTGAAGCGCCGTTCGCACGAGGCGCACTCCCGTCGTCGGCGGATCGCCTCGCCATCGTCCACGGCGCGGCTGTCGACGACCTTCGTGTTCTCATGATGGCAGGCGGGGCAGCGCACGCGAGTGGTTCAGCGGTGGATGGCCGGCGGCGGCGCGGTGGCTCTGGAGCTCGCTCCCGGAGCGATCAACTCGACCGAGAGCGACAGCACGGCGAATCCGTCGAGCTCGAAGTGCTCGAGTTCGAGCATGACCTCGCGCCGCTCGTCGACGACGAACTCGGCGGTGTCGTCCGTCGGTCCGTGCCAGTCCCAGCGTTCGATCAGCGTGCGCCCATCGGCACGCAGGCGCACGCCATCGTCGCTCCGCACGCGGAATCGATAGCGCCCGGGCGGCATCGTCACGCGCGTCTGCGCGACCATGCCGAAAGCATCGTTCGGCAGTGCCGCGTGTTGCAGTTCGTCGGAGATCTTCGCCGTCGTCGGTCCCCCGGCGCCGTAGCGCAGGTCCATCGCCTTGAGTGTGGCGCGGTCACCGAGTTCAGCTTCGCGCCGCCAGCCATCAAGGTCTACTCGTGGATCGACCGTCCACGCAAAGAAGCGAGCGTCCCAAAGGGCGGCGAGCAGCGTGCCATGCGCGGCCACGGGCTCTTGCGCCGTTCCCACGCTCACGCGCAGTTCGTAGGGGATGACGGCACCGTCGTGCACTGTATAGACCGCGATCTGCTTGCCGCCGGCCGTGCTGCCGAGTTGCGCGCCGCCCGGTCCGGGGATCGACGCCGAGCGGAGGGGTGCATCACCGAGCAGTCGCCAGTAATCCACGCCGTCCGCATGGCGATCGAAGACGAGCAGTGACGAGCTCCAGTCGTAGGGGCCGCGCTCGGTGATCACGATCTTCTCACGACCTGCGAGTGCGGCGCGGGCGCCGATCGGCTCGCGTGATCCTGGAATCTTCGAGATGCGATTGCGCAGAGAGAGGATGAGCGTGCCGGCTTCTTGCGCCATGGTGGCGGCCGCCGCCGCATCCGCGCTCGCATGTGTGGTGTTCGTCTGCGCCGGTTCTGCGTCGACCTCCGTCTTCACATTGGAGAAGGAGTTGCCAACGATGCGCGTTTCGCTGCATCGGCGCAGTTGAACGCCGACACGACACGCGTCGAAGCTGTTGGAGACGACGGCGTTCCCGCGGCAGTCGTGACCGTTCGCATGCACCCACGCCTTGCGCAGAAGTCCGGGATCCTCATCCCACCAGAGTTTCACCGCCACACCCTGGTTGCGGAAGGTGTTCTGGGTGATCACGAGATCGGCGCCATGCTCGGTGGAGATGCCGGCTTCCTCGCCGGGATTCGTCGGCGAACCATTCCCGTCGTAGACATTGCCGAGCAACTTGGTGCGCTGCGAATAGCCGCCCCAGGTGCCCGAGATTCCGCACTGCTTCATCGTGTTGAACGCGAGCACATTGTCGAACGAGAATGTGAGTTCGATGCCGTGCGCCACGGCGTAGGAGAAGTCGTTGCCGACGATCAGATTGCGATTGCAGCCGAGTCCGCGGGCGGCAGCCACGCGCGGGTCGTCGGCATCGACGCCTGCTTCCGCAGGCGCATCGGTCTTGCTGACCGCGGCGACTTCCGGCAGATCGGCGCCGAGCGCTTCGTTGCCGGCGAACACGAAGAGGCCATCGCCGCCATGCGTGACCGAGTTGATCGCGATGAGATTGTCCGAGCACTGCTCGAACATGAGAATGCCCGCCGAGTCCTGGCCGCGGTTGTAAACACCGTTGCTGTAGCCGCGCACACAGAAGTCGAAGGAGTTCCGCGTGATCTCGTTGCGGCTTGAGCGCCACATTGCAAGGCCCCAGCCCGAGAGGAACGAACAGTCGCATGCCGTCACCTTCGAGTCGGTGACGCGGTCGAGCATGATGCCGTTCTGAGCGCCGAGTCCGACGGCGCGAACGCGCTCGATCGTGCAATTCTTCGACGATTCGATGCACAGCGCAGCGCCGTATCGGGTGCGCCACTCCGCCTGGTCGTTGTGGTGGGGCCACAGCCAGTCATCGCCATCCTCGGCCGTGGTTGTACTGCGCAGACGCGCGCCCCAATTGCCGGAGAGATCAAGGTCGGCGGCGGTGAATCCGTCGGAACGCTGCGCCAGCACACCGACTCGGAAGCCGCGCACGGCGCCGTTCTTCAGCGTGATGTTCTTCCCGCGCACGACGATGCCGGTGCCGTCGCGCGTCCACGGTTCGGCGTCGGTGGCGCTTCCCCAGAGTGTGCCGCCTCCCAGATCGATGACGAGATCGTCGCCTTCGATCTGCACCACGCCGTTGCCGTTTTCGTCCCGAATCGGCGTCGCGACGAAGACGAGCTGACACGACTGCGTCACCTTCACATCATCACGATCGACACGCAGTTGCGGCAACTCCGCGTGACCGGTGCCGACCACGAGCGCGCCGGTGAACGATGCGAACGCCACTCTCCACGTCACGCCTTCGAACATTCAGATCTCCTCGATCTCCGTGATCTTCTTCGTCGACACTTCATCGATCTTCTGCGTGTGGTCCTGCGTCAACTTGTCGATGTCGGCCTTGGCACTCTTCGCGGAGTCCTCGGTCACGCCGGCGGCTTTCTCGTGCAGCATGTGATCGATGTGCTTGTTCGCGTCACGGCGCTCGTTGCGAATGGCGACCTTCGAGTCCTCCGCGAGCTTGCGCACCTGCGTCGAGAGTTGCTTGCGCCGCTCGGCACTCGGCGCCGGAAGGTTGATGCGGAAGATGCCGCCCTCCGCCATCGGGTTGTAACCCGCCTTCTCGATCGCCTTCATGATCTCCGTCTTTGCGCCGGGATCGAAGGGCTTCACGATGAGCTGCGTCGCTTCAGCGACATTCACCGCCGCGATTTCGCGCAGGTCCGTGTGCGATCCGTAGTAGTCGACCTTCAGGAACTCAAGCAGCGCCGTCGTGGCGCGCCCCGTGCGCATGCCGCGCAGCTCCTTGCCCAGATGGTCGACCGACTTGTTCATGCGATCCTCGCACTCGAGGAGGACGGTGTCGATGTCCATGACGATTCCCTTCTCCGATCAGTTCATTGAGGCGATTCACGACCCCGACACGAGCGTGCCGATCGTTTCGCCGCCGATCACGCGCCGGATGTTGCCGGCCGTCTTGAAGTCGAAAACGCAGACGGGCAGCCCGTGCTCCATGCACATCGTGAGCGCCGTGAGGTCCATGACGCCAAGTCGGCGTTCGATGGCTTCGCGGAAAGTGAGTTGGTCGTAGCGCACCGCGTTGCGGTCCTTGCGCGGATCGGCGCTGTAGATGCCGTCGACCTTCGTCGCCTTCAGCAGAATCTCCGCGTTCAGTTCGATGGCGCGGAGACTCGCGCAGGTGTCCGTCGTGAAGAACGGATTGCCTGTGCCTGCGACCAGGATGACGACGCGACCCTTCTCCATGTGACGCATGGCGCGCAGACGAATGAACGGTTCGGCCACGGCGGTCACCGTGATCGCGCTCATGACGCGACTGTGCACACCGAGTTGCTCGAGCGCCTCGCGAAGGGCGAGGCCGTTGATCACCGTGCCGAGCATGCCCATGTAGTCGGCCGTGCTCTGATTGATGCGACCTGCCTCCGCGAGCTTCGCGCCGCGAACGATGTTGCCGCCGCCGACGACGACTGCCATCTGCAACTCGTCGCTCGATTGCCGCGCTTCGGCGATCTCGTTGGCGATGCCGCGCAGCTCATCCGCATCGATGCCGAGTTGCCCCGGTGCCGCAAGACTCTCGCCACTCACCTTCAACACGACGCGGCGATAGCGATCGGTCGGGCGTCGCACGATGGTGGCCGGGTTGGGGGCGGTGGTTCCGCTCATGGTGGCGTGGGACGAAGGGGAGTCTCGAAAGGCGCAAGTCGAGCGCCGCATGGATCCGCTGCCGCTGCGCCCTCGGAGAAGGTGATTGGACGACGGCGCGTGCCGCCGGTCAAGCGAGCCTTCCCCTCGACGAGCGAAGCGTGCCGACGATCGCGTTGGATTCGCCGCCGATCGCAGTCACGGGCGCCGGGGCGACCCACGCTGCGCACCGTAGAATCGCCGAGGATTCTGCGGCGTCGACGCGTCCAGGACCGCCCTCTTCGTGCCGAGCCCACCTCCCAACTCCGACGCTCGCCCGTCCCGGACAGAGAGTGCGCCGCCAAATCCGGTGGCCCCGGAGTCGAGCGATGTTCCCGTGGTTGCACGCGATCTCTGGCGACGGCACCGCTGGCTGCTGCTCGGCATCGGCGTCTCGCTGCCGCTCCACCTGACCTTGATGGTGTGGCTCGCGGCGGTCGTCATCAGTCGGCCAGCCGCCGTTGCTTCGAGCGTGCGCGGCGTCGAAGTCGCGCTGCTTCCTGAGAGCGCGCTCGATCGCATGCTCGAGACGCGACTGCCTGAGTTGACGCAGCCGGCGATCGATGCGCCGCAAGGAGAGAATGATCTGCTCGATCTTCCCGATCAACCGGTTGCTGGCGGCACGACGGGTGCTGTCGAAACGGGCGGATGGCTCACGACCGGAGGCGACGATCCTCTTGACGGATCGGGCACCGGCACGGGGCGCGGCGATCCGGGTCTCGGCAGTGGTGCTGGCGGCACGAGCTTCTTCGGTGTCCGCGCGCGCGGCACACGCTTCGGCTATGTGATCGACAAGAGCGGCTCGATGGCGCACGACGGGCGCTGGCAGCGACTCGCTGACGAGCTGCTGCGCAGCCTGCGCGAGTTGCCGGAGGCGGCGAGTTTCTCGGTCGTCTTCTTCGATACATCCGCGAATGCATTCCCGCCGGCGTCGCAAGCATGGGAACGGGCGCGACGAAGCGGCGTGGAGCGCTTCGTGCGCTGGGCGCGCCATGTCGGTCCGGGCGGCGGCACGGAACCGATCTACGGCTTCAATCATCTGCTGTCGCTCGATGTTCCGCCCGACGCGATCTTCTTCATGACCGACGGTGAGATCCCGCCAGAGCAGGCGACGAGCACGCTGGCGAAGGTCATGCGTCGTGCGCGACCCATCGCAATCCACTGCATTCTCTTCCAGGACCGTGCGCCGGCGCTCATTCCCGCCGAGCTTCGCCTGCGCGCCGAACGGGAGATCGATGCACGCGTGGCGCAGAGCAAGGAGACGGGCGACCTTGAACGGCTCGTGCGCGTGGCGCTCGACCTCTCGATCGACGGCACGCCGCGTGATCTGGCGAGCGCCATGCGCGAGCGACTCAACGAGCGCATCCTCCGCACGCTGGCGAGCGAGACCGGTGGCGCGTTCCGACTCATCCCGATCGGCGGTGGACCGTGAGTGCATGTGCCTTGTGGTGCGCAGGCACCACGCTTGTCGTCATCGGAACGGTGATCGCGGCACCGGACCGCGTTCTACTTCGCAACGGCGATGTGATCGAGGGTCGAATCTCAGAGATCGACGCGGGAGGCGTGTCGATCCGGCGAACGCTGGAGCGGAACGGTGGCAGCGCGACCGGTGACGGCGCATCGCGCGCGATTGAGGCGACCGACCGATTGGCGTGGGATCGCGTGGCGCAGATCGAGTCTGACGACGGCGGACAGCCGAGCGCCGATCCGGAGACTGCCGCGTGGCTCGAGCGCGGAGAGCGATTGTGGCGCGCGCGCGCTCGACTGGCGCGCGGCGACACGGCGCTCGCCGAGCAAGCGCTCGGACCTGCGTGGGTCTTCGAGCCGACGGCAGGACCGACCGGACTCGTGGCGGCGCTGATCGAACTGCAGGTGGCGCTCGGGCGCGAGGATCACCCGCGCGCGTGGCGTGCGTGGCTTGAGGTCGCTCGCGCACGCCAGAGCGGCGCGCGCGAGGCTGCTCTCGAGACATGGCTCGAGTGCTCGTCAAGCGGCACCCTGATCCAGCGCCCGCTCGTCGACGAGCTCACCGGACTCTGTCCCGCGCTCCCGCCGTTCGCCGCCGACGCTTCCGAGCAGACGCGCATGCTTGCCGTGCTGGACGACTTCGATGCGCGCGGCGATGCGGAGCTCGCGCTGCTCCGTGACGCGATTGCTGCGGTCGTCGCCCCATCGCGCGAGCCGCCGCCCGTTCCCGAAGCGGGGAGCGCGCGACCGTCTGGCGCGACCGGGAAGAGCAGCGAGGAACGAAGCGACGAGAGCGACGCGAATAGCGATCGTCGGCGCACGCGAGACTTCCTTCGCGCGCTCCGTGCCCTGCGGCGCGGGGATGCAGCCGAGCGCGACCAGGCTCGCGAGAGTGTCGTCGCGCAGCGGCGCCGACTGCCGGAGTGGGCCGAGGCATGGTCCCGCTTCGCCGTCGGCAGCGGCCTGCTGATGGACGGCACGCCCGAGGCAACGCTCTTGGGACAGATCGAACTCATGCACTTGCCGGCGCGATTCGCCGAGTCGCAACCATGGCTGACCTCGCAGGCGGCGCTGCTCGCCGCCGAGGCGAGTCGTCGAGCTGACCGAGCCGACGAGGCAGCCGCCATCGAGCAATTCATCCGACCCACGAACGAGAAACCATGACGATGCTCACCCACCTCATGCTGGCCGAAGGCGACTCCGCACTGCTCAAGTTCATTGCCGGCGGCGGCGTCATCGGCTACCTCATCATCGCGCTGAGTGTGGTGGCGGTGGTGCTGGTGGTCGTGCACACGGCGATGATTCGGCGCGTCTCGCTGCTTCCACCGGAGTCGATCCGCACAGTGCGCCAGATGATCACGAGTCGACAACTCGAAGCGGCCGCGACCTACTGCGCCGATCCCATCAACGACTCCTTCTTCTGCCGCGTGCTCGGGCCGGGTCTCGTGCGCTATCTGCGCAGTCCGTTCGGTGCGTTCGAAATGAAGGACGCACTGCGCGAAGCGGGGGAAGAGCAGGTGGCGCGACTCTACCGTTCGACCGACGGACTGGCGACGATCGGCACGGTGGCGCCGCTGCTCGGTTTGCTGGGCACGGTGCTTGGCATGATCGGCGCGTTCGACACCGTCGCGACGAGCGCCGTCGGTGACAGCGACTACTACGCGCGACTGGCTTCGAACATCAGCATTGCGCTCATCACGACATTCCAGGGACTGGTCGTGGCGATTCCGAGTGTGGCGGTCTATTCGTGGCTGCGCAATCGCATCGATGCGTACGCGGCGGAAGCGGGTGCGCTCATGGACGAAATGGTGCTGCTCGTCGACGCACCGCCCGCGGCGGCGGCAGCACGCGCCGAACGGGAGCGCGTCGCATGAACTTCCGCACTGCGTCGCAGCGTCCGCGCACGCTCGAGACGGACATGACGCCGCTCATCGACATCGTCTTTCAGCTGCTCATCTTCTTCCTGACCACGACGCAACTGGCGTCGATGGCGCGGCTGGAGCTCGACTTGCCGCGCGAGCGCGGCGAACAGGCGGGTCGCGGCGAGCAGCCGGGCCTCATCGTCAACCTGAGGCGCGATGGCGTGGTCATGGTGTTGGACGAAGTCGTCTCGCTCGAACAGGTGGCATCGCTCGCGGCGCGCGCGCTCGCGGAACGGCGCGAGCGGGGAGGTCCCGATTCGCTGCGCCCGGTGGTTCGCGCCGATCGCGCCGCACCCGCCGAGGCGTTGAATGTTCTCTTCAGCACACTGCGAGATGCAGGCGTCGACGGTGTCACCTTCGCCGTGAGTCCGGGAGGCTGACATGCGTCTGCTTCCTCCGAGCGCCCGCCGTCGTCAGCGCATCACGCTCAGCGTGGCGGCGATGATCGACGCGACCTTCCTGCTGCTCTGCTACTTCATCTTCACGACCGCTGCGGCGCGGCCGGAGGATCGACTGTCACCGGCACTTGGCGGCGCGAAGGGCGGGGGCGCGCAGGATCTCACACCGCAGATCGTCGAGGTCCGCCGCATCGACGGGCGCGAGGTTTTCGTGATCGGAACACGAAGTCTCTTCGATCGCGCCGCACTCACCGAGGCGCTGCGAGCGCTGCCGCGCGACCAGGGCGTCTTCGTGCGCGTGCATCCGGGACCGTCCGTCGGTGCGGCGGCGATGGCCATGCAGGCCGCTTCCGATGCGGGCTTCAAGCAGGTCACCTATGTGCCGGCGGAGGATGGTGTGCCGTGATCTCGTCGGCGCGCACCAGCGGTCGTATCGCGCACGCGGCGTTCAGCGCAGGTCGCATCGCCGTCTTTGCGACCATCGTGGCGATCGGCGCGACGGGCGTGATCGTGCGCGCGTCGAGCGCGCTTCCCAGCGCGCACGCCATCGCGCATTCCAGCGCGCACGCCAGCGCGCACGCCAGCGCGCACGCCAGCGCGCAGTCGAGCAGTGCGTCTCCGCCGACGGCGCGCGAAGCCAACGAGCGCTTGGCGATCTGGCTCGAGCGACAGGGATTTGACCGGTTGTTGGCGGGCCTGCTCGAACAGCGACTGCTGCGCGAGTCGTCCGACATCGATCGGCGCGATGCGGCGGAGCGGCTGCGCGAAGTCGCGCTGCGCCAGCTCCGCAACGGCGAGCTTGACCCGGCGGTGGCGTCGACGTTGGCCGAAAAGCTTCGACCGCGCCTGCCTTCGGTCGACGCCGACGAACTGGTGCTTGAGATCGTGCGCAGTCGACAACGCTCGGTCGAGCGACGACTGGAAGCGCTCCGACTCGGCGACGGAGACGCTGAGGCCGCAGGTGCCATTGCCGCCGACATCGACGCGCTTGCAACAGAGGTCGATCGCCTCCGCCGCCGTCTGGAGACGGATCTACTCAACGACGATCGCAAACTCGATCGCAGCGTCGGACTCGAAGCCGAGGCGCTGCTGGAGACCGTCGATCGCAAGCGTGCGCTGCTCGAGACAGCGAGATTTTCGCAGGCATGGACACTGCTTCACGCAGCGATGCTCGCCCGATCGTCGTTCAGTGGCACCAAGCCCGAGGCCTGGCGCGCGCGAGCGAACGCATCGCTCGAGCAGTTTCTCCTGCTGCTCGACACGGGCGTGGACGACCCGACGCCGGATGATGTCTCGATCGATCGTCGCGGCGAAGACGCGTATGCGAGCGCCATGCTCGGAGCGAGTCTCTGCAAGTTGCTGCTCGACGGCGCCGCGAAGTCGGATCCGTGGTTCGAACTTCTGGCGGATCCGCGGACGGCGTCATCATTGCGCCGCAGCGCGCCGGGATGGAAGCTGGCGGCGCTCGTGCTGACGCGGGACTTCGTCGGCGCCAAGTCGTGGCTTGAGCATCTGCTGTCACAGGGCGCCGTGCCGGCGTCGTGGATGCGCCTTGCGATCGTCGAGAGTCAGGACTCGAGCGTGCTCGGCCTGCCCGGCGCGGCGGAGTTCGTGCAGTCAGCACTCACGGCGCTCGCGGCGCAGGAGGATCTCGGCGTCGTTCTCGCGCTCGCGGAGCGACTGCCGACGACCGCGCTGCCGACGAAGGGGTTTTTGGCCGCGTACCTGCGTGGCATGCGCGCGTATGCCGAGGCCCGCGCGCTTCCGTCCGACGCGTCCGAGGCGATGGAGACGGCGCGGCGCGATGCATTTCGCAGTGCAGCGCGAACGCTGCGCGGTGCGATCGCCGAGTCGGACGCGGCGCAGACTGGATTCGGTCAGGGCACGGCGCGGCAGCTTGCGGGCTGGTGCTTCGTCGGTGCGGGCGACTTCGACGAAGCGAGCGCGATGTTCGAACAAGCGGCCGAGTGGCTTCCTGCGGGCCGTGCGGCGGAGAGTCTCTGGCTGGCCGCGGAATCCGCCGAGCGCGCGGCCGCGGCGCGCAGCGGCGCGGAGCGAACGGCATTTGAGTCGGCTCGGCGACGCATCATCGATCGCCTTCTCGAGCGGCATCCCGAGAGTGAGTTCGCCATTCGCGCGGAGGTGCAGCGCATTCGGCAGGAGCAGCGGGGAAACGCCGATGCGCTGGCTCGCCTGCGTGCGATTCCGCGCGGCTCGCCTGCGTGGAACGACGCGATGATCGCCGCCGAGGAGCTTCTCTATCACCGCGTGCGCAACGGCGCAGACGCCGAGCGCCGAGTCGCGGCCGAGGAGTACCTTGAGTTGGCACGAGCGGAGGACGCGCCGAATGCGATCACGCGGCGCACTTGGCTGCGCCGTCGCGCCGAGGTGGCGCTCATTCCCGGCGTGGAGCGCATCGATGACGCGCTCGCAGCGATCACCGCGATCCGCGCTTTGGCGGCCGCGGGCGAATTCGAACTCGACGACATCGAACCCGAGTTGCGACTGCGCGACCTCCAGATCGCGGCGATGCGCGGGCGCGTGGACGAGGCGATGAACATTCTGGCGTCGTTCACCGCGCTGACCGCGGACGGAGGGCGGCAGTCGGCGATCATTCGCCTCGGTCGGCGAGCCATCCTTCGCGCCGCACAGCGCATCGAGAGCGACGCGGCACGCCAGGCCACGATCGATGTCGGCGCGGCGTTGATCGCGGATGAAGGCACCACGCTTGAGGTGGAGGCGCTGCACGCTGCTGCGCTTTCCGTCGGAGGCGCGGCCAAGGCGCTGACGAGCGATGACGGGAATCGCCGCAGCCGAGCGGCGCTCGAGGCGCTGGCCACCGCGCAGGCGCGGCGACCGAACGATCTCGTGCTGCTCGAGTTCTCCGCGCTGCTCGCCGACCGTGTGGGTCAGGATGCACTGGCGCTTGATCACTACCGCACGATCCTTTCGGGCACCAACCTCGGGGAGCCGCCTTGGTTCGAGGCGCGCGTCGGACAGGTGCGAGTCCTGGCGCGAGTTGATCCAGCGCAAGCGCGGCGCGTGCTGGCACAGCATCGCGCACTCATTCCCGACTGGGGACCGGAACCGTGGGGCAGTGCGCTGCGCGCGCTCGATCGGAGCGTGCCGTGATGGAACCCTTCCGACTCACGGAGTTCGATCGCGAAGTGCTCTCAATTCTGATGTCGCACGGCGGGTGGAACGCGTCGGCGCGCGGACGACTGGCCATGTTGGCGAAGCGCTACGGCGTCTCGGCGACGGGACTCTCGCGCGTCGTCGTCGGACTTGCTCGCGCAGCGCGTCAAGGTCAACTGCAGGAGGCGAGCGCGCTCCTGCTGCGATCGCGCGCCGCCGGGGGAGGGCGTGGCGCTGGCGCACGAGGTGTTGGCGACGGCGCACGAGTTGCGGGTGCCGCTGCCAGCGCCAGCACGCGCACCATCGCCGTCGCTGACGCGCAGCCTCCGCGCGGGGCGCTGGCGCGCGCCGATCGCATTCTGCTTGGCATCGTCGCCACACTGCTGCTGCTGTCGATCGGACTTGCAACGCAACTCGGCGTGATGATCTGGCACGGTGTCGCTGAGCGCCACGCGGCCGCTGTGAGAGCCGCTGGAGAGGCCACGGGCGGGGGCAAACCGGGCGCCGAATCCGATCGAGGTGCAGCGGAGTCCTTCGCATCGTCCGATTCGGCAAAGGTGCGCGCCGGGAACGGGCCGGTCCGCGCCACCGACGGCACGGCCTCCGATCGTGGCACCGCGGCGCCAGCGGGCGCAGCCGGCGCACCCGGTGCGGATGACGCGAGGACACCCGCCGCGCGGACTGCCGGCGCACGGAGGCCGGCCGCAGTCTCCGTGTCGTATCCGAAGGCACCGAACTTCACTGCGTCGCTCGACGCGCCGGCGTTCATGCAGGCCATCGCGGAGGCACGCTCCGCGTCATCAGTGTTCGAAGGGATCGTGCGCGATCCGCGCTCCGTGCTCGCCTCGCGCCAACGATGGGACGGCGTGCAGCGCGCCATCGGCGTGAGTTGGCCGCGACTCGATGTTTCGCTCCGGCGAGCGCATCTGGAGCGCACGCTGGCGATCTTCCGCGCGGTCGACGATCCGGCACTGGCGCGCGCACTGCTTGAGCCGCTGCGTCGCGCGATCGCGGCGCCACCGACGGGCCCCGCCGAGATTCGCGCTGGCGCGTGGAGCGCAGGTGTCATCGGCGCGCTGCTCTCGGAACCAGGGCTCTCACCCGAGCTCGTCGAAGCAATCGCCGTGTCGCGGCTTTCGCCCGCCGATGGACAAGGCGATGCATTCGAGCGATTCGCGAGCGGCTGGCTCGATCGCGCGCTGGGACCGGTGATCGATCAGGTGGGTCGCGCGGCGGCGCAGGAGGATTTCGATCGGCTCGAGTCCTGGATCGAGGCGCATCAACGACTGCGCCGTCCCGAGGCGACGAACGACGCCTGGCTGCGCGCCATCGACACAATGCTGCGGCGACCGCTTCGATTCGATCTGCCCGGAACGAGTGCCGATGCGCTGGGCCGTTTCATCTCGCTCGTCGACTGGACCTCGGGCGGGACCTCCGCCGCGGCGGGTCGACGCCGGCTTGAGGCATGGATGCTCGACGCGGCGATCGACGCGCCTCGACTCTGGGCGATGCTCAGCATCCTGCGACAACTCGCAGCGGCGCCGTGGTTCACCGCGGAGATGCTCGTCGGTGAGCGCGCACCAATGGCGGATCGACGCGCGGCGCTCGATCGCATGCTGGCAGTGTTCGAAGCGGCGCCGACGAGCACCGCACCCGTGTCGCGCGCACCGATCGAGCTGCTCGCTCGGCGCGACGCGTTGTTGGAGCGACTGAGTGACTCGAGACCCGATGGCGATAGCACCTCACCGAACGCTCCGCGCCCGATCAGCGCCGCAATCGCCGGTGCCGCACGGCCGGCACGCAGTGCATTCCCGCAGGCGATGGAGTTCGAGCGACTGGAGGCGCTCGGTGTCGTCGGCGCCATGCTGCTTGAGGGCCGCGCCGTCGAGGCATCGCAACGACTCTCGCAACTTGAGAATGAACTCGCGCGACCCGTGCTCACGGGTCTCGGCCGCGGCGGTCGCTCGCTCAGCACACCCGCCGATCCGTCGAGCGACGGGCAACTCGGGAAGCGACTCGATCAGGCGCGCAGCGCCGAGGAACGCGTCGATGCGATCCGTCGCCGTCGCACGGAAACATCGACCGATCTCGGCCCGCTCGATGCGGCGCGACTCGCGCATGAGGCGCTGCTTGGAGAGCCGAGCGCCGTGCGCTCGACGGCGCAGGGCGTCGTCGTCGACAGCTTCGCCAGCGGACCGCGCGTGGCGCAGGAGCTCGCCGATCAGTTCGTTCCGGGCGGAGGCGCCGAAGCCGCGATCGGTCGCTTCATTGAGCGACTCACCGGCGAGCGTCTGCCGCCGCACACGAATCCCCAGTTCCGCAACCGCGCGCTCGGTGCACTGCTGCGTCATCGACTCAAGCTGTCGGAGCACGCGTGGCATGGCTTCGATGCGTTGCTCGCCAGCGCAGCCTCGATCGCGAGCGAGCGACTGGAGATCGAAGGCGGCGCCACCGAGTCGCTCCGCGAGGCGCGCGAACCGACCGCTGCGATCGAGGCGCTCGGCGGACTGCTCGGGGCTCGCGCGGCATCGCGCGCCGTGCTCCACGCCGTGCCTGCGCCGCTGGATGAGCTCGATCGCCGCCACGACGCGCGTCGCGCGCTCGCGGTCGGTCTCCCGCAGCGACTGGTCGCTGAGCTCTGGCGCGTGCTTGAGCTTGAGGCGTTCATCGCCGCCGCCGATCGACCGGGCCGGGCCGTGTTGATCTCGGAGATCGTGCAGTCGGCGGTCGCCAATGGCACTCGAGCGGAGAGCGCATTCGAACAAGCGCTCGTGATCGAGCGAGCGAGACTCAGCGTGCAGACGGTGCTGCTCGGTGCGGAGCCCGTGCGCGTCGGCAGCGCACCGCAGCAGCCTGCGGCGCCAGCCGCGGCGCCGGTGCCTGGGCCGGGCGCGGCGCCGTCGCGGCGCATCGACGACGCGGCAGTGGCGCAGCGCCTCGCCGCGCTCGAGCCGGTCCGGCCGGGCGACTACTTGCTGCTGGCGGAGGAGGTCGAGGCGCGTGCGCGAACAGAGGACGAGCGGGCGCTCGCACGCGAGCTCTACGGTCTCGCCGGTGCGCTCGACCCGTCGCACTACGGCGCCTCCGCCGCGCTGGCCCAAGCGAACCTCGCTGAGCTGCCGGCCGACCGCGCACGACTGGTGCGACTGGCGCATGCGCTGCAGCCCGGTTCGCGACGATTCACGATGGACGACACACTGCCCGCCGCAACTTCGCGCTTCACGCAATTGTTGGGTGCCTACCGGCGCGGCCAGGGTCCGCGAGCGCGCGAACTCATCGCGAATGCGGAGGTCGCTGCGCTCGTCGACGCATTCGGAGAGTCGTTCGAAGGCGGCGCCGCCGGCTTCCGCAACGCCATCGCGACGCAGCGGGATCAACCCATTGAAACGCAGGCGCGCATGCTCGAGCTCATGTTCCTGGAAGAGGCGCTCATGGCCGTCAGCGACGGATTCGTCGCCGAGCTGCTTCGATCGAACGGCGAACCGCTCGTCGCCTGTGATCCACTGCGCCCTGGCCCGGAACTCGGCGTCGACCCGACCCGCGCGCGCTGGCGCGACGGTCGCTGGAGCGAGTGATCGGTCGTGGGCGCGACGGCGCGACACGGCTGCCAGGCTGGCCGGTCAGCGATTCTCGCGTCGGATGTAGCGCCACGCGCGGGCACGCTGTTCGGGCGCAAGCTCGCTCATGAACTCGGAGAACGCCTGGAAGCGATGCCAACCCGTGGCTTCGCGCCGCAACTCGCGCAGCGCGAGATCGGAGAAAAGCGTGCGCGCACGCTCGGTCTGTTCGGGCGTGAGTCGCAACTCGCGCGACAGGCGCTCGAAATCGGCATCACCGCTCCGCTGCATGCGATCGAAGGCCGCCTGCACCATCGCACCGAATGACTCAAGTCGAACCTGCACCTGCACCTGCGGAGTCGACGACTTCAAACCGAGGTCGGACGCACGCTCCTTCGTCAGCGCCGCGTGGTACTGCAGACTCATTCGCTGGGCGCGCCGTCGCATCGACTCGGGAATCAACTCGGAGGCCTCGTCAATCACGGTGCCGCGCTCACGCCATGGGGCGAACGCCTCCCACGCGCGGGCGAATTCGGAGATGGCCGCCCAGCGTTGCGACCCGTTCTTCGCGTGCTCGATGCGACCGAGTCCCGCGATGCCGCGCTCGAGTTCCGGCAGATGCGTGCGCACGAGCTCGTCAAAGAACGAGATGCGGCGCGCCACGATGGCGGCGACGGCTTCGCGCTGCGCGTCGTCGAGCGAAAGAACACGCAGCGCCGCCGCCTCGGGTTCGCCTTCGACCGGCACGATGCGTCCTTCGAAGGTGCGCACGACGATGGTCGCAGCCGAGGTGTGTGCCGAGACCGTCGGACCGCGCAGCGCCATGCCCTCGTCGGCCGCGCGAGTCGGTGCGGTCGCGTCGTCGTGCTCAGGCGGAGTCGCCTCAGTGGGAAGTGCGCCGCTTGCGCCCGTCGCAGGTGCCGCGGTGGCGCCGTCGTCGGTGGTCGGACCGGCCAACAGCGTGATCAGGAGAACGGGCAGATGGGGCGTCATCATGCTCCCTCCATTGGACAGCGCAATCCGTCGCTTGCAAGCAGGCGTTTGCTCAGACCGGGCCAGAAGCTGCGAATCCCGCGTTTCCACGCCGCACGGCGGGGGGGTCAGACCGCATCGAGCGCGAGTTCGAGATCGCCGCGAAGATCCTTCGGCTCCTCGATGCCGACCGAGAGTCGCACGAGCGAATCGCTGATGCCGAGGTCGCGCCGCTGCGCCTCAGGCACACTGGCGTGCGTCATGATCGCGGGGTGTTCGATGAGACTCTCGACGCCGCCGAGACTCTCCGCCAGCGCGAAGAGCTTCACGCGCTCCAGGAAGCGGCGACTCTCCGCGAGTCCGCCCTTGAGATAGATGGTGATCATGCCGCCGAACGCCGGTTGACCGTCCAGCTGCATCTGCTTCGACGCCAGCGCGTGGTGCGGATGCGACTTCAGTCCCGGATACGCGACGCGTTCCACCTTCGGGTGCTTGCTCAGCCACTCGGCGAGCATCATCGCGCTGTCGCAGTGTCGGCGCATGCGGATGTACAGCGTCTTCAGCCCGCGCAGGCCGAGGTACGCATCGAACGGTCCCATGACGGAACCGATCGCGTTCTGCATGAAGCGCAGCTTCTCGGCGAGATCCGCGCGCTTCGTCACGAGTGCACCGCCGACGGTGTCGCTGTGTCCGCCGACATACTTCGTCGTCGAGTGCATGACGATGTCGAAGCCGTACTCGAGCGGTCGCTGCAGGATCGGTGTGGCGAAGGTGTTGTCGCAGACCGTGATCGCGCCCGAGGCCTTGCCCACTGCGACGACCGAAGCGAGATCAACGATCTTCAGCGTCGGGTTGGTCGGCGTCTCGACCCAGATCATGGCGGGGCGATGCTCGCGCGTGAGCGACTCGACCACGCCGGCCTTCGTCATGTCGGCGTGCACGACCTTCAGTCCCATGCTCCGCGCACGCACGCGATTGAGCAGTCGATTCGTGCCGCCGTAGACATCGTCCATGCAGAGGATCGTGGCGCCGGCGTCGAGCAGTTCCAGGCATGTGCCCGTTGCTGCAAGCCCGCTCGCGAAGGCGAACGAGCCGCCGGTGACATCCTTCGTGTACGGAAGGTCGGAGCCTTCGAGTGCACCGAGGCAGCGCTCGAACGCATAGCGAGTTGCGTTGTGACTGCGGCTGTACTCGAAGCCCTTGTGCTCGCCCGGGCTCTGCTGCACGAAGGTGCTCGATGTGTAGATCGGCGGCATGACCGCGCCCGTTGTTGGATCGGGCGCCTGACCGCCGTGGATGCAGCGCGACGCGAGATGAAGTTCAGGGTGCGGGTGGGGAACGTGATGAGTATCGGCTGACATAGGTGTGTTCGCGGATGCGCTCAGAGAAGCTGTCGGCGCAGGTAGTTGATGAGATCGATGCGGGTGATGATGCCGTAGAAGTGCTTCTCGTCGGTCACGATCGCGACACGGTCAGCATGGAAGATCGGAAGCAGCGACTCGACCGGCAGATCGGGTCGCACCGTTTCAAGCTGATTCGTCATGAAATCGCGGACCGGTCGACGCGCGCTCGACTTCGCGTCGTGAGACTTGGCATCGCGCGACTTGGCGTCATCCGACTTCGCGTCGCTCGTCAGCGCGAGCAGCACATCGCTCTCGTCGATGATGCCGACGACGCGATCGTTCTCGTCGACGACCGCCATCTGGCTCACGTCATAGAGATGCATGCGGCGAATGACCTGCATGACCGGCGTTTCGGGATCGACGGTGAAGTCCTCGCGCTCAAGATGGCGCCGCGCAATGAGATCGCGAAGATCGCCGAACGCCGGACGATCGATGAATCCGTTGTCGATCATCCAGAAGTCGTTGAACATCTTGCTCAGGTACTTGGCGCCCGAGTCGCAGATGAGCGTGACGACGCGCTTGGGTTCCTTCTGTTCGCGGCAGTAGTGCAGCGCCGCGGCGAGCAGTGTGCCCACGCTCGAGCCCGCGAGAATGCCTTCGGCGCGCAGCAGTTCGCGCGCCGTGTGAAACGCCTCGTTGTCGGAAATCGCGTACGCGCGATCAACCAGCTCGAGATCGAGGATGCTCGGCACGAAGTCCTCACCGATGCCTTCGACGAGCCAACTTCCGGGCTCGACCGTCTTGCCCTCGTTCACGAGCGGCGCAAGGATCGACCCCACGGGATCCGCGAGCACGATCTCGCACTTTGGATTGCGCTCCTTGAAGTAGCGACCGGCGCCCGCGACCGTTCCGCCGCTGCCGACGCCGGCGACGAACGCATCGATCTGGCCTTCGAGTTGATCCCAGATCTCGGGCGCCGTCGTCGTGTAGTGCGCGTGCGGGTTGGCGCTGTTGCCGAATTGATTGACATAGAAGGAGTTGGGCCGCTCGCGCGAGATTCGCTCCGCGACCTCCTGGTAGTACTCGGGATGACCCTTCTGCACATCGGAGCGCGTGAGCACCACTTCGGCGCCCATGGCGCGCAGATGGCTGATCTTCTCGTCGCTCATCTTGTCGGGTACGACCACGATCAGCGAATATCCCTTCTGTGATGCAACGAGCGCCAGCGCAAGTCCGGTGTTGCCCGCCGTCGCTTCGACGATCGTGCCTCCCGGTTGGAGCCGTCCATCCCTCTCCGCGGCATCGATCATGGTGAGCGCAATGCGGTCCTTGATCGAGTTGCCCGGATTCAGGCTCTCCATCTTCACAAAGAGGCGGCAGGGGCCCGTGTCCATGCGGCGCAGCTCCAGCATCGGCGTATTGCCGATCATTTCGAGCACATTGCCGAAGACGGGGGCACGCGGAATCGCTCGCGGGCCGGTGGAAGTGGGCATCGCCGCAGTGTAGAGAATGCAGCGGATGCGCTACCGGCCTCCGAATCCCGACGAGATCGTGCTCAAGGTGCATGAGGGCAGACTCGAGGCGCGCGGTCCGAACGATCCGCCTGGAAGTGGTGTCCGCGCGGAGTGGCTCGTGCCGTGTGCGCCGACGCGAAGTGGCGCGAAACTCGGGCGCACGGATGCAACTTCGAAGTCGCCGCTCATTCGCGCGCTCGGCGACTCAATGTCCGTGATCGACGCGACCGGCGGATTCGGCGTCGATGCGTGGACGCTCGCGTGCGCCGGGCGCAGCGTGCTCCTGATCGAGCGATCGCCGATCCTCGCCGCGCTGCTTCGCGATGCGCTGGCATCTGCGCAGCGCGACGATCCGCTGGCTGCGGCGCGACTCACGCTGATCGAAGATGACGCACGCGAAGTACTTGCAGCGATTGCGGCGGGGAAGGGGCCGACCGAAGCGCCCGATGCGGTCTATCTTGATCCGATGTTTCCGCCGAAGCGACGCGCCAGCGCGTTGCCATCGAAGCCGATGCAATTCCTCACCGCGATCGTCGGCGCCGATCTCGACGCGGGAGACTTGCTCGCCGTCGCGCGGCGCGTGGCACGGAAGCGAGTCGTCGTGAAGCGACCGCCGCACGCGGCACCGCTCGCACTTGGCGCCACATCGACCATCGAGACGAAGTTACTGCGCTTCGACATCTATCTGCCCGCGAGCGGTGGGGATCAGCGCGAGGGCCACGAAGGCCGCGAAGGCCATGATGGTCCAGAAGGGCGCGACGGTCGCGAAGCACATGACGGGAGCGCCGCGTGAGTTCCGCGCCGTGGTTCTACATGTCCATGTTGCCGCCGCCGGGCGGTGTCGGCCAGCTCACGCGCGAAGAGGTCAAGCACGCCCTCGGTGCGAAGCGGCTCTCCGTCGGTGATGAAGTCACACTCTTCGACGGGCGCGGCGGCGTCGCGATCGCGCGACTCGGCGCGGGGCGCACCAGCGACGGATCGATGCCGGTCGAGATCGTCGAACATCAACAGCAGCCGGCGCCATCACCGCCGGTGATCATCGCAACAGCCATCCCGAAGGGCGATCGCTGGTCGACGCTGCTCGACATGGCCACGCAGCTGGGCGCGACGGCGTTCGCGGCACTCGACTGCGAGCGCAGTGTCGTGCGCAGCGCCTCGCTCAAGCGAGCGCGCGTGGAGCGCATTCTGATCGAAGCGTGCAAGCAGTCGCGTCGAGCATGGGTTCCGCGGATCGATCCACCGGGAACGCCGCCAACGCTCGCGAGCGCTGCGATCGGTCGTGGCGCCAAACTCTTCATCGCGCACCCAGGCGGGCTGGACGCGCCGACAGTCGCGTCCGCAGGCACAGCCACAGCGGCAGCCGCGGTCACAGCGCCAGCCAAAGCCACCGCCACATTCACACGCGAGCAGTCACGCACGATCGTGATCATGGTCGGTCCCGAAGGTGGTTTCACCGACGACGAAGTTGCCGCCGTCATCGGAGTTGGCGCGACTCCGATCTCGCTCGGCAGCGCCACGCTTCGCGTCGAAACGGCGGTCGTCGCAGCCCTCGCGCTCTGCCGACTCGCCTGACGGAGTCACCGCCGCTCGCATGCGCCTGAAACGGCGCCTCTTCGAATGCGGGTGAAATGGAGCGTACCGGGGTCGAACCGGTGACCTCCGCCTTGCAAAGGCGGCGCTCTCCCAATTGAGCTAACGCCCCGCTGATCGAACGCGACTTGTGTACCGGGAAGGGTTGTTCATGTCCAGCGCCGATTCACGGTGATGCGACGCAACGTTCTTCTGGGTCGATCGACGACGATGCACCGCTCCGCTGATCACCGCGCGTCTGGTGGAACCGGCGCGTACTCGACCGGGCCATCACTGGCGGCCGGCGTCACGGTGCTGGAGGTGCCCGTGCTCCCTGCGGAACCGGCGCCCGCACCATCACGCTCGATCGAGAGCGTGACACCACCGCTCGGTGAGCCGACCTGCGGGCTCGTGCGCTGCGTGAGAATGTCGATCGAACGCGGTTCGATCACATTCACGCGGAGCGCCGCGTCATATCGCTTCTCGCCCTTGATGCCGACGAGTACGCCGAGCATCGTCGCCAACTGGAAGTCGTTGCGCGGCACGACATACGCAGCGGTCTGACCAACGGCTGGATCCTGAAGTCGATAGAGCGCCGGCAGTCGGTTGCCGTCGAAGACGGTGCTCGCGTTGAGCACGCCGACGGCGTCATAGTCGCTTCGCGCTTCCATCGCGAGACTGATCGCACGCATGCGATCGAGATCCTGCCCACGCTGCGCACGCAGGCGCTGCAATTCGTACATGCGATCCTGCACTTCGAGCTTGATCGCGAGCTGTTCTGTGCGCGCCTGTGCCATCTGTCGAATCTCGCCGGGCACATTCGGCCGCGTGATGAGTTCGACATAGCGATTCCGCAGCACGGCGACTTCGGCGCTCTCAAGCGGCTGCTTCTTCACGGTCTCCCAGATCGACTCGAGATCCTCGTACTCGCGGCGATTGCTGAGCGTCTCCAGTTCTCGCGGTGATTGCCTGGCTTCGGGCTCTTCGCGCCGCGTGGTGGTGACGACGGTGTCGCGCTCGGTCACATCGACCTCACCATCGGGCTTGATCACCGCTTCAAGGTCGCTCTCGCCCAATGTCTCGGTGACGATCTCAGCGCCGTTCGTTCCGGTTGCGTCGCGCGGTCGCGCCCTGATCACGGCTTCGTCGGCAAGCGAGGGCACGCCCGTGTTCGCCGCGTTGCTGTTCGGCGCTGCGCCGGTACCGCTCGTGGCGCCGGTGGGATTCGTCCCGCCGCCTCGGTTCGCCGCGGGCGGACTTGTCGGCGCCGCGGCAACGGCGCGGTTCGCGCGGTACGCCTCCGCTTCGGCGGGCGAAGCGCGACGCAGATAGTTCAGGTTGATGAAACCCTCCGCCGCGTCAGTGAGCGCCACGCGATAGACCTTCTCGCGATCACCCTCGAGCGTGCCGAGCACCTTGAGTGTGTCGCCAGGCGAGAGCTTCGCGATCGGCTTCCAACTTGCGTCGGGACTCTCCTTGCTGTTGATGTTCGGCGCCTTCACTTCAGTGCGCGCCGTGACCTTCAGTGTCGTGCCATCGCTTGAGAGTTCGACGCGTCGATCAGCAGGAATGAATCCGTGAATCTCCGCGAACGCGGGCCCGGTGCAGCGCACACGCGCCCAGCCGAAGCTCTCCTCGATGACTTGCACCACATCGCCGGTCGCCAGTCGACCGAAGGGATAGCTGCTGTTGACGCTCGGACTGGAGCGGATGAAGACGTTGTTCGCATTGATCGCAGCCCAGTACGGCTGCGCGGTCGTCGGCGCAGCGCTGCCTGCTGGCGGAGTTTGCGCCGACGCTGCGTGAGGCACCGCGCACAAGAGAGCGAAAGCGACGACGATGAGACCCAGAAGCCGATCGGTGCGAGTGTTCCTCATGGGCGGGATCTTACCGGCGGCGTTACCATCTCGTCCCCATGTGGATGGCTCGACAGACGCGGAATCGGAGGGTCGGATCGGCGGAGGAAGCGACGCCAGATCGGGCGGTCTCGGCCGCGTCCGTTGCAACGCGAGCGACCACCGACTCCATCGCGTCCCTCGCTTTCATCGCGTCCCTCGCTTTCATCGCGTCCCTCGCGTCCCTCGCGTACATGGCGTGCACGGCGTGCATCGCGTGCATCGCGTGCATGGCTCTCGTCGCATGCGAGACGCCGTTTCACACGGTGGATGACCCGGCGCTCCAGGCCGCGATCGAAGCGGCGGCCGCGCGTGAAGTTGCGGCCGCTGGCGATGGAGAATTCCGCCCGCTCGAACAGCCGCCCAACGAGGTGCCGGCGATGTTGGCGCCGCGTGCAGACGAACTGTCGAAGCTCGGTCCGCAGGTCTGGTCGAACGCCGGCACGCTCGACATCGGTTCGGCACTCGATGGTCGCTCGCCGAAGCAAGTGCAGATCGGCCTTCAGCAGGCGATCGTCACCTCCGTTCGCAACAATCTCGGGATCCAAGGGGCGCGGTTGCAGCAGGGCGTGTCGCAGGCGGACATCATTCGCGCCGAGGCTGCATTCGATGCGGTGCTGCTCGCGTCGACCGGCTACAGCCGACTCGATCAACCGACGGTGGTCTTCGCGCCCCAGGGCGAGTTTGTGCCAACGGCGTTCGGCAACAACTCGAAGAACTGGAACTTCTCGACCGGCATTCAGCAGCCGCTCGTGACCGGCGGTGCGGTGAGTGTCTCGACAACTTGGAATTGGCAGGATCTCTCGCCCGAGCGCTTCTACACGCCCAACCCATCGTGGAACAACTCCATCAATCTCGGCGTGACGCAGCCGCTGCTTCAGGGCTTCGGCAGCGATGTGAACATGGCGCAGATTCGTCTTGCGCGGAATGCCGATCGCAAGTCGACGCAGGCGTTGCGTGAGCGGTTGCTCGAAGTCGTGGCGCGCACGGAGTCGGCGTATTGGCAACTCGTGCTGGCGCGGCACAACCTCACCGTGCGACTGTGGCTGGTCGAAGCCGGCACGCAGGTGCGCGATGTGCTGCAGAAGCGGCGCGAGTTCGACACGACGCTGGCGCAGTACGCCGACAGCGTCGCGGTCGTCGAGAACCGCAAGAGCCAGGTCATCCGCGCTCGGCGCGATGTGCAGCAGGCGGTCGACGCACTCAAGGTGCTCATGAACGACCCCGATCTGCCGATCGGCGACGAGACGACGATCGTGCCGACGGACTCGATGGTCGATCAGGCGCTCAACGCCAGCATGCGCGAAGCGATCGGCACCGCGATTCAGCAGAGTCCGCTCGTGGCGCGAGCGATGCTCGATATCGACGATGCGTCGATCCGCCAGGTCGTTGCGGACAACGGTCGCTTGCCGCAACTCAACCTCAACGCGCAGATGCAGTGGAGCGGACTCGACGGCACCTACGGCAATGCGTGGGACGAGATCGGGCAGGGGCAGTTCATCGACTACATCGTTGGCCTCAGCTTCTCGCAGGCGATCGGCAATCGCTACGGCGAAGCGACCTATCGCCGCGCACGACTCGAGCGCAGCCAGATGGTCATCGCCTATCGCGCTTCGATCCAGAACGCCGTCTTCACTGTGAAGGGCGCCCTGCGCGATGTCGCGACAAACTACCAGTTGATCGGGCAGACGCGTGCATTCAGACTGGCGCAGGCGGAGAACCTGCGGGCGCTGCTCGTCGACGAACAGACGCTTGCGGCGTTGACGCCGGAATTCCTCAACCTCAAGTTCCAGCGGCAGGATGGACTCGCGAGTGCGCAGCTTCAGGAGTCGGCGGCGCTCGTCGATTACAACTCCGCCATTGCGGACCTCTATCGCGCCATGGGTACGGGCCTGGAGATGAACCGCATCGAGCTCGAGACGGTCGACGAACCTCGTCGGTAGCGAGCGGTCGTTCTTCGCGCGGCCGCTCCATGCCCGTCATCCTTCCATACGACGATGAAAACATCACCCGCGCCGCGGACGAGCTCCGCGCGGGCGCCGTCGTGGCCTTTGCAACAGAGACGGTCTACGGACTCGGCGCGGACACCTTCAACGCCGAAGCCGTTCAGCGCATCTACGAGCTGAAGGGTCGTCCGCTCGACAACCCATTGATCGCCCATGTCATCGATTCGATCGGTGCCAAGGCCGTTGTGCTCGAATGGGATCGTCGCTGCGACAAACTTGCATCGCGCTTCTGGCCGGGACCGCTCACGATGATCCTGCCGCGACGCCCCGAAGTTCCGGCGGAAGCGGTCGCCGGTCTCGACACGATCGCCGTGCGCTCGCCGATGCATCCGTTGGCGCGGTCACTGCTGTACGCGTTCGGCGGGCCCATTTCTGCACCGAGTGCGAACCGCAGCGGACATGTCTCGCCGACCACCGCGCAACATGTGGCGGATGACTTTCCGCAGGCGGAGCGATTGACCGTGCTGGATGGCGGTGCTGCGGGGTTCGGCATTGAGAGCACCGTGGTCGATCTCACGGGTGAAGTCGTGCAGGTGCTGCGACCAGGCACGATCACGGTCGATCAGGTGCGGCGCGTGCTGGGTCGCGCGCATGCGGTCGAGGGTCTTGAGCAGGGCAAATCGCCGGGTACGACCGCAAGTCACTATGCGCCGACGCGCGGTGCGACTTTCGTGTTGGCGTCGGAACTTGCGGCGCATCTTGCAGCGCTGAGCCAGTCGGGTCGGCGCGCCGCCGTGCTCTCGTTGACGCCGGCACTCGTGCAGCCGCCGCATCAGGTGATTGTCATGCCATCCGACGCAGAGGGTTATGCGCGGCGCCTCTATCAGGCGCTGCGCGAAGCCGACGCGGTTGAAGTCGATTGCATCGTGATCGAAGCACCGCCCGAACGCGACGGCGTCTGGCTGGCGGTGCACGATCGACTGGCCCGTGCCACGCGCGCGTAGGCCTCAGCGGGGGCACGCACCCCAACTTCCGAGCACGGCCGCAAGGTCGGCTCCATTCACGATGCCGTCGAGGTTGGCATCTCCCGTGAGTCCGGGCGCGCCGCTCGTGCCCCAATGGCCGAGCACGAGCGCCAGGTCCGCACCGCCGACCGTGTCATCGCCATCGAGATCGGCCGCACACCAAGTTAAGACTCCGGGCTCGAACAGATACACCGCGCCGGCCTCGTAGATACTGTTGTCCGCCTGGTTGCCGTTCACGCCCGTCGAGCTGCTCGCCTCGCCGTATGCGCCGACGGCGACGAGCGCGCCTGAGACCACAACGAACTGCCCGAATTGGTCATACATGCTTGGGTTTGACGCCTTCAAGTACGCCGCTTGGTTCCACTCAGTGCCTTCGCGGAGGAAGACGTAGGCGGCACCCGAAGATGACAGCAAGTTGTTCGCTTGATTGCCGTTCACGCCCGCGGAGCCGCTGGCCTCGTTCGGCGCTCCGGCAACGACGGTGTCTCCGGAGATCGACAGCCCGTATCCGAACCAGTCGTTGGTGCCCGTATTCGATGCCTTGAGATAGGCCTGTTGCAACCACGTCGATCCGTCACGAACAAAGACATAGGCGGCCCCCGCACTCGGAGCGCTCCAATCGGCTTGATTGCCGTTCACACCGGTGGCGCCGCTCCTCTCCCCATAGGCACCGACGACCAGTGTATTGCCCGACAGCGCGACCGGATAGCCGAAGTACGCGGCCCATCCTGTGTTTGACGCTTTCAGGTAGGCCTCCTGACTCCATGACGCTCCGTTTCGAACGAACACATAGGCCGCACCGGAGTTGAACATGCTGTTGTCCGCTTGGTTGCCGTTGACGCCTGTCGCGTTGCTGTCCTCTATGAACGCGCCCACCACCACCATGTCACCCGACACCGTGACTGAGGTGCCAAACTGATCATCGGCGCCTGTGTTCGAGGCTTTGAGGTAGACCTGCTGGATCCAAGTGTCATTGTCGCGGACGAAGACGTAAGCGGCACCCGAGTCCGCTGCACTGTTGCTCGCCGAGTCTCCGTTCACACCGATGGCGCTGCTGTCCTCGTAGCGCGCGCCGACTGCGACGGTATCGCCGGAGATCGAAACCGCGAAGCCGAACCGATCGCCGATGTTTGCATTCGCCGCCTTGAGTTGGGCTTGCTGGCTCCAAGACGTGCCGGCTCGGACAAAGACATAGGCCGCACCCGAGAGGGCGGCGAGGCTGCCCTCGCGCTGCGCCCCCACGACAATGGTGTCGCCGGAAATGGCAACCGGGAAGCCGAAGTACGCATTCGCGGCCGAGTTGGATGCCTTCAGATAGGCCTGCTGGACCCATGTCGCACCGTCGCGAACGAAGACGTAGACCGCACCGGAGTCGGGTGCGCTGTTGTCCGCCTGATCGCCGTTCACGCCGGTGGCGCGACTGTCTTCGCCCAGCGCGCCGATGACCACCGTGTCACCACTCACGGCCACGCTGCCGCCGAACAGATCACCCTCGTCGGTGTTGGACGCCTTCAGGTAGGCCTGTTGCGCGATCGGGTCAATGGTGAGCGGATAGCGCGCGCCGCGATCGTCGACGACGAGCACGAGTGTGTGCGGCGCGGCCGACACCGCATGAGCCGCGTCATCTCCGGTACTCGCTACGGGCAACTCGAAGCGCGCATCGAGCACGGTGCCATCGGCATCGAAAACGATCAAGCCGTTGTAGTTCACGACACTGGCGCCGTTCGCGTCAACGAAGGCAACACTGCGTGCGCCAGCGCTCACGCGCGGCATCAGGTCTCCGCGCACGGCCAGAGTCAGGCGCAGCAGTTCCTCGGTGCGCGACTGAATCGCTTGCTCAGTGTCGAACGCATGAGCGCTGCGCCGTGCTGCCGGCGGAGGCTGGTGCACGGTGAAGCCATGCTCCAATCCGCGCGTGTCGTTGATGAACCACTCGGTGAGTGCGGCGTGCCATTCGTAGCTCACACGTCCGCCAACTGCATCGATGCAGATCGGCGCATGCACAACGCGCTCGGCGCCAGCGCGACCGTAGCGAACGAGTTGCAAGCCCCACGACCAATCCCCGGCGTCCGGCGTCGCTTCGAATCCGCAGCCGTCGAAGAGCATCCGCCACCGTTGACCTGGATTGCGCGCTCTGAAGTGTTGGCCACCATCGACGGCGTGCGCCGAATGACGGCCTGCGTCGTACGCCGCGCGAATGCTCGACCATTCCGACGCGGAAAGGACATCGGGCTCTTGCGCAGCCACGGCGCAGGACAAGGTCACGAAGACCACGGCACCAACCCAGGAACTCTTGTGCATTCGAATCGCTCCTTCCCATCGCCCCCTGGTGGTCGTCGCATGCGCGACCTCAAGCGTCAGGAAACCTCACGCAGCGTAGCCGCATTGCCACCCATGGGCAGTTGGATTCCGTGACGCTGCGCAAAGTTCAGCGCATCGTCATAGCCCGCGTCGGCGTGGCGCAGGACACCCATGAGCGGATCATTCGTGAGCACGCGCTCAAGCCGCGCCGCCGCTTCCGGTGTTCCATCGGCCACGATCACCTGACCTGCGTGCTGACTGAAACCGATGCCGACGCCACCGCCATGATGGAAGCTCACCCAACTCGCACCGGACGCGATGTTCACCGCGAAGTTGAGCAGCGCCCAATCGCTGATCGCGTCGCTGCCATCCTTCATCGCTTCGGTCTCACGATTCGGACTGGCGACGCTGCCGCAATCGAGGTGATCGCGCCCGATCACGATCGGCGCCTTCAACTCGCCGCTCGCCACCATCTCGTTGAAGCGCAGGCCCGCGCGATGTCGCTCGCCGTACCCGAGCCAGCAGATGCGCGCCGGCAATCCCTGGAACGCCACGCGCTCTTGCGCCATGCGGATCCAACGGTGCAACCCTTCGTCCTTCGGGAAGAGCTCGAGCACGGCCTCGTCGGTGCGACGAATGTCCTCGGCATCGCCCGAGAGCGCCGCCCATCGAAAGGGCCCGCGTCCCACGCAGAACTGCGGGCGAATGTACGCAGGCACGAAACCCGGGAAATCGAACGCCTCGTGGTAGCCCGCGTCGAGCGCGCGCTGACGAATGTTGTTGCCGTAGTCGAAGACGATGGTGCCCCGGCGCTGGAACTCGACCATGAGCTTCACATGCTCGACCATCGAATCGATCGCGAGTGCGCGAACGCGATCAGGATCGCTCGTGCGCATGGCATCGGTCTGCTCGCGCGAAAGACCAACGGGGTAATAGCCCCACAGCGGATCGTGCGCGCTCGTCTGATCCGTGAGCACGGCGGGCGTGATCGTGCGTTCGCGCAGTCGTTTCAACAGGTCAACTGCGTTCGCAAGCACGCCGATGCTCAGCGCTTCGCCTTTCTTGGCGCAGTCGACGGCGCGATCGATCGCCGCATCGAGATCATCGTGGATCTCATCGAGGTAGCGATCGTGCTTGCGCTTCTCGAGTCGTTCGCGGCACATCTCCGCAATGAGGCATGTGCCATCGGTCATGGTCACCGCCAGCGGTTGCGCACCGCCCATGCCGCCGCAGCCGGCCGTGACGCAGAGCTTGCCCTTGAGCGAACCGCCGAAGTCGCGTCGCCCGCACTCGGCGAAAGTCTCGTAGGTGCCCTGCAGAATGCCCTGCGTGCCGATGTAGATCCACGATCCTGCGGTCATCTGCCCATACATGATGAGCCCGCGACCGGCGAGGTCGTCGAAGTGCTCCTGCGTCGCCCAATGCGGAACGAGATTCGAGTTCGCAATCAGCACGCGCGGCGCATCGACATGCGTCTTCGCAATGCCGACGGGCTTTCCACTCTGCACGAGCAGCGTCTCATCGGCGCCGAGCGTCTTGAGCGCCGCGATGATCGCGTGATACGCCGGCCACGAGCGCGCCGCCTGTCCACGACCGCCGTAGACGACGAGATCCTCCGGGCGCTCGGCAACCTCAGGGTCGAGGTTGTTCATGAGCATGCGCATGGCTGCTTCCGCAGCCCAGGTCCGACAGGTCAATGTGTTGCCGCGCGGAGCGCGGATCGTCTCAGTCGTGGTGGTCATCCAGTCCATTCGCCCAGGAGGATTGCGAGATCTTCGCCGTTGACATCGCCGTCGCTGTTCAGGTCGGCGCCGGTCCCGGGCTCGCTCGGTCCCCACGCGCCGAGCAGGAGCGCCAGATCAAGACCGTTGACGAGTCCATCAGCGTTCACATCGCCGGAGGGTGGATTGCAGACGCCGAACGCGCCGTCGTCATCGCAATCACGAATCCAGAAGATGAGCGCGGCACCGGCGTTGGAAACTTGCGGTGGATCGAAACCCCGAGCGCCGAGCATCGCTGCCTCACCGTTGATGGAGACGCTCGAGCCGAACGCGTCGCCCGTCGCGCCATCCGGATCGAGCAGTTCATCAGAGAAGACCCATCCGTCGGCGCTGCTTGCTCGTGTGAAGACGAACGCGCTTCCATGCAGAACATGCGGGCCGACCGTGCGCGCGGGCGCGCCGGCAATGATCAGATCTCCATCCAGCGCGAGTGAAGAGGCGAAGCCATCGCTCACTTGCGTGACGGGAGGGGCCAATGTCGCCGCCTGGACCCACGAACTCTGATGTCGTTCGAAGACATGAGCGCGGGCAAGGCCCGTGGAAAGCGTGGGTGAAGTGCCCGCCACGATTGTGTCGCCGGTCTCGTCAATCGCGATCGAGCGGCCCATTTCATCGAGCGCGACACCATCGGTTGCATAGAGCTTCGCCTTCTGCGTCCAGACTGCGCCGTTGCGCTCGAACGCGTAGACCGCGCCTTGATTGATGACGGCCAGCTTCTCCTTGCCCCATGCGCCAGCGAAGAGACGGTCGCCCACCATCGCCACGCTCTCTCCGAATCCGTCGCCGACCGTTGCGTCGTTGGCGGTGACGATCGCCTCTTCGATCCAGGTCGGTGCCTGGCCCCCCTTGTTGACGACGCGATAGACATAGACCGCGCCGCGGAAGTTGTTTCGTTGCGGCGCGCCGATGGCGACGCGATCGCCGGACATGGCGACCGAGCGACCGAATCGGGCGTTCGGTTGCCCGTCGGAGGCCTTCAGGACCCCCTCCTCGGTCCAAGTGCCATCGGGCGCGCGTCGATTGATGTAGACCGCGCCCGTTCCGCCAGCAACACCTGGAGCGCCGATCGCCGCAGCCGTTCGCAACGAGAAGAGGAACGCCGGCCGCGCGATCGCGACGGCTGAGCCGAAGAGTGCGCCTTCGGGAAGATCGCTCGGGACGATGAAGCTCTCCCACACCCAGCCCGTGGGCGAGTAGCGCCAGACCTGCGCGGCACCGTGGTGTTGGACGCCCTCGCTCGAGGCGCTCCACGCGCCGGCGATGGCGAACGGCTCCTTGAACGCAACGCTCTTCCCCAGTTCATCGCCGAGGCCGAGATCGAGCGTTATGAGTTTCTGCACCAGCGCTGGCGGCACCGGCGGGCTCGGCTCTGCGAACGCCGTCGTCGCCAACGGAATCGGCGTCAGCGTGAGCGCGATGAGTGTGCCAGCGACTTCTGAAACAGCACCATTCGATCGCTTGGAGGGCATCGCTACAGCATCGTGGGTTCGCCGACGCGGGTCAACACTGTGGGCAGAAAACGGTTGGCGCGAGGCGGGAACCCGGAGGGTCGCTGCCATCAATCGGCGTCGAAGGCACCCTTGTGAATGAGGCACTCGATTGCCGAGATGAGCGGGGCGGGAGGGCGATCTTCGGTGGATGCCGGGGCGACGCTGCGCACGAGCGCAGCGGTGGCCTCGACGCGCGGCCCGCTCGTGAGTGGTCGATGACGCTCGAGCGCCTCCGTCATGCACAGCAGTTCGATCGCGATGACACTGCGCGCCAGTCCCACGGCGCGCTCGAACTTGAGCGCTGAAGTGGCGCCGAATGAGTTGTAGTCCTCCATGCCGGCGCAGGTCGGGATGTTGGCCACGCTCGCGGGCACGCAGAGTGTCTGCAACTCGTTGCAGCATGCAGCGGCGGCGTACTGCGTGATCATGAGTCCGGATTTGAGTCCCGGATCGTGCGCCAGATGCGGCGTCAACTTCGTGAAGGGATCCGCGCCACCGAGGATCCAATAGACGCGTCGCTCTGCGATGCCGGCGATCGGCGCGAGCGCGATGGTCGCCATGTCGAGAGCGATCGCCAACGGCATGCCGTGGAAGTTGCCGCCAGAGATGATGGAGCCACCCTGGGCTGCGCCTGCGGCAGCGTTGGTGGCGGCGCTGGCAGCGGCGCTCGCGGCAGCGTTGGTGTTGGCTTGGGAATCGCCCCGAGCGTCCGCGAAGACGAGCGGATTGTCGGTGACGGCGCCGAGTTCGCGTTCGATCACGCAGCGCACGAAGCGCAACGCGTCGAGCGCGGCACCGAGCACTTGCGGCGTGCAACGAAGCGAGTACGGATCCTGCACGCGCGGGTCGTTCTCGCGATGGCTGGGGATGATCTGCGAGCCGGCGAGTTCACTTCGCAGGCGCGCGGCGACTTCGATCTGTCCCGGCTGACCGCGAGCCGCGTGCAGGCGCTCATCGAGGAATGTGTCTGATGCAAGCGATGCATCGATGGCGAGCGCGGCACTGCGCAGCGCCGCGCGGAAGAGTTGTTCCGCGCGAAGCAGCGTGAGTCCACCGATGGCGGCCATCGCATGCGTGCCGTTGATGAGCGCCAGGCCCTCCTTCGCCTCGAGTTCGAGCGGCGCGATGTTCCGCGCCTTGAGCGCGTGTCCCGCGCGCGTGCGCAACTCGCCGAGTTCGGCATCGCCTTCGCCCATGAGTCCGAGCGCGACATGCGCCAACGGTGCGAGATCACCCGAAGCGCCGACCGAACCGCGACTCGGGACGCACGGCGTGACATTGGCATCGAGCAGGCGAAGAATCTGCTCGACGACCGCTGGACGCGCGCCGCTGAGCCCGCGCGCGAGACTCGCCGCGAGCGCTGCCATCATTGCGCGGACCGTTCGTCGTGGCAGCGGCTCGCCGACCCCCGACGCATGCGATCGCACGAGATTCTTCTGCAACTGCCGCAGATCGTCGCGACCGATCCGCACCCGCGCCAAGGAGCCGAAGCCGGTGTTGACGCCGTAGACGGCGGTCTGGCCCGCGGCCGCGCGTTCCACCACGGAGCGCGATGCCTCCATGCGGGCGCGACCGGCGGTGCCGAGCTGCAACGACGCAGTGCCGTCGGCCACCTTCGCGAGCGCTTCGAGCGGAAGCGGCTCGCCGTCGAGCACGATCGATTCTCGAGACGGTGTCATTGGAGGGGGATCATGCTAACGGCGGCGCGCTTGCTGCGCGGTCTTCGCCCGCGTAAACACTCGCTCATGGATCATGCCGTTGCGCGATGGAGCGTGCTCTTGGCGGGGTTGATCGTTGCGGGCGGGGCCGCGTGGAGCGCCGTCGGCGCCATGCATTCGGCCCGCGGCATCGCCGGTCCCGGCATCACGGACGCGATCAATCCGGCATGGGCGGCACTCGTGCTGCTCGGTGCGTTCGGCGTTGCAACGGTCGTCGCCGTGATCGTCGGCAGACTGCTCAACCCGATCGTCGGACTCTTCACACTTGGCGCAGGACTCGGTGTGCTGGCGATGCGCACCGGAACAATTCGCGACGCGTGCTTCGACGGAGGTTCGCTTGCGCCACTCGCATGCGAAGCGCTCGTCTGGGCGCTGCTCGTTGCGATCGCGTCGATCGTGGTGCATCGCTGCGCGAAGGACGCGTCGGCCATGGTGCCGGTCAGTGCCGGCGGTGGCGCGGGCGGCGGCGCGGGTGGCGCGTCGGGTGGCGGCGGGGGCGGCGCATCAGGCGGCACCATCGCACGCAGCCACGGTGACGCGGGACTCGCGCTCCGCGACGCGCTCTCGATCGGTTCATTGAAAGTCGCTGCGATCGGCGCGGTCGCGATCATCGGCATCTGGCTGCTCGTCGTCAGTCCGCTCAAGGGTCAGGCGATCGGCGCCGCGATCGTCGGCGGTTTCCTGGCAGGACATGTCGCGAAACGCGCGCTGCCGGATCAATCGCCGGTGCTGCTCTTCGCCGCGCCGATTCTCTTCGTCGCGATCGCGCAGCTCATTCTCTCGATGTCGATCGTCGATCCGGCCGCTGCGTTCGTGCACGGATCGCTGCCGAATCTCGTGGTGATCATGCCGCTCGATCTGGTCGCCGGTTCGATCGTCGGCGTGGCGATCGGCATTGGGCTCGCGAAGCCGCCGCACTGAGCGCGCCGTGAAGACCGCGCCGAGACGACCGCGCCGCGCTGCTCGCGCCGTGAATCACGCGGCGCGTCTCGCGCGACGCACCTCGCGCGACCGTCCGCGACGCTCGCCATCTCTATACTCGCGGCCTATGCCGCTTCTCGTGACTGGAACGATCGGGATCGACACGCTGCACGCGCCCACGGGGCAGGCCGAGCGCGTGCTCGGAGGCAGCTGCGCCTACTTCGCGGCGTCCGCGAGTTTCCTCGCGCCGGTGCGTGTCGTCGGCGCCGTCGGCGGCGACTGGCCTGCCGATCATCGAACGCGACTCTCCTCGTTCAAGAACGTTTCGCTCGACGGACTCGAAGTGCGTCCATCGAGCCGCACCTTCGCATGGGGTGGTCGTTATCTCGACGACATGAATCGTCGCGAGACGCTCTTCACGGAACTCGGTGTGCTTGAGGAAGACCCGCCCAAGGTGCCGAAGTCGTTCCGCGACAGTCGACATGTCTTCCTCGGCAACACGCATCCGGCGGTGCAACTCGATCTGCTTGAGCAACTGCCCGAGCGCGAGATCGCCGTGTGCGACACGATGGATCTCTGGATCAACATCGCGCGGCCGGAGTTGCTGCGGCTCTTCGGTGAGGTGGACGGTGTGGTGCTGAATGACCAGGAGGCGACGCAACTCACGGAGATCCGCAACGCCGTGAGCGCGGGTCGGGCGATTCTCGACATGGGGCCGTCGTTCGTTGTCGTCAAGAAAGGCGAGCACGGCGCAGTGCTCGTGCATCGCGATGGTGTCGCGACGATGCCGGCGTTTCCCGCCGATGGCACGCATGTCGTCGATCCGACGGGTGCCGGCGATTCGTTCGCGGGCGGACTCATGGGACATCTGGCGGCGACGAAGAAGTGCGATCTCGACGCGATCCAGACCGGCCTTGCATGGGGCACGGTGATGGCGAGCTTCACCATCGAGTCGTTCGGACTCGACCGGCTGAGTCGACTCGACCGCGGGCAGATCGACGATCGCATGCGCGCCTTCCAGCGACTCGCCCGCGTGGGTTGAGCACCACCAACGATGCGCTCCTTCTCACGCATGATCCTCGCATGATCCTCTCATGATCCTCTCATGACCCTCTCATGACCCTCTCATGACCCTCTCATGACCCTCTCATGACCCAAGCAACCACCACCATGACCCACCCTCCACGACGCGCGCCCTTCCGCAACCAGCCGTGCATCGCTGCATTCGCTCCGCGCGCCGTGTGCGCCGCCGTCGCCGTGCTCTGCCTTGGGACGCTCGTGTGCACAGCGCACGCGTGGGATCGCTTCGAGGATCTGCCTGGTGCCGATCGCGTGCGCAAGGCGCAGGCGAACAACGCGGGCGCGATCACTGGCTCGCGCAGTCAAGTGCGGTTCGCGCCGGATGGAAGCGCGGTCGCATGGCGCGACGGTGATGCGTGGAAGAGCCTTGCGTTGCCGCCATCGGGCGCAGCGGAAGCGATGGCTGACGAGCCCGATTGGCCGGCGTGGAATGCGCCGGCATCGCAGTTTCCGACGCTGCCGCCGCCACCGCCTGCGCCGGGTCGCGGCTACCAGTCGCTCGCCGCGAATGCGCCGGATGGCAAGCGCGTGGCGCACTTTCGCGAGGGCAATGTCGTGATCACTGGCGGCGACGATGGTGATGTGGCCGTGACCACCGAGGGCGCGCCCTCTGTGCATGGCGTGCGATTCGGCAACGCAAGCTGGGTCTACGGCGAGGAACTCGATCAGACGACGGCGATGTGGTGGTCTCCCGACGGACGCTACCTCGCCTACTACAAGTTCGACGACTCGGCTGTGCGCGATGTGCCGATGCTCACCAACCTCACGACGGTGCGCCCGAGCGTCGAGTCGTTGCCCTATCCGAAGCCCGGCGAACCCAATCCCGTCGCGGCGCTCGAGATCTACGACACGCAGTCGACGAAGCGCATCACCGTCGATGTCGGAAGCGAGCGCGAGCAGTACATCTATGACGCGAGTTGGGCGCCGGACAGCTCGGTGCTCCTCTTCAACCGCACCAATCGAGATCAGAATGTGCTCGAAGTTCTGCTCGCGGATCCGCTGACGGGCGCGAGCCGCATGCTCATCACCGAGAAGCAGCCGACCTGGCAGGAGAATCATCCGCCGCGCCGATTCCTTGCGGACGGTCGGCGCTTCATCTGGGAGTCGGAGCGCAGCGGATATCGACAGTTCGAGTTGTGGCATCTCGATCAGGGCCGCATCGCCACACTCATGAACGGTGACTATCCGGTGCAGACGGTCGTGCGCCTTGATGAGGCCAACAGCACGCTCTGGTACACGGCGTTCGGCTCGGAGACGCGCATCAACCCACAGCTCTTCAAGGTCGCACTCGATGGCACGGGCCAGCAGCGACTCACGCCGAACGATCGTCACTACGGTTCGTTCACGATTTCGCCTGATGGGCGCTGGTTCACGGCGGTCGAGCAGTTCGTCGATCAAGCACCGGAGCTGCAGCTCTTCGAAGTGCCGGCGAGTGATGCAGCCGGCGCGGGGGGCGCGGGTGGCGCGGGCGGCGCGGGTGGCGCGGGCAGCGCTTCTGCCTCGACCGCGCCGCGTGAACCCGTCGTGCTGCGAGCACGCAACACGGATGCATGGTCGTCGCGCGGTGCGAACGCGCCGGAGTTCTTCACATGCATGGCGGCCGACGGCGTGACACCGCTCTACGGCACGCTGCACAAACCCTCCGAATTCGACGCGACGAAGAAGTACCCGCTGCTCATCGATGTCTACGGCGGGCCCGGCATCCAGACCGTCAGCACGCGCGCCTCGATGCCGGATGCGCGAACCGAGTTCGGAATGCTCATTGCGCGCGTCGACAATCGCGGAACGCCCGGACGCGGCAAGGCCTTCGAAGGCGCGACCTACCGCGCGCTCGGTGGCGCGGACATCGACGATCAAGCGGCCGCGGCGAAGTTCCTCGCCGAGCGACCCTATGTCGACGGCCAACGCATCGGCATCACCGGTCACAGCTATGGCGGCTACGCCACGATCATGGCACTGCTGCGCTACCCGGAGCTCTTTCGCGTGGGCGTGGCTGGCGCAAGCGTCACCGATTGGCGGCAGTACGACACCATCTACACCGAGCGCTACATGCGCACGCCGCAGCAGAACGCGGAGGGCTACGACGCGGGCAGCGCGGTGAAGCTCGCGCCGCAACTGCGCGGCAAGCTGCTGCTGCTGCAAGGCATGGTCGATGACAATGTGCACGCGACGAATCTATTCGAACTCGCCGACGCGCTGCAGCGAGCGAACCGTCCCTTCGAGATGATGATCTTTCCGAAGGCGAATCACGGCATCGGCGGCGCGGCGGCGGAAAGTGTGAAGTGGTCGTTCATTCTCGAACACCTCGGTCTGCGTGACGAGCGCCCCTGACATCGATGACATCGATGACATCGCTTCCAACAGATCGCGGCCATGTGACGACCGAGGCGCGACATCCGCGCTCAGGGGAACTCGATCGACAGAGTGCCGTGGAGATCGTGGCGCTCATCGCCGCCGACGCGCATGACGGCGTGAGCGCCGTCGAACGCGCGGCGGGCGCGATCGGTGCCTTTGCGGAGGCAGTCGCCGAGCGGCTCGATCGCGGCGGTCGCTTGGTCTACGCGGGCGCGGGCACCTCCGGTCGCCTCGGCGTGCTCGACGCGAGCGAGTGTCCACCGACCTTCCAGTCCGATCCCGCGCAGGTCGTCGGTCTCATCGCAGGTGGTGACATGGCGCTGCGCCGGAGCAGCGAAGGCCAGGAGGACGAACTCGCGGGCATCTCGCCCGAGTTCGAGCGCTTGGCGCTGAACGAGCGCGATGCATTTCTCGGCATCGCGGCGGGGGGGACGACGCCGTTCGTACTGGGTGCCATCAACCTTGCGAAGTCGCGCGGCGCACTCACCGGACTGCTGACCTGCTTTCCCGGCGCAGCGGTTGAAGCGTGCGATCATCGCCTGGAGCTCGACACCGGTCCCGAGGTGTTGACCGGCAGCACGCGACTGAAGGCGGGCACCGCCACAAAAGTAGCGCTGAACGCCATCTCAACCGCGGTCTTCGTGCGCCTCGGCAAAGTGCACGGCAATCTCATGGTCGATCTCTCGGCGACGAATGAAAAACTGCTCGATCGCGCCATTCGCATTCTGCGCGAGTTCGATCCATCGCTCGATCGTGCAGCGGCCGCGGAGGTGATCCGCGCGGCCGACGGCGCACTCAAGACGGCGATCGTCATGCGCACGCTCGGCGCGACGCGAGCGGACGCGGAAGCTCGACTTGCGCGCGTGAACGGCCGACTGCGCGAGGCGCTGGCGCCGTGACCGCGTTACGCGGTGCGCGCATCACTCGACAGAGTCGCGGAATCCGATCGCTGCCCATTCCCGCTGAGGTCACTCGAAGCGATGCAAAAACGAACACGGCCCCACCGATGGGGCCGTGTCTCGTTTGTGTGATCCACGATGCTCGTTGCATCGCGCTCGGTGCACGCATCAACTCGTCATGGCGTCATGGCGTCATGGCGTGATGCGGTGCCGCGCGCGTGCGCGGAGTTCACGCGTTCATCAGACCATCGCGTTCAAGGTCTTGAGCGCGCGAGCGCGCACCTTGCGCGACGCGGGCTTCGCCTTGATCATGATCTCGTCGCCGGTGAATGGGTTCTTGCCCATGCGCGACTTCGTCGCTGGCTTGATGACGGTGGTGAGCTTGAGCAAGCCCATGAACTTGAAGACGCCGGGACCCTTCTTGCCGAGGTCCTTCTTCATGATTCCGACGACGGAGTCGAGCACGGCAACGACCTGCTTGCGCGTGAGACCCGTGGACTTCACGATGTCGGCGATGGTGGCACCCTTGCTGCGGGCCTTTGCGGTGGTGGTGGGCATGTTTGTTCGAATCCTTTCTCTGAAGCTCTTCTGGAAGCTCTGCGTGACGCGCGCCCCGACGCTCGGGGCGTGAATGCGTTGTTTCGCCGGGGTTTCCTGCCGCCCGGTCTCAACGCGCGGAAATGTACGCGGGGATAACACGGCATACAAGCGATGACGCGCACGAAATCAAAGGTTTTTTGCGAGCGGAGGGGAGGGGGGTCCGAGCGTCCGAGCAGTTTCCACCGGGCGGGAAGGTGTCTCAAGACGCGCCCGCGCCGCTCCGGGGCGCTCGCGATCCGACCGTTCAGCGCTCGATCAGCGACCACTTTTCGGCGCTCAGCGCGTCGCCGCAGGCTGCTGCGCCCGTGGCAAAACCGGGGCACGGCCCACCGACCAGTAGGTGTACCCAAGCTCCTCCATGTGCTGGCGGCGATAGAGGTTGCGCCCGTCGAAAATGACCTTCGCCTTTAGCCTGGAGGTGATCTGGGCGAAGTCCGGCGAGCGGAACTCGTTCCACTCGGTGGAGATGATGAGCGCGTCGGCACCGTCCAAAGCCTCGTAGAGATCGTGCACGCGCTCGGCGGTCGGATACTCGCGGGCCAGGTTCTCGAGGGCCACCGGGTCGTACGCCCGGACCTTCGCCCCGGCCGCGACCGCCTTCTTCATGAGCGAAATCGCCGGCGCCTCCCGGATGTCGTCGGTCCTCGGCTTGAAGGCGACGCCCCAGAACGCGAGCGTCTTTCCTCGCAGATCCTTCCCGAGCTCCTTCTCCACCTTCGACCAGAAATGCGCGCGCTGATCCTGGTTGACCACATGCACGGCTTCGTTGAGCTTGCAGTGGAAGCCGATCGACTTGCCCATCTGCACGACCGCTTGCGTGTCCTTCGGGAAGCAACTGCCGCCGTAGCCGAGTCCGGGATAGAGGAACTGATTGCCGATGCGACGATCCGCGCACATGCCTTCGCGCACGCTGGTGATGGTGGCGCCGTAGTGCTCGCAGAGATTCGCGATCTCGTTGATGAACGAGATCTTGCACGCGAGCATCGCGTTCGATGCGTACTTCACCATCTCCGCGCTGCGCACATCCATGACAAAGATCGGATTGCCCTGGCGCACGAACGGCTCGTAGAGCTCGCGCATCAACTTGCCGGCATCGTCGTGTTCGACGCCGACCACGACGCGATCGGGCTTCATGAAGTCGTTGATCGCATCGCCTTCCTTGAGGAACTCGGGATTGTCGGCAATGTGGAAGGGCACCTTCGTCTTCGAACGAATGACATCGCGCACCTTGTGGCTCGTGCCGACGGGCACGGTGCTCTTGATGACGACCACCTTCGCGGCGCTGCTCTTGCCGAGTCGCTCAAGTTCCTCGCCGATGTCGCTGGCGACGGCGAGCACATACTTGAGATCCGCTGAGCCGTCTTCGTCGCTGGGCGTGCCGACGCAGATGAAGATCGCATCACCGTGTTCGTAGGCTTCGCGCTTGCTCGTCGTGAAGTGCAGACGACCGGCGTGCGCGTTGCGCAGGATCATCTCGGAAAGGCCAGGCTCGTAGATGGGGCTCTCGCCACGCTTGAGCATGGCGATCTTGCGCTCATCGACATCCAGGCAGATGACGTTGTTGCCGGTTTCAGCGAAGCAGGCGCCCGTCACGAGTCCGACGTAGCCACTGCCGACCATGGTGAGATTCATGCGTACTCCACTGGGGAAAGTCGCTCAGGATAGCCGCGCCGCGGGGTGACTGTCATCGACAAGGGAGGGGCGCAAAGGCCGCACTCGATCGGACGAGTGCAGGTCGAAGGGACTTCATGGACAGGGGCCCCACGCTCCAAGCACGATCGCAATGTCGGCGCCGTCGACGACGCCATCGTCATTGAGATCCGCGGGCAGTGCCACACCCGTGGTGTTCCACGAGCCGAGCACGAGCGCGATCTCGGCGCCATCGACCACACCATCATCGTTGATGTCGGCGCTGCAGACGAGCGTGCCCTCGCAGTCGGGGTAGAGGAAGACGACATCGGTCGTCGAGAGTGCCAACGGATCGGTCACGGTGAGTCGGATCTCATAGAAGAAGACTTCGCCGCTGCAGCCCACGGGCGTGATCGGTGCCGATGTCGCACACTGCGCATCGACCGGCTCCGCGTGCTCGTGTTCGTTGTGATGAAGAATCGTCGTCCACGCACAGATCAGGTTTCGATGCTCCGCATCCGAGATCGTCGCTTCGAGCGGCACAATCGACTTGGCGCGCATCGAATAGAGGTCCCCGTCGCTGACGCTGGTGATGTCGACGACGGGCGGCGTGTTGTTCGTCCAGACCGGCACAATCTGCGAACTCTCGATGCCAGCCAGATCGCGGACCGTCAGCGTGACATCGTGGCGCGCCGGCTCGGAACTGGTGAAAGTCTGTTGCACGACGGCACCGTTCGCAGGTCGTGATCCGTCGGGGAAACTCCAGGTGAAGGTGAGCGCGGTGCCTTCCGGATCGAATGACTTGCTTGCGTCGAGCGTGACGAGCAGCGGCGCCGCACCGTAGTTCGGTGTCGCCGTCGCAACGATGACGGGAGGCTGATTGGCGCTCGGCGCGTAGGTGATGCGAACAAGTTGGTTGCCCCATCGCGCGACCCAGAGTGAGTCGTCGACGGCGTTGTAGCGGTTGAGTACGACGGGGCCGGCCATCGAATCGAAGACCTTCACTTCGATCACCTGGCCACTCGCGTCGAAGCGAAGCCCGCGAATGAACTGCGAGGAGAAGTCACCGAAGAGCGTGACACCATGCCAGGCAGACGGCCATGCGCCGGTCTCGACGCGGCTGCCTCCGACGGCGCAGTAGCCCTGGAACGGCTGACCGATCACGCCGGATTGAGGCGTACCGATCTGGAATCCAATGGGAACATCGCCGGCGAATCCCGGCACCAGCGCCTGCGCGGATCCGTGTGACCAGTCGAGCCGCGGGCGTCGATGCACGAAGGTGGGAATCGTCGTGGGAATCGAAGTCACGCTCTCGCCGACGGCCATCACCGAGAGGGCGTCGATGTTCGGCCCACTGCTGCCGATCGCGGTCGCTCGAATGCGCCGAAGTCCGGCGCTCAAGGGCAGGTCGAGTGTGGCCCACTTGGTCTCGCTCCAACTTCCAGTCGAGAAGAAGTCGAGCGATGGATCGACCTGAACTGCGTCGACGGTGATGCGCAGCGACCTGTTTCCAGCCGGTCCAAGTGCGTAACGAAAGCGCGCGGTGTAGCTACCAGTGACAGGGATCGTCACCTTCCACTCGATGTAGTCGTTGTTCGCATTCTGGTAGTCGAGGTATCCGGTACCGGTGAAGCCAGGTACATCGGTCACAAGCACCGGTCCCGAGAATGTGGCGCTCTCCGCCTGATAGAGACCGCATGGATTCACGAAGAGCGGCATCGGATCGGTCGTGTCGTGGCGCAGCAGGTCCTTGAAGAAGAAACTTGGCGTCGTGCACGCGGGACCGTTCGACGCGCCGAGCAGCGGATTCGGCGCGTCGGCGTTCGCGATGCTGGCGGTCGCGTAGGGAATCATCCAGTCGAGACCCTCAAAGACCGGCCAGCCGAAGTTCAGCGCCGGACCATCGGCGACAGAGACCTCTTCGCGCGAATACCAACCGACATCTCCGATCACGAGCGTGCCTGGGTTGCCTGCGGAAGGAAGATGGTCGCCGGTGCCTGGAATCATCTCCATGCGGAATGGATTGCGCACGCCAAGGCACCAGACGCGACTGCGCGGCGCGCGCGGTGCGGTGGCGTCGAAGAACAGATTGCTCGGGATGCCGTCGCCCGTGTCGGGATCGAGTCGAAGAATCTTTCCGCAGAGGCAATCAATGAGCTGTGCGCGGAACGCGCCGATGTTCTCCTTGGCGGTGAGGATGCCGCTCGCAAGTGCCTGCGTGACATATCCACCGGACACCTGGCCGCCGAGATCGACGCCCTCGTAGCTCGCGTTGTCACCAACGGAGACGAGCAGCGTGCCATCGTCGCCGAAGAGCAGCGAACCCACGCCGTGGCTCTGATGCACGACGGGAATGCCAGTGGAGAACGACTCACCAAGCAGCACCAGGCGCGTGGTCGGGTCGACCTGTGTGAAGTTGCTCGCGGCGGTTGCCGTGTAGCGCGTGATGCGGCCGATCGAGGCCGCGAAGTACTCGTTGGTGTTGGCGTTGTACTGAGGTGTGCCGAAGTTCAGCAGATGGTGGCGATCGACGACATAGAGCAGGAAGATCCTGCCGTTGTTGAGGAAGTTCGGATGCAGCGCAACACCGAGCAGCCCGTGATCGCGCCACGCGCCGACCTCCTGCGAAATGTCGAGCATGGGCGAGGCGTGTCGTGTTCCATCGGCCTCGATCATCCAGAGTCGTCCGCCGCGCTCCCATGCAATGGCTCGGCCGTCCTCAATGAAGGTGATGCCGGCGACCTCGTTCCAACTCCCGCCGATCGTCTGGGTGATGAACCCGCTCGGCGGCGCGGCAACGGCAATCGGTGCGGCGAGTGCGACGAGCGCGGCGAGGAACGCGGCGGCGATCAGTGCGGAAGCGCTGAGCCGCCTCGGCAGTCTGGCTGAGCGTCGAGTCATCGCCCCACTGTAAACAGGTTGGGCGTCGGTCGTGCGCGCCAACTACGGACACGGTCCCCATGATCCGAGCACGATGGCGAAGTCCATGCCATTGACTACACCGTCGCCGTCGATGTCGGCAAGCAATCCCGCGCCTGCAAGTCCCCACTGGCTGAGCACGATGGCGATCTCGACCCCGTCGACGACACCATCGTCGTTCATGTCGGCGATGCACACCAGCTTTCCGTAGCAGTCCGGGTAGAGGGAGAGCGCCTCGTGTGCTGCAAGTCCGAGCGGATCAGTCACTGTCAGTGTGACCTCGTAGAAGTAGGTCACTTCACCGCAGCCGAGTGGTGAGATGAGCGTCGTCGTCGAGCAACTCGTGTCGGCGGGGCCCGCGTGCGTGTGCGTGTTGTGATGAAGAATCGTGCGCCACTCGCAGGTGAGGTCACGCTGTTCGTGATCGATGATCGTCGCCGTCAGCGGCAGCGTTGTCTCACGCTCCATGGAGTAGAGATCGCCATCCTGCACGCTCGTGATCTGCACGAAAGGCGGCGTGTTGTTCGTCCAGACCGGGATGATCTGCGAGCTCTCGACGCCATCGCCGTCGCGCACGGTGAGCAGCACATCGTGCCGCGCGGGACCGATGCTGGTGAAGGTGTGTTCAACCCGAGCGCTCGTCACGGGTCTCGAGCCATCCGGGAATGTCCATGTGAAGGTGAGTGGAGTGCCTTCGGGATCGAAGGAGAGACTCGCGTCGAACTTGATCAACAGCGGAGCAGCGCCGTACTGCGGCAGCGCCTTCAGCGAGATCACTGGGGCGGCGTTGGTGTTCGGCGCGTATCGAATGCGAACCAGTTGATTGCCCCAGCGCACGACCCAGAGTGAGTCGTCCTGCTGGTTGAAGTGAAGGAAGACCACGGGTCCGGCGAGCGGATCGAAGACCATCACCTCCTTGACGTTGCCCTCGTCGGTGATGCGCACTCCGCGAATGAACTGCGCCGAGTAGTCACCGAAGAGCTTGACACCATGCCAGGGCAGCGGCCACGGACCGGGGCCAACCTCTGCGCCGCCGATGGCGCAGGAGCCTTGAAACGGCTCGCCGGATGCACCCGACTCAGGCGAGCCGACGAGATTGGCGACGGCACGACCGTCGTCGAAGCCGGGCACTCGCGCAACGGGTTCGGAGTGGAGCCAGTCGATCACCGGCCGTCGATGCACGAAGCGCGAGATCGACGAAGGCACCGCAGTTGGAGTCTGGCCCGCGACGGTGATCGACAGTGCATCGATGTTCGCGCCGCCATGTCCGATCGCGGTGGCGCGAACGAGATGATCTCCGACAGTGAGCGTCGCGTTGAGCGTCACCCAGGCAGCGTGGTCCCAACTGCCGGTCGTTGGACACGAGAACGCCGAGCTCACTTCGTCACCGTCGATGGTGATGCGCAGTGGACGGTCGTCAACGGAGCCGTTCGCGTAGCGGAAGTGCAGTGTGAACGCGCCGGTCTCGGCCGCCGGCACCGTCCACTCGATGAAGTCATCGGAGGCATTCTGAAACTGCACATACCCGGTGCCCGTGAAATCAGCGTGCATCGATGTGACGATCGCACCCGAAAACACGGCGCTCTCCGCCTGGAGGAGTGCGCATGGGTTCACGAAGAGCGGGTTCGCATCGAGGGTGTCGTCGATGAGCAGATCGCGGAATGCAAAGTCGGCGCTCGAACACGGAGCAACGCTTTCACCGAAGAGCGGGTTCGGCGCGTCCGCGTTCGCGACATGTGTGGTGCTCGTCGCGTAGTACGCAGTCCAGCCGAGACCTTCGAAGAGCGGCCAGCCGAAGTTGAGCCCCGGGCCATCGGCGATGTTCAGCTCTTCGCGATCGCTCCAGCCGACATCACCGACGACGAGTGTTCCTGGTTTCGCGAGCGCAGGATCGTGTTCGCCCGTCTCCGGAACAATCTCCATGCGAAACGGATTGCGAAGTCCAAGGCACCAGACACGACTGCGCGCGGCGCGAGCGTCGAAGAACGGATTGCTCGGCACGCCGTCGCCCGTCGCGGGATCGAGGCGAAGGATCTTGCCGCAGAGCGAGTCGATGAGTTGTGCGCGATACGCGCCGACATCCTCCTTCGCACTCAGGATGCCGTCCGCGAGCGCCTGCTGCACATGCCCGAGTGTCGTCGGTCCGCCTTCGTCGAGCTCCCAGAAGCTGGCGTTGTCGCCGACGCTCACGAGCAGCGTGCCGTCCTCGCCGAAGACGAGCGAGCCGACGCTGTGACTCTGATCGATCACCGGAATGCCGGTCGACATGCTCTCGCCGACAAGGATCGTGCGCGATGTTGCATCGATCTCGGTGAAGTTGCTCGACGCCGTGGCGGTGTAGCGCGTGATGCGACCGATCGTCGCTTCGTTGACCACGCTCGTCTGCGGGTCGTACTGCGGCGTGCCCGCGAAGAGCAGATGGTGCCGATCGACGACATAGAGCTGATAGATCCGGCCGTTGACGAGAAAGCTGGGATCGACGGCGACACCGAGCATGCCGAGATCGACGAAGACGCCGACCTCATCGCTGATGTCGAGCATCGGCGACGCGGCGCGCGTGCCGTCCGCATCGATCATCCAGAGCGTGCCGGTGCGTTCCCACGCAATCGCGCGTCCATCCTCAATGAACGCGGCGCCGACGACGCCGTCCCATTCGCCGCCGATCGGTTCGACGATGAAACCCGGCGGTGGCGCAAGTGCGATGGCACTCGACACGAGCGCTGTCACAGGTGCCGCAGTGGACGCCGATGCGACCGCCGTCTCCGCCGCCGCGATGAACGCCGATGTGAATCTCGAAGCGAGAGTGAGAACCGCGGCCATGCCGATGGTCGTGGCGATCGCACGATGACGGGTCAAGCCCTCAATGTAGGCCGCGTTCCGTCGACCTCCAAGTCGCGGCATCGAGATTGATCGCTCAAGGCGAACCGAGCCGCCCAGAACTGAGCCGTTCAGCGCACTCGTTCGAGTTCGAGCAATCCGGCCTTGCGCTTGCATCGCGCATCGGCGCTGCGATCGGTGCCCGCGTATCCACCGAGTCCATTTGTTGCGACCACTCGGTGACAGGGCACGATCAACGGAATCGGATTGCTGCGCATCGCCTGGCCCACGGCGCGCGCGGCGCCGGGTGATCCCGCGCGCTTGGCGACTTCGCCATAAGTGAGTGTGCGACCGCGTGGAATGTTGCGGCAGATCGTCCAGCACCGGCGCTGAAACGCCGTGCCTGCGGGCGTCGGCACATCGCTGAACTTCGTCGCCTTACCCGTTGCGGCGAGTGCGAGCCGATCAAGCAGGTTCTTGCTCGCTGGTTCAGCCTCGGACCTGGTGCGCGCCGCAGTACGCTCACCCCATTCGACGCGCAGCGTTCCATTGTGCTCGCGAAACGCGGCGAGCGGACCGAAGGGAGTGCGAATGACCGGCGGCTTCTGCAGCTTCTGTGGCGCTTGCGTGCTCACTGACTTGGTCGCTTGCTTCTTCTCTTGCTTCTTCTCTTGCTTCTTCATGGGGGCATCTTGACGCGCGATACCGCGCCAAGGCAAGCGGGGGATCCGTCGAATCATGACGACGCGACCGCTGCGGCGTCAGCCGAGCTACGCAGCGACGCGGAGTGCCCGCGCTGCGGCTACGAGCTGCGAGGCGTGATCGCGAGCTGGATCAATTCGTGTCCTTTGGATGGCCGCTGCGTCGAATGCGGGCTCGACTTTCGATGGAGCGACCTGCTGCGACCTGACGCGCTGCCGCGCTGGTATGTGGAGCGCGCCGACGGGCGGTACTTCTCAGGCACGCGCACACTCTTGCGGTCGCTGCGTCCGTGGCGCTTCTGGACATCGATCAAGATGACGATGCCGGTGAGCGCCCGACTCTGGACCTACCCCATTCGACTGCTTGCGATCCTGACGGTGCTCAGTGTGTTGGCCACGCTGCCGCGCACGATCGTCTCGCTGCCGCCGCGCATGCCAAAGGATCCTGTCGCGGATATCGCGGCCATCGCGGGGTCACTGTTGATGCCGTTCCTTCATGTGCCGACCGACGAAGTGATGGATGACATGGTTCCTGAGTGGTCGCTCGGCGCGCCGGGGGCTCCGATGCCGTGGGACGGAGTATGGCGCTCTGAGAATCGTGGTGCTCGAACCGGGGCACACCGGCCGTCCGAGCTCTGGGCGGCGACCTGGGGCGGAGTTCCGACACTGTGCGAGTTCACACTGGTGGCTTGCGCGGGGTCGGCCGCGACATTCGTCGTGCTGCCGATCGTGAGGCGCCGCGCAAAGGTGCGCTGGGAGCATGTGCGTCGCGCGACGGTTTGCGGATTGGTCATCGTTGTGATCATGGTCGTGACCAAATGGGTCTGGGATGGCACCGCGATCGCAGGCGAGTTTCAAGAACCATACCCGTGGGCCTATCGCTACCCATCCGCGCCGACACCGTGGATTCTGCTCATGCTTCCGGTGCTGCTCTTCATCTGGTGGTGGAACGCGTCGCGCTTCTATCTTCGACTTGAACGACCTGCGGCGGTGGCCGCGAGCGTGACCGTTGTTGGCACACTTGCGGCGATGTTTGTGCTCGTCATGGTCCACAGCACCGTCGTGATCAATCTGCTTCGAGCGGTGTGAGCCGTCGAGTGCAGCCGCTACGATGGCCGCATGACCACGATCTCGGGTTCAGCGTCGTCCAGTGCCGGCAATACGGGAGGTTCTTCAGCAGGTGCCGGCGCGTCGACCGCTGCTGCGAAACCTGCGAGCGGCGCACTGCCGCATGCGGAGATTCCGTCCACGCTCGACGACGCATCGCGCTCGCTGCTTGAGTTGCTCTTCGCATGCGATCCCGAAGTCGCCAACTCAATGGCGCACGAAGCGACGCGACAGGCGGACACGCTGGAACTCATCGCCAGCGAGAACCATGTCTCGCCCGCCGTCATGCACACAATGGGTTCGTGGCTGACGAACAAGTACGCCGAGGGATATCCCGGTAAGCGCTACTACGGTGGTTGCGAGTTCCACGACCGCATTGAGGACCTGGCGCGCGACCGCGCGAAGAAGCTCTTCAACTGCAAGTTCGCGAATGTGCAGCCGCACTCGGGCGCGAACGCGAACATCGCCGCGTTCATGGCGCTGTGCGATCCCGGCGACACGATCCTCAGTCTCTCGATCAAGAACGGCGGCCATCTCAGTCACGGGTTGAAGGTCAACTTCAGCGGCACCTTCTACAAGATCGTCGAGTACGGTCTCGATGCGAAGACGGAGCGGCTTGACTACGACCAGATCGAGCGGCTCGCGCTTGAGCACAAGCCGAAGATGATCATCTGCGGGTACTCCGCGTACAGCCGTGAGATCGACTTTGCGCGATTCCGGCAGATTGCCGACAAGAGCGGTGCGTTCCTGATGGCCGATGTGGCGCATATTGCGGGACTGATTGTGGCGGGGGTCCATCCATCGCCGTTTCCGCATGCGCATGTCGTCACGTCGACAACGCACAAGACGCTGCGCGGACCGCGCGGCGGATTGGTGTTGACTGATGATGAGGCGCTCGCGACGAAGGTCGATCGCAAGGTCTTCCCCGGCAGTCAGGGTGGACCTCTCATGCATGTCATTGCGGCGAAGGCGGTGGCGTTCGGCGAAGCGCTCAAGCCCGAGTTCAAGGCGTACTGCACACAGGTCGTGGCGAATGCGAAGGCGCTCGCGGGTGCGCTCACAGCCGCGGGCTATCGCCTCTGCACGGGCGGCACGGACAACCATCTGATGCTTGTCGATCTGCAACCACGCGATGCGGCGCTCACTGGCGCGGATGCGGAGAAGTGGCTCGGCACCGCCGGCCTCGTGGTGAACAAGAACGGCATCCCGAACGATCCGCGCCCGCCGATGGTGACGAGCGGACTGCGGCTTGGCACGCCAGCGATCACGACGCGCGGGCTGACCGAGCGCGAGATGCCGCAAATTGCGGCGTGGATCGACCGTGTTCTCACTTCAAAGGGCGATGCCGCGATCTGCGAAGCCGTTCGCCTCGAAGTCCGCGACCTCTGCCGCCGTTTGTAACAGGGGACAGCCACCGGAGTGTGGGGACAGCCACCGCAGTGGGCGGAGTGGGGACAGCCTCCCTTAACAATTGGCTGCCAATCGTTAAGGGAGGCTGTCCCCACTCCGCCCACTGCGGTGGCTGTCCCCACACTCCGGTGGCTGTCCCCTGTTACAAACGGGGGGATGCACGACTGGATGACTGCACAGGATCCTGTCTTTGACGAGGCGAGAGAAGCGCTCCGCGCCGACGCGCCGATCGAGGTCGACCGACTACTGCTGGTCGTGGTCGGCGCCCAACTCCGCGCCGAGGTCGCCGATCGACCGCTCGCGGATCGCCTGGTCCGGCGCATGCGGCAATGGCAACGGAGCGAGCTCGACGACTTCGATGATCCGCTCATGCTGCTGGCATGCACGGACATGTGGTACCTGAATGAGACTTCGCTGCTGACGCGCCCCGTGATTGTGATCGGCGAACCGGGCGTCAATGCAGCGAGCGCGTTCTACGCCACGCGACTGCCGCAGGCGATTGTCGTCGACGACGCATGGGAGATCCGCATGGATCCCGAGCTCGTCGATCCGCGCGTGGCGATCTGGGGCGAGGGTCCGGCGCAGACCGAGAAGGCCGTCGACGAGTTCACGAAGCGCTATCTCGACCGCTACCTTCGCGCCGTTCACTTCAAGTAGCGCGCGACGCTCAGAGTCGTGCCACGCGCTCGGCCAGATCCTTGTTGACGAGCGCCTCGACCAGCGACTCCAATCCGCCGGCCATGATCTCATCAAGGCGATGCGTGCCATCCACGCGTTGATCGGAGACGACATTCTCCTTCCAGCGATAGGTGCGGATCTTTTCCGCACGATCGCCGGAACCGATCATGCTGCGCCGCTGCTCGCGCCGCGCCGCGATGGCCTCCTGTTCGCGCCGCTCATGCACCCGCGCGCGAAGCAATCGCCACGCCTTGTCGCGATTCTGCAACTGACTGCGCGTCTCCTGCATGTGCACTTCGATGCCAGTCGGCATGTGCACAAGATGCACCGCCGTGGCGACCTTGTTCACATTCTGACCGCCGGGACCCTGCGCGGTGGTCATGATCTCCTTGACCTCCTCGGGATCCACTTCGCTCTCGATCGCTTCGGGCTCGGGCAGCACCGCAACGGTCGCGGTCGATGTGTGCACACGACCCTGCGCTTCCGTCGCCGGCACACGCTTGACCTGGTGCGTGCCGCCTTCGTAGCCGAGCGCACTCCACACGCCCTCGCCGCGCACGCTGATGATGGCGCGCGTCACACCGCCAGCGTCGCCTGCGGCAAGGTCGAGATCCTCAAAGCGCCATCCGCGGCGCCGCGCAAATCCGCGGTACATCTCAAGCAGATCGCCCGCCCAGAGCGCCGCTTCGGCACCGCCGACACCCGCGCGCACTTCGAGAATCACGCTGCCGACCGAGCGATCCTCCGCCGTCACCATCTCGCGCTCGATGGCAAGCATGAGCGCAACACTCTGCTCGCGCAGCAAGGGAAGCTCCTCCCTCGCAAGCTCCGCGAGTTCGCGATCATCACCCTTTGACGCGGTCTCGCACTCGTTCCGCGCCGCCGCGAGCGCACGCCAGCGTGAATAGCGCTCCACGGTCGAGTCGATGGCGCTGCGACGGATCGAACGCTGCCGTACTGCACGGTGATCGGCAGCGATCTCCGGCTGCGCGAGTTCGTGCGACAGTCGCTCATGCTCGGCGAGCAACTCGTCAAGCTTGCGAAGAAGATTGGCGGAGGGTGCGCTCACGCGGCGTCAGTCGTACATGGAACGAGTCGTTCGCATGCGTGTGGTCCCGGACTCGATCGACCTGTGAAACGAAACAGCCGCGCCCATCGAAGGACGCGGCTGCGGGAATCGTGCAAACGGTCGAAGCTACTTCTTCGGCGCGGGCGCTTCGGCCTTCTCTTTGCCCTTGAAATAGCCGCCGGCGAACTTCCGCTGGAAGCGCTCCACGCGACCGGCGGTGTCCACGAACATCTTCTGTCCGGTGAAGTAGGGGTGCGATCCGCTCCAGACCTCGACATGCATCTCGCGCACCGTAGCACCGACGGTCATGACGACCGCGCCGCGGTAATAGACCTTGCACTCGGGGTAGTACTTGGGATGGCCTTCCTTCTTCATCGCGAATCTCCAATGGTCCCGCTGACTTGCGGGGGATCGAAGATGGTACCGCCGGCCGCGACTTCTGCCAACAGTGGGGGTGCGACCGCCGCCGCACGCGCCGAATCGCATCCGCACGCCCGATCTAGACTCGGCGCATGACTGCCGCGCTGCTCGGCGGGATCGGCCTCTTCCTGCTGGGCATGGTGTTGCTGACCGATGGCCTGAAGGCGCTCGCCGGTGACTCGCTTCGGCGCGTGCTCGTCCGCGTCGTGCGCGGCCCATGGTCGGCGCTCGTGGCGGGTGCCGGCGCCACCGCCGTCGTGCAGTCCTCGACGGCGACCACGCTCACAACGATCGGCTTCGTGAGTGCGGGTCTCTTCACCTTTCCGCAATCGATCGGCGTGATCGTCGGCGCCAATGTCGGCACGACGAGCACGGGCTGGCTGGTTGCGCTGTTGGGATTCAAAGTGTCGCTCGGTGCGATCGCGCCGCCGATCGTGCTGCTTGGCGTGGCGCTGCGGATCTTCGGTCGCGGGCGCGCACGCAGCGCGGGTGACGCACTCGCCGGATTCGGTCTGCTCTTCGTCGGCATCGACATGTTGCAGACGGGCATGGCGGGAGCGACGGCGTACATCGATCCGGCGTCCCTTCCAGGCGATGGCACGATGGGTCGACTGCTGATGGTTGCGGTGGGGTTCGCCATGACCGTCGTCATGCAGAGTTCGAGTGCCGCCGTCGCCACGACATTGGTCGCGCTTCAGTCGGGAGCGATCGGACTCGATCAAGCCGCGGCGCTCGTGATCGGGCAGAACATCGGAACGACCGCGACGGCAGCCATCGCCGGGATCGGGGCGCCGGCACCGGCGGTGCGTACGGCGATCGTTCACATTCTCTTCAATCTGCTGACTGGGATCGTCGCGTTCCTGATCCTGCCGCTCTTCCTGTATCTGATGAGCGATCTCGTCGTTGCAGGCGAACTGTCGCCGGCCACGACACTCGCTGGCTTTCACACGGCGTTCAATCTTCTCGGCACGCTCATGATCATGCCCTTTGCACCGCGCGTGGCGAAGCTGGTGGAGTGGATGGTGCCCGATCGCACGCCGTCGATGACGCGATTTCTGTCGACCATGAGCGCCGCTACGGGATCGATCGCACTCGTGGCGGTGCAGCGCACGATCATGGAAGTGCTACGACGCCTGGCACACACCGGGATCCGCGCGATCGGACTGGCCACGCCGCCGGCGCTCTCCGACGAACGCGCGTTCGACGACTGTCGCAACGCGCTCGATGAACTTCAGCGCTTCGCCTTCACTGTCGCGCAGCAGCAGCAGGGGCCTGCCGAGGTTCGCCGTGCCACCGCACTTGCGCATGCGGCAGATCATCTGCGACGCCTGATGGGGGCGCTGCGCGAACTCGCGCCGCCGCAGATGCCGTTGCATGGTGTGGGCGGCAATGAACTCACCGAGGTCTCCTCGCTCGCCAAACAACTGCTCTCACTCGTAGCGTCCGACGCAGCACTCGAAGGCGAAACGCTCGTGACCGTCCGCACGCTGGCGGCGCGCCTCGCGGCGCTGCGCAAGGCAGGTCGCGTGATGCTGCTCGAAGGCGCGTCGAGCGGTCGCATCGAACCGCGATTGGCGATCGAACGCGTGGAAGCGCTGCTCCGATTCGACCGTGTCGGCTACCACATCTGGCGCACGCTCGAACATCTTTTTCCTTCTTTCGCGGCCGACGGCGCTGCGGCGAATGAGATTGACGATGCACTCGTGGATACGGGCGAGCACGCCGCCGTCCCGACTCAACCGACCCAAGACGATCACATCCGACCGGGAGAATCACCCTGATGAAAGTTGCGTTGATCTTCGCCGGTTCCACGTACCCGACGGATTACTCTTCGATCAGCCACATGCGACGCAGCGAAATGATGAGGCGCTCGATCGTGACCGAATCCACGCCGCGCTTGCGAAGCACATGGCGAGCAAGCGCCATGCCGGCCTCGCCCTCCTCGGTGATGACAGTGCGCGCTCCGAGCGGCTTCAGCGCGGCGCGCTCGCCGAGATAGCGCGCACGCACCGTGATCTCGAGTTCCGGATTGAGCTCGTGCGCCTGCAGCACGAGCGGTACGCGATCGGCGGAACTCGGAAGTGTGATGACCAGATGGGCCGCGCGCTGGATGCCCGCCTGCTCCAGAATGCCTGCAGAACGAGCGTCGCCGAAGATGGCCATGCGTCCCTGTTGTGCGAGCGACGCGATCGTGTCCGCGTTGTGATCGATGATCACCGTCTCCATCGCACCGTCGCGCAGCAACGCGTCGACCAGTCGACCGACGGGGCCGTAGCCAACGATGATCGCAAGCGGCTTCGGTTCCGCAACCACTCTCTCTGCGACTTTCTCGTTCAACTTTCTGCCCCGCCGCGCGGCGGATCCACCGAGCCACCGATGCAAGCGCGGACGCTGCTCCACCCATCGCTCGATCCCATCGATCGTGCCGAACGCGAGCGGATTCAGCGCGATCGAAATGATGGCGACCGCAATCAAGAGATGGCGCCCGGCCTCGGGCAGCAACCCAGCTTCCACACCGACATGCCCCAGGATGAATGAGAACTCTCCGATCTGCGCAAGACCGACCGCGACCGTCAGCGCGGTGCGCAGCGAATGACCGAGTCCCAGCACGATGATCATCGCCGCGGCCGGCTTGAGCACAAGCACCACGCCGAGTGCTGCGGCGACGAGCAGCGGTTCCCTCCAGAGGAACACGGGATCGAGCAGCATGCCGACGGAGACAAAGAAGAGCACGGCAAACGCGTCGCGCATGGGCAGCGCATCGGCGGCCGCCTGGTGACTGGTCGGCGAGTGACCGACGACGATGCCGGCGAGGAAGGCACCGAGCGCCAGCGATGCGCCGAAGAACGCCGCCGATCCGACGGCGATGCCGATCGAGAGCACGAGAACGGTGAGCGTGAAGAGCTCGCGCGAGCGCAGTCGCGCGACCTGCAGCAGAATCCATGGCACCACGCGCGAGCCGGCCAGCAGCATGATCGCCACGAGCGCGACGAGCTTCGCAATGGCCCATCCAACCGACGCAACGGTGGAGAGCGTGCCGCCTTCATCGGCGCTCACTGCGGCGATTGTGGGAATCTCCGATGCGCCGAGTGCGCGCCCGAGGATCGGCAGCATCACGAGCACCACGACCGTCAGAATGTCCTCGACGATCAGCCATCCGATCGCGACGCGCCCTGGCCGTGAAGTCACCATGCGCTGATCGACAAGCACGCGCATGAGCACGACCGTGCTGGCCACCGCCATCGCCATGCCCAGCACCACGCCGGCGATCAACGACCAGCCGAACCAGACGAAGATCACCATCGTGACAAGCGTGGCGGCGGCACTCTGGAAGATCGCGCCCGGTAGCGCAATGCCGCGCACTTCGAGCAGATCACGCGGACGAAAGTGAAGTCCGACGCCGAACATCAGCAGGATCACGCCGATCTCGGCGAGCTGCTGGGCAATCTCCGCATCGCCGATGAATCCCGGGGTCGAAGGGCCGATCAGAATGCCGGCAAAGAGGTAACCGACGATCGGTGAGAGGCCGATTCGCTGCGTGATGAGTCCGCAGACCCACGCGGCGGTGAACCCGACTGCGATCGTCGTGAGAAGGCCGAGATCGTGCACACCGGAGGCTACCAAGCGGCGCAGCGTCGCCGAGACTCAGTGGGCCGCGACGCCCGACATCCATGCGCCGCACACGCGAATGAGTGACGCGCGGTCAATCGGTTTCGTGGCGAAGTCGTTGCAGCCGGCCTCGAGACATCGATCGCGGTCTTCGCTCACCGTATGTGCAGTGAGCGCAATGATCGGCGTGGTCTCGCCGCGCTCGCGCAGCGTGCGCGCCAGCGTGACGCCATCCATCTCCGGCATCTGCATGTCCGTCACGATGAGATCGAAGTGCTCGTGTCGCGCCGCCGCGGCATCGACGCAGCGCAGCGCCTCGACGCCGTTCTCCGCAGTCGTGACATCGGCGCCGGCATGCTCAAGATGGAGCGCAATCAGCCGTCGATTGTCGGGGCCGTCTTCGACCAGCAGGATGCGACCTGCGAGTCGCGCCGGTTCCGGCAATCGCGACTCCACACTGCCGGTCGACGCGGACAGCGCGCCCGTTCCGTTGCCCGATGCGACGCCGCTGAGTGTGAGCGGCGCCTCCGGCGGAGGCTCGTCGAGCATCACCGAGTCGGGCGCCGGTGACGCGATCACCCGAAGTACAAAGCAGGATCCGACGCCGGATTCACTCCGCGCCAGCGTCACATTGCCACCCATGAGCATCGCCAACCGGCGGCAGATCGCCAGTCCAAGCCCAGTCCCGCCATGCATGCGCGTGACCGTTGCGTCGGCCTGCGTGAACGGCCGGAAGAGTCGCGCTGACTGCTCCTCGGAGAGTCCGATCCCTGTGTCCTCGACCATGATGCTCAGCGCGTCGTGCTCCGCCGCGCATCGCACGGAGATCGATCCCGAGGGAGTGAACTTCACCGCATTCGCGAGCAGGTTGAGCAAGATCTGTCGAAGTCGTGTGGGGTCGGTGATGACGCGCGAAGGAATCGGCGTGTCGAAGATGAGTCGCAGCGCCAGCCCCTTCTCGCGCGCGCGGAAGCGAAGCAGATCAAGACACGCGAAGAGCACCGGCGGCAACTCCGTCTCGACGCGCTCGACGCGCATGCAGCCCGCCTCGATCTTCGAGAGGTCGAGCACATCGTTCGTGATGGTCAGCAGATGTTCGCCGGCGGATTGGATGGCGCGGATCGCCTGCAGGCGCGGGGGCGGGGCGCGCTCGGCATCACCTTCGGTGCGCAGGATCTCGGAGTAGCCGAGGATCGTCGTCAACGGCGTGCGGATCTCGTGACTCATGTTGGCGAGGAACTCGCTCTTGGCGCGGTCCGCCGCCTGCGCTGCATCGAACGCCCGCTTCATCTCCGTTTCCGATTGGCGCCGATCGGTAATGTCCATCGCGGCTCCGATGAAGCCAGCCATGGCACCGTTCTCCTGACGCGGCGCGCCTTGATCGAGAATGAGTCGATAGGCGCCATCGCAGCGCCGGATCCGATACTCGGCGAGGAAGTGGCGCTGCTCGCGGATCGCGGCACCGAACTCAACGGCGATGCGATCGCGATCGTCGGGATGAACGCATTCGAGCCAGCCATGGCCCATGTCCGTGTCCGCCGCGCGTCCCGTGAAGTCGCGCCAGGCCTTGTTCACGAAGTCGCAGTGGCCCTGCGCGTCGGCGCTCCAGATGAGCATCGGTGCACTGTCGGCGAGTGTGCGAAAGCGGCGCTCGCTCTCGGCGAGTCGACCCGCGGATTCCTTTGCGATGCACTCGCCATGCTCTGCAGCGCGCAGCGAGGCGAGATGTCGCCTGCGAAGAAGGAACGCGCCGAGACCGACGGCGATCGTGAGCATGGTGCTCGGGATGAGCCCGAGATAGAGCTGTCCGCGAATGGCACCAAGCTGCGAGAAGTACTCGTCCGCCGTCACATCGACGCCCACGACTCCGACCTGCGCGCCGGAGTCGTCGATGATCGGCGCGTAGCCCGTCATGAACGTTCCCCATTCGTCGGTGTGCGGCACCTCGCTCGCCGACGGGCGTCCTTGTTCCCCTGGCAACCCGAGCGCGATCAATAGCTCGCTGTCCGGTGTGGCGTAGAGCTCCCAGAGCTGCGCACGATCCTCGCGTCCGTCACCGTCATGATCTCCCGGTTCGGCCGCGTCGAGCACGAAGCGAATGGCGCCATTGTCGCGCACCACCGTGTACATGTACTTGGCGTCCGGCGTCATGCGCAACGCGCGACGAAGTCCTTCGATCGCCTTGTCATAGAGCGGCGAATCGATCTGCGACGAATCACGAAGTTGTCGATGCAAGGTTGGATCGATCGTCGACGCAGCGACACCCGCGAGTTGCGTCAAGCCGTCGCGCATCTCGCGCACTAGCGTGTCCTCGCTCGTCCGCCAGAGACCCAGCAGTGCGAGCGCCACGATTCCGGCCACTGCCGTTGCGGCGACAGCGCTTTCGATGATGGCGCGACGGAAGTCGGATCGGTCCTGACGGCGGCCATCGGCGCGCGGATCGATCGCTCGCAACTCTGAAGACGGTGTCATGGTCAACAGTCACGATCGGCACGAGATCTGCCCAGCATGCGCGACCATCGTGCGGCGGCATCAGACCTCAATCGGCTGTGCCGGTCGTAGCGGCGGCGCGGGCGTCCGCGCCGAGGCAGGGGGATCCACCGGGTACAGTGCCGACATGCAGCACGACGACGATCGCGAGAGCGCGGTTGATCCTGCGAGTCACGGGTCGAAGGAGGCCAGTGCGCCGCCGCCCCCCCCGGTGCCGCCGCCTCTCGTGCCGCCGCAGTCGCCAGTGCCGCTCGCGCCGCCGACTTCGCCAGGCGAATTGCCCGTCCGCCGACCTTCATGGCCGACGATCATCGGCGTCATCGCACTCGTGATCGGCATCATCGGTGTGATCACCTCCGCGTGGGGAGTTGTGATGCCGCTTCTGTTCAGCTCGTTCGACCGGGGCGGCGGACCGTTTTCGACTGCCGCGAGTGTTCCGAAAGGCGGATGGCTCGTTGCGACAGTGATCGCGAACATCGTCGGCATCGTCGTCAGCGGACTGCTCGTCATCGGCTCAGCGCTGCTGCTGCGATGGTCGCGGGGATCGGTCCGCGTGTTGCGGATCTACGCCATCAGTGCGCTCGTGCTTGCGCCCGTGGGCATGATCATCGGGATCGTTCCAGCGATGCAGAACTTGGAGCAGACCTTAGGGCCGGGTGGGCCGCCACTCGCCGTGATGCTGCCCCTGATGGTGGTCTTCATGCTGCTCGGGCTCGCGCTCGCGTCGGCGCTGCCGATCTTCCTGCTCGTATGGTTCTCGCGCAAGAAGATCAAGATGGACATGGATCGTTGGTTCGACGGCGGCGCGCGCGCAACCTGAGTTCCGCAGAGTCGCATGAACTGCAAGTCGTGCCAATACCCGCTGTGGAACCTGCCGGGGCGCGCGTGCCCCGAGTGCGGTGCGCCGTTCCTTCCGTCGCTGTTCGAGTTCGTTCCGAATTCGATCCGCTTCTGCTGTCCTCATTGCCGCACCACTTACTACGGCACGGATGCGAAGGGACATCTCGTTCCGAGCGCGTTCGTCTGCGTCGGTTGCTCGCAGCCGATCTCGATGGATGTGTGCGTGCTGCTTCCGACTCAGGGCGTCGCCGAGGAGCAGACGAAGCCTGAGATGTTCCCGTGGTTCCAGCCGGGCAAGCGATGGAGGATCGGAAGCTGGGCGACCATGATGGTGCGAGCGCTCTTCATGCCCGATCGTTTGGCGAAGTCGATCCCGCCGGAGGCGCCGATGGGATTCCTCTTCGCCCTCGGCACGACGACCGTGACGCAGTGGGGTTCGATTCTCATCTTCATGATCCCTCCACTGTTCATGGCGGCCGGCCAGGCGCGTGGGATGATGGTCGCCGTCGGGTGGATGCTGCTGATGATCGCGGGGGGCGCGGTGAGCAACGCGGTCGCGCTGATCCTGTGGATCATCGTGGCCCACGGCGTACTGCTCATCACGGGCGGTACGACACAGGGGATCCGCCGCACGGGGCATGCGTTCTGCTACACGGCGCCAGCGCTGCTGCCCTCCGGCATTCCCTGTCTCGGCTTCTACCTGGGCTTGGTCTTGATGCCGTGGTGGTGCGTGTCGGCGAGCTTCGCGCTGGCCAATACGCAGAGCGTCAACATCTGGCGCGCACTCGCTGCCGTCGCGGTGCTGCCGTTGGTGGTGATCGGCGTCGTGGTGCTGCTCATCCTCGCCGCGGTCTACTTCTGATCGCAGCGCACGCTCACTGGTAGGGCGCGAATGCCTTGGCGATCTCGTCGCGGCTGGACGGTGCGCGCAGCGCCAGTCCAAGCAGCAGTCGAGCCTTCAGTCCCGAAAGGAATCCCGCAGGCTGTACACCGCGCCGGATGAGATCCATTTCGCCGCCGTCATATCCGTAGGTGCGCGTGAACACGGGTCCCGTCATCACGCGCGAGGCGAGCACCACGGGAATCCGCTGCGCCACTTCGCTCACGATTGGTGCAACTTCGGGCGGTACATGTCCCGCGCCCATGCCCTCGATCACGCAGCCGGAGAATCCAAGATCCGGCACGGCACGCAGCAGTCGACCATCATCGCCCATCGCCATCTTCACGAGCGCGACGGGCGCCGGTGGACCCTTCGACACCGGAAGTCGCGGCATGCGCGGCACGCGCACATACAGTCGCGTGCGCCGCTCGGCCACGACTCCGAGCTCACCAACAAGTGGCGAGAGGAATGCCGACGGAAGCGCCGTGTGCGACTTCTGCACGAAGCGTGCCGCGTGAATGTCGTAGTTCAACACGACCAATGTGCCGAGATCGTGCGCGTCACGACTACCGGCAACGATGGCCGCGGCGAAGAGATTTGCCGGCCCATCGGCGCCGGGCGCGCCCGGTCCGCGCATGGCGCCGGTCACGACCACGGGCTTCGCACTGTCGACGAGCAGATCGAGCAAGAACGCCGCCTCTTCGAGCGTGTCCGTACCTTGCACGATCACGGCGCCGTCGAACTCCGACGCGAGCGCGTCGTCGAGCGTGCGCGCCAGTTCAATGAGATCGGCAGGTGCCAGCGCCGGACTCGGCACGCAGCGCGGCGATCGAACTTCGATGCGCGCGACATCGGCAAGCCCCGGCACGGAGGCGACGAGTTGCTCCGCGTCGAGCGCGGGTGCGATGCCGCCGCCGGCGCTTGGCGTCATGGTGATCGTGCCGCCAAGAGAAACGAAGAGCAGTCGAGGCTTGACCATTGGGATCGTGGAGTGTTCTTAGGTGATGATCGACCGCTCGGGTCAACGCCGCAGCGCGAGCGTTGCGCGAGGTCCGCGAGTGTCGTCGCGCCCGTTCGCGCTGTCAAAGTCAATGCCAGTGGACCACCAGCGATCGACCAAGATTCTCCTGCATATGCTCACGGACCTGAGAGCGAACGACGTTCGCTCATGAAAGAGACAACCTCCATGAACACCTCGCCTGCCGGCACCACGTCTCACGCGATCGCGGACGCAACGTCGCCCCCTCGCTTGAACGCCACACCGACCGTCCCCACCATCGATGCCGCGACCGTATCGAAGTGGCTTCGCGACGGCTCGTGCACGCTGATCGATGTGCGCGAACCGGACGAACATGCGCGGGAGCGCATTGCCGAAGCGACGCTTGAGCCACTCTCCGGGATGGACGCACGCACGCTCGCTGCTCGAGCGGGGCAGGGGCGTCATCTCGTGATTCATTGCAAGAGCGGTCGGCGCTCGGCGGACGCAGTCGCACAAGTGCTCGCCCATGTGTCAGCAGGAACATCTGTGCACTCGCTCGCCGGCGGCATCGAAGCGTGGCGCGCCGAAGGGCTGCCCACGAAAGTCGACCAGCGCGTCTCGCGACTGAGTGTGATGCGACAGGTGCAACTCACGGTCGGCATCGGCGTGATGGCGGGGTGCGCGCTCGCATGGCTCGTGCATCCGGCGTTTCTCATTCTTCCCGCGTTCCTCGGCGCTGGATTGACCGTCGCCGGCGCGTCGGGCACCTGCGGCCTGGCGCTCATGCTCGAGCACATGCCCTGGAATCGCATTCCTGCTCGCTGACCTTCGAGATCACTCATGTCCCAAGAGACTGCAACCTTCGCCGCGCAATGGCCGCGCGAATGGCGCGACTTGCGCCGTGACCGCACTGGCGTTACATGCACACGCCACGCCGTCACCGTCCTCACACGCCGTGCGAGGCGCCGCCATCCTCGTGGCGCACGCCGAGGCAGTTGTTGAAGAGGTTGAGCATCGAGATGAAGCCGATGACGGCGGTGATCTCGACGAGTTCCGCATCGCTGTAGAGACCGTGCAGCGTCTGCATGAGTGACTCGGGCACTCGATTCGAATCGCGCGTGGCAGCGCGGGCGTACTCGACGGCGTATCGCTGTCGATCCGGCAATCGAGTCAGGTCTTCGAGCAGCGTCAGCGGCGAGTCACCGAGGCCCAGTTCGCGCGCCTCGTGCTCATGCGTGCTGGCGCAGAACTGGCAACGATTGCGCTGTGACACATCGAGAATGATGAGCTCCTTCACTTCGCGCTCGACGATGCCGCCGGGTGAGATCGCTTCGCACATGCTGCCGAGCGCGCGAAGCAACTCCGGGCGCAGGCTCATGGCGCGCAGCATCTCAAGTGGCTGACCACCAGCCGCCACGATCGCCGCACTCTCCGCGAACGCAGCCGACTGCATCAGCGGCTCGAACGCGCGTCGAACCGTCTCAGCATCGACTTGTACGCGCACCGATCGTCACTCCCAGTCGTGCGGCACGATGGTCCACTCAGGCGTTGGATCGAACGCGTTCATTGCTCGCGCCTTCGACACGGTTCGCGAGCCGAGGTCGTGCTCGAAGATGACGCCGAGGTGACTCACCATGAAGGTCATGACGCCGGTTTCGTCGTACACCGCAGGAGCCGCGATCACTGCGAAGCCCTTGCTCATGCGACCGTCGACCACATAATCCATCGCACCGCCGGGAGCATGCGCGCCCTGACTGCGGAGAATGCGGAATGTGTAGCCGTGGTAGGGGCGCGGTTCCTTTGGTGCCACGGCGCCCTGCTGCACGGCGGCCGCGCGCGCGGGCGAGGCCGCAGCGATGAACGGACCGAGCGGACTCGGGTGTTCGCTCTCTGCGGTGGGGAAGACCAGGCCGTCGCGCATTCCAGGTGTGCTGACGAACCGCTCCGCGTAGACGCCCGGAGCGCCTCCGTAACCGAAGGACGAGTATTCGCGCTCGGCATCGACGATCGCCAGACATGCTTGGATCGCGTCCAACTCGTTGCGACCGATGCGTCGCGCCATGATCTCTTCGAAGCCTGCTTCGGTATCGAAGCGCCAGCCAGCTCCGGACTTCACGAGTGGAATCGGCAGCTGCCAGTTGTCCGACCCGACCTCGAGCATGACGGTCGTGTCATCGGCCTCGACCAACTCGTGCTGAGTCTGGAATGCGTCGAGGAACGGCTTCACCGTCGCCTGATCGGCTTCGGCGTCGCCTGAATCAAGCAACTTGACGCCGTCCGAACCAAGCACTGTGCGCACCTTGGCCATGTCGATCGGCGAGAGCGCATCGACGAGCGCCGCAGAAGCTGCTGACGGAGACTCGTAGCTCTTGCCGGGGCTCGAGCATGCACCGAGCATTGCGACCGAGACAGAGAGAAGTGTGAATGTGATCCGGTTCATCGTCGTCCTCCACCTGAGCGACCACCACCGCTGCGGGATCCGCCAGAGCGACTCGCGCCACCACTGCGCGATCCGCCGCCATAACTGCCGGACGCGCCGGTGCGACCGCTGCTGCTGCGTCCTTGACTGAAGTTGCTGCCGCCGCTGCTACGCCCCTGACTGGCGTCGCCACCACTGCGGCTGTAGTTGCCGCGATTGCTCGCGTTCTGAGTCGCTTGCCCGCCGCGATCCATTCCGCCGAAGGCGCCGCCGGAACCGCCGCTGCCCGCGCCAGCACGATCACCACCGAAGCCACCACTGCCAGCGCCCGCTCGACCGGAGCCTGACGGATTCGAACCCCGGAAGTCCGATGCGGCCCCCTTATCCAGCGCCTGTTGCCCCTGATCGGATCGACCACGGAACTGATCTCGCGCCTGTTGCGCTTGTTGCTGTGAATAGCCGCCGTACTTCTGCGCCGCTTTGTCGTTGCCGTAAGGAACGCCGCCGCGCTGCGATGCATCGTGCTGCCAGGTGCCCTTGCCGTTCTGAAAGTTGTTCTGCGTGTCCTGCCGGTTGGTCTGGCGGTTGCTCTGATTGTTCTGAAGGTTGTTCTGGTAGTTGTTGGTGTAGTTCTGCCGGTTGATGTTCTGATTGAACTGGTTGTTCTGGTTCACGTTGATGTTGACATCGCCGCGGTTCCAGTTGCAGTGGCCCCACGCGTAGCCCCACGCGGCACCGCACGCGACGCCGACACCGAATGAGACGGCGGCGACTCCTGCGGTGTATCCCGGCGGGTAGTAGTAGTACGGCTGATAGGCCGGATAGGCCCATGTTCCGTAGACGACGGTGGGGTTGTAGGTCGGCACATAGACGACGCTCGGGCTGGAGGACTCGATCACGATCGTCTGTGGCGCAGGCTCAGTGACGACCTGCTGCGTGTTCGAGTTGAGGTTGCCCTCGGCCTTCGCCTTCGCGCGAAGCTTCTGCACGGCGTCCATCGTCGCCTTCTGATCAGTGACGAATGCATCGCCGAGTTGCTGCGTCCAGGTCAGTTCCTTGCTCATCATGTCGAGCACGGTCGGGAAGTTGACGAGCGACTTCACACTTGGGTCCCATGGCTGCGCTTCGAGCGCCTTCTCTGCCGCGGTTCCGGTGACACTCGGGTTCGCCTTCACCCAGCGATCCGCTTCGATCACCTGCAGTGGATAGGTCGACGCCATGAAGATCTGCGACAGCAGCGCATCCGGGTAGAGCGCGATCGGCGCCACGATCTGCGCGAGTTGCGCGTCCGTGAGCGGGGTCGCTGCCGGCGTGGCGGCCGGTGTCGATGCCTGCGCCGGTGCAGACGGAGGCGGTGCCGTGCTCGCGGACTGCGGGTCGAGCATGAGTCCGGGCGCGTGCGCAAGCAGCGCACCCGGCGTGCCGATGAGAGAGAGTGAAATCACGATCTCGAACATGGTGCCTCCAATGGTCGCCTCATCGCTCGATCCGCATCAAGGCCCGTGACCGACCGCGCGAGTAACGAGGCAGGGTTTATACCGCGCAGAGCGCCCGTACACTCGTTGGAACGATGAGCGCATTCCGTGTCTCCGGTGACTGCTGGGTCCACTTCGCGTTCGACGCGGCGGCGGCCATCGACTTGGAACAGGCGGAGGTCACGCTTCGAAGCAGCACGCCGACGCCGGGGGCGACGACTTCGCGCGAGTCCATTTCCGATGGCCGTCGAACGCCGCCGAGCATCCAGTTCCGGCCGAAGCCGTTGCGCGTGGTCCAGCCGGAGAAGGCGCTTTCCTTCGGCAAGAACGGTTCGTTGACCGAGCCGGAGGTGCAACTCACGCTCTTTGACTTCGGCGCCGTCTCCGTTGCGTACCGCATTCGATTCGCTGATGTCGCGCTCGAGTCGCTTCGGTCGCTCTCCGCGCAGATGGCAGCGACGACGGAGTTGGCGAAACATGCACGAACGAGTGTCGAGCGCGTCATCCGTGAATTGGGATCGGTGGCGCGCCGCAGCTCGGTGGCCGAGACGGTCGAGGACTACATCGTCTTTCATGTTGAGCAATGGACGAACAGCGAGGTCGGTGCGGCACCCGTTGATCTGGTGCGCGATGGCGCCGAGTTGGCCGCCATCCTTCGCTCGGCGGAAGAGCCGCTCTCCGATGGCGAGATCGCCGACGCGCTCGTCTGTTCCATCGCGTACGGGCGACGCGATCTGGCGATCATCGACTGGAGCGCGGCGATCATCTTCGAGCCAGATCGTGCGAGTGCCGCCGACCTGCTTGCGGTGCTCGAATTCGCGAATGTGGAACTCGTCGAGATGCGCTTTCTCGACGATCGACTCGATGCGGTGCTCGATCACTCCTATCGAGAGAATCTGCCCGGCAACGACGGCGCGGTCTCGGGTTGGAGCCGAAGCTCGCGACGCGCGCGGCAGCGCCTCGCCTCGCTGCACATGGACAGTGCGCTGCTCTTTGAGGGCGTCAACAACGCCATCAAGTTGATCGGTGATCAATACCTGGCGCGCGTCTATCGGTTGGCGGCGCGGCGCTTCCATCTCGCTGAGTGGGACGCCGCGATTCTGCGCAAGATCGAAACGCTGCAGCGACTCTACGAGAAGACCGCCGACGAGCAGTCGACTCGGCGCATGGAAGTGCTGGAGTGGATCATCATCATTCTGATTGCGCTCTCGATCGTGGTGATGTTCATTCCCGGCTTGAAGTGAGCGCCGACGCGGCCTCTCGCGCCGTGCGGATGCGTCGGCGGACCTCCTCGACGACGACATGCGCCTCGGCGTTCGACAACTCGACCGTGCCGCGACCCCAGGCGAGCTCTACGCCGTGATAGCTCATTCGCACACGGAGCTTGCGTCTTCCTCCGCGCGAGGGCGGACCGAGATCGAATGCGTCGAGTTCGGCATAGGGCATGACGCTCGTCCAGGTCCCGAGACTGCGCTCGCTGACGCCGTCGGCACCGAAGAGAATCACCGCAAGATGCGGGCGGCGGCGCAGGCGCACGCGGAAGAGCAGTTGCAGCGCCACCAGCGCGCCGACTCCGAACGCTGCGGTGTAGAAGACGGAGCCGCGGCGAACGCCAGCGAGTGCCATCAGCACACAGACGGCGAGCAGGAAGAGTGCCGCGGCAGCGGTGAGCCCGCTGCCGATCAACCAGGACTCGCGTGAACGCAATGAAATGACGATCGCCTGCGGATCGCAGGCAGCACCACACTCGGGACACGCCGCGCGGCTGGAGACTCGACGCAGATCAAAACCGCACTCGGTGCAGATCCGGGGCCAGTCGGGAGTTGCGGACTCGTTCGACACGGCGCAGTCAGTGGGTGAGTGCGGCCTCAAGCGTGACATCACGGCCCGCGGTGTAGTTGGCGAAGAGTTCTTCCGTCCGCATGTCGGGCAGCACGGGACCCGTGCCCTCGTCGTCGAGCTTGAAGAACTTCGTCGAGTGAAAGACGGTGAGCCCACTGCGCGGCAGCGTGAACGACTTCATCTCGCCGAAGTGATTCTTGACACCGCCGGTCGGTTCGCCGTAGAGCACCGCTCCGCAGTCCCGACGCAGCTGCCATGCGTTCATCATCGCGGAAGAGAAGGTGTATCGATCGATGAGCACCGCCAGCCATCCTCGCTCGTGCGACTTCGCGCGCGCCGCCAACTTCGGAATCCACTCGCTCAGCAGCGCCGAGTTCCCGCCCCCGTTACTGCGCAGGTCGATGACAACTCGGCACGGCGCGTCTTTGTCGATCTGCTCAAGCAGCGACTTCATCAGGTCATCGATCGGTGCTTGCGGGTCGACGGCGCAGCGGCGATAGGCGAGATAGAAGGACTTGCCATCCTCGATCGGGAAAAGCACGGCACCGCGTCGCGCGTCGCGCATGCGCACGAGATCCCCCCCGGGTTGAAGCGTCGCCCATTCGACCTTCGCGTCGGGCCTTGCCGCGTCGAGTGAGAGCTCGCGGCGCACCCCGTCGTCGCCTTCGATCACCAGGCGCGCACGGTCAGGCTCCGCGAGTCCGAGGCCGTAGAGCACCTCCGGCGCCACAATGAGAGTGCGAGCGCGCGCCAGCGCCGCCGTTTCCGTTTCGCATGCCTCGACGGTTGCGAGTCGGCGCATCACCTCGTCCATCGGCTGCTCGCCGATGCCAAGGAGCTTCGCCCCGAGCGCGCTCTCATACTCCTTCGGCAGCACCAGCAGTCTCGGGCCGTCGCTGAAGAATGCCACCTGCATGGGGTAGCGACCGAGCGTCTTGCCGAGGCTCGTGTGGCCATCGCCGAGTGAGGCGATGAGTTGGCTCAACTCGATCATGAACTGCGCGTCGTCGAGCTCTGCCTGGCGCGCACGCAGCACCGCAGCATCGCTCATGAACGCGTCGCGCGACCGATGCGCGAAGGCGTTCGGATGACGCGCGGGCAACTCCTTCAGCAGGAAGTCGAGGTCCTCCGCGCGCGCGGCGGCTCTCCCCGCATCGTCGGCTGGCGCCCGGGGATCGGTGGCACCGAGACCCGGCGCAGGCGGTGTCGCTGGCGCTTGCGCACGCGCGAGCGCAGGATGAAGAGCGAAGGCCACGGCGAGGATCAGCAGTGGGCGAACGGGAAGCATGGACGCACAGCCTACGCATCCATCGCTCGCTCGCTGCAAGTCTGGCGAGCCACTGAGCGCCTCGACCGCGCTCGATCGTTGTACTCATGGCGGACTCGTTGAGCGACTCGCCCGCGTTCGATCGTTGCACTCATGGCGGGCTCGTTGAGCGCCTCGCCCGCGCTCGATGCATGCGAGCGTGGCGGGTACCCTGCGCTGCTCGCACGCGCTCGATCGCTCGAGTGTGTCTGGACCGCCTTCTGACCTCGAAAGGAATCGCATGACACAGACATCGAAGACGCCCGGGAAGGGCGAGCGCGTGCTCGGAGCGATCTGCTGGAACGAACTGCACACGCGCGATGCAGCCGGTGCGCGCGACTTCTACACCAAGGTCGTCGGATGGAAGGCGCACGCGTGTCCCGTCGCGCCTGGTGGTCCCGAGTACACCGAATGGGTGCGCACGGATGGCGCGCATGTCGGTGGCATGATGGCGATGCCCTCCGGTATCCCGGCGAAAGTGCCTTCGGATTGGGCCGCGTACATGAATGTGGATGATGTCGACGCGACGGTCGCTCGCGCCAAGCAATTTGGTGGACGCCTCATCGTTCCGCCGTTCGATGTGCCGAGAGTCGGACGACTGGCGGGCATCGCCGATCCAAGCGGCGCAGTCTTTCATCTGATCAAGGGCGTTGGCAACACCGGCGCGCGCGTGCCGCAGACCACGGTCGGATCATTCTGCTGGATGGAGTTGCTGACGAACGACCCGGCTGCGTGTTCGCGCTTCTACGGCGACCTTCTCGGTTGGACGACCACCACAATGCCGATGGGGGACACGGAGTACACGATGCTCTGGGTTGCCGGCGCCGATCCCGCGAAGAAGAAGGGATGTGTTGGCGGCATGGAGAAGATTCCCGCAGGCGGTGACGCGGTGCCCTCCAACTGGCTCTGCTACATCATGGTGGATGATGTCGATGCTGCGGTCGAGCGCGTGAAGAAGGCGGGCGGCACAATCGACTGCGAGCCGAAGGACATTCCCAGCGTGGGTCGCTGTGCCATCGTAAAAGACCCGAAGGGCGCGACCTTTGCGCTCTTCAAGGGCGCGAGCGACTGAGCGGCGCAGGTGATCGAGAAGCGCGGGTGATCGAGAAGCGCGGGTGCTCGAGAAGCGCGCGTGATGGCGGGGCGCGGGTGACTGAGCGGTACATGGGATTGAGCGGCGCGCGGGCTCGGGTCGGTAGGCTGCGGCGCGTGCGGATTCCGCTGCGGCGCATCTGGCGGGCCTTTCCGGAACTCGATGTCTACAACGACAGCGAGTGCCGTCAGTTTCTGCGAGTCGCGCGTCGACGCGCGCCGTGGCGCCACTTCCATGCCTTTTTGATCCTCGCCGTCTTCTTCTTTGGCGTGATCGGCTGTGTGGTGCTTTCCACGGTCCTGCTCACCTACTCAATGCGGGGCATGAAAAACAGCGCTCAACTCATGGCGATGAACGCCGCGCTGGTCGCGGGCATGGTCGCGCTTCCTTCCCTCGCGACAATGATCCTGCGCGATTGGCTGTTGCGACGGCGCGTGCGCTTCGTGCTTCGCGACAGCGGAAGCTGCCCGCAGTGCCGTTACTCGCTCGTTGGACTCGTGATTCCGGAGTCATTGCAAGTGAGTTGTCCCGAGTGCGGATTCGTGTGCCGCGTGGACGAATCGCTCAGTGTGCTGGCGCGTGGCAACGAGAATTCGCTCAGCGCCGACGCGGCAGGTGGCGCGCGAATCGGCGTCGAGCGTCGCGTCGTGATGGCTCGCCCGCCGTATTGGACGCGCGAGCGCCGGCGACGATGGCGGCGCACCGCCACGCTCGTCGTCGTGCTGCTCATGGTGTTGCTCGGCACGCCGCTCGGCATCTACGAATACCGCATCCGTGCGCAGGCAGCGCAGGCGCAGCGCGACATTCCGACGGCGGCGGATCTCGCGGCTCTGACCGAACGGCATCGGCCGAACATCGCCGTCGTTGCGGATCCGCGCGCGCACATGATGATCGAGCAGCTGCATGCGCAGATGAACGAAATCGACGAGCGTGTCTGGCCGAGCTCCGAGCGAATGCAAGGCAGCTGGCCGGGTTTCGAACTTGTGCTCGCGCCATCGGAAGAGGCCGCCGAGGACGAACGGAATGCCGTGACGGAGCGCGACTCGCTCGATGCTGCGCAGCGACTGCTGACGGCGTATCGCGAGGCGGGCGTCATTGACGATTTGCTTGCCATTCGCGGAGCACCGGTCGAGGTGCGGAAAGTCCCAGGAGCACCTGGGCAGTTTCTGAACATCACGCTGCCTCACCTTTCCGCGGCGCGGTTGCAGGCGAGGGTGATGGGTGCAGTCATGCTGCTGGCGATCGAGCGAGGTGACACCGCCGCCGCCGTCGAAGCGCTTGAGACGATGATTGCGCTCGGCCGCGCCTGCGGTGATCAGCCGTTCCTCATCGAAGTGCTCGTCGGTTGGGCGATCGACAACATGACGGCCGATCGGGTGCAACGATGGCTTGCATCGAACCCAAGCACGGGGGAACTCGATGCGATTGAGCGCGTGTGGCAGTCTCGCGATCCGGCGGCGAGCGCAGCATTCGCAATCGACATCGAAACCATGTGCCAGAAGGCGTTCCTTGCCTCGTTCTTCGCCGATCCGAGCATGACGAGGCTGGCGCCGATATGGGGGATCGGTGGGGCGTTCGCTCGAGTGGCTGGTCAGCCTCTCAGGACACCTGGCAACTGGGAGGGCAACCGCAACACGATCGAGGCCTCGCGTGCTCGGGCCACCGCGGCGATCGCGCTCGAACCCTGGCAACGCGCTTCGCCGGGAGCCGTGCCACCGCCACCCGACTTCGTTGATGCCGGACTTGCACAGATACTGACGCCCGCGCTCGATTCGTTCACGCGCGCTGCCGACTCTCGGCGCGCCGCCGAGCGTGTATTCCGTGTGAGCATCGCGCTCGAACGCTGGCGCCTCGATCACGGTGACTATCCCGAAGCGCTTGATCAGCTTGTGCCGCAATGGCTCACCGCCGTCCCGCTCGACCCCTGGTCCGGCAAACCGCTCGGCTATCGGCGCGTCGATCGCGCGACGGATCCATTCGGTCGTGGCTTCATCCTCTATTCACTTGGGCCGCACGGAGACGATGACGGCGGGCGAGAGACCGAGGCCCACCCAGCGAAGTACGACCGTGAGCGACGTCCTCCGGAGTCTGTCCCGCGCGGATACGACGCGCAACTCAACAAGTTTGCCCCGATTCCGCGAGCCGCGCAGCCTTCGAATTCCGACGCGAATGTGAGCCCCGCCCGAGATTGACCGAATGGAACAAACCCAAATGACCGAGTCGCCTGCACTCGCCCCCATCCGCGAGTCCGATCGCATTCTCCCGCTCGATGCTGCTCGCGGCTTTGCTCTGCTCGGCATCTTCATGGTCAACATCGGCGTCTTCGGTGAGGCCTTCGGGTACTTCATCTTCCCGAGTCCGCGCGACGATCGTGGCGCGTACGAGTGGATCTGCTGGGTGCTCGCAAAGACCTTCTGGGACGGGCGTTTCTATCCGCTCTTCTCGATGCTCTTCGGTATGGGGCTCGTCATCCAGTATCAGCGTGCGAAGGCCGCGGGGCGCTCCTTCACGGGCGTCACGATTCGTCGACTGCTCGTGCTGGCGCTCATCGGCGCGCTGCACGCGCTCTTCATCTGGTGCGGCGACATTCTCTTTCTCTACGGCACGATCGGACTCTGGATGGTTTGGCTCGTGCGATGCTCGGCGCGCACGCTGTTCATCATTGCGGGTTCCATTCTTGCGATCGCCGTCACTGCGTTACTCGGATTCGGTCTGCTCCAAGTCGCAATGGAGCGCCAGGCGGATCGAGCCAAGCAGGCTCAAGCGGCGCGGGCCGTCGTGGCCGCCGAGGAGAGTGCGGAAGGGAGTGCGACTGCAATCGAAATGACCACTGATGACGCGCCCGTTGCGCCGAGCGCGGTGGACGCCACTTCTCCGGATCACGCGGAGAGCGGAGCCTCGGCCTCCGCGCAGGAGCTCGTTGAGCAGCCGGAACCGGAGCGATCACCATTCTTCGCCTTGCTGCATGAATTGAAAGGCGGCACCATGAGGGGGCCGATCGATCCGCGCTGGATCGACTTCGAGACGCGCGCCTATCGCGACGGTCCATGGCTCGACGCGTTCGGCGTGCGAGCGATGACCTGGCTCATGGTGCTCGTCATTTCGCTCTTCTTCTTCGGCTGGCATGTGCTCGCGATGTTCTGCCTCGGCGCCGCACTCATGAAGTGCGGCATCTTCGATCGATCGCGGCGCTCGTGGCATTGGACATTCGTGGTGCTGGCGTTGGTTGTGGCGCTGCCCGTCTCGCTGACCTGCGCCATCGCGCTGCCGACGGCCGGAGTGTTCTTCGCGTCGTCCGTCAACGGCGCACTCCAGCTGCTGATCGGCCCCATGCTCAGTCTGGGTTTCCTCGGCGCGATCACGCTGCTGGCGCAGTCCGGAATGGCGCGTCCTGTGACCGGCACGCTCGCGGCCGCCGGGCGCATGGCCTTCACCAACTACCTCATGCAGTCGGTGATCGCGACCGCGATCTTCTACCACTGGGGACTGGCGCTCTTCGACTCAACGACACGCCTCGAGCGCATCGGAATCGTGCTCGCCATCTACGCGCTCCAACTCGTGTTCAGCGTGCTGTGGCTGAAGGTCTTCGCGATGGGACCACTCGAGTGGCTCTGGCGCGCGGCAACCTATCTGCGATTCTCACCGCTCCGTCGAGCGAGCCGAGTGAGTCGAGCAAGCGCGTAACGAGCTCAGCCGGAGTGAGCGCCGCGCACCGGATCGCCGACCCCCTGAGCATCGCGGACATCCGCAAAGGCGTCGCGAGTGCGACCGACTACTGATCGCGCTCATCGGCAGAGACACCGAGGGCCGTTCCGCTCTCGGTGGTCGCGGTCGCATCGAGTCCCGCGTGCGAGCCCGACACGACACTCACAACAATGGGGTCGCCGTTGGACTTCTTGACCTCAGGTCCGCAGATGGTGAATCTCGCCCACTCGCCTCTCACGCCGATTCTGGCGCGCACGACGGCGCACGCCGAGTAGGCCTCCACCGGATGTTCCATCTGGTCACGCGAACCGGGGCGAGCGCTCCTCCACACGCCTCCGGGACCGACGAGTGTTTCGTAGACGCACTTGCAGCCGCAGGCCCACGGCAACTCGGGCTTCGGCAGTTGGATCTGCACATGCAGCATCTCGTTCGTGTCGTTCTTGAGATAGACGCGCTCGTTGCAGCTGCAACCGCCAAGTGAACTGAGTGCGACCGCCACCATGCCAACCATGCAGAGCACTCGAAGCGAGCAAGCGAGTCGTAGGACGAACATTGTTGGACTGTTCATGGAGAATGCTCCTCTGGTGGCGCCGAGTCGCGGCGCGGTTGAACGGACTCTAGCAGGCGTACTGCGCCTTGGTCTCCTTTGGCGGCGGCGCGCTCCAGTCGATCGGCGCTCGTCCAAGCATGCGCGTAGCTGAATCCGTCGCGCTGCACGATCTGCACTCCTCCAGGAGTTCGCACGACCACGACACACCCGGGAATGATCATCATGACGACTCCCAGTAGCACGCCGCCGACGACCAGCGCGCCACGAATTGACTTCGGAATGCGCGCCTGGTCGGCGGCCTGTTGGCTTCGCTCGCGGACGATGCGCAGCCATCGCTGCGCGAACGCGAACTCGAGCGAGAGAAACGCGAGTCCGGCACCGATGACCGCCAATCCCGGTCCCGGCAGCACGAGCATCGCCACGCCGGTGAGCACCACCGTGGCACCGATGATGCCAACGATCACGCGTCGGGCGGTGCGAACGGTGGAGTTGGCGAACCATTCGAACATGTCGATTTCGAGCGAGCGTGTGCAGCGTAGCGGTGCGGACATCACGGAGCCCGCTGTCTCGGGCGCGTCCACATCGATCAAGGAGACCACTGCGTTCGATCGTCGTCGATCGGGCTCAGGTGCGATACGATCGTCCCTCCCATGGCACGCCCCGCAAGCACGACCGGCTCGTCCGGATCGAACAACTCCACCGACACCACGCGCATCATCTACTCGATGATCGGCGTCTCGAAGGAGATCGATCGCAAGCCGATTCTGAAGGACATTTCGCTCAGCTACTACTACGGCGCGAAGATCGGCGTGCTCGGCCTGAACGGAAGCGGCAAGAGCACGCTGCTGCGCCTCATGGCCGGCGTCGACAAGGTGTACGAGGGCAAGATCGTCGCGGCACAGGGCTACACCGTTGGATTCCTGGAGCAGGAGCCTTTGAACGGCGAAACGCGCACCGTGCTGGAACTGGTGCGCGAAGGTGCGAAGCCGATCTATGACCTGCTCGCCGAGTTCGACCGCGTGAACGAGAAACTCGCGGGCGACCTCACCCCTGTCGAGATGGAACGCGCACTCAATCGGCAGTCTGAGATTCAGGAGAAGATCGACGCAGCGGACGCATGGACCATTGACAACCAACTTGAGATGGCGATGGAAGCGCTGCGCTGCCCGCCGCCCGAGCAATCCCTGGCCAAGGTCTCCGGTGGCGAGCGTCGACGCGTGGCGCTCTGTCGACTGCTGCTGTCGAACCCCGATGTGCTGCTGCTCGACGAACCCACCAACCATCTCGATGCCGAGAGCGTGCAGTGGCTCGAGCAGCATCTCAAGCGATTTCCCGGCACCATCATTGCGGTGACGCACGATCGCTACTTTCTTGACAATGTCGCAGGGTGGATTCTCGAGCTCGATCGCGGCCAAGGCATTCCGTACAAGGGCAACTACACCGGTTGGCTCGAACAGAAGGCGGCGCGACTCGCCGTCGAGGAGAAGCAGGAGAGTCAACGACGCAAGACGCTTGAGCGCGAACTCGATTGGATCCGCAAGAATCCGAAGGGCCGGCAGTCGAAGTCAAAGGCGCGCGTCACGAGCTACGAGCAGCTGCTTTCGCAGGATGCGGTGCAGAAGATGAAGGAGATCGAGATCTTCATTCCACCGGGACCGCGCCTCGGCCAGGTCGTGATCGAAGCGAAGGGCGTCAGCAAGGGCTTCGGCGAGCAACTGCTGATCGAGGATGCGAGCTTCACGATCGCGCCGGGCGCGATTGTCGGCATCGTCGGCCCCAACGGCGTCGGCAAGACCACGCTCTTCAAAATGATCACCGGCCACGAGAAGCCCGACGCCGGATCGTTCAAGGTCGGCGACACGGTCAAACTGGCCTATCTCGAGCAGGGGCGCGATTCACTGCCAGCCGGCAAGAGCGTCTTTGATGCGATCGCCGATGGCTCGGAGGAGATCAAACTCGGCGGCGCCACGGTCAAGAGCCGCGCGTATGTGGCGCGCTATGGCTTCATCGGCAGCGATCAGCAGAAGCTCGTCGAGGTGCTTTCAGGCGGCGAGCGCAATCGCGTGCATCTGGCGCGCATGCTCACCAGCGGCGCGAATGTGATCCTGCTCGACGAGCCGACGAACGACCTCGATGTCAATGTCATGCGCGCGCTCGAAGACGCGATCCTGAACTTCGCGGGCTGCCTGCTCGTCATCAGCCACGATCGCTGGTTCCTTGATCGCGTCGCCACGCACATTCTCGCGTTCGAGGGAGACAGCAAGGTCTTCTTCTTCAACGGCAACTGGAGCGAGTACGAGGCCGATCGCCATCGACGCCTGGGCATTCCCGATGATGCACCGCCGCATCGCGTGCAGTACCGCAAGCTCACCCGCACTTGAGGACTTCGACATGAGTGACACCGAACCAATCGCCACGCTCATGGCGGGTGTGCCCGCGACGAATCTCTCGCTCTTCCATCGCGTGCGCTTCCGAGTCGGTGATCCGACGGCGTACATCGAACTGCCGAAGCCCGCGAAACCGCGCCGTATCTTCATCTGCCGCGATATCGAACTCGAACGCGCGAAGCAGACGGCCCGCGCCGATGCGTGTGCTTCGCCGCGCGAGTTCGCGCCGGTCGGTGGACTCTCGGTCGATCGCGAAATCGCTACGGCGCAGGCTGCAGCCGAGTGTCTGCGCCGCGCGGGCGTATCGCGCGTGCGAGCGGATCGCACGCTGCCGCTGGTGTACGCACATGTGCTCGCGATTGCGGGCATCACGGTCGAGTGCGATCCAGACCTCGGCATCGCCGAGCGACGCCAGAAGGACGCGCAGGAACTCGAGTGGCTCGACGCGGCGCAGTGCAAGACCGAGTCCGTCATGGAGCGCGCGTGCCAGCTCATCGGCCGAGCGCCGGCGCGGAAGGACGGCGTGTTGCTGCATGAGAACGAGCCGTTGACGAGCGAGCGGATGTTCGCCTTCATCGATCTCTGGTGCCTCGAACTCGGTTGCGAGAACCCCGGCGCCATCGTCGCGGGCGGCACCATCGGTGGCGATTGCCACGATCACGGTCACGGCGAGTTGCGAATCGACGCACCGGTGATCGTTGACATCTATCCGCGCGTGAAGAACACCGGCTACAACGGTGATTGCACGCGCGTCGTCGTGAACGGCGCCATTGCCCCGCGCGTCACCGAGATGCACACCGCCGTGCTCGCCGCGAAGGATGCGGCGCAGTCGGCGATCCGCGCCGGCGTCACAGGCGACCTGGTGCACGCAGCGACCGTCGCTGCACTCGCCGCGCGCGGATTCCCGTTCAACAGCGGGGGTGCGCCCGAGGGCGCGAGCGCCGAATGGTGCGGGTTGGTGCACGGCACGGGACATGGCCTCGGACTCTCGGTGCATGATTCGGCGCTCGTCGATCGTGGCGGAATCGAGCTGCTGGCGGGCGATGTCGTCACGGTCGAGCCGGGCCTCTACTGCAAGGCCATTGGCGGCGTGCGGATCGAAGATGTCGTCGTGGTCGAAGCGAACGGCGCGCGCCTGCTCGGCGGTGGTCTGCAGACCGGCCTCGACTGGCGTTGATCGGTTGACTCACGCGGTCGCGCCGCGCGGGACGCGTCCGCGAGCCGCGCAGCGCGATGTCGCATCCGCGAGCCGCGCGGGGCCTCGCTTGCTGCGCCCTGCCCGCTCGGGTTGCGAAGCGCAACCGCTCGCTCGTGCTCGCGGCGCGAGGCCCCGTCGTCGGCTCGCCGTCGCACACATTCGACGCGAGCGCGAGGCCCCGTCGTCGGCTCGCCGTCGCACACATTCGACGCGAGCGCGAGGCCCCGTCGTCGGCTCGCCGGCGCACCCCTTCGGCGCGTGCTCCCAGCCTCGCCGTCGGCCTGAGATCGCAGTTCAGGCGGAACTTAGACTTCTGGATTTTGGAGGTTATACTTCGACTTCCCGCAAGACAGTGGTGCGCTTCTCGGGTTGCATGGCATGGGCTCGCGATGGGTGATCCTCGGCACTCAACGCATTGTCGGAGACCTCGGCCATGAAGACCTCGCTTACTACCTTTGAGGCACGATGCCGCGCGGCACTGCTCGACGTGCTGCACGCGCAGTGGCGCGAGCTCGGCGTACCGTTCAGTTCACCGCTGCGCGCCAAGGGGCTTGAAGTGATTGACCCCGAAGCGCTGCTTTGGTGTTCACTGGAATTCGTCGCGTCCGAGGCGAGGCTTGCAGAGGGAGTTCGAGCGTGGTCCGCCGCCAGTCGAACGAGAATCAATCGCCAGCGACTCAACAAGTTCGCGCGCTCAGCGACTGAAGTGACACGCCGGCAACGCTGGCAGGAGCTTGATGTCGGAGCCCCAGAGTTCGCGGGCCGAACGAAGAAGAGCCTCGCAGTGAAACCGATCGGCAAGAGGTCACGCACTGTCTCGACACTGCTGCTTCGCTCACGGGATGTGCTCGGGAACGACAGCCGATCGTTTCTGATCGTGCAGCTCATCGGCAGTCCGCGCGGCGTGCGGCTTCGCGACGTGGCCGCAACCACGGGCTACACCTATCGCAGCATTTCCGATGCCGCCTCTGGTTGGGAGCGCGCAGATGTGGTGCAGATCCAGCACGGCCACTGCGTGCTGCGGAATCCCGCACCATGGTGCGAACTGTTGAACTGCAGCGCTGCAGAGGTGATCAGCGTCGATTGGCATGCTGCATACCAAGCGTCAGTGGCGCTGCTCCGAACACTCACGATCGCGCGCACTCACCGATTCGCGCTGGATCATCCTCTCGTTGTCTCGGCGATCCGTGAGACGGCCACCGCGCTCGAGTCAACAGTCTCCACCGCCGATCGCTCGAAGTCACCAGCATTCGAAGTGCTCCGAACGGCGCTCGACGGAGCATGACAATCTCCGTGACCGTCTGCTGCTACGGCCCGCGCCGCGCGGGACGCACCCGCGAGCCGCGCGGGGCCTCGCTTGCTGCGTCCTGTCCGCTTCGGGTTGCGAAGCGCAACCTCTCGCTCGTGCTCGCGGCGCGAGGCCCCGTCGTCGGCTCGCCGTCACACTCATTTGGCGCGAGCGCCGAACCCCGACGCAACTCGAACGGTCATGCGATCAGTGCGGCCGCAGCGGCCCATCACCGTTCGCGTCCCTAAGCGCGCTCCGCGCCGCTTGATTTCGCACTTGACCCAGTCGGTCGCGCGAGTACCCTCGTCTGAGTGCCGATCGCGTCCGGGGACATGACGCGATCTTCGTTCCGGCTTCCGGTCCCGAGGGCCTCATTCCGTTGCGCCAAGGCGCAGCACATTTCTGAGGAGACTTGCAGATGAATCCGATTGATCGATTGACAGAGGCGTGGGTGTGCGCGACACACTCGTTCGGCGTTCGGCGTTCGGC